>Ga0335079_10003251_pt1 | contig 18773 bp, 20 predicted proteins | sample Lox_Sample_33_FD_206719 | JGI IMG/M metagenome (GOLD analysis project Ga0335079, IMG submission 206719) | Soil microbial communities from Loxahatchee National Wildlife Refuge, Florida, United States - Lox_Sample_3.3 | ecosystem: Environmental > Terrestrial > Soil > Wetlands | place: USA... | reverse complement strand
GTGTCCAGAGCACGGAAGTCCTTCAGCACGGCAGCCGGATCCATCCCGCGCTGACGCAGTTTCTCCTCAACCAGCGGCAAGTTTTCGCGAACAAAATTCAGGTCAAGCATGGGAATCAATACTTTATCGGAAAACCAGCGCTGAATGCACGTATGTCATTGAGAAACCGCGTATTTGGTGGCATGATGAGCTCAAGAGGTGTCCTATGTCAGAAGACCGTCATCCCGGGATCAGCATGCACAAACTCCCCGTCGGCGGTGGGTTCGTCGGGATTCTCTTCGCCATCGGCAGCGCGGCAATCTTCATTCTTGGATTCCAGACGCTCTGGTATTTCGTCGCCTTCAGTGCTGGCTTAGGCATAGCCATAGCGGCTCTGATCCGGATCTTCCACGAAAGCCGGTCGAACCGCAACAAGCCGCTGTCGATCTTGGCCGTAGAAAAAACTCAGGAGAAAAAGAACAAGGTGACGGCTCGCGACAACGGCAATTTATTCCACGTTATCGTCGGCTCAACTGCAGCTTAGATATTGATTTGACTCATGGCGTCATCCTGAGCGGAGCCGTTTTTCAGGCGGAGCGAAGAGCCTGCCTTGAGCGGACGGCGAAGGGACGTCGCGTGCACGCAGGAGCTGTCTGGCAAACACACATTGTCTAAGCTCTCCTTTGGCGATTTCCCACCGCCTGTGTAAACTACGTTCGCAATGAGATCGTCCCCCAGGTGGCTCACTCAGTTCTCTTTTGTACTGTTGAGTCTGCTCACTCTTATCGGGCTGTCGGTTCGTAGTTTCGCTTCTGCCTACAATGGCCATCCCAAGCTGGTAGTGATCATTGTGATCGACCAGTTCCGCGGAGATTATCTCGAACGCTATCGCGACCAGTTCGGCGACGCTGGTTTCCGGATGCTGATGGACCGCGGCGCCTACTTCCCGAACTGCAATTACAACTACGCCAACACCCGTACCGCGCCCGGTCACGCTTCGATCTACACCGGAGCTTACAGCAACGGTCATGGCATCATCGGCAACGAGTGGCTCGATCCGAAGAAAAAACGGATGGTGACCTCGGTTGAGGATGACGATACGAAGCTAATCGGGGTCTCGGACACGAAGACAGGCGCTTCGCCGCACAATTTGCTTGCCGACACTCTTGGGGACGAGCTCAAACTCGCGACCCAAGGAAGTACCAGAGTCTTCGCGATTTCGTTAAAGGACCGCTCTGCCATTCTTCCCGGAGGCTACGCTGCCAACGGAGCTTACTGGATCGATCCGCAGTCCGGGACCTGGATCACATCCACCTACTACCGGCCTGACCTTCCGCAGTGGGTCCAGAATTTCAACTCCACCCGTCCGGCGAAATTCTGGGACCGTGAGTGGAAAGACTCTCAGGGCGTTGTTCTCGGATCGACCGCTCACCGGAAACAGTCAAACGGCTCCGAGGCCGGATTCTACGAAGTCGTAGGCTCGACCGGCTTCGGCAACGAATATGAACTGGAGTTCGCCAGGGAACTGATTGTCTATGAAAACGTCGGCCGCGGCCCGGCGACCGATTTGCTGGCGATTAGCCTCTCTCCGAACGACAATCTCGGGCACGCTGTAGGTCCTGATACACCGCAAATGGCACAGATGGCCCTCGATCTTGATCGTCAGCTGGCCGATTTTTTCAACTTTCTCGGGCACCAGGTCGGACTCGCCAACGTCTGGATCGCGCTCTCCGCGGACCACGGCGTCTCTACCTTACCCGATGCCGTCAAGAAGCAGCACATCCCGGCAGCAAATCTCGGTGCGGCAAAAATCGAAGAGCAGATTAACAATGCTCTCACAGCCAAGCTCTCGCCCGGACATCCCGCTCGTTATATAAAGCTCGATTACCCCGATGCATGGCTCGATCAGGATGCTTTCAGCTCGGTTCATCTACGCGAGAAAGACGCAGAACACGCTGTCGGCGAAGCCATGAAGCAAGTCGGCCTGCGCGACTACTATACAAAGTCGCAGTTGGCTGAGGGTGAGGCTCCCGATACTCCGCTCGGGCACAAATATCTGAATAGCTATTCGCCCGTGGGAAGCTGGTACGTCCTGGGTGTTCCCGACTTCTACACAGTCGGAGGCGCAAAAGGTACTGACCACGCCTCTCCGTACAATTACGATACACACGTGCCGCTCGCTTTCTACGGTCTGCCATTTCGCGCTGGGACGTACCGCATCGCCGTTGAACCAATCGACCTGGCACCCACAATCGCATCGCTGCTAGGAATCAATCCCCCAACGCACTCGGTCGGTCGCGTGCTCACGGAAGCCATTACTCCTCTGCACCGCGAGGGAGAAAACCAGCAATGACCGCCAAGGCCGCAACACTCGATCTCAGCGTCAACGTTGCCGGCATCACTCTCAAGAATCCCATCATTGCTGCCAGCGGCACGTTTGGTTACGGCGTCGAATTCGAAGATGTCGTGCACCTGAGCAAGCTGGGCGGATTTGTAGTGAAGGGCCTTTCCCGCGAGCCAATGACTGGCAATCCTCCGCCACGTTTGTGGGAAACCGCAGCCGGAATGCTGAATGCAATAGGCCTCCAGAATATCGGTGCTCAGGCCTTCCTCGAAGAAAAGCTGCCGCACCTCCGTCAGATCAAGAACATCGTGATAATGGCCAACGTCTTCGGCTATGCCCGCGAGGACTACGAGCGAACCATCGAAATCCTGAATGAAGGAGAAGGCATCGCTGCATTGGAACTCAATGTTTCGTGCCCAAATACAGCGCACGGAGGCTTACAATTCGGCAGCGATCCCCGTTCGCTCGATGAGGTAGTGACCACGGCCAAGCGTGTTTCTCAAAAGCCACTCATCGTGAAGCTCTCGCCGAACGTGACCAGCATCGCGCAGATGGCTTACGTCGCACAGGAGTCCGGTGCCGACGCTTTATCGCTTGTAAACACTTTCGTCGCGATGGCAATTGATCCCGAAACCCGCAAGCCGCGCATCGCCAACGTGACTGCCGGCCTCTCAGGCCCTGCTATAAAGCCAATCGCCGTGCGCATGGTCTACGACGCTGCACATGCCGTAAAGATTCCCGTAATCGGCATGGGCGGAATCTCGACGCCCGAGGACGTCATCGAGTTCATGCTCGCCGGAGCAAGTGCAGTACAGATCGGAACCGCCAGCTACTGGGATCCGTGCGCGACAGAAAAGATTGTGGATGGCGTAGAAGAGTGGTGCAAACAGCATCACGTCACGCGCATTGCGGACCTGATTGGTGGAATGGTGTTGGAGTAGGACTCCCCGAAGCCGGGAGCCAAAGCCAGAACTACGATTTACCGTCCCTGTGTATACCAGATGGACCCAGGCGAGTTGTAATTCCTGCCTTCACCCCAGACAGCGTGCGTAGCTCCATTGCTGTCGATCGCCAGGCCGAAGTAGTCTCCGAAAGGAAAGCGGAAACCTGCCGGCAGGACATAGTCATAGCCGGCGACTGCTGTGGAAAGCTGTGCCTCGGCGCTCCAACTGGCACCGCCGTTGGTCGACGTCCGATAGAACGCATTCCATAAGGGTCGGTTTGGGCGTCCCGGCTCGTTCGCACGCGCATCCATCCACGCGATACGCACGTCGCCCGATTCCCCCGCCGTAATCGCCGGAAACGCGTGCTCCACGCCTGCCGCCGCGTTGGAAACGTTTCTGCGCGCCGACCAAGACACACCATTCGTCGTCGACGATGAGAAATAAATTCGTTCCGGTCCACCGTTCGCCAAACCCGCATTCCACAAAGCATATAGATCGCCGGCGGAATCCGAAGCCAAAGCAATCTGCGGTCCCAGGAAACCAGTCTCGCAGCCTTTCGCTTCACAGTTTGGAGGTGCACTCGATTTGTCCAACAGCTGCGTCGTCCAGGTTCTTCCGCCATCATTCGAGCGGCTGACATACACGTTGACGGGCTTGGACTGCATTTCGGCCCCTGCATAGGCCGTCCATCCGAAGAAGACATTGCCGGAAGTATCTACTGTCGCCCCGCCGGCCAATGATGACCCGGGATCGGCATTGGGGTTTACCGCAACCACGTTGAATGTTTGTCCAGCGTCATGCGAAGCGGAAACCACAAATCGCTCTTCGTGATTAAAGCCGACGTATACATCTGCTCCGCGCACTGCCAGAACAGGCTTGTCGGTGTCTTCTCGACCTCGCTCCGCCCACGAAAAAGACCACGCGCGGCCGAAATCCAGTGATCGCGCCACGACGATGTCGCGCTTGTCATTCTGCAGCCACGAAGCGTAGATCGTCTGATGGTCTGCCGGATCCACCACAATCTGAGGATCAAACTGCCCCGTCGGGAAGGGCAGCATCACCTTCGATGGGTGCCACGACATCCCGTTGTCATCACTGATCAGCAGTGCCATGGCGGGGGCGCTGCACTTCGAGCACCCCGGCACTGCTCCGTACTGAGGATAGAGCACGTAAATATGTCCGTGCGTGTCTGCAGCAATCGATGGCTCCCACTGATCGCCAGTCCGGTAACCGAGACGAATCGGAGTACTGAAATCTGGGGCCGCAACCGCCGCGGAGACACTTGCGCAAACACATGCCAGCACTAAGGTAAGCTTACGCACGGCTGCCGCTCGGAAATAGTGGCGCACGGATGACATATTCAGCTGGCGGATCCTGCAGAGAAGCCCTGCCCGGAATCTACCCTGATTCCCCGACCTCGTCAATCAGTCGAATGGAGAATTCACGTCTCCTTTACAATACTGTGACTTTTCAGGTGCTTAGCCATCAAATAGAACGGACAAATTACAAGGGTAATACCGGCTGCAATTGCCGAACTGTCAGAGGAGCCTTTCGATGGAAAAAGCTACGTTTGCCGCAGGTTGTTTTTGGGGAGTCGAAGCCACTTTCCGCCAATTGCCGGGTGTAACAGCGACCCGCGTCGGCTATATCGGCGGGCATACCGAGAATCCGACTTATAAAGAGGTCTGCACCGACCGCACCGGCCACGCCGAGGCCGTTGAAGTGGACTTCGATCCTGCCAAGGTCCCCTATTCTGACCTGCTAAACGTTTTCTGGGAGAACCACGACCCCACCCAGGTCAACCGCCAAGGGCCAGATTGGGGCACTCAATATCGCTCTGCGATCTTCTTCCATTCACCTCAGCAGCAGGCCGAGGCATCGGCCGCCAAGGAATCCCTGGAAAAGGCTCACCGCTATCCCAAGCCGATTGCAACGCAGATCGTTCCCGCAGAGAAGTTCTACGAGGCGGAAGATTATCACCAGCAGTATCTGGAGAAGCGCGGCTTGGCTAGTTGCCACGTTAAGTAGTAATTGCAGCCTCGGGCTGTTGCGGACGGAAGAAGAACAAAAGAATAAATCCACCCAGATAGTAGGGGCCGCTGGCCTGCAGATTTCCGCCTAAGAAGTGCATCGTAAGTCCAAACAGCGCAAGGGACTCGCATAGGGCATACGTAGCTATATAGCCTGTTCTCCACTGGTTGAGGCTCAGCATGTCTTCCGGTTGAGATACCAGGCTTGCTGCCGCGCGGAAAACCAACGTTCGCCGCACAACAAAGATGATTCCCACCACCGCGACTCCCAGCGTCGCAAACAGATAACTCACGGACGGGTCTAACGCCCGCACGATGGGATGCGAAAGTTGTCCAACCGGAATATACAACAAGATGCTGGCGAGCATTGCCAACTGCAGAACCTTTAGGGTCTTCAGAACTCCCGACATGGACACATTTTCGCGTGATTTGGGACGAGTCGTAATGCCAAATATCTTATGGCCAAATCGTTAGTAACTTGCACTGTTTTGTGGCACTACCACGACCTGTTGTCCGGCGACCGTCCCGGTCTCATCCGAATGAATATCTGGAAAGACACAGGAAACTCTCCGTAAGGAATATCCAGCGGTGACGGCTTCGTGTACACCGTAGCGTCGGCTCCTAACCCCAACTGCCACTTTTCGTTCTGAATTAGATCTCGCACTCCGCCGAGCGTGTAAGCGCCAATGCGGAACGAATGCGGAATCATAGCCTGCGGAAATAGCTCGTCCTTGTCAACCAACTCCAGCCGTGTGAATCCATAATTACGGCTTCTGAAGTTCAGGGTCGATTCCAGCAGATAGCTGTTAAGCTTCTCGCCGGTGGCGAGTTTATGGACGCGTCCCCAAACCAGCGTTGTTGCCCAAGAGCCGCTATCAAGTGGTCGGTTATATTCCACTGACGCGGTCTGGCGCAATTGGTCGCCCGGCTCCAATGCCTCAGGATGTTCGAGCCGCCCGATGCTGTATTGGGCGACCCAATTTCTCTTTGGCGCCACGCTCGCCCGCGTTGACCACGAGTTCAGCGAATCCACCTGAATCTTCCAGCGCTGCTCCCCAGGCTCCCGGCCATTGAACAGCGATGCCTCCAGCTTCACTCGATCGATTACAAAGCCGGTCGTGACGACTCCAAAACTCGTATGCGTGGAATCCTGCAAGTGATGGCCAAGGGGTGCCATCGGCAACTCCGCCGCAGATGCGCGGTGAATGTAGGTGACGGGTCCCAACGCTGGTTCGGCCGAGGGCCCCCCATACAGTTCCCAGGAAAATCTTTTTGCTATCGGCACGGTATACATCGCAGCTAACTCCGCAAACACGTTGTGCGGATGCTGATGGTCGACCAAAGGCTCGCCATGATAAGTTTCGCCGGTCTGAAACAGCTCGGGAAATCCGGGATGGGGCGAGGTCAACGATTCTGCCGAAAACATCTCGCGAAACAAAATTGTCCCTCGGCCTAGCCGGTGCTGCTCCATCAACATTCCCCAGTTCACCGACTCGGCCTTAGCCACTCCTCGCGGGCCGCCTTGTTGGTTGTAGTCGATAAAGATGGTGCCGTGCGCCATTAGGTGCCAGCCGTTGCGCATCCACATCCACTCTGGCACTGTGACCGATGCAGGTTGCCATGATGTTCCGGAACTGTCATGAGGTGATGGCAGTTGCAAAGCAATGGATTCCTCCATTTGCATGTCTTCCGGGCTCTTGTGATCCTGTTCGGCGCCATGCTCATGTTGAGGTGTTCCACTGTTTTGATTCTGCGATAGATAGCGCTCTGGCGTTTGGCCGAACGCGGAAAGCGACATAATCGTGGAGAAGATCAGCGCACGGAGAGAGATTCTGGTGGGCGTACCGGACATGTGTCCCTGATGGGATTAGGTCCCGGTAATTTTAATTCGTAGTTCTTCCGGAAGCCGCTGTCGAATTTCCTCAGGCAAGCGGTCATGTACCCGTCGCGCTCCCTGTCGCGCGGCATCGAGCATCGTCACCGGAGCTGGAGTCGCCACTGCTACCCCCAGCCAAATCAGCATCGACAAAGCAAATCCGGCCAGTGCTGCGAGCTCCAAAAGCAATGCGTGGTGAGGACTGAGATGATGGATTACAGCGAAGGCGAGCAGGAATATTCCGGCAGAGACCGATGCTAAAGCAATCAGCCCCACATCGATCATCCTGTGGATTTTTTGACGGCTGCGGCAGTGCTCACAAGCGGAGAAGTGTTCTTCGTAGTCGCCACGCATCTCTGGCGCAAGGCCGGATATGTCATACCTCCAGCCCGCCAGGATCTTGCCGACGATCGGATCCACACACTGCTGACTCATTTGGGGGTACTTGATCAGCAAATCGTGAGCCCTACTTACAGGCGAATCGGCTCCAGGGCTTCGGTCTGGGACGCCAATACCACCCGATTACAGAATAGGCCGCCCCTTGTCGCCAGCGCCTTTTCTGCCTCTCTCCGGGCTATCTCCGGGTGATTATTCTGCTCTGAAAGATGCGCCAGTACGACAAACGTCGCACTATTATCATAGTCGTTAGCAAAGAAATCCGCGAGGGCGAGGTTGGATAGATGCCCCACGCGGCTCATTACTCTCTGCTTGACCGACCACGGATACGGCCCCACCCGCAGCATCTCCAGATCGTGGTTCGACTCCATCACCAGCACATCACACCCACGCAAATGATCGCGAACGCTGAGTGGAATGTAACCAAGATCGGTCGCAATTCCGACCTTGATGCCCTCCGCACGAAACGTGAAGCCCACCGGATCAGCGGCATCGTGTGGAATGGTGAACGGCCTTACGGCAATGTCGCCCACCTGAAAGCTGTGCCCGGATTCGAAGCGTTCGAACTTCTCGAGCTTGGGCTTCTCACCGTTTTCGTTACGCAGCGCGCGGCACCATGCCTGATGTGTCGCCCCGGTCATGAACACTGGGATGCGCAGCTTCTTCGCCAGCGTTGCCAATCCGTAAATGTGATCGCAGTGCTCATGGGTGATCAGGATCGCTGACAGCGAATGAGGATCGTCCCCCAACGATTTCATCCGCTTGAAGGTCTCGCGGCACGAGATACCGGCATCGACGAGGATCTTGGTGGTGGCACTGGCAACCAAAGCGCAGTTCCCCCGGCTCCCCGAAGCCAGCATCGACACACTTACACCCATGCCGCCAGCATACTCGCCTGTCCTGTGGATTCGGGAGTTACTTCTTGGTTAGCCGGTACCTTCGCTATCCGTTTCGGTATCTCATTTCCAAATGGTCACACCCACAGGAACAGAGGGTGATCTCGCCCGGTTGCGGCTCTCGCGATGCGTTCCACGACCCGCATACCGTTCGCTCCGTTCGTAAAGACGAAGAGTGCAGAACGGCTCTCGGGGTGCACGATCACAACGTTCTTCCACCCGCCATTGTCACCCCATTGCCACAGGTACCTGGGCCCACCATCTTCTTCTATGCCCCAACCCAACCCCCACGATAGTGCAGAGTTGACGTGCGAGTAGGGCCTTATCATGGCATTCCATGTTTCCGGTTTCAGGTCGAATCCATCACCGCGTGGCGCTGTAATCCGAGTCAGGAACGCCGAGTAATTGGTGACGGTAGTGAGCAGGCTGAAGGCGACATTTGGGCTTGTCTCGTTGGGCACCGGAGTATGTGGTGGCGATACGACTTTTGCCATCTCTCGCACGATGCGATCGTGATTCCATTGTGCCAGCGGTATTCCACTCTTCTGGATCAACTGCTCGCCGAACGCGCGATTGTCAAATGGTTCATCGCCGCGATGCCCGGAGACCAATCGCTCACCGGCATCTGCGCGCCACAGATATGTCGAGGAGTTCATCCCAAGAGGCTTGAAAATGTGCTCTTGCATGTAAGCTTCACAACCGGTTCCGGTGATCTTCTCAACAACACGCTGCAGGTAATAGAAGCCTTCACCCGAATAACGAAACTTGCTGCCGGGCTCAAACGCAGGTACCAACGGTTGGTTGCTTCCTTCACGCCAGTTCGGAAGGCCGCTCGAATGGCTCAGAATATGCCTTGCTGTAACGCGATCTCCAAACTCGCCGGTGGGCGCATCTTCACTTACATACTGTTTGAGTGGACGATCAAGATCCAACTGACGTGCGTCCACGAGTTGTAGCACCGCGTACGCGAACACTTGCTTTCCCATCGACGCCGCCGGAAACAACGAGGTCGGTGAAATTGGCGTCTTGGTTTTGGCATTTGCCACTCCTGCGTAGTGCCGCCACACCATGCGATCTCCGTGGACGACTCCCATGCCGAGACCGGGCAATTGAGCCAATTCCATCAACCGCGGCAGCGTCGCCATAAACTTCTCGTCCGGTGGAACGATGAGTGGAGTGGAAATCTGAGCCTTGGATAAAAAAGATGTTGCTACTTGCTGCCTCCGGGCGAAAGAGCTCAAAAACGAAAATGCGAGAGTCGTTTGTGCAAATTTTCGACGATCTATCAAACTCATAAGCGGTTAGACGTGTTAGGGATTCTTTAGTCTTTGACTTGGGTTATTTGCGAGTTTTGTCAGGGAGCCGGGGCCGGCAGCACCTGGATCGTATGCAGCCACACTTCCACCAGCTGCGGCCACGACGTCACCGGCAACTCGGTGTGCCGCAATCCGTACCCATGCCCCCCCTTGGCATACAGATGCAACTCCGCCGGGACCTTCGCCTGCTTCAGCGCCAGAAAATATACCGTCGAATTCTCCACGTGCACCGGATCATCCTCCGCCTGCACAATGAACGCCGGGGGATTCTTCTCCGTGACCTTGATCTCCGAATTCGCCGCAAAGTTCTGCTCCGACAGCGCTAGGTAACCTGGATAGACGATCACTTCGAAGTCCGGCCTGCAACTCAACTGATCCGCGGCGTCGATGGGATCGTAAAGCCGCTTGTCGAAGTGCGTGCTAAGCGCCGCCGCCAGATGCGCTCCCGCAGAGAATCCCAGTACGCCGATCCGCTTTTCATCAATGTGCCACTCGGCCGCATGTTGCCGGACCATGCCGACTGCCCGCTGCGCATCTTCGAGCGCCGCCGATGATTTCGGAAACGGCCCGGAATCCGGCACCCGATACTTCAGCAGCACGCACGTCACGCCAATCGAGTTCAACCAGTCGCAGACTTCCGTGCCTTCCAGATCGATCGCGAGGATGTGATATCCGCCTCCAGGGAAGACGACAACCGCTGCCCCGGTGTTCTTCCCGGATGGCGAATACAACGTGATTGTCGGATTCGATACGTTGCCCAGCCGGACGATCGGCTTTCCGGCGATCAACGGATCCTTTGCCGTTGTGGCATCGACCTCGGCCGGAGCATTGGCCGCCGGACGCGGCCACAGAGCAAGCGTGATATGCCCGGCAGCAGGCTCCCAGACAGGCTTCTGCGCAAAGACGCAGCATACGAAGATCAAGAGAGTAGAGAACAAGACGACAGCGTTGCGCATAGGAACTCCGCGATGACTCGCAGCATCATATCGCGCCGGAATTATATAAAGCGGGGGATGCCCCACTTCTCGCCGAATTTGCGAGAAGTGGGAATCTCGGCTGAGCGGTGATCACTTCCCCTGCCTCAAATTCTCCACCACCCCGCGCATAAACGATCCGCCATAAGCTCCGGCAAAGCCCGGCAAGAATGCCAGAAACGATCCATACACCTGCGCGCGCGACGGCTTCACGGTTCGCAACAAATACGCCGCCAACTCGGTAACGGGAATGAATACTCCAACCGTAAGCACCCATCGCCAAGCCCATCGAGGCCGCAACAACCCAAGCAGAAGACAAGAACAGACAACCAGCAGCGCCGTGAGCAGCAAATCGTTCACAACAACGTCGACCCATCCAGTGCCAACGCCGCAAGCAGCTCCAAGCAGGTAGCACCACCAATCGCGTTTTGGTTTTTCAATCGACAATCGGTACTCGTTAATATTTATAAAATCCTCTGCCACTTTTCCTGCCGAGCCATCCTGCATCCACCATCTTGATCAGCAGCGGACACGGCCGGTACTTCGGGTCTCCCAACCCATTCTGCAGCACGCGCATGATGTCGAGGCAAACATCCAGCCCGATAAAATCCGCCAGCGTCAGCGGCCCCATCGGATGCGCCATCCCCAGCTTGAAAACCTCATCCACAGCCTCCGGCGTAGCCACGCCCTCCATCACCGCATACATCGCCTCATTCAGCAGAGGCATCAGCACCCGGTTCGAAACAAATCCCGGAGCATCGTTCACCTCGACCGGAGTCTTCTCAAGCTTTACCGACAAATCGCGCACCGCGTCGAAAGTTTCCTGAGAAGTTGCCAGCCCGCGAATGACCTCGACAAGTTTCATCACCGGCACAGGATTAAAGAAGTGCATCCCGATCACTTTTTCCGGACGCTTGGTCACCGCGGCCAACTTCGTAATTGAGATAGACGACGTATTCGAAGCCAGAATGATCTCCGGCCGAGTCAACCGGTCCAGATCGCGAAAAATTTCCGTCTTGATCTCCAATCTCTCGGTAGCCGCTTCAACCACAAAATCGCGGTCCGCCAACTTCGCACGATCTGTTACCGGCTGAATCCGCGCCATCGCAGCTTCTTTATCGGCAGCCGTGATCTTGGCCTTCGCAACTTCGCGGTCCAGGTTCTTCGCGATCGTCCCCACTGCGCGCTCGAGAAACTTCTGTTCCACATCGCACAAAACGACATCGAGTCCACCGCGCGCAAACACATGCGCGATCCCATTCCCCATCGTCCCCGCGCCGACTACGCCCACCTTTTGAAGGCTCATAAATATCCTCTCGCAGAAAACGTTCGAGTCTACCACCGTCCAACGCACGCGGTGAAAGATGGCAAGGTCCCGTGGAACTCCTCGTCTAGGAATTGCGAGGGTTCGTATCGGGCGATTCCTTCACCCATCGCGTCGTCCATCGTCACACCCGATGCGCCTTCAGGCGCTGCAGAGAGGCCTCCGAAAACACGTTTTCCGCCGAAAAGTTGCGGCACACCCGAAAGATATAAACCCGCCAAACCACGCATCAGCAGCCCGATCCGCCGCATCCGATCTCCTATACAAACGGCAAGCGCCGCTTCTCAACAGAGGTGACTATGGTGAGCAACAGAGCGTGGCGTTGGATCAGATTGGCAGCCCTGGCGGTGACCTTGTCCGCCGCTTGCGGCAGTATCGCGTGGGGACAAAACTACAACCGCTACGATGACGATAACTACTACAACCGCGGCGACGAAGCCCGCGAGCAGGGCTATCGCCGTGGGTTGGACGATGGCCAGAACGCCGGACAGTTCGACGCCGAGCGTCGTCGCCGCTTCAAATTCAAGAATGACGACTGGGAGGACTCGCGCGGGTACGAGCATTGGATGGGTAACAAAGGTCACTACAAGCAGGCCTACCGTGAGGGCTACGAACGTGGATATCGTCGCGCCTACGGAGATTATGAACACCGCGGCTATCGCGACAACGGTTATCGCGACCGCGATGACTGGAGATAATACCCGCAACCGGCTTTCTCCCTGCGATGTTTCCAATGGAATAAACATTAGTACCCCATTTCTTGCGTGTCTCTTTTCGCGAGAAGTGGGGATTTTCTTTGGTACCGGAGAAACTTTCGAAGGATGGCGGGGTTAACATTACGAGAGAGCGATGACTCCAATTGGAGGCTGCGGTGCGCTTACTCTGGCTTTTCCTCGTTCCGGTAATTCTCGCGGTCGTACTTATCTCCTGCGGTACTAGCAGTAATAAGCTCGAGTCAATTTCGGTTAGTCCGCTGATGGCCGACGCAAAAGACTACACAAACGGATATGTGCAGTTCACTGCGTCAGGCATCTACACCAATGGCAAAGAGATGGATCAGTTGGAAGTGTTATGGAGTGGTGGGCCACCTTGGGTCACGGAGCCGTGGTCCATTCAGATCGATCGTAATGGAGTTGCATCCTGCGTCAGCGCTCCGGTCGGCACATATAAGGTTTGGGCCGTGGCCCCGATCAATCCTGGTACTCCTATCTCGGGAATGAATCAAAGTACTCCCCAGGTGAGCGCTACCGCGCAATTGACTTGTCCGTAGATTTGTGTCGACGGCAGTAGGGAATGCGAGGTCCTCTATCTGTCATTAATTGTTTGAAATAGGGGACTTAGTGATGCCGATCACAGGCGATGCCTTGCCACGTGAATAGCATGGGCCTGAGGCCCTCCCATGCCCGTCAAAACCATCATCGAACCCTTCCGCATCAAAAGCGTCGAACCCATCCGCTGGACCTCGCGCATAGAGCGCGAGCAGCTCCTCGAAGCCGCTTATCACAACCTGTTCCTTCTTCCCGCCGATGACGTCCTGATCGATCTCCTCACCGACTCCGGCACCGGAGCCATGTCCACTCATCAGTGGGCGGCCGTCATGGAAGGGGATGAAAGCTACGCCGGAAGTAAGAGCTTCGACCACTTCAAGCGCTCGATCCAGGACATCTTCGGCTACAAGCACGTCATCCCCACGCATCAAGGACGCGCCGCCGAACGCATCCTCTTTGGCGTGGCCTGCAAGAAAGGCGACGTCGTCCCCAACAACACGCATTTCGACACCACACGCGCCAACGTCGAATTCGTCGGAGCAGAAGCCGTCGATCTCGTCATCGAAGAAGGGAAGCATCCCTCCTCAACGCATCCCTTCAAAGGCAATATGAATGTCGCCGCTCTCGAAGCGCTGATCGCGCGCGTAGGCCGTGAGCGCATCCCGCTCGTCATGCTGACGGTGACCAACAACTCCGGCGGAGGCCAGCCCGTCTCGATGCAGAATGTTCGCGAAGTCAGCGCCGTTTGCAAGCTCCACAACATTCCGCTCTACTTCGACGCCTGCCGCTTCGCCGAGAATGCCTGGTTCATCAAGCTGCGCGAGAAGGGATACGAGAATAAAACGCCCAAAGAGATCGCGCAAGAAATGTTCAGCTACGGCGACGGCTGCACCATGTCCGCCAAGAAAGACGGCATGGCCAACATCGGTGGCTTCCTTTGCACCAACAACGACCTTCTGGCGCAACAGGAAAAAGATCTGTTAATCCTCACCGAGGGATATCCCACGTATGGCGGCCTCGCCGGACGCGATCTGGAAGCAATCGCCGTCGGCGTGCAAGAAGCGCTAGAGGAAGACTACCTGCGCTACCGCATTGCCTCGACCGCCTATCTCGGTAATCACATTGCAAGTCACGGCGTTCCGATCGTCCAGCCTCCTGGCGGACACGCCATCTACCTCGACGCCCGTGCCTTCCTGCCGCACATTCCACCAGATCAATTTCCCGGCGTGGCGCTGGCTTGTGAGCTTTATCTGGCAGGTGGAATCCGCTCCGTAGAAATCGGAACATTGATGTTCGCCGCAGCAGCAAAAATGGACTTGGTCCGCCTCGCGATCCCCCGCCGCGTCTACACCCAAAGCCACATCGATTACGTAGTCGAAGTCATTCTCGAAGTCTGGAAAAACCGCGACCGCATCTCCGGCATGCACCTCACCTACGAAGCCCCATTCCTCCGCCACTTCACCGCACATCTGGAGCCAATAAAGGTTGCTTCTTTCGCGAGGAGATGAATATCTTTCGTGCCCGCTACCATCCTTCAGGGGCGACAGTGATTGGCGCGAAATTTCAATCTGCAGTTTGTGGAGTAAGTTCCAGGATGATTCCTCTCCCCGTAGATCCTCCAGCTGCTACCACAAACAGATTCCCGGATGAACCGATCGTTAGGCCAACCGGGCCTTGTCCCGTGTCGGCGCCCTGGAACGTATAGAGCGTTGATTCTTTCCATGTCCCATCGGGTTGCGGCTCGAGTTTGAACACGACGCCCGCATCCAATGTTCCCCCGTTCATCGTTGTTCCATACAAATTTCCTGATTGGTCGAAAACCACTCCTGTCGTCGGATGGCTTCCATCAGCGCATACAGGTAGAGCGCAGAAGTTATAGAGAACGCTTTCGTGCCATTTCCCATCTGTTCCAAGCGCCAATTTAAAGACAGTTCCACTATCGGGCGACAGCGTCGAGTTGCCTCCCGCCGAAGTTGTGCCGTAGAAGGCACCACTGCTGTCGATAGCGAGACCTCCCATCGGGGTCGCTCCATCCGCCGGCCCGCTCTGAAAGTTGTACGGCCAAGACTGCGACCAGTAGTCGCTTGAAGTCGGCCCCAATTCGAAAACTGTTCCGTAACCGTACGCTGGCAGCCCCTCTCCAAATTTCGGCGGACCGATCCGAGTGACCCCAAAAAGATTTCCGCTGGAGTCGAATACAAGTCCATCTTGCGGGTTAGCCCCTTCCCCTTCACCACAGAACCCCGCCAGAAAACAAAAAACAGCGAGAACCTGCTCTGTCCACTGCCCACTCGATGCCGGCGAAAGCTCAAAAATTGTGCCGTTGCCAAATCCAAACTCACCAGTGCCTCCTCCTCCCAGGGTAGTTCCATACAGGCTCCCGTCCTTGTCAAAGAGCAGACTGCCTCCCTGCGGATAGTCTCCGTCCCAACCGCCTTGAAAGTTATAGAGCACTGTTTCCGTCCACGTTCCATCCTGCTGCGGCGTCAGTTCGAACACCACGCCATTACCAATTCCCGGTTCCGAGTACAGGCCTCCTTGGGATGCGGTGCCATAGAGATTCCCGGCTGAGTCGAAGGTGAGCTTCGAAATGGGCTCTGATCCGTCAGAGCAATGCATGCCGGGATGGCAGAAATTGTAGAGCACTTTTTCCGTCCACTGGCCGCCGTTGGGCGTGATCTCGAAAGCAGTGCCTTCGCTGAAAGTCCCACCATGAACCGTTGTCCCGTACAGATTCCCTTTGACGTCCAGGACTACTCCCACTGCCGGACCATTGCCATCTGGAAACGGTGCGAAGTTGTAGACGACCTTTGCCGTGTAGTCAGACCCTACAGTCTGCGTCGTTCCCGTTGTCCCACCACCGCAAGCTGTCAGATAGGCCGTCGCTGATGCGGCACACAACAACACAGCCAGGCGTATAAACGCGTTGCAGATGGGGCGGCGAGAAAAGTGAAACGAATTCCTGAGCATACTGTGTCTCCTTGGGGGGAAGACTCTTCGAGCGCTTGCAGTGAGGCAGGCAGGGATCAGAACAGGACGGCGGGAATAATGGCTTACCAGAGAACTACTTGCATCCGCTGCAACGACCAGAAAAAGAGTGCCCTCGCGCAGGCTCTGAACCGGGTTAGCTTATGCCAAGGCGTGATTGATGTCTGTGATTTGTGTCACCCATACATGGAATAGCTCTCGCGTGTCTGGGAAACGGGAAGTCACGGGCGCGATCGCTTTGCGAAATTCCAATCTGCAGTTTGTGGAGAAAGTTCCAAGATGACTCCTCTCCCCGTAGATCCTCCAGCTGCTACCACAAACAGATTTCCCAAAGAATCGACTGTCAGGCCAACCGGGCCATATCCATTGTCATAGCCTTGAAATGCGTAAAGCACTGATTCCTTCCATGTTCCATCACCTTGAGGGGTGAGTTTGAAAACAACGCCCGCGTTGTCAGGTCCGCCGTTGAGGGTCGTTCCATACAGATTGCCAGCCTGATCAAAGGTCACGCCTGTCGTCGGATGGCTTCCATCGAAGCATCCCTGCTGTGAACAGAAGTTATAGAGAATAGTGTCGCTCCATTTGCCGTTTGCTCCGAGCGCCAGCTTAAAGACTGTCCCACTATCAGGCGATCCGGTCGAGTTGCCCCCCGCTGACGTTGTACCGTAGAAAGCACCAGTGCTATCTATAACAAGACCTCCCATGGGGGTACCCCCATCCGCCGGCCCGCCTTGAAAGTTGTATGGCCAAGATTGCGACCACCATTCGCCTGAAGTGGGCCCCAATTCGAAAACGGTGCCGTACCCATTCGCTGCGCCGTTAAGATGCGGCGGTCCAATTCGAGTGGTCCCAAATAGATTTCCACTGGAGTCGAATGTGAGTCCATCCTCCGGGTTAGCCCCTTCCCCTTCACTTGGATAACACAACCCCGCTTCATAACAGAAAAGAGCCAGAACTTGCTCTGTCCACTGCCCATTCGATCCTGGCGAAAGCTCAAAGACAGTCCCGTTGTCGTACCCTCCGCTATCATCGGCGCCTCCTCCCAGGGTAGTTCCATACATGTTTCCGTCTTTGTCAAAGAGTAGCTCTCCGCCCTGCGGATAGGCCCCATCCTGACCATTCTGGAAGTCGTGAATTACTTGTTCGACCCACGTTCCATCCTGCTGTGGCGTCAGTTCGAACACGACGCCATATCCAATCCCTGTACTCGAGTCTGAGTACAGGCCACCTTGCGACGCTGTGCCGTACAGATTTCGGGCGGAGTCGAATGTGAGCCTCGACATAGGCTGTGACCCGTCGGAGCAGTGCATGCCGGGATGGCAGAAACTGTAAAGCACTTTTTCCGTCCACTGGCCGCTGTTAGACATGAGTTCGTAGACTGTGCCCTCGCTGAAAGTCCCGCCGTGTACCGTCGTCCCGTACAAATTCCCTTTGGCGTCCAGGACTACTCCGACGACTGGACCGTTCCCATCCGGCGATGCTCCAAAGTTGTAGATAACCTGTGCTGAATAATCGGAAGCTGGCGTTTGTGTCTTTACGGTCGTTCCACCCCCACAAGCGGTCAAATAGACACTGGCCGACACGGCGCACAACAGCACAGTCGTGTGATTAAGCCCGTTACCGATGAAGGGATGAAAATAGTGAAACGAACTCCTGCGCATAGTGCGTCTCCTTGGGGGAAGATTCGAGCACTTGCAATGGGGCAGGCAGGGATCAGAACAGGACGGCGGAAATGATGGCTTACCAGAGAACTGCTTCCGTCCGCTGCAACTCTACAAGCAAAACCGTCCTCGTGCAGTCTCTGAGCCGAGTCCAGCGTATGCGCGGCAGACACATCTGTCTGTGATCGGCCGCACTTCAGCTAATCTTTTGGATTAGCTCGAGCGATGTGTGGTCTTCCGCCAGCGATAGAAGAACGGTATTCCCAGCAGAATCACTCCCAACCCAATCGTCGATCGCACGGGCCGCACCATCCAAAGATTGACTGTCAAGGCAATTGCAGCGCCAGTAAAAATCAACGGCGTCCACGGATATCCCCACGCCCGATACGGCCGCACCAACTCCGGTTCCACCCAGCGCAACCGCATCAAGGCGATGCCCGTGAGAGCAAAGAAAATCCAGACCGCGAAGATGAATAGTGAATAGAGTTCCTCAAATGTTCCGGTCAGCGCAAGCAGAGTCGCGACGGTTCCAAGGAAAAGCAGCGCACCCGTCGGCGTGTTGAATGACGGATGCACCCTTCGCACAAACTGAAAGAACACGCGATCGCGCGCCATCGCATACGGAATCCGCGCCCCAGTAAGGATCACGACATGAAGCGCACCTAACGCTGAAACTGCCATCGCCAATGTGAGCCACTCTGCTCCACGGCTCCCTGCGAACGCCTGCACCACATCCGACGCAACATGCTGCGAAGCGGCTACTGCTGCAAACGGCAG
>Ga0335079_10003250_pt1 | contig 18775 bp, 15 predicted proteins | sample Lox_Sample_33_FD_206719 | JGI IMG/M metagenome (GOLD analysis project Ga0335079, IMG submission 206719) | Soil microbial communities from Loxahatchee National Wildlife Refuge, Florida, United States - Lox_Sample_3.3 | ecosystem: Environmental > Terrestrial > Soil > Wetlands | place: USA... | reverse complement strand
CAGGTGAGATGTCCAGAGTCTTGGTCCTCAACCTCTCTGGCAACGCAAGCGGGGCTCACGCCCCGCCCAGGACAACTATGCCTTGACAACGCCTTCGCTCTTATCGAGGGCCACCCGCCCCCTTAACCACACTCCGGGAGGGCAAGAACGTCACCCCTCACCGTGCCGGAATCACCACACTCCCCGGTCAGGATCGGCGGCGGAATCGGCATCGCATCCGGCAGCTAAACCCGACCCGGATCACGATAGAGATCGGCGGCAAGAACACACCCCCGGCAACGGCGTCACTCACCCTTCGGCTTCAGCGTCAGCATACTGATCTCATTCAGCCACCCGGCGATCTCTTCCTCCTCCGGGCCTTCCCAGTCGTAGGCCTGGTTCAGTTGCAACATCGTTGCCCAGTCTGCTAGCTGCTCTGTGGATATCTCCCCACGGGCCTGTTTCTCCATCGCCGCCCGGATGTGTTTCAGCTCGATGCGGACTCCCGGAACTGGCGTCCCGTAGTGGCTATCCAACCGGCGCTCGTGGTTCTGAAAGTCGAACTCCACCACACCGGCCAGCCGTCGCCTCAGCTCCTCCAAGGAGATTTCGAGGTCGGCAAACTCCTCCAGCGCTCTGCGGTGCGCTTTCGTAAACTTCTTCACCGGGTTCTTGGGATCACTAGAGCGGCGGCTAAGGAAAGAACTCATCTTCGCCCACAGCACACGCATGAGCCAGTGTACCTATCCTGGCCCTCAGTCGCTCCCGGATCGCGGCTCCCGGCAGCTCAGAAACGCGAAAGGCAAGCACTCTGCTCAGCGATCTGGATCAGTTAGCCCGACGGCCATCTGATCTGGTGTCCAGAAGACGAACCTCAGGGGGGCTGGCCCAACCTTTCATCGAGGCCACCCTTAGGGTTGCCCCACCCTTCCCGCGCTTTTTGCGGGAGGGTGGGTGAATCGCACCGTGGGCACAATCCCCATCTGCTCCCGCCTGCGGGCCGTCCACTCGCACTCGACTTCCACCCTTGCATCGCAGCCGGTCGCCCACTGGCGGAAGCTGCCCGGTGCCCTAGGTGCCGCGAGCGTCCTTTGCGAGCTCGCCTGGGATGAATAACTCCACTGTGTCCTTCCGAGGCGCGAAGCCAATGAGGACTCCGCTATTCTGCAACGATAAGGAGATTTCCACAGCGTTTCGCCCGCTCGATTGAGACAAATAAACCCGGAGCTCTCCGCGCCTCTGTGGCCAGAAATTTACAAAACGTTCCACGTGGAACATAACTCAATTTTGCAGCCGGGTCTCAGCGCATTTGTGAGACCCGGCGCGCCCGCTTGATCTCCGGCACCTCGACAATACCTACGCCTTCCTGCGGATGCTCGACCGCATTCACCAGCGCCCACTTCATCTGCTCAAGGGTGACGAGGCCGAGACGCCGTGCGCCGTCGCGCGTGGCGGGAACTTTTTCAAACAGCCAGTACATCGGGATCAGCAGGTAGGGCCAGCGGTGCCCTGGCCCGAGGACGTACCACGGCCGCAGAATGGTCGCGTTCAGGCCGGCTTGCGCGATCGCGGCTTCGCAGTCGGAGCGCACTTCGATATATGCCTTCATCATGGGCGCGGGATGCGCCACGCTGAGATAAATGAAATGCTTGATTCCCGCCTGTGCCGCGGCGCGCACCGCTTCCTTTCCTGCAACCAGGTCCACGCTGCGGAACTGCGCCGCTTTGGCGGGGCTGGGATGGGCGACTCCGACCAGTTGAACGAACGTGTCGCAGGGCGCGATCTGCGACGAGTAAGAGCCGGCGTCGAGAGCATTCCCGACAACCGGCTCGCAACCAGGCACGAGTTTCGACTCCGAGCCGGGGCGAACCAGGCCGCGCACATGATGCCCGCGACTGAGCAACTCGGGAATCAGCGCCCGCGCCATATAGCCGGTCGAGCCGGTGATGAAAACATTTCGTCCCGTAATTGACATCCGCAACTCCCCCGAATCAACGGCAGGAAGTCTCGGACATTTTCAGCCTGATTTCAAGTTCTTACCGGTTACCCGGCAGCTACCATAGCCGTTGTGGTAAAACTCCCCCGTGCTCAAGGCGAACGACAAAGCTGTTCTTGTAAAGGCGATTGGCCGCTGGAGCCTGGCAGCGCTGGTGATCAATTCAATTATTGGCAGCGGGATCTTCGGACTCCCGTCGATCGCGGCAGAAATGCTGGGGCGCAAGAGCACGATTGCGGTGCTGCTGGCGGGTGCTGCTGTGGGCGTGATCATGGCCTGCTACGCCGAGGTGGCATCGCAGTTCACCCAAGCCGGAGGGCCTTATCTCTATGCTCGCGTCGCCTTCGGACGGCTGGCCGGCATTGAAATGGGCTGGCTGCTCTGGCTGGCGCAGCTGGCGGCGCCTGCGGCGAACGCGAATTTGTTCGTCGTCTATCTTGGCCAGTTCTGGCGTGACGCGAATCGGCCACTTCCACGATTCGTGATCCTTACTGTTTTGGTTGGAGCGCTTGCCCTGGTGAACTACCGTGGCGTGAACGCGGGGACAAAGCTCAGCAACGTATTCACGGCGGCAAAGCTGGTCCCGCTTGTTCTTGTGATTGCGGCGGCGGCATTGTACGTTTCCCGGCACGCCATCGCTCCTGGGTCACAGGCAGCAACAACATCAGGCGGCTGGTTAAAAGCCATGCTCCTGCTGTTTTTTGCTTACGGGGGATTTGAAACCGCTTTAACGCCGATGTCCGAAGCCAAGAACCCGCGCCGAGACACGGTGTTCGCCTTGTTCACTGCGCTCATCGTGTGCACGGTTTTGTACACGCTGATTCAGTGGGCGGTGGTCTCCACCGTCACCGACCCGGCTCACAGCGAGCGTCCGTTGGCAGATGTGGCTCAACTGGCTTTTGGCCGCGCGGGGGCGGCATTCATTGCCGGTGGCGGCTTAATCTGTTTCTATGGATATTTGAGCGCGAAGATTCTGGCGGTTCCGCGCGTGACCCTAGCGCTGGCCGAAGAAAAAGATTTTCCCTCTTGGTTCGGGCGCCTTCATCCACAATTTCACACACCGTACGTTTCCATTCTGATTTTCTCTGTTCTGGTGTGGATGCTGGCGCTCTTCGGAAACTTCGCATGGAATGTGACGCTTTCGGCGGTCGCGCGTCTCTTCTACTACGGAGCAGGATGCGCGGCGCTGCCTGTGCTGCGGCGGAAACAGCCCTCCGCAGCGTGGTTCCGTCTGCCTGCAGGAAACTTTTTCGCGGCGCTGGGAGTTCTGATTTGCATTGCCCTCATCACCAAAGTCGATCTTGGCGGGTCATTGATTCTGGTCGCAGTAATCGCCGCCGGGTTTGTGAACTGGTTAGCGGTGCGAAGAACGCGTACTTTGAGTGACTCGACTCCGTTATAATCCGCGACTTAGTAGAGGAATGTTTGCGAATTCCGCGTTGCATATTCATTTTTCTCGGCTGCATGTCGGTCCTTGTGCCAGCGGCTCTAGGCCAGCGCGAGCCGGTGCTCAAGCAGGTTGACCTCCCTCATCCTTACTACTACCGCGAGATGTATCTGCCGCGGTTGACCACGGGACCGAGTTCCGTGGCGTGGCTGCCAGACTCCAAATCAATTGTTTACTCGATGCAGGGCACGCTGTGGCGACAGCAGATCGACTCCGTTGCGGCTTTACAACTCACCTCGGGCAGCGGCTATGACTATCAGCCGGATTGCTCTCGCGACGGCCGCTGGGTGATTTACGACTCGTATCAGCACGACGCCATCGAGCTGTGGGCACTGGATCTCAAGAGCGGGCAGACGAAGCAGCTCACATCAGGCGGCGCAGTGAACGTGGAGCCGCGCTTTTCGCCCGACGGCAAACGCATCGCGTTTGTCTCGACCTCTTACCATGGGCATTTTCATATTTTCGCCGGCGACTTCAGTAGCGGCACATTGACCAACGTGCAGCGGCTTACCAGTGAGACTACCAGCGACCTTCCTCGCTATTACTACAGCAAATTCGATCACGAGATCAGCCCCGTCTGGTCACCGGATGGGCAAGAGATTCTTTTCGTTTCGAATCGCGGGCACATTTATGGCACGGGAGGCTTCTGGCGCATGAAAGCGCAGCCCGGGGCGGAAGCTCACGAAATTCACTATGAAGAAACCACGTGGAAGGCACGCCCGGATTTTTCACCCGATGGCAAGCGCATGGTATATGCGTCTTATCTCGGCCAGCAGTGGCATCAGATATGGCTCATGCCAGCGGAAGGCGGCGACGGATTTCCCATCTCGTACGGAGATTTCGACAAGATCAACCCGCGCTGGTCTCCCGACGGAACGAAGATCGCATTCATATCCAATCGCGGCGGGAACACGTCACTTTACCTGCAGAGCGTTCCAGGAGGAGCACAAAATGAACTCGTGGGAAGGGAAACGCACTATCTGCACCCGATGGCCCGGTTGCGGGTTCGCATCTTTGACGAACATAAACATCTGACGGGCGCGCGAATTTCAGTAACTGGCGATGATTACCGCGTTTACGCTCCTGACAATGCCTGGATGCAAGCCGATGACAGCCTGTTCAGCCCCGAGCAGCCGTTCGAAAAACATTATTTCGCGAGTTCCGGCGAAGCCGAAATGGACGTTCCCCGGGGGCGGGTCACGGTTGAGGTGATGAAGGGATTTGAATACGAACCGCGCAAAATCGTTCAACCAGTCGGGGATAAGACAGTCGAGTTGGACATCGGCATGACGCCGTTGAAGCTGCCGCAGGATACCCAGTCCTCATGGGTGAGTGCCGATGTTCACGTGCACATGAATTACGGCGGGACGTACCGGAATACCCCTGCGCATCTGGTAACGCAAGCCGCGGCAGAGAACCTCGCGATCATTGAAAATCTGATTGTCAATAAAGAAGAGCGAATTCCGGATATCTCGTACTTCAGTCGCCAGCCCGATCCGGCCTCGACAGCAACGCAGTTGATTTTTCACGGCCAGGAATTTCATACCAGCTACTGGGGACATCTCGGGCTGCTAAACCTCACCGATCATTTTCTGCTTCCGGGATACGCCGGCTATCCCGGCACCGCCGCGGCGAGCCTGTCGCCCACCAACGCCGATGTCGCCGATATGGCACATGCGCAGGGAGGGCTGGTGGGTTATGCGCACCCGTTTGAAACCTTCGCCGATCCGATGAAAGACGCACGCGAGCTGCCGGTGGATGTTGCGTTAGGAAAGATCGATTACCTTGAAGTTGTGGGTTTCTCCGATCACAAACTGACGTCTGAAATCTGGTACCAGCTGCTCAACTGCGGATTTCATCTGCCCGCCGCGGGAGGCACCGATGCCATGGCAAATTTCGCCTCGCTGCGTGGACCGGTTGGACTCAACCGTGTTTACGCGAAAGTGCCAAAGGGAACATTCGATATTCATAACTGGCTCAACTCGCTCAAGCAGGGACGAACGTTCGCAACCAATGGCCCGCTGCTCGGGTTCACTTTAGAAGGCCGTGAAGCGGGAGATACGCTGCAACTGCCGCATGGAAATCAGCAAGTGAAATTCACCGCCTGGCTGCGCTCGATTGTGCCGGTAGATCACTTAGAGGTGATGTGCAATGGACACGTGGTCGCGAAACTCCCACTGAATGCCGATCACCGGTCCGCCGATGTGAGCGACACAATTCCTATTTCCCAGAGCGGCTGGTGCCTGCTGCGAGCATTCAGCGATCATGCGGAAGAGCCGATCATGGACAATTATCCTTATGCGACAACGAGTCCGGTATACATGGACGCTGAGAGCTCGCGCCAAAACGCGAGCGAGGATGCGGCCTACTTCGTCAGGTGGATCGATCGTCTGACTGGTGAAGTCAAGAGCAGCACCGACTGGAATACCCAGGGGGAGAAGCAATCAGTGCTCGATCAGCTTTCCAGAGCGCGAGCCGTATACACAGATATGGGCAGCAGCAATTAATTAAAGGTTCGGCTGTCTCTTCTCCAGTTCAAGCAGGGCCGTTTTTCGTTCGACTCCCCAGCGGTAACCGCCGCCTTTTCCCGTGCTGCTTACAACGCGATGGCAGGGAATCGCCACCGCTACCGGGTTGGTCGCGCATGCCCGCGCGACCGCGCGAACCGCCGTCGGCTGGCCGATGGCTCTCGCCACTTGCGCGTACGACCGCGTGGCGCCAAAGGGAATTTTCTGCAGATATGACCAGACGCGCCTCTGAAACGCGGTGGCCTGAATATCGAGCGGCAAAGCGGAGTTCAGCTTCTGGCCCTGCATTTGGCGCAGCAGGTCCGTTTTCCACGTCTGCATGGCGCCATCGTCGCGCTTGCGATTGGCAAAGGGAAATTCGTGGCGCAGCCCTTGTTCAAGTTCGTCATCCGAGTCCGCGAACTGAATGGCGCAGATTCCCTTATCAGTCGCCGCGATCAGCATGCGTCCCAGCGGCGAATCCGTGCAGGTATAACGGACGGGAGCGGCGATGGCGCCGCGGCGATATTTGTCGGGAGTCATCCCCAGCTGGGAGGCGGTGCGCTCGTAGAGCCGGCTGCTCGAGCTGTAACCGGCGTCGTACATCGCCCGCGTCACCGAATGGCCAGCACGCAGATTCTGTTTCAGCTGATTCATGCGGCAGGAGTCGGCATAAGCTCGCGGCGTTATGCCCAGGACCGATTTGAATGTCCGCTGCAGGTGAAATGGACTCTGATGAAATTCCGAGCTCAGCCGCGACAGGGTAATGCCTTCATCAAGATGCTGTTCGATGTAGCGGCAGATCGCCTTAACCGTTTGCAGGTGGCGGCTTCCGCCCACCGTTCTCGGACGGCAGCGCAGACACGCGCGGTACCCGGCTCGCTCGGCCTCATCCGGAAGGCGGAAGAAGGTGACATGCTCCCGCCGGGGCCGCTTCGATGCGCAGGATGGCCGGCAATACACGCCGGTGGAGGAGACGGCGAATACAAACGCGCCATCCTGGCTGGCGTCGCGCGCCAGCACGGCTTGCCAGCGGTCGTCCTTTTTCGGTTCGGCCATTTCCGTCGGAGTTAGTTCGAGTATCGCATTGCTCGTTGTCATGACCAAAGCTTAAAACGGGCTATCGTGGCGGGCTATCCGCTTCTTGCGGGCAAACTGAAAAAGGGCAGTGATAGATCAAGCAGAGAGAGATCAATATGACCGGCCCATTTCGCGGAGGCCGCAATATCGGGTACCATAGGGAAACTGCATTATTCCTGGTTGAAAAAATGAAATTCAAGCTTGCTGCAGCACTTTTGCTTCTGGTCTTCTCCGGCCTTTGTTTGGCTGAAGATATCAACGCGGTTCTTAAGCCGCCGAAAGGTTCGCGTGTCGCTCTGGTTATTTTTGAGGACCTGGAGTGTCCTGATTGCCGGCGCGCCAATCCACTGGTGGAAGAGGCGGCGAAGACCTATAAGATTCCCGTGGTCATTCATGACTTTCCGCTGCCCTTTCACCACTGGTCGTTTGACGCCGCCGTGAATGCTCGTTATTTCGATACGAAATCAAAACAGCTGGGGAATCAGTATCGCGATTACATCTTCGAGCACCAGCCAGAGATCACTGCCGACAACCTGCGAGTTTTCTCGGAGCGTTTCGCTACTGAGCACCATACTGAACTGCCGTTTGTAGTGGACCCGCAAGGCAAGCTTGCGGGCGAAGTCACTGCCGACCGTGATCTGGGCCGCAGCATTCACATTGAGCACACGCCCACGCTCTATGTTGTCAGCAACCGCACGCAGGGCAAGCCCTTTGTTGAGGTGGTTGACCGGACGCAACTGTTTCAGCTGATTGACGCCATGGAACGGGAGTAGGGGTCACCCTCTCTCGAAGGCGTGTTTCTTCTCGAGTTCTTCAACTGCAGCACGCATATCGGCAGCGAATGTATCAGCCTGCGTTATCAGCTGGGAAGTTGCCGAAGCATACTCGCCTTGCAGGCCGATCGTGCCTTTTGACCTCAGATTCTCCGCCAGCTGCAGGAAGTGCTCAACCGTGGTTTCGACGTAAAGCGCTTCTGTGGGATCGGCCAGCCAAGCTTTATCTCCGACCAGCTTCGTCTGCCAGAAAACTTTTCGCGCGATCAGAAGTTCGATATCGTCATCGCTCGCTTTTCCAAACACCCATCTGCTGCGGTTGAAATTCCAATGCCGGCTGGAAAAATTAACGGGCACGAGTTTGCCCGATTTCAAAAACTCGATTTGCCTGCGGTCCACTTCTTTGCGCAAGCTGTTTATCACTGGGGCTTCGGCATCTTTCGGTTCGAGCGACGGCATGATCTCGCGCACGGTGGCCGAAAGATTGACTGCAACCGGAGCATGCAGGCCGTCCGAGTTCTCAAGCCGAATGTCGGCATGGAGGACAGAAAAATCCGCTCCTGAGGTGGAGTGATGAAACGGCCACTCAAAATGAAATGAAAGCGGCAGGGCAGTCAGGGTTACGTAGATTCGTTTGGCGTCTTTCGCAGGTTCCGGCATGGCCTATAGAAGCGACATTGTAGCGAAGGCAGCGAGGAAATCCCACTTGCAGCCAGGTTGAATGAGGGCTTTTGGACAAACGAACGCAAGTTCACAGTCTGAAGCGGTGGCAGTTTTCCACTGTTTACTTTGTCGATTCCGCATCACCGGGTGAATAGCCGGGCATCAAAGCTGCCGAGTGAGATAAAATTTACAAACTACAAGGATCGAACCGCTTATGTCCCCTGCCGTTTTGATTCTGTTTTTTGCGATTGTTCTGGTTGTGTTTGTCGGCAGTGGAGTGCTCGGGATGCTCCAGAGCCAGAGGCGGCGTTTAGCCAGGACAAAGCAAACGCCGTCAAAGAAGCCGCAGGCGATCACCACTTCTGAAATTCGGCGGCGAAGCAAACGGATTTACAACTGAAGAGCGTCGGAGATTCCACTTAGGCCTCGCTGACGACCAAAGAGGCGCGCGGAGAATCCCACTTAGTTGCAAGTTAGAGTCTTGGCGGCGCTGGTGCGGGTTAGTGTGCAGCGACCTGCTCTGACAGCATGGATGCGATCTTGGCGAGCAGTTCTTCCATGGGCCGGCCGCTGTCGATGTTGCCGTCGACCTCGGGATGGCGTGCGCCATCGGCATGCATGACGAGGACGCGGGCTCCGCACTTCGATTTCTTCACCATATAGGGCAGATGATGGCGATCATCGCGGGTGAGGCTCGAACCGAGAATGACCAGATCGAAGGCGCCCCTCTGCAGCGCATCTGTGACCGGCTTGCGGCCGATCGCCGTGGTTACTTCATGGCCAGCTTGCTGTATGGAAGGTGTTTGCGAGGCAAGCACCTGCTCATTGCCTTCGGCGTACAAAATTTTCAACCGCATAGGTGCGTGGTTTTGTGGCATGTTCGATGGGCCTTTCTTTCGTCGGACTTGTCACGATAACAACCGACGGGCGGGCGAGAAATATCACCGAAGTCCAAGGCCTGTCGCGTAAACTGCGGTGAAACCGAGTGACGGATTACTAGGGATGCGCAAGCGCGCGATTTTGTTCCCGCATAGAGCGCGAGATTTCGTGCGGCTCGCTCAGATCTTTTTCGACTTCGCTCAGGACGAGCTCTGGCGTCGCAAAAGGAGCTGGCTGGGGATGACAACCGGCCGGAGGGAGTTTGGTTGTACAATGGCGGGCTCCGGAAAACTCCGTGTCGAGCGGAGCCTTCATAATTTGTAGATCAGGTGAGCGAACGCGGAGGAACTTCTTATGCGCCAGCGAATGATCTGCATGCTTGTGGTGAGCTGTTTGGCGTTGCGGTTGCAAGCCAGGGCCCAGCAGGCGGAATCTCAAAGTACCTCGTGCAACTTTGAGGATGGCAACCAGATCACCGTGCAGTACAACACCTCGGATTCCAGCAAAGACCAGCCGCGCAACGGCAAAATTTGGGCGCCGGGCGGTAAACCGATGGTCTTGTACACTCAGGTGCCGCTCACGCTTAATGGCGCAACCATTCCGGTGGGCGCTTTCAGCATGTATGTGCTGCCGGGGAAAAAAGACTGGACGCTGATCGTGAACAAAAACGTCACAGCCGGCAGTGCATATGATGAGAAGGATGACATTGCCCGCGGCCCCATGGAACTGGGAGAGATCGGCCAGCCTATGAAAGAGTTGCAGGTGTCATTTGCGCACATGGCACCCAAGCAATGCAACATCCGGATCTATTACGGAAAAGTTGGAGCATTCGGGGAGATTGATGAGAAGTGAGTGGTTTGTGGTTACGCTCGCTTTGACGGCGGTGTTCTTCCCGTCTTTGTCACGCTGTCAGGCCATTCCTGAGGAGGCAATCCATCACACCAATCAGCTAACCGCCGAAAATAATGTTTATCGCGGCTTCCGACGAGAACTGGGGCCACGCGAGACGGCAGAGGTCGGCCACATTACGCGCGATGAAGTGCTGATCGTGCTCTGCGAGTCGGGCACGGAGCTTACGGTGCGAAGGGCTGACTCAAGCATCGAGAAACTATTGAATGGGAATGTCCGGTTCCTTGCAGCTGGCACGACCGCGCAGGTTCAGAACGGCAATGGCGACAAGGCCCAGATCATAATTATTGAATTGAAGAAGCACTGGGATGACGAGATGCGCCCTTGCGCGGCCCCCAGGAACTGCAGTCACGTTATCCGTATAGGGGACCAGCCCATTGGTGAAACCACTGATCTTTTTACGAACGGTTTCGTGACAGTGCAGCAGCACCGGCTCTCACGCGGGGGAACACTGACCAGTTCTTACTTTTCTGCCACAGGAAAACACCATCTGTTCTTCACCGCCTTGAGCGAGTTGCACGCGAGTTTCGACGGGAATGAGGAGGAGCTTACACGAGGAGAGACATCCCTATCGGACGCCTCGCAGGTGGAAATCAGCGCTGGAAAGGGCGAAGCTCGATGGGTGGTGATTCGCGTACAGGATGTCAGCTAAATCGTTCCGTCCCGCTCTGAGGGATATTTTTTCGTGCGATTGTAATGCTTCGCGTACTCCGGCAACTCCCGCGCCGGATCCAGCCGCGGATCGTTGATCGGTTGACGCGCGACCAGTTCCAACGGAATGACTCCCGCCCAAGTAGGAAATGAATAATCTTCTTCGTCATCGATGGGCGGCCCCTGGCGGACTTTCGAAGAAAATTCCGAAATAGGTAGCCGCAATACGGCCGTGGCTTTGAGTTCCTGTTCAGTCGGCTGACGAATGTCGTTCCAGCGGCCCGGCAGAATATGCTCCGAGATCACTCGCAAGGCCTTGAGCTTTTCTTCCTGATCTTTGACCTCGCACGCCATGCCGAGCACTACCACCGAGCGATAGTTCATGGAGTGATTGAAAATCGAGCGGGCCAATACCAATCCGTCGAGCAACGTCACGGTGACGCAGACCGGGACGCCCTGTTCCAGATCTCGTAGCATGCGGCTGGCAGAGGAACCGTGAATATACAGCTTGTCGCCGTCGCGGCCATAGCCCGTCGGAATGACAAATGGCTGGCCGTCAACCACAAACCCGACGTGGCATACGAAGGCTTCGTCAAGGATCGCGCAGGCGGTTTCACGGTCGTAAAATCCCCGGTGTGGCTCGCGTACAACGCGAGTACGAGGTGTGGGCGTGGACGTGGCAGACATCTGCAGGCTCCCGGCAATCGCGAAGGATGGAAGCGACAGATGAGTGTAGCAAAATGGGCGTTCCTGCCAGTGTTACGATCTAAGCTTTCCTGAGTGTCACGTATGAGTCGCGAATCCCGCAGAGTCGAATCGCCTCGCGTCGTCTGCGTCGAGGACCTGCGGCCTGTCGCGCAAGGACGCGTGCCGAAAGCGGTGTTCGATTACCTCGATGGCGGGGCCGAAGGCGAAGTGACGCTGCGCGAAAATCGGAGGGCATTTGATGAGGTTACGTTTCGCCCGCGACACGCCGTAGCCGTACAGAAATGCGATTTGCGAGCGCGAGCTTTGGGTTTCGATCTCTCCCTGCCGATCATGCTTGCTCCGGTTGGCTACAGCCGCCTTATGCACCCGGGAGGCGAGGTCGCAGCGGCACGGGCCGCGGGGAAAGCGGGAACGGCCTACATTCTCTCCACAATCTCGGGGCACAAGCTGGAATACGTTCGCGCAGCTTCGGACGGGCCGGTGCTTTATCAGCTTTACCTGATGGGAGGGCGAGGCGCTGCGGAAGCGGCGATTGAACGGGCAAAGAACGCGGGTTTCAAAGCACTGGTGGTCACAATCGATACGCCGGTCTCCGGAATTCGCGAACGCGACTACCGCAATGGGATGAAAGAGCTCATCAGCGGGACCGTGTTTGAGAAGATTCCATTTCTCGGGCAGGTTGTCTCCCGGCCCGGCTGGCTGATGAGCTTTCTGCGCGATGGAGGCTTGCCTGATCTTCCAAACGTTGTGATCCCGGGACGCGGCCCTATGCCGCTCGTGGATATCAATGCCGCTCTCGCCAGTTCTGCCGTGACCTGGGCAGATCTGCGCTGGATTCGTGAACTGTGGCGCGGACCGATCGTGGTGAAGGGCGTCCTTACCGGCGATGATGCCAGGCACGCCATTGACGAAGGAGCAGCGGCAATCTCCGTTTCCAATCATGGAGGACGCCAGCTCGATGGTGTTCAGGCTTCGCTCCGCGCTTTGCCTGAAGTGGTACAGACGGTTAACCGCCAAATCGAAGTCTGGATGGATGGCGGCATTCGTCGCGGCACAGATGTCGTCAAGGCCCTTTGCCTGGGCGCAAGCGCGGTTCTCTGCGGGCGCGCCTATGCCTATGGACTGGCCGCAGCGGGCGAAGCCGGCGTATCACGCGCGATCGAGATTCTTCGAGTTGATCTGGAACGCACGCTCCGGCTGCTGGGATGTTCTTGTCTGGTGGAACTCGACCGTTCTTACGTCAATGTTCCCAAGAGCTGGGAGTAGAGCTTCTGCTGAGAAGGTCGATCACACAGATTCGACCACAGAAAAGAGGGTTGCATTTTCTGCAACCCTCTTTTTTCTGCAACCCTCTTGCGGTTGAAGCTGTGCGGCAGTTACCGCCCGTGATGCCCTCCGCCACCGCCACCATGCGAACCGCCACCGCCACCATGCGAACCGCCACCGCCGCCGTGCGACCCGCCACCGAAGCTGTGCGAGCCTCCGCTGCTGTGCGATGGGGCCGAGTAATGACCTCCGCCCGAAGACCCGCCGAAGGAGCGCGAACCTCCATAGGAGGACGATCCGTGAGAGTATCCACCGGAGTAGCCGCCGTAGGGAGCGCTGCGGGCTGCTGACGATCCACCGTAGGAACGAGAGGAATAGCTTCCATTCCCGCCGTATGAGCGGCCGGCCTCACTCGATCCGTACGAACGCGATGAGTAGCCTTCGTTCGATCGCGACCCAGCGCTGCCCGACGAGTAGCTGCCAGGCGCCGGCCGGACCGGACCGGTTGGACGCGGAACATTCCGGATCGAACTGGAGCTCGGCCCAGATGGCCGCGCCGCTTCTGACGGGCGCCCAAGGTTACCGGCTGAACCCGCGCGGCTGCTCTCATTGCTTGCCGTTGGCGGGCGAGGCACGGACCGCGCCGAATTGGTCGCCGGGCGATTCGCCGTCTCTCCCGTCGGACGCCTGCTTTCGTTCTCTGCACTCGGTGGACGGGGCACATTGCGCGAGGCCGAGCTTCCAGCCGATGGCTTGGCCACGTTCCCTGGCGTGCTCGTACGTGCGCCAGCATTGACGTTGCCGCGTGCTTCCGTGGTTGCGCCACGCGAACCGGCCGGAGGTCTCATTCGACTCACGGTTGGACGCGAAGTTACCCCCGCCGAGGGATGAGCTGCAGCCATGCCGGCTTTTGGCCCGAGCATTGCCGAACGGGTTGGAGTAACACCCGGTCTTCCCAGTGCAGGTGCGCCACGAGCAGCGCTTGCGGACACATGGACCATATTGCTATGCACGGGCAACCCATGCTGCAAGGTGTTGGCCGAGACTGCCGTGAACCCGCCCCTATGCGAAATATTCGCGTAGTGAACTCCGTTGACGCTTCCACGAGCCACAAAGTTGTTGAATGTCCCGTGATAGTGGTTGATGTTGACGATGCGCGTGTTGTAGATGTTCACCCCGCGGAAGTATCCCCAACCTGCGTGATACCACGGGAAGAACGGCTCGCCCCAGCCCAGCGGACACCATCCGAAGCCGCCGCCGATGCCAAAGCCGAACCCGACACCCCAGTGCGGCCCGCCGAACCACGCAACCAGACCCGGCGCGTACCAGCCGCGATACCACGGGCCTAGATACGGCCCCGGAGCCCATCCCCAACCTCCGCCCCAATAAACCCAGCGTCCGTAGTGGAACGGCGCGAAGCCCCACGGAGCGTTATCCACCCACGTCCATCCCCATGGCGAAATCCAGTCCCACTGACCATCCGTATAGGGAGCCCAATCCGGGCCGACGCCACTTGGCTCCCAGACATTTCCGTAATCGGGTGTTTCCTTCCACGTGCCGTACTCGTCGAGATCTTCCGATCCGATCATGTCAGGAGAAACGTACTTCGCTGAAGCCGAAGTATCGGCGTGCTGATCGCGTACGCGGCACCAGTCGTCGAATTGATCAGGCTGTGGTGCAGCGTGAATGTCGTGCGCCAATGAAGTGCCGTTGCTGAATCGCGCCTGCTCGCCGGAATGAACCGTGACAGGCTGCCCTTGTCCCGTAGCCTGACCTTCGCCACTCCAGACCGTCACGAGCGTGTAATCCGCGTTGGGATCGACGTCCAACCGGTAATCGCCAGGTTTGGAAATCGTGAATGCCAGGTTAGGCGTGTCAACCTCATAGACCTCGCCGTTGTACAAGTGACGGATATGGACATTCAGCGCGCCCTGGTGCAGTTGAACCTGGGCGGAGTTGTCCGTGACATTGGTCAACGTCAGGCTGCTCTCCGCGCCAATGCGCAAAATGCCGGTACCCAAATTCAGCTCCGCGCGCGAATCTTTGTCAGCCCAGATGTTGTCGGCATTAGTGAGTGGGCGATTGACCGAGCCCTGGACCCAATCGTCAGTTCCGTGCGGCTGAACGGAGACGGAGCCTGAGAGATACTGGAGGCGTGCTACACGTGCGGGGGGCCCCTGATCGTCGCCCGTGCCATTAGGACCGTTGGGACCGTTCGGACCGTTGTAATTCGGAGGCGGGCCGGCTTGATCAGGACCGGCGTTGTCCGGAGCGTTCTGGTCTGGATATGCCTGATCCGGCGCCTGGTTCGGGTAATTTTGATCGCCCTGCGCCGGATAACTCTGATCAGCGCCAGGGGGCGGCGGTGGCGCTTGCTGCGCCCATCCAGCAACAGCCAGGGCGGCACACAAGGCTGCCAAAGAACCCGCATGAAAAAGACGGTTGAAGAGCTTCATAGTTGTCTCCCGGAGGCTACGAGCCGGCACCTATAAACAAGCGCAACTCTTAACCACCTCACTTACTCTGATGTTATAAACCCGCTTATGGCACATGAGTTGCGAAGCGCAGATCCGGACAATCGGCAGAAAATCTTGCCAGACGCTCGCAATTACGCATCTTTACTTAACTACGCAGATGGCGTGGATGGGGTTGCAGCCGGTGCAGACGCGGCAGGAGCTTCCGACGGAGCGTTGTTGACGATGTCTTTGAGTTCTTTGCTTGGCTTGAAGAAGGGAATTTTCTTAGCCGGAACCTCCACCCTGTCGCCTGTTTTGGGGTTGCGCCCGACGCGCGGTTTGCGCTGACGCGTACGGAAACTGCCGAAACCGCGTATCTCGATCTTGTCGCCGACACGAAGCGATCGCACGATGCTGTCGAAAATGGTTTCGACGATCACTTCGCTATCTTTGCGAGTTACTTCCGCGAGACGGGAAACTTCATCAATCAGATCGGCTTTTGTCATACTTTGTTGTTTGCTCCATTGCATTGTCGAGTGGGGTGGTCTTACTCCGGCGACTTCACATCCATCCCTGTAACCCCTAACCTTCTCAAATTTCGAGGCTTCGGCGCAAGAGGGAATTTGGGAACCGGCCCTGAACCTCACCAGCCACGTCCAAAGCTTTATTCTAGTTTCGGGCGCTTCGCCCTCTCAAAAGAGTTTGCAGCTCAGGTGATCACTTGTGTCCGGTAACCTCTTGCACCCTCCTACGTCAAACTGCTACCAATATTTGACCAAGGGTAGGCAGAGATAAATTCTAAGGAGCCATTCATGTCGCACGTGCGTGTTCTCGTTGGCACTCATAAAGGCGCATTCATTCTCACCTCAGACGGCACGCGGCAGAAGTGGGAGGTTTCCGGGCCGCACTTTGCAGGGTGGGAGTTGTATCACCTCAAGGGCTCGCCGGCTGATCCCAATCGCATCTACGCGTCGCAGACCAGCGGATGGTTCGGCCAGATCATTCAGCGCTCCGATGATGGCGGCAAGACCTGGTACCAGCCGGGAACGCCCGTCAAGATTGATCCCGCCGCAGGCCCTCCAAAACCCGGGAGCAACAAGTTCGTCTACGACACTGCGGCGAAACCGCTCACCACGCACCAGTGGTACGACGGAACTCAACATCCATGGGAGTTCAAGCGGGTGTGGCATCTGGAACCCTCGCTCACCGATCCCGATACCGTATACGCCGGAGTGGAGGACGCAGCGATTTTCTGTTCAACCGACGGCGGCCAGAACTGGCATGAACTGCCTGGACTGCGCGGCCACGGTACCGGCCCCAAGTGGCAGCCGGGGGCCGGCGGCATGTGCCTGCACACGATCATTCTTGATCCCAGCAATCCGAAGCGGATGTGGATTGCAATCTCGGCCGCCGGAGCATTTCGAACTGACGATGGCGGGGAAACCTGGAAGCCGATCAATCGCGGCCTGCGTTCGCAGTATATTCCCGATCCGGATGCGGAGATTGGACACTGTGTTCACCACATTGCGATGAGCGGAAAGAAGCCGGGCACATTATTCATGCAGAAGCATTGGGACGTGATGCGCTCGGACGACTCTGGCGACAATTGGAAAGAGGTCAGCGGAAACCTGCCTACCGATTTCGGTTTCGTGATCGACGTTCACGCGCATGAGCCCGAGACGATCTATGTCGTGCCGATCAAAAGCGACAGCGAGCATTTTCCACTTGAGGGTAAGCTACAGGTGTTCCGCAGCCGTAGCGGAGGCAACGAGTGGGAGGCGCTGACCAAAGGCCTTCCGCAGAACGACTGCTACGTAAACGTCCTTCGCGACGCCATGGCGGTCGATTCTCTGGATAGATGCGGCATTTATTTCGGCACCACCGGTGGCCAGGTGTACTGCTCAGCCGATTCGGGCGATAGCTGGAGCCCCATTGTTGAGAATTTACCGGCAGTTTTCTCGGTCGAGGTGCAGACGATCGGGTGAGATCAAGATTGCCGAATATGCGAGCGCGGCGGACGGTGGCGTTTCAAAATGGGTGGTCGCTTGGCGGTACGCCTTCCTTCGGAAATGGTGGAAGCGCTCAAGCTGGAGAAGGGCGATCACATGTGCTTGGCCGAGATGCAACTCACGATTTGTAATCCGTTCCATCTCCCGCCGAGTTTTCCTACACGGTTAACGTTTTAGCCGCGACTTCCACAGTTTCTCCACAGCAATTCTCTTGCGGTATATTCAAACCAGGCCTGTTCTGGCGCACAATTCTCTTCTCCCTTCATGGCCGACCGCGGCGATTTCGCTCAGACACTCAAGCAGCAGGCCGACATCGTCCGCATTGTCGGTGATTACGTCAAGCTGAAGAAGGCGGGCGCACAGAACTTCACAGGGCTGTGCCCGTTCCATGACGAAAAGACCCCGTCGTTCGGAGTGCATGTCACGAAGCAATTTTTTCATTGTTTTGGCTGCGGTGCCTCCGGTGACGTGTTTGCTTTCGTGCAGAAAATCGAAAACATAAGCTTTCCGGAAGCGGTCAGAACGGTCGCACAGAAGCTAGGCGTTCCTCTGCCCAAGGCGGGCTATGACAGCCCAGCGGAGGCACGCGACGCCAAAATAAGGATGGCCCTCCTTGATGTGCACGAAAGGGCCTGCGCTTTTTTCCAAGAGTGCCTGAAGCGCCCGGAGGGTGCATTTGCACGGCAATATCTGGCGGGACGCGGATTGAACGAAGAGATCATCGCCCGGTTCCGGATCGGCTATGCCCCGGATTCAGGGTTTCTGCTGAGGGACCGGCTGCGAGGTGAATTCGATGAGGACTTGCTGCGGGACTCAGGGCTGTTTTCCTGGAAGGAGAGCTCTGAGCCAAATGCCGGCGGCAAATCAAACTCGGGGTCGCTCGACTCCGCCCGGGATGACAAGCGGGCAATATCGGCGATGTACGCCAAATTTCGTCATCGCGTGATGTTCCCCATCAGCAACGAAAATGGCCGCGTGATCGCCTTTACCGGCCGTGCGCTTTCTGCGGACGAAAAGGCGGGACCGAAATACTTTAACTCACCAGAGACAGCGATCTACTCGAAGTCGAAGGTCCTGTTCAACCTCGATAAGGCGAAGGAAGCCATTCGCAAGCTGGACTACGCCATTCTGGTCGAGGGCCAGATGGATTGCATTTCGGTGTATGCGGCGGGCTTCCATAACGTAATTGCCAGCTCGGGAACGGCGTTCACCGAGCTACAGGCGCGATTGCTGGGACGTTTCAGCAAGCAAGTGGTGGTCAACTTCGATCCCGACACCGCCGGGGCGAAGGCCACGGAACGAACGCTGGGGCTGCTGGTGCAGGAGGACTTTCAGATCAAGGTTTTGACCCTGGAGCCCGGATTCGATCCCGACCTTTTTATCCGACGGAAAGGTAAGCAAGCCTATGCAGATGCGCTAAAGAAATCGCAGCGTTATTTCGATTATCTGATT
>Ga0335079_10003249_pt1 | contig 18775 bp, 18 predicted proteins | sample Lox_Sample_33_FD_206719 | JGI IMG/M metagenome (GOLD analysis project Ga0335079, IMG submission 206719) | Soil microbial communities from Loxahatchee National Wildlife Refuge, Florida, United States - Lox_Sample_3.3 | ecosystem: Environmental > Terrestrial > Soil > Wetlands | place: USA... | reverse complement strand
CAAACCTCGACTTTGATCTGGCGCAGCTGCCGAGCCTCATGGTGCACCGCCCGTTCATGGACATGGAGCTCGCGAGCCTGACGCCGCGCCTGGGCAGCTACTTCGGCGCCGACCACGGCGTGCTGGTGGTGCGTGCCCCGAGCGACGGGGCGTTGCAGCTGCAGGACGGCGACGTGATTCTGGCGATCGATGGGCGCGAGCCGACCAGCGGTGCCCACGCGACCCGCATCCTCAGCTCCTACCAGCGCGGTGAGAAGGTCAGTCTGCGCATCCTGCGCGACCGCAAGACGCTGGAACTGCAGAGCACGCTGCCCGAGCGCGCGGCCCGCGAGCCACACTCGCATCATGAAGGTGCCCCCGGCCGGGCGGAGCGCGTACTGCTGCCCGCCGGCGCGGCTGGCGTGCGGGGCGCGTGTAACATGCAGCTGTGCACCGCCAGGACTTCGCCTATGAACTACCCGCCGAGCTGATCGCGCAGACGCCGCCCGCCGAGCGCACTGCGGCGCGGCTGCTGCTGCTCGACCCGCGCAGCGGCGCGTGCGTCGACCGGTGCATGCGCGAGCTGCCCGAGCTGCTGCAGCCCAACGACCTGCTGGTCTTCAACGATACGCGCGTGCTGCCGGCGCGCCTCTTCGGGCACAAGGCCAGCGGCGGACGCGTCGAGATCCTGCTGGAACGCGCGCTGGAGGGCGACGAGGCTCTGGTGCAGCTCTCGGCCAGCAAGGCCGTGCGCGCCGGCAGCAGCATTGCTACCGCCGGGGGCGCGCTGCAGGTCCTGGAGCAGGACGCGGGCCTGTGGCGCGTGCGCCTGCCCCAGGCCGCGCACGAGTTCTTCGAGCGTTTCGGCGAGGTCCCCCTGCCGCCTTACATCCGCCGCGCACCGGCAGCGGCCGACCGCGAGCGCTACCAGAGCATCTTCGCGCGCGCGCCCGGCGCGGTCGCTGCGCCCACGGCGAGCCTGCATTTCGATGCGGTGCTGCTGGCGCAGCTGGCGGCGCGCGGCGTGCAGCACACCTGCATCACACTGCACGTCGGCGCCGGCACCTTCCAGCCGGTGCGCAGTGAGAGCCTGAGCGAGCATCGCATGCACGCCGAGCGCGTCTGCGTCGATGCCGCAGCCTGTGCGGCGGTTGCAGGCGCGCGCGCCGCAGGAGCGCGCGTGGTGGCGGTCGGCACCACCGTGGTACGGGCTCTGGAAGCGGCCGCCCAGGCCAACGGCGGGGCGCTCGCCCCCTGGTCCGGTGAGACGCGGCTCTTCATTACGCCAGGGTTCCCTTTCCGGGTGAGCGATCTGCTGCTGACCAACTTTCACCTGCCCGAATCCACGCTGCTCATGCTCGTGTGCGCCTTCGCCGGCCAGCAGCAGGTGCTGGCGGCCTACGCGCATGCGGTGCGGGCGCGCTACCGCTTCTTCAGCTACGGGGATGCCATGCTGCTCACGCGGAGGGCGGCTTGATCCCCACCTTCAGGGTCGAGGCCCGGGCGGGCGCGGCGCGCGTCGGGCTGCTGCGCACGGCGCACGGCGAGGTCACGACGCCTGCCTTCATGCCGGTCGGCACGTACGGCACGGTGAAGGCCATGACGGCGGAGGAGCTGGAGCAGCTCGGCACCCAGATCGTGCTCGGCAACACCTTCCACCTGCTGCTGCGGCCCGGTGCGCAGGTGATCGCCGCGCACGGCGGGCTGCACGGCTTCATGCACTGGCGCGGACCGATCCTCACCGACTCGGGGGGCTTTCAGGTGTTCAGCCTGAAGAGCTTGCGGCGCATTTCCGAGGAGGGGGTGTCGTTTCGCTCCCCGGTCGATGGCAGTGAGGTGCGGCTCACGCCCGAGGATTCCATGGCCATGCAGCTGGCGCTGCGCTCGGACATCGCCATGGCGCTCGATGACTGCACCGAGCATCCGGCCAGCGAGGCCCAGGCGCGTGTTTCGATGGAGCGCTCGATGCGCTGGGCACGGCGCAGCCACACGCGCTACTACCAGGACGGTGCCTCGCCAGGTGGCCTGTTCGGCATCGTGCAGGGCGGCATGTACCCACAGCTGCGCCTGGCCTGCCTCGAGGCACTTTCGCGGCTTGACTGGCCCGGGCTGGCCATCGGCGGTCTTGCGGTCGGGGAGAGCGAGGAGGAGCGCCTGCAGATCCTCGAGAGTCTGATGCCGCACATGCCCGCGGAGCGGCCGCGCTACCTGATGGGGGTCGGGCGTCCGGAGGACATCGTCGCCGCCGTGCTGCGCGGCGTCGACCTGTTCGACTGCGTCATGCCTACGCGGCATGCGCGCAACGGCCACCTGTTCACGGCCCGCGGGGTCATCAACATCCGCAACGCCAGCCACCAGGCGGATCTTGGCCCGGTGGACCCGGACTGCGCCTGCTACACCTGCCGCAACTACAGCCGCGCCTACCTGCGCCACCTGGATCGCTGCCACGAGATCCTCGGGGCCCGCCTGAACACGATCCACAACCTGCACTTCTATCTGCAGCTGCTCGCCTCGCTGCGCGCAGCCATCCGCGCGGACACCCTGGGCCAGTGGGCGGCGCGATTCCTGGCGGCCCGGCGCGCCGGCGACCCTGTGGCATAATGCCGCCCTTTTCGCCGCCCGGACCGTACCAATGAATGGTTTGATTTCCGACGCTTGGGCGCAGTCCGCGCCCGCAGCCTCCGGCCAGCTCACGCCACTGCTGATGGTGGGCGTGTTCTTCGTCATCTTCTACTTCCTGCTGTTCCGGCCCCAGCAGAAGCGTGCCAAGGAGCACCAGAACCTGCTCGCCAAACTCGCCGTCGGCGACGAGGTCGTCACCAGCGGCGGCCTGCTCGGCAAGGTCACCGAGGTGGGCGATACCTTCGTCACCCTCGAGATCGCCGAGGGGGTGCGCATCAAGGTGCAGAAGGTGCAGGTCACGCAGTTGATGCCCAAGGGCACGCTCAAGAGCGCCTGACATGCTGGAGTACCCGCGCTGGAAGTACGTCCTGGTCGCGGCGGTGCTGCTGCTGGCGATGCTGTTCGCGTTGCCGAACTTCTTCGGCGAGGACCCGGCGCTGCAGGTGGCGCGCAAGGACCACAACGCCCTCACCCCCGAGAGCTCCAAGGAGCTGCAGGCCTTCCTCAAGGAGCGCAACCTGCGCACCGGCAGCACCTACCTCGACAACGGCCGCCTGATGGTGCGGTTCGCCAACGTGCCCGACCAGCTGGCCGCGCGCGATGCGGTGAATGAGAAGTACACCGGCACCTACATCACCGCGCTCTCGTTCGCGCCGCGCACGCCCGACTTCCTGCGCGCGCTCGGCCTGCGCCCGATGCCGCTCGGCCTGGACCTGCGCGGCGGCCTCTACCTGCTTTACCAGGTGGACGTCAACGCCGCGGTCGCGCAGGCCCTCGAGGGCTATGCCCAGGACGCGCGCCGCGCGCTCGCCGCGGCCAACATCCCGGTCACCGACGTCACCACCGTGGCGCTGGACAGCCCGCGCCCGAACGCCGTGCGCATCGTGCTGCCGCCGGATGCGGACGCGAGCGCGGCGCGCGGCGCACTCAACCAGCCGCTCGCCGGGCTGAGCCTGACTACCACCAGCCTCGCCGGCGGCGCGGCCATCACGGGCGTCATGACGGTGGCGCAGATCCGTGAGCGCCAGGACTACGCCATCCAGCAGAACATCACCACGTTGCGTAACCGCGTCAACGAACTCGGCGTGTCCGAGCCCATCGTGCAGCGGCAAGGGATCGACCGCATCAACGTGCAGCTGCCGGGGGTGCAGAACAGCGCCGAGGTCAAGGACATCCTGGGCCGCGTGGCGACGCTCGAGTTCCGCCTGGAGGACATGCAGAACAATGCCATGGAGGCAGCCGCTTCCGGGCGGGCGCCGCTCGGCTCGAAGCTGTATACGCACACCCGCGTCGGCCGCCCGCTGCTGCTGAAGCGCGAGGTGATCGCGACCGGTGACCAGCTGACCAATGCCACCAGTGGCCAGTCGCAGGAGGGACCCGCGGTCAACATCAAGCTCGACGCGCGCGCGGGCGAGAACATGCTCAAGACGACGCGCGCCAACCTCAACAAGCGCATGGCGGTGGTGCTGATCGAGAAGCGGCGCGAGACCAAGGAGGTCAACGGCGAGAAGGTGTCCAAGGAGGTGACCGACGAGGAGGTCATCAACGATGCCACCATCCGCGGTGTCTTCAGCAACCAGTTCCAGATCACCGGGCTTGGCGCTGGCGAGGCACGCGAGCTGGCGCTGCTGCTGCGTTCCGGCTCGCTCGCGACCGGCATCTATCCCATCGAGGAGCGCGCCGTGGGCCCGAGCCTGGGGCGCGAGAACATCGAGAAAGGGGTGACCGCGCTGCTTGTCGGCATGGCGGGCGTGTTCCTCTTCATGTTCATCTACTACCACACCTTCGGGCTGGTCGCCGACCTGGTGCTGCTCGCCAACGTGGTGCTGCTCACGGCACTGCTGTCGATGATGCGCGCCTCGCTGTCGCTGCCGGGCATCGCCGGCATCATCCTCACGGTGGGCGTGGCGGTGGATGCCAACGTGCTGATCTACGAGCGCATCCGCGAGGAGATCCGCAAGGGGGTGACGCCGCAGGCCGCCATCCGCGCCGGCTTCGACAAGGCACTCTCGGCCATCACCGACTCGAACGTGACCACGCTGATCGCCGGCGTGGTGCTGTGGGTGCTCGGTACCGGGCCGATCAAGGGCTTTGCCATCGTGCTGTCACTCGGCATCCTGACTTCCATGTTCACCTCGCTCATGGGCAGCCGCGCGCTGCTCACGCTCATGTACGGCGGCCGGCGCAAGATCGCCCGACTCTCGATCGGCTAGCCTCAAGGAGCCAACGTGGAATTCTTCAGCCATCAGACGCGTTTCCCTTTCATGGCCACCCGCAGGGTGTGGTACACGCTGTCGGCCGTGCTGATTGCGGTGTCGCTAAGCTCTTACTTCACGCGTGGCCTGAACCTGGCGATCGACTTCACCGGTGGCGTTAGTGCCGAGGTCAACTTCAGCCGCGCCGCCGACGTCGAGCAGGTGCGCAACGCCCTCACTGCCGCCGGCTTTCACGAGCCGGAAGTGCAGAACTTCGGCTCCTCGCGCGACATCGCGATCCGCTTGCCGCCGGATGCGAAGCTGGCGCCCACGGAAGTGCGCGCGCGCCTGGAGGGCGCCTTGAAGCAGCTCGACCCCAGCGTGCAGGTGGCGCAGCTGGACGTGGTCGGGCCGCAGGTCGGCAACGAGCTGAAGATGAGCGCCCTGTGGGCGCTGCTGTGCACGCTGGCGGGGATCTTCATCTACATCGCCATGCGCTTCCATACCTGGCGGCTGTCGTTCGGCGCAATCCTCGCGGTGCTGCACGACCCGATCCTGGTGCTGGGGTTCTTTTCCATCACGCAGATGTCTTTTGACCTGGCCGTGGTGGCGGCGATCCTCGCGGTCATCGGCTACTCGCTCAACGACACCGTGGTGGTGTTCGACCGGATCCGCGAGCGCTTCGAGACTAACCGCCGCTCGCCGCCCGCCACCGTCCTCGACGAATCGATCAATCAGACCCTGTCGCGCACCATCATGACCAAGGTGGTGACCTCGATCGTGGTGGTGGCGTTGCTGTTCCTCGGCGGACCCGTGCTCAAGGGCTTCTCAGCGGCGCTGCTGATCGGCATCATCGCCGGCACCTATTCCTCGATCTACATCTCCAGCGCCATCGCGCTCGACTGCGGCCTCACGGCCGAGCACGTGTTCCCGAGCGTCAAGAAGGCGGCCCTCGACCATCTGCCGTGAGCCCGGAGCTGCCCGCTGCTCACTGACCCACATGCCTGGCTGGCGTTTATCACGCTGTCGCTGCTGGAGATCGTCCTCGGCATCGACAACCTGATCTTCATCGCCATCCTGGTGGAGCGCCTGCCGGCGCACCTCAAGAACCGTGCGCGCATCAGCGGGCTCCTGGTGGCGATGGTGACGCGCATCCTGCTGCTGTTCACCCTGGTCTGGATCACGCATCTCACGCGTCCGCTGGTGCAGATCCTCGGCTACAGCTTCTCCGGTCGCGACCTGGTGCTGCTCGCGGGCGGGCTGTTCCTGCTGGTGAAGAGCGTGCTCGAGATGCATCACACCGTCGAGGGCGCCGCCCCGCAGGCCAGCCCGGCGCGCGCGCACAGCAGCTTCGTCGCGGTCATCGTGCAGATTGGCCTGATCGACATCGTGTTCTCGCTCGACTCGGTGTTCACCGCCATCGGGCTGGTGCGCCAGCTGGAAGTGATGGTGGCGGCAATCGTGGTGGCGATCCTGGTGATGATGGCGGTATCGAACTCGATCGCCAAGTTCATCGCGGCGCACCCGACGATAAAGGTGCTGGCGCTGGCATTCCTGCTGCTGATCGGCCTGGCCCTGGTGGCCGAGGGCGTGCACTTCGATATCCCGAAGGGCTATCTGTACTTCGCCATGGCTTTCTCGGTCGGCGTCGAGCTCATCAACATGCGGGTGCGGCGGCGTCTGGATGCGCGTCGTGCCCGCGGCAACGGCGCAGAGCGCTAGCTGCGCGCGCCGGCGCGCACCCGGCTGTGGCGGTATCCGTAGAGCCAGTACACCAGGGCGCCGATGATGGTCCACACCAGCAAGCGCACCCAGGTGGCCCAGCCAAGAAACAGCATCATCCCGAAGCACACCAGAGCGCCCAGCGTGCAGGTCAGCCAGGGCATGGGCGTCCTGAACGGTCGCGGCAGCTCCGGACGCGTGCGCCGCAGCACCAGCACGCCGATGCACACGGTGACGAACGCCGCCAGCGTGCCGATCGAAACAATGTGCCCGAGCAGTCCCACCGGCAGCAGACCGCCGATGATGGCGGCGAATATCCCCGTGATGACGGTGCCGGTGGAGGGCGTCTTGAAGCGCGGATGAACGCGCGAGAAGAATGCGGGCAGCAGGCCATCGCGCGCCATCGCGAAGAAGATGCGCGCCTGCGCCAGCGTCATGACCAGCATGACCGAGGTCATTCCCGCTAGGGCGCCACCCTCCACCCAGGGACGCAGCCAGTTGAGACCCTGATACTTTTCCAGGGCCAGCGCGACCGGCGCCGGCACATTCAGCTCGGTGTAGTGCACCATGCCGGTCAATACCGCCGCGACGACTACGTAGAGAATCGTGCAGATGATGAGGCTCGCGAGTATGCCGATCGGCATGTCGCGCTGCGGGTTCTTGGTCTCCTGCGCGGCGGTCGAGATCGCATCGAAGCCGATGTAAGCGAAGAAGATCACGCCGGCAGCAGCGCCGATGCCGCTCCAGCCGTAGCGACCAAACTCGCCGGTGTTGGCCGGGATGAACGGGTGCAGGTTGGCGCTGTTGACGTAGCTGAGGCCGAACACCACGAACAGCACGATCACCGTCAGCTTGATGGAGACGATGACCGCGTTGAACCATGACGACTGCTTGATGCCGATGTAGCAGATGGTGGCGATGGTCGCGACGATCAGCATCGCCGGCACGTTGATGATGGCGCCGGTCGCGCCGAGTCCGTTGGGCCCCTCATCGAAGGGGGCGTGCGACAGCGCCGCAGGAATGTGCACGCCGAAGTGGTTCAGGAAGCTGACGGCGTAGCCGGACCAGCCGACCGAGACGGTCGCGACCGCGAACAGGTATTCCAGCACCAGATTCCAGCCGATGAACCAGGCGATGCCTTCGCCCAGGGTGGCGTAGGAATAGGAGTAGGCGCTGCCGGATACCGGAATCATGGCGGCGAACTCGGCGTAGCAAAGCCCAGCGAGCGTGCAGCCGATGCCGGCGAAGATGAAGGACAGGGGCAGCGCAGGTCCCGCGTGCTCCGCCGCCGCGACCCCCGTCAGCACAAAAATGCCGGTGCCGATCACGCCACCAATGCCAAGCAACGTCAGTTGCGTCGCGTTCAGTGCGCGTCGCAGCTGATTGTCCTTCGACTCCTCAGCGTGCAGCTGGTCGATGGACTTTGTCGCAAGAAGCTGTGATGCCATGAGACCCCCGAGCTTTTGCGCGAGGACTCTACACAAGCACTTTCGGGAAAGCGAGCAGCGGCGCCGTGCTCAGGAATCGCGCAGTTCCGCGGGCACGTAGGGCGCGAGCAGCTCCAGCAACGCGGCGTAGGTCTTCGGCGAACCGGCCACGATATGTCCGCCCTGGCGATACTCCGCCCCGGTGAGCGTGCCGATGCGGCCGCCCGCCTCCTGGATCAGCAGGGTGCCGGCGGCGGTGTCCCAGGGGGACAGCCCGATCTCCCAGAACGCATCGACGCGGCCCGCCGCGACGTAGGCCAGATCGAGCGCCGCCGCGCCCGGGCGGCGCACACCGGCCGCATGCTCGGTGACGGCGCGCAGCATGCCCATGTAGGCGTCCAGATAGCGCGTGTTGGCGCGGTACGGGAAGCCGGTGCCGATCAAGGAGCCCTCCAGCGCCCGCGCCTTGCTGACGCGGATGCGGTGGTTATCCAGATGCGCGCCGGCACCGCGACTCGCGGTGAACAGCTCGCCGCGCATGGGATCGTAGATGACGGCGTGTTCCAGGCGTCCGCGGATCTGGCAGGCGATCGAGACCGCGAATACCGGGAAGCCGTGGAGGAAATTCGTGGTGCCGTCGAGCGGGTCGATGATCCAGACGGTATCGTTCTCGCCGCTGCGTCCGCTCTCCTCGGCCAGGAACGCGTGCGCGGGGTAGTGGCGGCGGATGCTGGCGATGATCTCCTGCTCGGCGGCCTGGTCGACCTCGGTGACGAAGTCGTTGCGCCCCTTGGAGTGGATGGTGAGCGATTCGAGGCGGTTCAGGCTGCGCACGATCAGCTCGCCGGCGCGGCGCGCGGCGCGCACGGCAATGTTGAGAAGCGGCTGCACGGTCACTAAGCTCGCGTGAAGGATGCGGACGGATCCGCGCTGCCGTCGCAGCTTCCGGACCGCAAGTAACGCTAGCGTAGCAGATGAACTCCCCGGCCATTCGCATCGTACTGGTGGCGCCTTCCCATCCGGGCAACATCGGGGCCGCGGCGCGCGCCATGAAGAACATGGGCCTGAGCGAGCTGGTGCTCGTCGGCCCGCGCCAGTTTCCGCACCCGGAGGCCAGTGCGCGCGCCTCCGGCGCGGATGACCTGCTCGCCCGGGCCCGCGTGGTGAACACCCTCGCCGAAGCCATAGCCGACTGCGGCATGGTCGCCGCCACCACCGCGCGCGAGCGCGACCAGTATTTCCGTGTGCTCGATGTGCGCGATGCGGCCGCGCGGCTGGTGGCCGAGGCGCAGCGCGCGCCGGCGGCGGTAGTCTTCGGCGCCGAGCGCACCGGACTCACCAACGAGGAACTGGAGAGCGCGCACCTGCTGGTGCGCATCCCCGCCAGTCCCACTTACGCCTCGCTCAACCTCGCCATGGCCGTGCAGCTGGTGGCCTACGAGCTGTTCCGCGCCGGCGGCGCGCCGCGCGCGCCCAGCGAGCCGCTGGCGGCGCCGCTGGCCACGGCCACCGAAATGCAGCGCCTGTTCGCGCACTTCGCGCAGGTGCTGGAGGAGATCGACTTCCGCGACCGCACCCAGAGCGGCACCCACCTCATGGCACGCATCCGGCGCTTCCTGCAGCGTGCCGAGCTCGACCAGAACGAGGTCAACATCCTGCGCGGTGTCCTCACCGCGGTGCAGAGCCGGCGGCGGCCCGCCGGTGCGCCACGGTGAGCGCCACGCCCGCGATCTACCTCGACTACGCGGCCACCACGCCGGTGGACCCGCTGGTGGCGCGTGCCATGAGCGAGTGCCTGACGCGCGAGGGGGACTTCGGCAATGCCGCTTCCGCGCATGCCTATGGCCACGCGGCCGCGACACGCGTGGCGCAGGCGCGCGCTCAGGTGGCGGCGCTGCTCGGGGCCGCGCCGCAGGAGATCTACTTCACCTCCGGTGCCACCGAGGCCAACAACCTGGCCATCCTCGGGGCGGCGCGCGCGCAGGCGGACCGGCCACCCCACCTGGTGACGCTGCGCACTGAGCACAAGGCGGTGCTTGATTGCTGCCGGCACCTGGAGCGCGTGGGCGCGCGCGTCACTTACCTGACACCCGACCGCGACGGCCTGCTGTCGGTGGCGGCGCTGGCGGCGGCGCTGCGCCCGGAAACGGTGCTGGTCTCCGTCATGCAAGCCAACAACGAGACCGGCGTGCTGCAGGACATCGGCGCCTTGGCCGCGCTGTGCCGCGAGCGCGGCGTCGCCCTGCACTGTGACGGGGCGCAGTCGGCCGCGCGCGTCGCCGTCGATGTGCACGCGCTCGGGGTGGACTTCTTCTCCCTCACCGCGCACAAGCTCTATGGACCGAAGGGGATCGGCGCGCTGTACGTGCGCCAGGGGGCGCGCGCGCTGCTGCAACCGCTGCTCTTCGGCGGCGGGCAGGAACGCGGCTTGCGCCCGGGCACGCTCCCCGTGCACCAGATCGTCGGCTTCGGCGCGGCCTGCGAGCTGGCGCAGCGCGCGCTCCCGGCCGAGGCGCTGCGCCTGGCGGCGCTCGACGCGCAGCTGTGGCGCGGGCTCGCGCAGCTTCCCGGCGTGCACCTGAATGGCGCGCGCGCGCCACGTGCGCCCGGGATCCAGAACGTGTCCTTCGAGCACGTGGAGGGGGAGAGCCTGGTGAGCGCTCTGCCGGAGCTGGCGCTCGCCACCGGAGCGGCCTGCAATTCCGCTAGCGGCGAGCCATCGTATGTGCTGCGCGCCTTGGGGCGCGATGCGCGTCTGGCCGAGAGCTCGCTGCGCTTCAGCCTCGGACGCTACACGACCGCTGCAGAGCTCGAGCAGGCGGTGGCGGCGGTGCGCGCAGCGGTCGAGCGGCTGCGCGCGCTCTCGCCCGCCTGCGAGTTGCCGCCGGTGGCCGGGCGCGCGGTGAGCGGCGAGGCGGGGGCGCAGGGCGAGGGCACCTGGGTGCGTTTCCAGCTGCTGCTGGAGGGGGACAATGTGAAGGAGGCACGTTTTAAAGCCTTTGCTTGCCCCCATACTGTGGATACGGCGCGCTGGCTGTGCCAGCAGCTGCGCGGCCGTACGCGGGCGGACCTGATCCCGGGGACGCCCGCGCAGTGGGCGCGGGCATGCGCGGTGCCGGTGGAGAAGCTGGGCCGCCTGCTCGTGATCGAAGATGCGCTGCGCGCCTGCCTTACACGCTGGACCGAAGGCGCTACAATGTGAGGACCGATGGCCATCTCCCTGACGGAATCCGCCGCCACCCGGGTCAAGAGCTTTCTCGCCGCGCGCGGCCACGGCATCGGGTTGCGGCTGAGCGTTCGCAAGACCGGCTGCTCGGGCTTCGCCTACGTCATTAACTACGCCGAGAAGGCTGATCCGGCGGACGCGGTGTTCGAGGACCGTGGCGTGCGCGTATACGTGGATGCCGCCAGCCTGCAGCTGCTCGATGGCACGGTGGTGGATTTCGTGAAGGAAGGCCTGAACGAGGCCTTCCGCTTCCGCAACCCGAACGTGAAGGGGGAGTGCGGCTGCGGAGAGAGCTTCTCCGTCTGAAGGCGCGTCGGCGCTCCGCCCCGGCGCGCGTCTCGGGAAAAAAGCCTTACCAAACCGAGACTTCCAAGTCGTTTTACATTGCCGTGAGTGGCAGCGGCAAGGTAAACTGCGCCGCTTGCCCCCGGGGGGAAAGCAAGCTCGCCGGGTCGCTTCCCGCATCCACTTTTGATCTCGAAAGGTTAAGCGAATGGCGCTCGAGCGCACCCTGTCCATCGTCAAGCCCGACGGAGTAGCCGCCAACCTGATCGGCGAGGTCTATCGCCGCTTTGAGAAGGCCGGCCTTCGCGTCATCGCCGCCCGCATGCAGCAGCTCTCCCAGGCGCAGGCCGAGGGCTTCTACGCGGTGCACCGCGAGCGTCCGTTCTTCAAGGACCTGGTGCGCTACATGACCTCCGGGCCGGTGATCGTGCAGGTGCTCGAAGGCCAGGACGCGATCGCCAAGAACCGCGAGATCATGGGCGCAACGGATCCGCAGAAGGCCGCGCCCGGCACGATCCGCGCTGACCTGGCCCGCAGCATCGAGCAGAACGTCGTGCACGGCTCGGATGCCCCCGACACGGCGGCCCGCGAGATCGCCTACTTCTTCAGCGCCATCGAGCTGCACCCGCGCGCCTGAGGCACGCCGACCGGCAAGCCACCATGGACCTCGCCACGGAACGCACCAACCTCCTCGGGCTGCCACGGCCGGAGCTGGAGGCGTTCGTCGCCGGGCTGGGCAGCAAGCCGTTCCGCGCGCGCCAGCTGATGAACTGGATCTACAAGCGCGGGGTCGGCAGTTTCGCCGCGATGAGCGATCTGGCGAAGCCGCTGCGGGCGCAGCTGGAGGAACGCGCGCAGGTGAGCACCCCGCAGATCATGAGCGTGCAGCGCTCCTGCGACGGCACCACCAAATGGCTGCTGCGCGCGGACGCGCGCCAGGCCTTCGAGATGGTCTTCATCCCGGAGCCCGACCGCGGCACGCTGTGTATCTCATCCCAGGTCGGCTGCGCCCTCGACTGCTCGTTCTGCGCGACCGCGCAGCAGGGCTTCAATCGCAACCTGAGCACCGCCGAGATCGTCGGCCAGGTGTGGCTCGCCGCGCGCGAGCTGGCGCGCGGCGCGCGCGCCGCCGCGGACACGCCCGCATCGCCCGCGGGCGAGCAGCGCCACGTTACCAACGTGGTGCTGATGGGCATGGGCGAGCCACTGGCGAACTTCCGCAACGTGGTTCCGGCGCTGCAGATCCTGCTCGATGATTTCGGTTTTGACCTGTCGCGGCGCCGGGTCACCCTGTCCACCTCCGGGCTCGTACCGCAGATCTACCGGCTCGCCGAGCAGAGCAATGTGGCGCTGGCGGTGTCGTTGCATGCCCCGGATGACGAGTTGCGCAACGAGCTGGTCCCGATCAACCGCATCCACCCGATTGCCGAGCTGCTCGAGGCGTGTTGGCACTACCTGGATGAGCAGAACGGGCGCAGCGTCACCTTCGAGTACGTGATGCTTGCCGGCGTCAACGACTCGGTGGCCCAGGCGCGCGCACTGGCGCGCCTGCTGCGCGGCCACCCGGCCAAGGTCAACCTCATTCCCTTCAATCCGTTCCCCGGCACGCGCTACGCACGCTCGCCGGCGGCAGCCATCCGGGACTTCCGCGACGAGCTGCTGCAGCGAGGCGTGCTCGCGACCGTGCGGCGCACGCGCGGCGACGACATCGACGCGGCCTGCGGGCAGCTCGCCGGCCGGGTCATCGACCGCACCACGGTACGCCTGGGCAACAAGCTCATCGGCGTCACGGTTCAACCATGAACAAGCTCCCGTGCCTCACGCGATCCACCGCGCTCTTCGGCGTCGCCGCCGCGCTGCTGCTGGGCGGCTGTGGTGGCAACGATGCGCAGCGGCTGACCAACCAGCAGAACGCCGCCATCGCCAACACGCAGCTGGGCAGTGCCTACCTGCACCAGGGCGACCTCGCCCTCGCCAAGGAGAAACTCGACCGGGCGCTGGCCCAGGACCCGAACAATCCCGAAGTGCACAGCGTGCGCGCCATGATGTTCGACCGCATGCAGATGCCGAAGGAAGCCGACTCCGAGTACCGCACGGCACTGCGCCTGGCTCCCAACGATCCGAACGTCATCAACAACTACGCCGTGTACCTCTGTCAGCACGGGCGCACCGATGACGGCGTCAAGCGCTTCGAAGAGGCGGCCAAGAACGCGCTGTATCGCACCCCCGAGGCCGCCTACACCAACGCCGGCGTGTGCCTGCGCGCGGCCAAGCGTGACGAGCAGGCGCGCGCGCAGTTCATCAAGGCGCTGCAGAGCAAGCCGAGCTTCTCGGACGCGGTGCTGCAGCTGGCGGACCTGGACCTGCAGCACGGCGACCTTACCCAGGCACGCGCGCTGGTTGACGCCTACCTCGCCAACTTCGGCGAGAACCCGGACCTGCTGCTGCTCGGTGTACGCGTGGCACGGGCGCAGAAGGACCAGCTGGGCGCGCAGCGCTATGCGCGCAAGCTGCAGATGAACTATCCGGGAACCGACCAGACGCGGGCGCTGGCGGGACTCGAGCACAACCCCGGCTGAATGCCATGAGCATGCAAGCGGGCGGCGTCGGCATCGGCGCGCGGCTGCGTGCCGCGCGCGAGCGTCGCGGACTCACCATCCTGCAGGCGGCCGAGAAGCTGCACGTGGATGCGCGCGTGCTCGAGAGCCTCGAAGCGGAGAACTTTGAGCCCCTCGGCGCGGTGGTGTACGTGCGCGGGCACCTGCGCCGCTATGCCGAACGGGTGGGGGAGTCCTCGGCGCAGCTGCAGGAGCTGTACAGCGCCAGCACCAGTGGCGGCGTACATCCGGACCTGACCCGTATCCCGCGCGCCGAGCGTGCGCCGGAGGCCACGCGCTTCATGATGCCGGTGCTGCTCGTGACCGTAGCGATCGCGCTCGGGGGCTTGCTGTGGTGGTTGATGACTCTGCCGCGCACCCGCCCGCAGGCATTGCCGGCGGTCGCCGCGCCAGGCACGCCGGCACCGCCAGCCGCTCCGGCCGCGGCTGCGCCTGCGGCGCCAGTGCCCGCAGCCGCAAGCGACGCGCCACCGACGTCGTCGTCCCCTGCACCGGTGTCCGCGCCCGGCCCGACGCTCACGCTGCGCTTCAGTGCAGCGAGCTGGGTGCAGGTCGCGGATGCGCACGGCAAGGTGCTGCTGGATGGCCTGCAGCCGCCGGGCGGCATGCGCTCGGTGAGCGGCGCGGCGCCACTGCGCGTGGTGCTCGGTAACGCCCCGGGCGTGGCACTGGAAGTGAATGGCCGTCCGGCCTCGCTCAGCGGCCTCGTGCGCCGCCGTGGCGATGCACATCTGTCGGTCGATGCGCGGGGCACGGTGTCGGCCGAGCCGGCACGCCCGGCCGGAGAGTGACGTGGCGGGCGAGATCCAGGCAATCCGCGGGATGAACGACGTGCTGCCGGCCGAGATCGCCGCCTGGCAGCACCTGGAGGCGGTGACCCGCGCGCTACTGACCAGCTACGGCTACCAGGAGATCCGTGTGCCGCTGCTCGAGCACACCGAGCTCTTCAAGCGCGCCATCGGCGAGCACACCGACGTCGTCGGCAAGGAGATGTACACCTTCACCGACCGGGGCGGCGACAGCCTCACGCTGCGTCCGGAGGCTACGGCCGGCATCGCGCGCGCCCTGATCTCGAACGGGCTGCTGCGTGGGCAGCGCCACCGGCTCTGGTGCATCGGCCCGATGTTCCGCCACGAGGCCCCGCAGGCGGATCGCTACCGCCAGTTCTGGCAGGTGGACGTGGAGGCGGTCGGCTGGCCGGGTCCGGACATCGATGCGGAGTTGATCGCCTTCAGCGCCCGCCTGTGGCAGCGGCTGGGAATTCCAGGCCTGCGGCTCGAGCTCAATTCCCTGGGCACGCCCGAGAGTCGCCGTGACTACCGCGCGCGCCTGGTGGAGTACTTCCGCGCCCACGAGGCGCAGCTGGACGAGGACAGCCGGCGCCGCCTGGGCGGCAACCCACTGCGCATCCTCGACAGTAAGAACCCGGCCATGCAGGAGCTCATAGCCGGCGCGCCGCTGCTCACCGAGCACCTGGATGACGCATCGCGCCAGCACTTCGAGACCCTGCAGGCGATGCTCGATGCCATCGGCGTGCGCTACCACCTCAACCCGCGCCTGGTGCGCGGGTTGGATTACTACACGCACACCGTGTTCGAGTGGATCACGGCCGCGACCGGCGCCCAGAATGCCGTATGCTCCGGCGGCCGTTACGACGGCCTGATCGCGCAGCTCGGCGGTGAAGCGACACCCGCCATCGGCTTCGCGATGGGCGTGGAACGCCTGGTCCGCCAGGTGCTCGCAGCCGGTGGTGCCGCGCCCGTACCCCATCCGGATCTGTACGTGGTGGTGGGTGGCGGGGCCGAGTGCGCCACCCGCGCCCTGGCGATCGTCGAGGCGCTGCGCAACGAGCGACCCGGGCTAGCCATCGAGCTCAACATGGGGGGCGGGAACCTCAAGGCACAGTTCCGCCGCGCCGACAAGAGCGGCGCCTCCCTGGCGCTGATCCTGGGCGAGGACGAGCTCGCCCGCGGTGTCGTGGCCATGAAACCTTTGCGCGAGCAGAGCGGTCAGAGCGAGTGCCCGCTCGCGCAGCTGTCGCGCGGGGTGGATGAGGCGCTCGCCGCGCTGCGTCCGGCCGAGGCGCCGCGCGCATAAGAACCGGAGGATGCGTGGAAGACTACCTGTCGGATAAAGAGCAATGGGAATGGGTCAAGGCGCAGCTGCGCGCCAACGGCCCGGCGATGATCCTGGCGCTGGCCGTGGTGCTGGCCGGCTGGGCCGGCTGGCGCTGGTGGCAGCAGCGTGTTGACAGCTCCCAGGCGCAGGCCAGCGCCCAGTACATGCAGATGGTACAGGCGCTCGAGCGCAGCGACCGCTCCCAGGCGCTGGTGGTGCTCGGGCAGCTCGAGCGCGGGTACCCCGATTCACCGTATACCGATCAGGCAAAGCTGCTCGCCGCGCGGCTGTACGTGGAGGGCAATGAGCTCGACAAGGCCGCCACCGAACTCAGCGCGGTCGCTGCCCACTCGCACGACAAGGAGCTCGCTCTGGTCGCGCGGCAACGCCTGGCGCGCGTGCAGATCGCCCAGGGCAAGCCGGATGCGGCGCTGGCGACGCTCGAGGGCACCGAGGTCGGTGCCTTTGCGGCCCGCGCGCACGAGGTGCGTGGGGATGCCCTGTTCGCCAAGGGGGACAGGCAGGGCGCGCTGCGCGAGTACCGCAGTGCGCAAAGCAGTGCCGCCGGCGGCAGCACGCCGCTGCTCGACCTGAAGATCGCCGATCTCGGCGGCGCGGCGCCGCCGTCCGCCACAGCGACCGCGGCGGCGGCCAAGTGAGCCGCATGCGCCTCTGGCAAGGCTTGTTGGGTTTCGCGGCCGCGCTGCTGCTGCTCGGCGCCTGCTCGAAGGACAAGGAGAAGGCGGTCGACGAGCCGGCCAGGCTGACCGCCTTCCAGCCGGCGCTGCGGGTGGAGCGGGTATGGAGCGCGAGCGTCGATGACAAGAAGGCAGCGCCGCTGCGGCTCGGCCTGGGACTGGCCGTGGCCAATAACCGCGTCTACGCGGCCGGCCACCGCGGCGACGTGCAGGCATTTGACCTGAAGAACGGGCGGCGCGCCTGGCGCGTGAAATTGAAGGCCCCGCTCGCCGGTGGTACGGCAGCCTCGGCAGACCTGGTGCTCATCGGTACCAGCGACGGCCGGCTGTTTGCCCTCAACGCAGCTGACGGCAAGACCCGCTGGCAGGTGCGCGTGAACGGCGAGGTGTTGGCGCCCCCGGCGATCGGCGAGCGTCTGATCGTGCTGCGCACCGGCGATGGCAAGCTGCGCGGCCTGAGTCCCGCGGACGGGCACGAGCTGTGGCTGCAGGAGCAGCAGGTACCGCGCCTGTCGTTGCGTGGCACGGCGCGCCCGGTGATCTCCGGGGACATCGTGTTGTGTGGCTTCGACGACGGCAAGGTGATGGCCGTGAACATGGGCGACGGCAGTCTGCAGTGGGAGACCACGGTGACCCCGCCGCACGGCCGCACCGAGCTCGAGCGGCTCGCGGACATCGATTCGGCGGTGCTGGTGCAGGGGCAGAATATCTACGCCGTGGGCTTCCAGGGGCGCGTGGCCATGCTGGCGTTTGACACCGGCCAGGTGTGGTGGTCGCACGAGATGTCCAGTTACCGTGGCATGAGCCTCGACGAGGAGAACATCTACGTCTCGACCGCCGAAGGCGAGGTCGTGGCGCTGCGCGCCAAGACCGGCGCTGAGGTGTGGCGCCAGAGCGCGCTGCTGCATCGCGGCCTCTCGACGCCTGGGGCCATGGAGGCGGCCGTCGTGGTCGCGGACTTCCAGGGCTACGTGCATTGGCTCGACAAGGGCACGGGGGCGATCATCGGCCGCACCCGGGGCGGCCACGCCCTTACCAGCACGCCGCCGATCGTGACCGCGCCGGACACCGTCGCGGTGGTGAACGACCGTGGCCAGGTGGCGGTCTACCGGGTGAGTCCGCTGGCGAGCAAGGGCAAGAAGCAGGCCCCGCGAACGCCCGCACCGGCGGCCAGCGAGTAAGGCGCAGCGGGGCACCCGCGCGCCCCCGGCCATGCTGCCCGTCATCGCACTCGTCGGCCGTCCCAACGTCGGCAAGTCGACGCTCTTTAACGTCCTCACGGGCACCCGCGACGCCATCGTCGCGGACGAGCCGGGCCTCACGCGCGACCGCCAGTACGGCTTCGGCCGCCTCGGGCCGCTGCCATGCGTGGTGATCGACACGGGCGGCCTGGTTGAGAACCCGGTGGGCATTGCGGCGCAGATGCGCGCCCAGACCGAGCGCGCGGTGGCCGAGGCCGACCGTCTCATCTTCCTCACCGACGCCCGCGCCGGGCTCACCGCCGAGGACCAGTTCGTGGCGCGCGAACTGCGCCGCTCCGGCAAGCCGGTCACGCTCGTGCTCAACAAGGGCGAGGGCCTGGACCACGACGTCGTGGGCGCGGAGTTCCATGCGCTGGGGCTCGGCGAACCGCAGGTGATCTCGGCCAGTCACGGGCAGGGCTGCGAGACGCTCATGGAGCAGGTGCTGGCCGGCTTTGAGGCGCAGCCCGAGGCTACCGCCGACGACGGCGCGATCCGCATCGCCATCATCGGCCGGCCCAACGTCGGCAAGTCGACCCTGGTCAACCGCCTGCTGGGCGAGGAGCGCGTGATTGCCAGTGAGCAGCCGGGCACGACGCGCGACAGCATCTTCGTGCCCTTCGAGCGCGACGGGCGCGCCTTCC
>Ga0335079_10003248_pt1 | contig 18776 bp, 17 predicted proteins | sample Lox_Sample_33_FD_206719 | JGI IMG/M metagenome (GOLD analysis project Ga0335079, IMG submission 206719) | Soil microbial communities from Loxahatchee National Wildlife Refuge, Florida, United States - Lox_Sample_3.3 | ecosystem: Environmental > Terrestrial > Soil > Wetlands | place: USA... | reverse complement strand
TGGCTTTACCGTTTCAAGATTAACCATCCGTCCTTCGGCTTTGCTGACCACTTTCTGCGCAAGGACAAAAATATCATTATCTTCCAGTGTGATATTTGATCGTTCAAGGGAATTGACAATAATATCCGCCAAGTCATCACTTTGGCGGACGAGCGGAATTTCTTTTAGTGGAGTGAGCGTTAGGGTCATATTACGTCTTATTGACTCCGGTGATCTTAATTCCGGCGTGTGTTGAACCGTATTGTTTATTAATGTTGATCAACACGCTGGTCAGCCCTTCAAGGATGACAGAATTCTCAATGGGGCCCGCATCCCAGCCGGTCAATCCAGCCGCGGAAACAAGTTTCAATGTCTCGTTTCGTGCATCTTTGCTTGTGCCTGTGACCAATACATCGCAGTCGACATCCTGGTCCTGTAGAAGATGTTCATGGGAAATGTTCTGAAAAGCCGCGGCCACTTCAGAGCCTTCGCCGAGGATTTGTTTCGCTTCCTGCGCTGCTGAACCGGCGGGCGGCATTTGAACTTTGGTGACTTTGGGAGGAGTAATCGGCACCGTCACGTCAATCAATAATTTGCCTTTCAATAAATCTTTTACCGATTCAAGCGTTTCGCGATGAGCCGCATACGGGACGGTCAGGACAACGATATCCGCTTTCTGCGCGGCTTCCTGATTGCTCAATCCTTCAACAAGCGCATTGCCTGCGAGCATTTTCCATAATTCTTGCGCGGCGGCTTTGGCTTTGTCTGGGCTTCGCGATCCAATAAAGACATGATAGCCTACTTTGGCCCAGCGATATGCTAGACCTTTGCCCTCCCTGCCTGTTCCACCCAGCACTGCGATTGAAAGAAGAAGAGGCGAATCGTTCATGTTTTAAATCGATCCTGATATCGTTTCCAGACTTTGGACGATAATTCACGCGCCCGCGCCGCAATTTCGGCTTCATCCAGCGTAAGCAGCTTACGATCTTTCATCAAAACTTTTCCGGCCACGATGGTCGTGGTAATCATGCTTTGCTGGAAGCCGAAGATGATGTGCCAGGGAAGATTTTCGGCAGTCAATTGCGTCGGCGATTGATAATCCACGAAGATCAAATCCGCAAATGCGCCGGGGACGAGTTGACCGATTGGCGCAGAAGGGAAAAAGATATTTGCCAATGCGGCATTGTTATAAATTGCCATGTCCGCGACACCCGTTCCGGACATGCGGCGCGGATCGCGATTCCAAACTTTCTGCACCAGATAAGCCGCTTTCCATTCTTCCCACATCGCGTTGGAAAATCCATCATTCCCCAAACATACTTTGATCCCCGCGCGCATCATCGATTCAACCGGCGCTACTCCGACCGCGTTATTCATGTTTGAACGCGGCTGATGGGAGACCCAGGTTCCTGTATCGGCGAGGATTTCCATTTCGCGTGCGTCGATATGGACGCAATGGGCGGTGATTGTCTTTGGGCCGAGAAGCTCGTGTTTCTGCAATCGGTCAATCACACGCATCCCGGATTTGCTGATGCTGTCCCATTCGTCCGCCTCCGATTCAGCAGCATGAATATGAAAGCCGGTTCCGTCAGGCGCAGCCGCGCGGCAGGCTTGTAATGTGGCGCCGGAAAGCGTCAGGCTGGCGTGCAAACCAAAGGTCCCCGCGAGACGCGGATGAGGATTTTCTGTCAGCCGTTTGATGAATCGAATGTTCTCTTTGATTCCCGCTGTTACTTTATCGGGCCCGTCGCGATCCGTAACTTCATAGCACAACACGCCGCGCAGTCCGGATTTGTCAACGGCATCGGCGATGATATCGAGCGAGCCATCAATGGCGTTGGGCGATGCGTGATGATCCACAAGAGTCGTCGTGCCGCCTTTGATTGCATCCACGAGTGAGAGCAAGGCAGAATAACGAATGTCTTCTTCAAGTAAAGATTTATCGAGCGGCCACCACAGCTTTTCCAAGATTTCGGGAAAATCCTTCGGCGCCGAGCCCGGGACTGTCATGCCGCGCGAGAAAGCGCTATAAAAATGGGTATGGGCGCAGAGCCCGCCCGGCATGACGATTTGATGGTGTGCATCAAGCTTCTTCGCTTTTGGATACAGCTCTTCCAGCTTCGCGGATGGACCGATGTCGCGAATTCGGTGGCCCTCGAGTAATAAGCCATGATTCTCCAGAACGCGGCTCGGCGATTCCCATGTTACAAGAGTAGCATTCGTTATTAACATGTTATGACAATCCGTACTGAGTCGGATCAGGCAGCTTAAAGCCTGACGTACCAATTTCCCACAGAGTCATATAGGCCGCTTCACGGATTTCAGGATTATCCTCATACATGGCCTGATACATTCCCCTGATCGCGCCTTCTGAACGTTCCTTTTTTAGATAAGACAGGGCCGAGAGTCGCTCCTCTTCTTTGCCACTCTTCAATGCAGAAACAAGAATGTCGGTGGCGGAAGAGCCGGGTGCAATGCCAATACCTTGCTTGCCCGCGAACTCAATCAGCCAAGGAGTCTCGGAAGGAGCTTTGAGAGGGCGTGGTGCGCGTGGATCTTCAACTTGGTTGCGCGCCTCGAGGACTTCTGCCGCGGAATTACGCACAACCCACTGTTGATCCTCCACCTGCATTTTTTGCAATAATTCGACTGCCCACTGTTCGTCCACGCGTGCCAGCCCGTAGACCACCGCACGGCGCACTAAAATATCGGAAAGGGTCGCACCATCTTTTAACATTGCATAGCCTTCACCGGTGTCATTGGCCAGTGCCTCGGCTGCGGCACGGCGCAAATCTTCATCCTCGTTCAGCAAGACGTGTGCGACAATTTCCAGCGCATCGTTTGTCCCGATCGCGACCAAGGCTAGGCAAGCTGCGCGCCTTGCAGAAATGCTCGGTGAATGCAGAATCCCTTCCAAGAGATCGATGGATCGCACATCCCGCATTGCACCGCTACCGAGAGCGGCTAGCCTGACCACTTCGAACGACAAGGTCCCCATCATTTGACGGAATAATGTGGTAATTGCAGGATCATCACTTGAAATAAATGCGGCAATTGCTTGCCCACGTAAAGCCGAAGGCAAACCCTCCGTTTGTAACAAGTTGGCAAGAGCGGACATGATCTTTCCGCGCCAGGGAGCGTCGCGTGGTGAATCGCGCAACCAACGCGCGGCGGACATCAATGGACGGTGAATCGGAAGGCGGGACCATTCCAACATGCTTTGCACGAATTTACTGGCATCGTCATTGGCCGCAAGATAGTGTATGGCTAAATATTTACCGGACCAATCCGGTTGGCTCAACAACGTTTCGGTCGCGTTGCTGTAACCACTTAACGCGCGCCCCGCTAAAAATCCGCCAAGGATCGGATGGACGAATCGCATTTTGTTGTTTCGATGTGTAACCAACAAGCCCGTGGAGGCTATCTTGCCTACCAAGCCATGTGTGGGCATCGGCGCTAATGTCCTGGATTTCTTTTCCTTTTTCTTTTCTTTTCCTGTATCTTCGGTTGCATTTTCCTGCACTTCTTCCGAAACAGGTTCCTGAGTTTTTTCCTGGCTTTCTTCGGTTCCTTCAAGCGGCTCGAACGATTTGACCCATTCCCGCGCGTTGCGTGGATCGAATACGGGTTGTCCACTGGCAATAACTTGCATGGCCAGGGTCTCAAGTGCGGCCAGCGGAGTGTTCGTGGGTGCCAACCTGCGTATATGCGATGCGATTACTTCCAAAACATGCGGACCCAAAATGTCGCCCGCATAAGCTGCCCAGACTTTAAGAGTCAATTCGAATGGTAAAAGTTTTTGGTTATCGATACTGAGCCACGAATTCAATAAGATGGAGTCGACAGATTCGGGTCCGGTTTGCGCCCAAGCCTCCATCGCGACAAATTGAGTCCACAACTCGCCCCATTTCTGGATGAACTGCCGGATGTGTGTTTTATTCCAGGCTGCCATCGAAAGCGGAGCAAAACCCAACTCGATGAGTCCATCGAGATATTCTGGAGCGCCGGTTATCACCACGCGTGTTTTGGGGTGAATCTGCAGCAATGTTTTAAGATAATTTGAAATCGCCTGCTGGCCTTCTGCAGTTAATTCATCGTAGCCGTCGATGAGGAGTAATGCGCGGCCCAAGCGAAATGTACTTTCGACGAAAGCAGGGAGCCGTCCCAGGTCAAAGGCGGGTGCGCCGTCTGAAACAAAATCGATGATCGGGTTGAGTATGTTTTTGGGATCGTTGACCGGCAGTTTCAAATCTGCAACGTGAACGAGAAATGGAATGTGATCCTTTAAAGTTCCCAATGTTTCGTTTCGATTTGCAGCCAGGGAAGCCAGATAAGCCAATGCAGTAGTTTTTCCAATTCCTGGCTGGCCGATCAATACGATATTAATTCCACCGGAAAGCGCCTTTGGAATCGTTAAGGTGGGCGCATTGTAAATTGCCGCGAGTTCAGGCCAGCCGGGAAGATAAGGTAAAGCTTGGGTAACGACATCCTCACTTGCGAGTGGGCCGCCAGGTTCAACGCGCGGTAGCGGAGCCATCACGCGCGGTTCCTGAATGATCTCATCCAATGCAAACAGAGGCGCGGCTAAATGCATGCCTTGTGCTCTGCGTAAGGTAGAGCGGCGATGGTTCTCCTCAACACTGCTGGTATGTCGCGTCTGAGATTCTTCTTGTTGTTTTTGGAGGTTTTGAGTGATCTCCGCCCATAACGGGCGCGCACGACCCACCAGCCACCAAAAAATACTGGCAGTGATGAAACCGATGATGAAGGAGAGCGCATCAAGTGAAAACGAGAAATTCATCTGAAGCTATACCGCATATAAGATTCTTCCGCAGGAGGGGCAACGCACCAATTCCGCTGCATGACGTGCGCTCTGTTGGATCGCGGCGGTTAAGGTTGTGCCGCACGCGCCACAGGCGTTGTCTGAAACCTCGGCCACTGCCACGCCGCGTCTTTGCTGACGCAACTGTTCATAAGTCTTTAATAATTCCGCTGCAATGGTGCTGACCGCCGCCTGTCTTTCAGATTGAAAGCGATCCAACTCGCCGGTCAGCGCTTCCTTTTCTTCAAACAAATCATGATGTTCATTCTCCAGCCGCGCCTGGACAAGGTTCAGTTCATCGCGCGCTTTTTTTACAGCGGTTTGAGCGGTCTCCGTCTGAAGCATATCCTGCAATTCACGTTCCTCCAGCATGGCAAGATGTTTCTTTAAGGATGCAATGTCCGCCTGAAGATCCTGCAACTCTTTTGGGTTGCGGACAGCGCCGCCGTACAGACTCGACTCTGCCTGCTGGATTTTTATTTGTTGGCTTTGCGCTTCAGCCTCGGACTTACGCTGGGCGCGCTCCGAGACGAGTTGATCTTCCTCTGCTGACTTCACCTGTCCAAGCGCAGATTGAAGCTCGGCGTTATCTTCCAGCGTCTTTTGAATCCTAGCCAACCTCGTTTCGATCTGCATAATATGACTGTCGATTTGCTGAAGACGAAACAGTCCGAAAGACGCGCTCATGGGTTGATTATATACGAAAACGCGACTCTTTCTTTGCGGAATAACAAATCCCTTAAGCGAATGAATCTATTCAGCGCAAGCAGAATTTTTCCCTTTACCACTTTTCCCAGCGAGCCACCTCTTCCAACGATCTTCGTCCACCTTTCTTCGGAGACGCAGTTAGATTCTCTTCATCCGCCGGATAGCCAAACGAAAGGACGATACGCAAATGAAGCTCAGATGGGAATCCCAAGAGACGGCGTGCCTTCTCTGGTTCATAGATCGAGGCTGGGCATGAGCCGATTCCCAATTCCCAAGCCGCGAGTTGCATATAGGCTGCGGCCTGACCCGCGTCGAACATTGTCTGGAATTTTGCGGTGGGATCAGGAGTCAAAACCGCAACCGCCAGCGCCGCGCCCGAAATGTGTCCTGCCCATTGCCCGCATTCGGATAAGGCCTGCAAAATCTTTTTATCTTGAATGGCAATGAATTGCCAGGTCTGCTCGTTTTTCGAAGACTGTGACCTGCGTCCCGCGTTCAGGATATCCGTAACGATTCCCTTGGTTAAAGGCTTCTCTTGAAACTTGCGCACAGCGCGCTTGGTGCGAATTGCTTCAGATACATTCATGGATTCCTCGATTCTCTAAATACAAAGTGCACGAAGGGACAAAATGGAAATAGATTTTTCTTTTTCTTCGTGCTCTTAGTGTCCATTGTGTTAGATTTTTAAACTCGCATTATCTTCTGGATGATAGGCGAGTTCGGTCTCTGCGTTTGATATATCCCAGAAACGATTTGTATTACCGGAAACGCCATAATAAATTCCAAACTTGACATCAGCCGAAAGACTCTTTCTGACCAATTGGATTAGATCTCTATGGCTGAGCCATGTGCTTTCAAAGCGAGGATGAATATTTGGATTATCGTCTTTGGTCACCGATCCGATGCGCAGACAGATTGATTCCAGCCCATATAATTCATAGTACATTCTGGCAATCGCTTCGCCGGCCGCCTTGCTGACTCCGTAAAATCCGTCGGGTAGAATCGGATCACGTGCTGTAATCTGCTTTGAAATTTTCTTCGTATGCAGACTCGGCGGGAAGCCTTCGTATGCACCGGTAACATGATTGGAACTTGCAAACACGATGCGCCTGACGCCAGCCAGCCGCGCGGCCTCATAGACATTTTTCGTCCCGCCGATGTTGTTCGCAAAAACGGAATCCCAATCCGCGTCTATGTGCGGATCGCCAGCGAGATGTATGATATAAGTCAACGCTGGGATGTGGCTGAATACCGATTGAACTTGTTCGGCCCTTGAGATATCCGCCTGAAAAATTTTCTGCGACGATCTGCTGGAAGAAATATCGAGACCATACAAATCAAAATCGCTTTCCAAATCCGCCCACATAATCCTTCCAACCAACCCATTGCATCCTGTAATCATCAATTTGGAAAGCGTCATTCCAAAATCTCCTGTGTCTTCATATACATCTCAACCGAGTATAATTCACTCAATGGATGCCGCGCATTCTTTTCGGCCATATCTTTTTTCTGCCCTTTTCCTGATGATAATGGGTTGGAGCGGCCTTGCATTGATCATCTTTGTTTTTAACATTCCACCACTGGTCTGGGCGCGTTGGGGATTCTTCGCATTATGGTTCATTGCGCTGACTGGCACGGCACTGCCAGTGACCTACTTTCTCAACCTGCGGTTTCCATCCAGTCCGTCCGCTGAGTCGAATGTCATTATTCGTCAAGCGACGTGGGTTGGCTTCTACGGCGCGACTCTGGCTTGGTTTCAACTCGGGCATTTGATTACATTGTGGACGTGGATGGGTCTGGCGGGGAGCTTGATTGCCATTGAGTCGCTGATCCGATGGCGCGAGCGCGTTCGCTGGCGCCCTCCGATGGTCGACTCTCAGCTCTCAGCTCTTGATTTGAAATCTTCGCATGATCTGCAACGTACTTCTTCTGACGCTCATGACCAACCTTCAGACTCTTCCATCCATTGAACAACTTTTACAGACTCGCCGGGCCTCGGATCTGACCGCACAATACGGTCGCACATTGACGTTGGAGGCCTTGCGGTCAACATTGGATGAAACGCGCGCCCGCCTCAAGCTCGCCCCTCAAGCGGCCGCGCCGGAAAATGATTTGATCTTGTCTCAAGCCGAATCCCGTTTATCTGCATGGACCATGCCGACTCTGCAACCCGTGATCAATGCAACGGGCGTGATTCTGCACACCAACCTCGGACGAGCACCTTTATCAAGGGCTACCATCGAAGCGATGACTCAAGTTTCGCTTGGTTATTCTAATCTTGAATTCGATCTCGAAACAGGCAAACGCGGCTCACGCTTGAATCATGCTGAAGATGTTTTGAAAAAACTACTAAATGTTGAAGCGGCAGTGGTTGTTAATAACAATGCTTCCGCAGTTTTGCTGGTTCTATCAGCGCTTGCATCGAGGAAGCACGTGATTATTGCGCGTTCACAACTCGTTGAGATCGGCGGTGGATTCCGCGTGCCGGATGTGATGAAACAATCCGGTGCGAAACTCGTCGAGGTGGGCACGACGAACAAAATTCGTTTATCGGACTATCAAGAAGCATTGGAACAATCAAACGGACTTATGATGCACGCTCATCGCTCGAATTTCAAGTTGGTCGGTTTTACTGAAGAACCTGCATTGAAAGAAATTGTGGATGCTGCTCATAAAGCAGGCACAATTGTCCTGGATGATCTCGGCTCCGGCGCGTTGTTGGATACAGCCAAATATGGCCTGGCTCATGAGCCAACAGTGCAAGAGTCTTTTGCGGCTGGCGTAGATGTGATTTGTTTTTCCGGTGATAAATTGATCGGTGGCCCACAGGCTGGAATCATCGTCGGCAGAGCAGAATTAATTGCCAAGATTAAAAAACATCCGCTGGCCCGCGCCATGCGCGCGGATAAAACTTGTCTCGCTGGAATCGCTGCGACATTATTGCATTATCTCAAAGATGAGGCTGAGCGCGAGATTCCGATTTGGAAAATGATCTTGATGCCAGTTAACGAAATCATGGCGCGGGCGGAGAGATGGTCGCGTGAATTAGGCGCCGGTTCGGTCGTGGAAAGCGAAGCGACGGTTGGCGGCGGTAGTCTGCCCGGGGAATCATTTCCATCGTATGTTTTGTCGTTGAGCGTAAAAAGTCCCGATAAGTATTTAAAAAAATTGCGACAGCAACATCCGCCGGTCATCGCCCGAACCGAGAACGATAAAATTCTTTTTGACCCACGCACCGTTTTAGTAGAACAAGATAAATTGTTGCTTTCTGCTCTCTTTTCTCTATCTTCGGAGTTGATATGAAATCGGATCTTGATGCACTGATGCAAGCCCGCAATATGGACGCGCTGGTTGTGCTTGGCAATGCCGAACATAATCCGCCGATGTATTATTTTGTCGGGGGTGGACATGTGAGCGACGCGTTACTGGTCATGAAACGCGGCGAGGCGCCGGTATTATTTTATAACGATATGGAGCGCGGCGAAGCGGCCAAGAGCGGACTTAAGACGCGATCTTTCAACGAATTTGACTTAGGCGAATTGAATAAGCAAGCCAATGGTGATTCGTTATTGGCTCTGGCCATACGCTTTCAAAAAATTCTCAAAGACTTTGGCTTAACGCGCAGTCGCATCGGCGTTTATGGTCAAGTTGAATTTTCATCCGCATTTGGAATGATGATGAAATTACAAAGTCTCATGCCGGATGTGGAGTTTATCGGCGAAGCGGCGATGGATTCGATATTCTTCAAAGCAATGGAGACGAAAGATGAATCCGAAGTGGAACGGATTCGCAAGATGGGAAAGATCACAACCGAAGTTGTACGACGTGTGCAAAATCTTTTGACCAACTCTGATGTCCGCGCCGATGAAGTATTATTGAAAGAAGATGATTCACCGTTAACTATCGGCGATGTTAAATCCAAAATTGAGCTGTGGCTGGCGGAACTCGGCGCAGAAAATCCCGAAGGAACGATCTTTTCCATCGGACGCGATGCGGGCGTGCCGCACTCGACCGGTAACCCGACTGACTTGATGCGGCTCGGTCAAACCATTGTATTTGATATTTTTCCGTGTGAACGCGGTGGCGGATATTTCTACGATTTTACGCGCACGTGGAGTCTCGGTTATGCTTTACCTGAAGTGCAGGAACTTTATGATCAAGTGCATGAAATCTATAACAAGCTTGCCGATGAATTTGATTTGAATGCGCCGTTCAGGGACTATCAAAGGATGACGTGCGAATATTTTGAATCCAAAGGCCACGCTTCTCAACTGCATACCAAAGCGCCTTTGAACGGATATGTCCATTCGTTGGGACATGGTGTCGGGTTGAATATTCATGAACGTCCTTTCAGTCATTTAACTGTTGGCGATGATCATCGTCTCGCGCCTGGCGTGGTGATCACATCCGAGCCGGGATTATATTATCCCGAAAAAGGAATGGGGGTTCGCATCGAAGATACGCTATGGGTGCGACCCGATGGCAAGATGGAAATCCTTGCGGAATATCCGTATGATTTTGTCCTGCCGATGAAGAAACGGAAGAAGAAAAAATGAACCAATCCATCGGTTTGATTGCACTGGTTGTTCGCGATTATGATGAAGCCATTGAGTTCTACACCAAGACTCTCGACTTTTCGTTGATCGAAGATACTTATATTCCAGAGCAGGATAAACGCTGGGTGGTTATATCCGCTCCGGGTTCGAGCGCGACGCGGCTGCTTCTTGCGCGTGCGGTCGGTGACGAGCAGTCGAGTCGGATCGGCAATCAAACCGGCGGACGCGTTTTTCTTTTCCTCTATACCGATGATTTCTGGCGCGACTATAACAATTACAAATCAAAAGGCGTTGAATTCGTTCGCCCACCAAAGGAAGAGAATTATGGCACGGTGGCAGTGTTCAAGGATTTATATGGTAACCTATGGGATCTAATCCAGTCAAAATAAGCTACAATACTTTTTGAGGTATTTATAGGATGACCACGCTTCCTTCCATTCGTATTCTTGGTATCGAAACTTCATGCGATGAAACCGCGGCGGCTGTCATCGAAAACGGACGCGCCTTGCTTGGTTCCACAGTCGCTACGCAAATGGAAATCCATGCCCGCTATGGCGGCGTCTTCCCGGAAGTTGCCTCGCGTCAGCATGTGCTTTCGATTGTGCCGGTGGTTGAAGATGCGTTATCCAAATCGCATCTCACGCTCAGTGATATTGATGCGATTGCGGTCACGCGCGGACCTGGTTTGGCTGGCTCGTTAATCGTTGGCGTGAACGCCGCGAAAGGACTGGCGCTCGGCGCGGGACTTCCGCTCATCGGCGTCAATCATTTGGAAGGACATCTTTATTCGGCCTGGGTCTATAACGCTGGAGATTCACAACCCGAAGAGCCGCAGTTTCCGCTGATGGTGTTGTTGGTATCAGGCGGACACTCCGAACTTAACTTGATGACGAATCATTTGGAATATAAACGCCTGGGTGCCACGCTCGACGATGCAGCGGGTGAGGCCTTCGATAAAGTTGCACGCCTCCTGAAACTTGGTTATCCCGGCGGACCCGTGATTCAACGTGTCGCAGAAGAAGGGGACTCAACCCGTTTTCAATTTCCACGCGCCTGGCTGGAAGGGACGTGGAATTTTTCTTTTAGCGGAATCAAGACCGCGGTCTTGAAAGAAGCGAATGGATATGAATCCAAAGGCCGGTCGATGCCTGTGCCGGATATGGCGGCCTCGTTTCAAGCCGCGGTTGTGGACGTTTTGTTCAATAAGACGATTCGGGCCGCGCGCGAATTTGGTGCGAAGGAAATTATCGTCGCGGGAGGTGTTTCAGCCAACCGAGCCCTGCGTGATGTATTCCGAAATCAAAGTGAATTCAAAGTTCACATTCCACCGCTTTCGCTTTGCACCGATAATGCCGCGATGATCGCGGCAGCAGGCTATTATCGTTTCACATTGGGTCATGTTTCAACCATGGATATGGATGTTCAACCCACCTGGCCGCTTTCATAATATGGATCTTCTAAAGTTTTGCGGTTAAAAACCCAAACCGCGCTAGGGTCGGCCCTGACCCATACGCGGTTTGAAGAGGAGAATGCAACTATTATTATATTCAGTGACCTGAATCCAACCTGAACTGAACTTAAGAATTGAATAAGAGATTTATTGTCCTGTTATCGCCAAAATATCTTCAAAACTGATTGGTCCTTCACGCATCAGGATCGGTTTGGAACCTGTGCAATCTACCAGGGTGGATGGCACCCCGCCCGGTGTTTTGCCGCCATCGAGGATCAATGCAATGCGGCTGTTCAGTTGTGCAAAGACTTCCTCTGCGGTAGATGGACTTGGTTGACCCGACAGATTTGCAGATGTCACGGCCATTGGGCCGGTGGCGCGCAATACGCTTCGCGCGACAATGTGATCGGGCACGCGCACCCCAACGGTATTTGTCGCCGAAACCGCTTCTGGCAATTTGATATTTTTTGGTATAACAATGGTCAATGGGCCGGGCCAGAAGCGCTCGGCCAGCTTTTTTGCCATGGGCGGGACGTCCGAGGAAACTCTCGTGATATCTTCAGCATCGCCAATTAGAATGGGAATCGCTTTTTCGATGGGACGATCTTTCGCGCTGTAAATGGATTCCACAGCTTGGCCGTCAAACGCCAGCGCGCCAACACCGTAAACAGTATCGGTGGGAAAGGCAACCAATCCGCCTGCTTGTAAAATTTCCAGTGCCCGCCGAATTGAATCGGGTGAATGAGCGGGGATGATTTCTGTTTTCATAATGTTTATTCTTGTGGCAATTGGATTTCCAGCAAACGATCCTTCTGGGCAAGGTCCTGATAGAGATGGATTTCCGCTTCTTCAAGAGAATCATACGCCAATGATAATGCAGCAGTCCCGCGCGTCGCTTCAATCTCAAGTAACAGTCGTCCGCCGGGATTTAGATATTTCGGTGCAATGCTTATTAATCTTCGGAATGCATCGAGGCCATCCTGGCCGCCATCCAAAGCAAGGGTTGGCTCGCGTCCATAGATGGGAAGGGTGTGCAATTTGTTGGTCGGAATATACGGCAGGTTGGCACAAATTAAATCGAAGTGGCTTGCATCCGATAACGACTCCGGTAGGATGTCGCATTCAATAAAATCGATTTGAGGTTCGACATGATGTTTGAGGGCGTTGCGGCGGGCAACTTCCAATGCTAAACCTGAAATGTCAGTGGCGAGAATGTGGGCAGTGGGAACATGCATTGCAATGCAAATGGCAATACATCCGGAACCTGTTCCAATATCCGCAATGGAGCGGCGTTGACTCGAAGATTGCAACCATGGGATTGCGTGTTCGACGAGCAATTCCGTTTCGGGTCGCGGGATCAATACATCAGGCGTGAGATCAAGGTCGAGACCAAAGAATTCCCAATGACCGATCACATAAGGAAGCGGTTGGCCGCGTTCGAGGCGTTGGATCAAAATTTCAAGTGTCGAAGCCTGTTCAGGGTCCAACGAAGAATCGTCATGGGCCAGCAGCCAACTGCGTGGTTTCCTGAGAACATGTGCGACCAAAACTTCGGCATCAAGTTCTGGTGTGTCACTGAGCGCAGAGAGACGTGTCGCAGTGTCATCGAGCGCCTCGCGTGAATTTGCGGAAAGCAGTTTATTCATCATCATCCACGCCCGAGGAGGCCAGACGATCCGATTCATCGCGTGTGGAAAGCTCGTCGATAAATTCATCGATTGCGCCATCCATGACGGCGGGCAGATTGTAGTTCGAGAGACCGACGCGATGATCGGTCACTCGGTTTTGCGGATAATTGTAAGTGCGGATTTTTTCGGAGCGTTCGCCGCTGCCGATTTGCGAGCGGCGTGTATCTTCCAGTTCGGAGCGGCGTTTCGCCTCTTCGATTTCATATAAACGTGCGCGCAGAATGCTCATGGCGCGCAATTTGTTTTGCAGTTGCGAACGTTCGTCCTGACAGGTCACTACCATGCCGGTCGGTTTGTGATAAAGCCGGACAGCCGTTGAATTCTTTTGCACGTTCTGTCCGCCCGCGCCGGATGAGCGATAGACTTCAATCTCGATGTCGCTATCGGGAATCTCTATTTCCACATCGTCTACTTCTGCCAGCACCACAACCGTTGCGGTGGAAGTGTGAATGCGTCCCTGGGCTTCGGTGGCCGGCACGCGCTGAACGCGATGAACGCCCGATTCATATTTCAATTTCGAATATGCACCCTTGCCTTTGATTTCGAAAATGACTTCCTTGTAACCGCCGATGCCGATGGAACTCTCCGACATGATCTCGCTCTTCCAGCGTTTGCCTTCCGCATAACGCGAATACATGCGGAATAAATCCGCCGCAAATAATGCGGCTTCATCGCCCCCGGCGCCGGCGCGGACTTCGACAATCACGCTCCTATCGTCGCGTGGATCTTTTGGAACCAGCAGCCCTTTGATCTCTTTTTCAAGCATTTCGATCTTCGGCGTCAAGTCAGTTAATTCAGTTTCGGCTAATGACTTAAGCTCCGCGTCGTTCTCGATGGTGAGAATGGCTTTGGCTTCCTCGAGGCTTTTCATCGCCTGACGATATTTGCGCGCCTTCTCGACGATCGGCTCGAGATCGACGCGCTCTTTGTTGATCTCTGCGGCGCGCTGATAATTCGCTCCCACTTCGAGCAATTCTTTTCCCAAGTCATCATAGCGCTGTTCTATGCCTGAAAGTTTATCGAGCATTGATTCTCTTTTCATTAAGAAGGACACGAAGGCACGAAGATAAGGCTTAGTGTCCTTTGTGTCCTTTGAATTGGATTTCCAAGTACCTGTAATTATACCAAAGCGATTTTACAGGCGAGATTAATCTCCAGGTATTGGGGAATAATGTCTAATTTATTTACAACTTTACGAAGAGCGATAAAATAAATGAAAGGACAATTATCAGGGTGAACACCACAATGATGATTTGAGTGAGACTGGGTCGATTAATTTTCTTTTTCGATTGCGACTTTCCCTTTGCCATACTTTACAACAAACCTTTCTCGTGTTTCTGGAAGGCTTCATTGATCGCCTTCTCCAATTCTTCGATTGTAACCGGTTTTGATACATACCCGTCTGCGCCGAGAGCCATGGCTTTATCTACCGTTACATCGGCAGCTTCAGTGGAAAGCATCAGGATCGGCAGGTCATTCCATTCGTTGCGGCGTCTCACAAATTCCAACATATCTAATCCGCTGACCTCCGGCATGTTTATATCGAGGATCATCAAATCGGGCCGTTTGCCGGTCAGCAAGGTCTGTGCTGCTGGACGCGCCCCCATAAACGCCGTCACATTGTAATTGAGCAATTTCAGCACCAATTGCATGGCGCGCGTCATCTCTTCATCATCGTCCACGATCCAGATGTCTTTCATTCGAGGTTCGCTTTGACCGATTCGGCCGCGCTTCGATTCATTCCTGGCACAGCGCATAACTCTTCAACGGAAGCTTCTCTAATCTTATCCACAGAACCGAAATGTTTCAAGAGGGACTTGCGGCGCGTCGGCCCGATGCCGGGGAGAGAATCCAATTGCGAAGCCATACCTAGCTTGGTGCGTTTTTTGCGATGCGCGGTGATCCCATAACGATGCGCTTCGTCACGAATTCTTTGTACAAGATAAAGTCCCTGCGAATGACGCGGCAACATCAACGAGTCGGATTTGTTCGGGAAGAAAATTTCCTCTTGTTGTTTTGCGAGACCTACCACCGGAACTTTTCCAAACAAATTAAATTTTTCCAACACATTCACCGCGCGTCCAAGTTGTCCTTTTCCACCATCAATGATAACGAGGTCAGGTAAAAATGAGAATGACGCGTCCGGCTTGGACCCGGGTTGGTTCGCCATTTCCTGGGCGGATTGCCATCTGCGGAAGCGCCGCGTTAACATCTCTTCCATCGAAGCGAAATCATCCGGCGCGCCGACCACGCTTTCGATGTTGAACTTTCGATAAAGATTCTTGCTGGGCACACCTTGCTGGAATACGACCATCGCGCCAATGATGGCTGTGCCTTGCGTATTGGAAACATCGTAACATTCGATGCGGTTTGGCGGGGTAGGCAGTTGTAGCGCGGATTGCAATTCAGCCAATGCTTGTTCCTGCTTATGCGTGTCGGCTTGCCACTGCGCCCGCAATGCGGACAGTGTCTCGGTCGCGTTCTCAGCTGCCATTTGCACCAACTCGTGCGGTTGTCCTTCCTTCGGGACAAAGAATTCGACTTTTTCTCCGCCGCGTTTCGATCTCATCCATTGACCGATGATTTTGGCTTCTTCGATTTCCTGCGGCAACATCACTTGTTGCGGGATGGTCGCGGCTTCGGTATAAAACTGTTTGACGAATTCAGAGATGACTTCGTTGTCGGTGGTATCTTCCGTGCCTTCCAAAATAAAATATTCGCGCCCGATCAATTTTCCGCCGCGAATAAAAAAGATTTGCACGCAAGCCTCGCCGTCCGAGCGCGCCATGGCAAGCACGTCCGAATCTTTATAATCGGAGGCGAAGACAACTTTCTGCCTTTCGATCACTGATTGAATGGCTTTGAGCTGGTCACGTAATGCCGCGGCTTTTTCAAAGCGCATCTCTTCGGAGGCTTTTTCCATTTCGTTTTCCAGCCGTGAAATAATCTCTTCACTATGACCAGCGAGGAACGTCATCAGATCGGAAATCATTTGGCGATATTGAGTCTGGGTCGCCGCGCCGATGCAAGGCGCGGTACACAGCTTGATGTCGTAGTAAAGGCACGCCCGCTTATCCTGTCCGGTGATGACGCGGTCGCATGTCAAATAAGGGAAGATGCGGCGCAACACATCCAGTGTTTGATAAACGGCCCAGGCGGAAGTATAGGGGCCGAAATAACGCGAGCCGTCTTCGGCCATCTGCCGCGTTACGGTGACTTTTGGAAATGGTTCAGCCCAATGAACTTTGATGTACGGATAGCGCTTATCGTCCTTTAACCGAATGTTAAATTTAGGACGATGTTTCTTGATGAGATTCATCTCGAGGATCAGCGCTTCCAACTCTGACCCGACCAGGATCCATTCAATGTTGGCGATCTCACGCACGAGACGGCGCGTCTTCGCATCATGACTCGCGTCGGCGTGGAAATACGAGCGCACGCGGTTTTTAAGATTGATGGCTTTTCCCACGTAAATCACGTCGCCCGCCGCGTTGCGATAGATATAACAACCCGGCTTCGATGGAAGCGTAGCTAGAATGCCTTGAAGATGTTCGGCAATTTCCATAAACTGTATTTTACTCGTATCTGTTTAGGCGAATAGGTGTTTTGGGCTATTGAAACTGTCTCTGTTTTGTGCTATAAAGATTCAAACCAATTCAAAGGAGGCTCTTATGAACATGAATCAAATGTCGAATGCACCAATGCCGTCTTCAGGTGGGCCGCAATCATTTTTTCAAGTTTGGATCGATGCTTTAACCAAGCCCAGTGAGAATACCTTTTCTCAAATGGCTTCATCGCCGAACGCCAAGGCAATGACCGCGTATATTTGGGTGTTTGTCACTTCGCTGATCGAGTTATTCTTCTCGTTCCTAATCAATGGTGCACTCGTGCGTCGTGCCTTTGAGCAAGGAGGATATGGAGGCAGCCTTCCGGGCGGCGGTGTTGGCATAGCTTTGATCGGCGCGTTCTGTGGCGGACCGATAGTTGCCGTTATCGTTACCATATTCTTCGCAATCGGTGCGGCTCTAATCCAATGGATTGCCAAGATGTTTGGCGGTAAGGGAACCAATGACCAACTCACTTACACATTCGGCGCAATCGCCGCTCCTGTTTATTTAATCTCAACAGTGTTTGTTTTGCTGGGAGCAATACCATTCGTTGGAATTTGTTTCCGAATCCTCGCTAGCCTGCTTGGACTTTATGTTTTGGTGTTGTATATCATGGCGACAAAAGGCGTGAATCAATTTGGCTGGGGACAAGCTGCTGGTTCAGTATTGATCCCATTTGCAGTTGTATTATTGGTTTGCTGTTGTTTGGGAGTCGTTGCGTCTGCCGCGTTAGGCACGGCTTTCAAGAGCTTTTTCCAGCAATTTCAAAATGGATTGGGCGGCTAAAGCCTTGTTTGAATAGCATTGAAAGGACCTCCTGCATTTGCAGGAGGTCCTTGGTTTATAGCAAAAGCGACTTTCATTTATTATTTCTGCTGTTTCTATATGACTTCCGACTATTGACTTTACCGAATAATCTCCGTATAATAACCGGTCGCTGTCTTGATAAACAAGACTGGCATCAATTTGTTTAAACGGCATCCGTCTCTAGGTCAGGAGAGAAGCGAATGGCATCTACTTTGCCCAGAAAAAATTACGCGCGTATCCCAGTAAAACTCAATCTACCTAATCTAATCGAAATCCAACTTGATTCATTTGAACGCCTCAAAGCCGAGGGCCTTGGCGATCTCTTTCATGAAGTGTCGCCCATCGAGTCGTATAACAAAGGGATGAAGTTGTTTTTCCCCGGTCGAAGCCCCGAGGCCAAGCAATGGGGTTTGAAGTATTGGTTCGGTGAGCCGAAGCATTCCATCGAGGAATGCGTCGAACGCGATCTTACGTATTCCAGCCCGCTCTACGTATCGGTTTTGCTGGCGGGCGTGGACGTCCCTGAGCCGATCAAGCAGGATATTTTCCTCGGCGATTTCCCCGAGATGACCGATAAAGGGACCTTCATTATAAACGGAACCGAGCGTGTGGTTGTTTCGCAGTTGATCCGTTCGCCGGGCGTATATTTCGAGGCACCCACGGACCGTTCAACCGGACGCCCGCTGGCGATGGCGAAACTCATCCCGGACCGCGGCGCATGGATGGAATTCGAGACCCGCAAGAGTGATTATATTATTTTGAAGTTCAACCGCAAACGCACGGTTCCCATCACGGTCTTTTTGCGAGCGTTGTCAGCAGTCAATGATGGCACAAAGGATTCATCCCTTAAGACCGGCAGCGACGAAGAAATCCTTTCGATCTTTCAGGACGTGGATAACAATCCTGATCGGATGTTCATCGCATCATCCCTTAAGCAGGAACCGGACTGGGAAATTAGCGATAAACAAAGCATCGCGGAAGCCGCGCTGATCGAGTTCTTCCGCAAAATGCGTCCCGGTGATCCGGCCACACTGGAAAATGCCAAACAATTTCTCGAAGAGCAATTGTTTGATCAGCGTCATTATGATCTCGAGCGCGTCGGTCGTTATAAGCTCAATCAAAAGCTGGATCTTAATATCCCCATTCCTCACCGCACCG
>Ga0335079_10003247_pt1 | contig 18778 bp, 19 predicted proteins | sample Lox_Sample_33_FD_206719 | JGI IMG/M metagenome (GOLD analysis project Ga0335079, IMG submission 206719) | Soil microbial communities from Loxahatchee National Wildlife Refuge, Florida, United States - Lox_Sample_3.3 | ecosystem: Environmental > Terrestrial > Soil > Wetlands | place: USA... | reverse complement strand
GATGGTCGCGCCCGCGGCGCGCTGGCCCTCGGTGAGGCGGAACGGCAGCCGCGCGTCGAACGCGTCCAGCAGGCCGCCCGCCCGGGCCGGACGGGCGGTGGCGGGCAGCGCAGCGGCGGCGAGGCGGCGCTGCGCAAGCACGGCCTGCAGCACCAGCGCCTCGTCCCACTTGAGCCGGGTCCGGGCGCGCTCGGCCTCGGCCATGCCGGCCGGGCGGTGGATGCCCCGAAGGGCGTCCGCCAGCCCCTCCAGCCGGTGCCGCTCGCGCAGCTCCGCGGGCAGCGGGTCGTCCACATCCCCCAGGGTGTCGAGCACCACCCGCACGCACTTCTCGACGTCCCAGGAGGAGAAGTCCCTGGTCGCCGCGTAGACCGGGATCAGCTCGGCCGCGTACTCCGCGGCCTTGCCGGCGTCGTCGGCGGCGAGCAGCTTGAACTCCGGATGGGCGAGCTGCCGCTTCCCGGCGAAGGTGGACACCCGCCCGGCGAACATGCCGTGACGGCCGGGGCTCAGCTGGCGTTCCCAGAACTCCACCTTGTTGAAGAAGGTGAGCGCCAGCCGGGCACTGCCGTCGGTCACCGTCACCTCGAGCAGCCTGCCGCGCCGCGACTGCATCCGGCGCGAGCGGACGTTCGCGACCTGGGCGAACACCGTCACGTCCTCGCCGTCCCGCAGCGACGCCAGGTCGGTCAGCTCGCCGCGGCGGGCGTAGCGGCGCGGGTAGTGGCGCAGCAGGTCGCCCGTGGTGCGCATGCCGAACGCCTTCTCGGCCCTGGTGGCAGCCTTGCCCCCCACCACGCCGCGCAGCGGTTCCTCCAGGCTCACCATGGCGCCTCTCAGGATAGGCGGCGCGGCGCCCCGGGTCGCGGCGCCGGGCGGTGCGGCACGCCCGTGTCAGGGCTCCGGTTCGCGCCGGGGGCCGGGAGTCGGATATCCTTCCACGGCTGGCCCTGGCGGTGCCGGGGCGGCATCCGGCTTCCCGATCTCACCAATGGAGCGATCCCGTGGCTTCTGTCTGCGACATCTGCGGCAAGGGGCCGGGCTTCGGCAACAGGGTCTCCCACTCGCACCGCCGCACCCCCCGCCGCTGGAACCCCAACATCCAGGTCGTGCGCGCCACGGTCGACGGGACACCCAAGCGGCTGCGCGTGTGCACCTCCTGCATCAAGGCAGGAAAGGTCACCCGCTGACGCCACGGCGGTAGCCGGCTCAGACGGCCCAGCTCACTGAGAAGTCCCTGGCGGTAATGGCCTGCCCCGGTGCCGCAGACTGCCCCGGTTCCGCGGACTGCCCGGTGCCGCAAACCGCTCAGCGCCGACAACTGCTCAGCGCCCGAACTGCCCTCCCGGCCCGTGGCTCCCCTGGTTGCCGCCCTGCTGCTGGCGCGGTGGCTGCTGGTGCTCCGGCTGCGGGTTCCCCGGCGCGGGCCCGCCACCGGACCCGCCGTCCCCGGTCCGGCAGGCCTGGCCGTTGAAGGCGCACCCGGAGGGCGGGCCGGCCCGCCCGGAGACCACCACGACGACCTGGACGTGACCGCCACCGCCGGAGATGCCCCCGACGTCCGGCGTCACGAGCACCCCATCGCCGCTGGCGCTCCACCTGCCGCCCCAGACGCCGATGATGTGGGCCGACTCGTAGTCGAGGCGCAGCTGCCATTCGGCCGGCAGCGAGCCGGAGGAATCAGTGATCGTGATCTGCCCGATGAAACCGCTCTGCCACTGGCGCAGCGTCTGGTACTGCATCACCGGCTGTTCGCTGGCCACGATGCCGCCGCCCGTGCCGGTGACGGCCGGGTCAGGGTCCGTCGGCGTGGACGAGGGCACCAGCCGCGTGCCGGGGGCGGATGTCGCCAGCGACCCGTTGCCGTCGGTGCCGCCCACGCAGCCCTTGAGCAGGCAGGGGGCCTCACCCGCGGGCGGGGCCCCGCCGTAGCTGATGACGGTCTTGGTCATCGGGTAGGCCATCGCCGCCGCGATGACAACGCCCAGGCCCGCCGCGAAGGTAGGCGTCACCACGACGCGGCGCACGGCCGTGCCGAAAGCCGTGGCCGACGCTGGGGTCGCCATGGGCCGAACCGGGCGTTGCGGCACCTGGTGGCGGGGTGCCTGATGCCGGGGTGGCTGGCGCCGGGGCGGCTGGTCCCGCGGTGCCTGGTCCCGCGGCGCCTGGTGCCGGGGTGTCGGCCTCTTACGGTGTCGTGACATGAGGAGGTCGCTGCCATGCGTTCCGCTTGAGTTAAGAAGCTCAATGTAAACCATCTCACTGTCGAAGAGATAGATATGGGAATCTCAAGCAAAGTGATCCCACTTCGGCCGGCGCTGGCCGGGCCGGGAGCCCCCGGTCCCTGTTCCCGGGTTTCACCTGCCCGTTCACCGGGCGTCAGGCGCTGTTCACGGCCAGCGACAGGGGCGCGGAATCCGCCGGAACCGGCGGCCGGTGCGGCCGTCCCACCGCCAGCATCATGCCAGCGGCCCGGTGGCGATGGCCGCACCGGGCCCCGGCTTCACCCAGGTCCCGGTGGTCACGGAAGTTCCGCGCCGGCACGGGAGCCGCTACGGCCGCGGGAGGCCCCTTACGATAGCGTTGCCATTCCGGATCTACCCGGGAGGACGGCATGGTGCAGGCGTACATCCTCGTTCAGACAGAGGTCGGAAAGGCCGCTGAAGTCGCCGTTCGCATCGGCGCCATCTCCGGGGTGACCCAGGCGGAGGACGTCACCGGCCCCTATGACGTGATCGTCCGCGCCGAGGCCGAGAACGTCGACGATCTCGGACGGCTGGTGGTCGCGCAGATCCAGGCCGTCCCCGGCATCACCCGGACGCTGACCTGCCCCATCGTGCACATCTGACCAGGCCGGCCCGGTCCGCTCCGGCCTGGCGCGGGTTCCCGCCGCCGCCCGGGCCATCTGGCCCGCCCGGGCCGTCCGCGGCGGTCACGGCCCGGGGCCGCCCAGCCGCGCGGCGAGCGCCGCGGTGCGCCTCCCCAGTCCCAGCTCCCGTGCCCCGCGCAGATCCGCCGGCTCATCGACGTCGCGGCGCAGGCTGGCCAGGCCGGGCCGGGCGACCTCGGCCGCCCCGGCCGCCCGGTGCCTGGCGGCGGACCGGGGGCCGAACCTGGGCCGGAACGCGGTCCCGGGGCGCACGGCGTACAGGGTGGTCCCGGATCCGGCGGAGTCCGGCACGAACGCCTGCGGCCACCGTGCCGCCGCGCGCAGGGCGCTGCCCAGCTCGGCCGGGCGCAGGGCGGGCAGGTCGGCGGCGAGCCCGCCGATGCCGGACCGCGGCCAGCGGGCCGCCGCGTACGCGGCCCCGTCCCGGAGCGCCCGGTTCAGCCCCTGCGCGCCGCGTTCGCCGACGATCACCGCGCCCAGGCCGGCCAGCACCTGCGCCGCCTGCGGGTCGCCCGTCACCACCACCACCCTGCCCACCTCGGGGCATGCCAGCGCGGCCGCCACCGTGTCCGCCGCCATCGCGAGCGCGAGCGCGGGCCGGTCCGGCCCGGCGAGGGCGGCCAGGCGGGTCTTGGCACGGGCAAGTACCTTGACGGGGACCACCAGGGACCAGCTGAGCGGCGCCCCGGCCGGTGGCGCGGGCATACCGTGATCCTGCCTCGACACCGGGGCGGGGCAACCGGGAGACTGGCCAGATGACGATGGGGAGACGGCGCACATGAGCGAACGGGCGAACCGGGGATACGCACCAGGTGTGAGCCGCGGCGCCCGGGCCGTGCGCCGTGGCACCACGATCGTCCTGCCGCCGGTCATCAAAGCGGCGATGAAACGCGACTGGCACGGCCAGGAGCACATCCCCCGCGAGGGCGGGGTGATCATCGCCCCCAATCACCTGTCCTACGCCGACTGGGCAGCGGTCGCCCTGTTCACCTACCAGGCGGGCCGCTACCCGTTCTTCCTCATCAAGTCATCGGCGTTCGATGTGAAGGTGATCGGGCCCTTCCTGCGCGCCTGCGGCCAGCTGCCGGTGCACCGCGACCGGGCCGCCGCGACGCTGGTGGTCAGGGAGCTCAAGGACGCCGAGGACAGCCTGCGGGCGGGGGGGTGCCTCATCGTCTACCCGGAGGGGACCGCCAGCCGCGACCCGGATCTGTGGCCGATGGTCGGCAAGACCGGGGTCGCCCGGCTCGCCCTGACAACCGGTGCCCCGGTGATCCCGGTCGCCCACTGGGGGGCGCAGGTCATCCTCCCGTACGGCAGCAAGAAACCGGACCTGGTCCCGCGCCACCTGGTACGGCTGCTGGCGGGCCCGCCGGTCGACCTGTCCGCCTACCGGGGCAAGCCGCTGGGCCGGGAGGTGCTGCGGGGCGCCACCGCGGCGGTCATGGCCGACATCACCGGCCTGCTCGCGCAGCTGCGCGGCAAGCCGCCGCCCGCTGTCCCGTTCGACCCGGCCGCGGCCCGGCGCGCCAGGGCTGGCCAGGGCGGGGCGGAGCCACCCGCCGACGGCCCGCCGGTCAAGGCGGCACCGGCATGAGCGCGGCGGTCATGGGCGCCGGCATGTGGGGGACGACCTTCGCGCAGGTGCTCTGCGACGCCGGGACACCCGCGGTGCTGTGGGGCCGCAGGCCCGAGCTGACCGAGGCGGTCAACGAGCGGCACGAGAACCCGTACTACCTGCCCGGAATCACGCTGACCAGTGAGCTCCGGGCGACCTGCGACCCGGCGGCCGCGCTGGACGGCGCCGACCTGGTGGTGCTGGCCGTGCCAGCCCAGACGCTGCGCCAGAACCTGGCCGGCTGGGCGGGGCTGCTGCCGCCTGGCGCGCTGCTCGTCAGCCTGATGAAGGGCATCGAGCACGGCACCCACCTGCGGATGAGCCAGGTGATCGCCGAGATCACCGGCGCCGGGCCGGAGCAGATCGCGGTGATCACCGGCCCCAACCTGGCGCGGGAGATCGCCGAGCGGCAGTACGCGGCCACCGTGGCCGCCTGCGCCGACGACACCATGGCCAAGCATCTGCAGCAGGCCTGCCACACGCCGTACTTCCGGCCCTACACCAACCCCGACGTGATCGGCTGCGAGCTCGGCGGCGCCGTCAAGAACGTGATCGCGCTCGCGGTGGGCATCGCGGTCGGCATGGGGCTCGGGGACAACACCAGGGCCATGCTCATCACCCGCGGCCTGGCCGAGATCGGCCGGCTCGGCGCGGCGCTCGGCGCCGACCAGCACACCTTCGCCGGCCTGGCCGGCATGGGCGACCTGGTCGCCACCTGCAGCTCGCCGCTGTCGCGCAACCGCACGTTCGGCGAGAACCTGGGCCGCGGCATGGCGCTGGCCGACGCGGCCGCGAGCGCGTCGCAGGTGACCGAGGGCGTGAAGTCGGCCGGGCCGGTGCTGGAACTGGCCCATGAACACCACGTGGAGATGCCGATCACCGAGGTGGTGGCCGGGGTCACCCAGGGCCGGATCGCCATGGCGGAGGCCGTCATGCTGCTGGCCTCGCGCTCGGCCAAGCCGGAGCGGTACGGGCTGTAGGCCGGGGGCGGCCGGCCGCGCCCGGAGAGGAGAACCACACTGAGCACCGAACGCAAGATCAGGGTTGCCGTCGTGTTCGGCGGGCGGAGCTCGGAGCACGCGGTGTCGTGCCTGGGCGCCGGGTACGTGCTCGCGGCGCTCGACCGCGACCGGTACGAGGTCGTGCCGGTCGGCATCGGCCGCGACGGCCGCTGGATCCTGGCGCCCGACGACCCCGGGCGGCTGGCCATCACGGGCGGTGAGCTGCCGTCCGTGGAGGGCATGGCGGCCCCTGGCACCGAGGTGGCCGCCCGCCTCGACCCGGCCACCCGCGGCCTGGTCGTCACCGCCCCCGGCGACCCCCCGCGCAGCCTGGGTGAGGTCGACGTGGTGCTGCCGCTGCTGCACGGCGCGTACGGCGAGGACGGCACGCTGCAGGGCCTGCTGGAGATGGCGGGCGCCCGGTACGCGGGCGCCGGGGTGTTCGCCAGCGCGGCCGGCATGGACAAGGAGTACATGAAGCTGATCTTCGCCGCGCGCGGCCTGCCGGTCGGGCCTTACGTGGTCGTCCGCGACCGTGACTGGCACCTGCCGGGGGACGGCAGCGCGGTGCGGGCCGCCGTGACGCCCGAGCGCAAGCGGGTGCTCGACGACATCGGCGAGCTGGGCTGGCCGGTGTTCGTCAAGCCGGCCCGGGGCGGGTCCAGCATCGGCACCACCCGGGTGACCGGGCCGGCCGGGCTGGAGGAGGCGATCGAGATCGCCCGTGAGCATGACTCCAAGGTGCTGGTGGAGGCGGCGGTGCCGGGCATGGAGATCGAGTGCGCCGTGCTCGAGGGCGTCTCGGGCGGGCCGCCGGACGCCAGCGTCCCGGCCCAGGTGCTGGTCGGCGGCGGCGCCGAGTTCTACGACTTCCAGGCCAAGTACCTGGAGGCGGACACGGCGATGGCCATCCCGCCGCCCATCCCGCCCGACGCCATCGCGGATATCAGGCGGCTGGCGTGCGCCGCGTTCGACGCGCTGTCCTGCGAGGGCCTGGCCCGGGTCGACTTCTTCTACACTCCCGACGGCCAGATCGTGCTCAACGAGATCAACACGATGCCCGGCATGACCGCGGCGTCGGCGTTCCCGATGATGTGGGAGGCGACCGGGCTGCCGCTGCCGCAGCTGCTGGACCGGATCGTCCAGACCGCGCTGCGCAAGCGGCCGGGGCTGCGCTGAGCGCCCGGCCCCGGCCGCCCCGCCCACGAGGAGGAGCCCGGTCATGCAGGCGACGGTGCGCGGCTTCGACCCGGTGACCCGGTCGGGAAGCGTGTTCCTCGACGACGGGACGGTGGCCGGGTTCGGCGCCGCCGCCCTCGCCGGCTCAGGCCTGCGGCTGCTGCGCCCCGGCCAGCGGGTGGCCATCGCATGCGACTCTGGCGGCGCGATCGTGGCCCTCACGCTGGCCACGTTCGGCCTGCCGGGCCCGGCCGCTCAGCCGGACAGCGGGAGCCAGCCCGGGCGGCCGCGCTCGTAGCTGGTGATGTCGTCGGCGTGCCGCAGCGTCAGCGACACGTCGTCCAGGCCCTCCATCAGCCGCCAGCGGGTGTAGTCGTCGATCTGCAGCGCCGCCGTGAGCAGCGGCGGCTGCCCGGCGGCCCCCTCGGCCCTGACCTCGCGGCCGGCCAGGTCCACCGTGATCCGCTGTGCCGGGTCCGCCTCGATCGCGTCCTGCAGCGCGGTGACGGCATCGGCCGGCAGCACCACCGGCAGCAGCCCCTCCTGGATCGCGTTGTTGTAGAAGATGTCGCCGAACCGGGCGGAGATGACGGCCCGGAAGCCGTAGTCGGCGAGCGCCCACACCGCGTGCTGGCGGGACGACCCGATCCCGAAATCGGGCCCGGCGGCGAGGATGGTCGCGCCGCGGGCCGCGGGCTGGTTCAGCACGAAGCCGGGGTCGGCCCGCCAGGTGGCGAACAGCCCCTCCCCGAAACCGGCCCGGCTGACCCGCTTCAGGTACTCGGAGGGGATGATCTGGTCGGTGTCGACGTTGCTGCGCCGCAGCGAGACGCCGCGGCCGGTGTGGGTGGTGAAGGGCTCCATCTGGCTATCTCCGGTTGTCGGTGCGGGCCGGTCGTCGGGGCGGGGCCGTCACAGACCGGCCGGGGCGGTCAGCCTGCCGGTCACCGCGGTGGCCGCGGCGACCTGCGGTGACACCAGGTGGGTGCGGGCGCCGTCGCCCTGGCGGCCCTCGAAGTTGCGGTTGGAGGTCGACGCGCTGCGCTCGCCCGGCGCCATCGTGTCCGGGTTCATCCCCAGGCACATCGAGCAGCCGGCCGACCGCCACTGCGCTCCGGCGGCGGTGAACACCTCGGCCAGGCCCTCGGCCTCGGCGGCGGCCTTGACCGCCATCGAGCCGGGCACGACCAGCATCCGGACGCCGTCGGCCACCTTCCGGCCGCGGAGCACCTCGGCGGCGGCACGCAGGTCCTCCAGCCGGCCGTTGGTGCACGACCCCACGAACACCGTGTCCACCGCGACATCGGTGAGCGCGGTGCCAGGGGCGAGGTCCATGTAGGCAAGGGCGCGCTCGGCGGTGGCCCGCTCGGCCGGGTCGGCCATCGCGGCCGGGTCGGGCACCGCCGAGCCCAGCGGCGCGGCCTGCGCCGGGTTGGTGCCCCAGGTCACGAACGGGGTGAGCGCACCCGCGTCCAGCGTCACCTCGCGGTCGAAGACAGCGCCGGGGTCGGTCGGCAGCGACCGCCAGTACGCCAGCGCCTCATCCCAGGCCGCACCCTGCGGGGCGTGGGGCCGCCCCTGCAGGTACCCGAAGGTGGTCTCGTCCGGTGCGATGAGGCCGGCCCGCGCGCCCGCCTCGATGGACATGTTGCAGATCGTCATCCGGCCGTCCATGGACAGTCCGGCGATCGCGTCTCCCCGGTACTCGATGACGTGGCCGGTGCCGCCGCCGGTGCCGATCCTGGCGATGACGGCCAGGATCAGGTCCTTCGCGGTGACCCCGTAGGGCAGCTCGCCGGTCACGTTCACGGCCATGTCCCTGGGCCTGGCCTGCGGCAGCGTCTGGGTGGCGAGCACATGCCCGACCTCGCTGGTGCCGACGCCGAAGGCGAGCGCGCCGAAGGCGCCGTGGGTGCTGGTGTGCGAGTCGCCGCAGACGATCGTCATGCCGGGCTGGGTCAGCCCCTGCTGAGGGCTGATGACATGGACGATCCCCTGCCCGGCGTCGCCCATCGGGTAGAGCCGGATGCCGAAGTCGGCGCAGTTCTTGCGCAGCGTCTCGACCTGGACCCGCGACACCGGGTCGGTGAGCGGGCTGGTGGGGCCGCGCAGCGGCATGTCCGGGCCGGTGATCCCGGCGGTGGGCACGTTGTGATCCTCGGTCGCGACCGTCAGGTCGGGCCGGCGGACCGACCGGCCCGCCATCCGGAGGCCGTCGAACGCCTGCGGGCTTGTCACCTCGTGCACCAGGTGGAGGTCGATGTACAGCAGGTCCGGCTCGCCCTCGGCGCTGCGCACCACGTGGGCGTCCCAGATCTTGCCTGCCAGTGTCCGCCCCATCAGCGTTCACCCCTCACGGCTCGCGTTCGGCGGCCAGCTATCTTGCGTCTCGCATACCGAGACGGCAATATCGGACCATGGACAACTCTAGCGGAGTCGGGGTCCTGGACAAGACGGTTGCGGTACTTGCCACCCTCGAATCCGGGCCCGCCTCGCTGGCCCAGCTGGTGGCCGCCACCGGCCTCGCCCGGCCGACCGCGCACCGGATCGCCGTCGCCCTGGAGCGGCACCGCCTGGTCACCCGGGATCCGGCGGGACGCTTCGTGCTGGGCCCCCGGATCGCCGAGCTGGCCACCGCCGCCGGGGAGGACAGGCTCCTCGCCGTCGCCCAGCCCGTCCTGACCCAGCTGCGGGACCTGACCGGGGAGAGCGCGCAGCTGTACCGGCGCCAGGGCGACTCGCGGGTCTGTGTCGCGGCGGCAGAGCGCGCGACCGGGCTCCGCGACACCGTCCCGGTCGGGTCCGCGCTGCCGATGAACGCTGGCTCGGCCGCCCAGGTCCTGCTCGCGTGGGAGGAACCGGAACGGGTGGACCGGGGCCTGCGGGGGGCCCGGTTCACGGCCGCCTCCCTGGCCCAGGTCCGGCGCCGCGGCTGGGCGGCCAGCGTCGCCGAGCGGGAGGCGGGCGTGGCGTCGGTGTCCGCACCCGTGCGCGGCCAGGGCAGCAAGGTCATCGCCGCCGTCTCGGTCTCCGGCCCGATCGAGCGCCTGACCCGGTCACCGGGCAGGCTGCACGCCGCCGCGGTGACCGCCGCCGGGGACAAGATCACCACCCTGCTCCGGCGCGGCGCGTTATCGCCCGGCGCGGCACGCGGTCACCTGGCGCAGCTCAGCCCAGATGGCGGGCGATGGCGGGGATGCGGGCGGCCAGGTCAGCCAGTGACCTGGCGGAGCGGGCGGGTTCCCCGGCGGCCATGAGCCGGGCCATGCCGGCGTCACCGGCCGCGGCCGCGGCCGGGATGCCGTCCAGCATGACCTGGATCCGGTGCGGCACGGCGTGCAGGATCTGGGCGGGGTCGGCGTCGCCGTAGCTGGCGGCGATGACGGCCAGCCGGACGGCGGCCGCCTCGGCGCCGATGTCCTCCCACAGGGGCACGCAGTTCCAGGCGATGAAGGCGAGCTCCAGCAGCGGCGTCGACGGGCCGGCCAGGTCCCAGTCGAAGACGCCCACCAGCTTGTCACCGTCGAAGCACACGTTGTAGGGCGCGATGTCGTTGTGCCCGATCAGCGAGGGCCCGTCCACCGGGAAGAACCGCCACGGCCCCGGGTGGTCAAAGCCCGCCACCGCCTCGTGGAAGGCACGTGTCCACCGGGCCACCGAGACCACCTGCCCGGTGCTGAGCTTGCTGGTGCCGGCGCCGGTGTCGACCACCTGCCCGGGCAGATAGGACAGGACCTCGCGGCCCTGCCCGTCGAACCCGAGGACCCGCGGGATGTGCGGGACACGCGGGGTGAGGTAGCCGAGCAGGGCGTGCACCGCCGGGGTCCACGGCCCGGTGCTGCGGCGCACCGTGCCCCCGACCCGCACCGCCCCGCCGACGTTGCCGCCCGGCAGGGGCGTCTCCCGGTCGTCGCTCACCCAGGGCACCATCCGTCCCGCCCGCCCCACGGCGGCGGCGGTTTGGGCGTGCGCATACTGAAGCTGTGTCTATCATGTCGGCACGTGGTGCCAATGGCGGGACGTTCGGCCCTGCTCATCGCGTTGCCTGACCGTGATGCTGCGAACCAGGTGACGCCCTGGAAAACATGAGGTCGCGCATGAAAGTCGCCGTCGTTAAGGAGACCGCGCCCGGTGAGCGCCGGGTTGCCCTCGTTCCCGAGATGATTGCCCGGCTGCGGGGTGCCGGGCTGGACGTGCTGGTGGAGTCCGGCGCGGGAGACAGCGCCTGGTTCGATGACGCCGCCTACGCAGAGGCTGACGCCACGATCGTGACCAGGCAGGAGCTGGCCGCCGCCGCGGACATCATCCTGACGGTCACCAGGCCCGACGATGCGCTGCTCGGCGCGCTCAGGTCCGGGCAGGCGGTGATCGGGATGCTCAACCCGCTCGCCGACCCCGCGCTCGCGGCCAGCCTCGCCGCCGGGGGGGTGACGGCGATCAGCATGGACGGGATCCCCCGCACCCTGTCCAAGACCCAGCCGATGGACGCCCTCAGCTCCCAGGCGAACATCGCCGGCTACAAGGCGGCGCTGGTGGCGGCCAGCACGTTCGACCGGTTCTTCCCCATGCTCATCACCGCGGCCGGTACCGCGCGGCCGGCCAAGGTGCTGGTGCTCGGCACCGGCGTGGCGGGCCTGCAGGCGATCGGGACGGCCCACCGGCTCGGCGCGGTGGTCTCCGGCTATGACGTCCGCCCGCAGAGCAAGACCGAGGTGCAGTCGCTCGGCGCCACCTTCATCGAGCTGACCTCGGTGGGGCTGGCGGCCGGTGAGGGCGGCTACGCCCGCGCGCTCACCGACGACGAGCGGCAGGCGCAGCAGGCCGAGCTGATCGGCCACATCGCCCGCCACGACGTGGTCATCACGACCGCCCAGGTGCCCGGGCGGCGGCCGCCGCTGCTGCTCACCGAGGACGCGATCAAGGCGATGGCGGCCGGGTCGCTGGTGGTGGACATGGGCTCCGGGCCGCTCGGCGGGAACGTCGCCGGGTCGGTGCCGGGTGAGACGACCGTGACCGGGAACGGGGTGACCATCATCGGCGCGGCCAACCTGGCCGCCAGCATGCCGACCGCCGCCTCGACCGCCTACGCCCGCAACGTCGCCACGCTGCTGCTGCACATGGTCGCCGACGGCGCCCTGGCCATCGACCTCTCCGACGACATCCAGGCCGGGGTCGTCATCACCCACGACGGGAAGGTGGTCCATCCCGCCACCGCGGCCCTGCTCGCCGACCAGCCCGGAGGTGCCTCCCAGTGACCAGCGCCCTGCTCACCGACATCACCATCTTCGTGCTGGCCCTGCTGGTGGGCTTCGAGGTCATCAGCAAGGTGCCCGCGACCCTGCACACGCCGCTGATGTCGGCCGCCAACTCGATCCACGGCATCATCCTGGTGGGCGCGATGCTCATCGCCGCCTCGGCCAACAACGCGCTCGGCTACATCCTGGCCTTCATCGCCGCCGCCTTCGCCGCCATGAACGTGGTCGGCGGGTACGTGGTCACCGGGCGGATGCTGAAGATGTTCCGGCGCCGGCCTGCGCCGGTCCCGGCCGGGCCGGACGGGAAGGCCGGGCAGGTCAGCGCGGACGGGCAGGCACGCCAGGTGACGAGCGGCGGGACCCCGTCATGAGCGCCTTCGACTGGATCGTCCAGCTGGTGTACGTGGCCGCGGCCAGCTGCTTCGTGCTCGGCCTGCACCTGATGAACACCCCCGCCACCGCCCGGCGGGGGAACCAGCTGTCCACCGGCGGCATGGTCGCCGCCATCGTGGCCACGTTCGCCATCATCATCCACGCCGGCACGATCAGCGTGACCGGCTGGATCGTCATGCTCGCCGGCGCGCTGCTGGGCGGGGGGGCCGGGCTCTACGCCGCCCGCACCGTGCAGATGACCGCCATGCCCCAGCTGGTCAGCGTCTTCAACGCGGTCGGCGGTGGCGCCGCCGCGCTGGTGGCCATCCACGACTACATCAACCTGGCGGGCGCCGCCGGGGGCGTGCCCGAGACCACCACCGTGCCCACCCTGCTGGACGTGATCATCGGCGCGGTGACCTTCTCCGGGTCGGTCATCGCCGCCGGGAAGCTCCAGGGGCTCATCAGCGGGTCGCCGATCACGTTCCCGGGCTCACGGCTGGTCAACGCGGGCGCGGCCGTGGTCGGGATCGGCGGGGCCATCTACATGATCGTGACCCCGAGCGTCCCGGTGCTGCTGATCGTGATCCTGGCCGCGCTCGCGTTCGGGGTGACGATGGTGCTGCCGATCGGCGGGGCGGACATGCCGGTGGTCATCTCGCTGCTGAACGCCTTCACCGGCACCGCGGTCGCCATGGCCGGCTTCGTCATCGGCAACTGGGCCCTGATCATCGCCGGCGCGCTGGTCGGCGCGTCCGGTGGCATCCTGACCAAGCTGATGGCCGACGCGATGAACCGCTCGCTGCGCAACATCATGATCGGCGGGTTCGGCACCGGGGACAGCGCCGTGGCGGTGCAGGGCCCGGGCGGGGACGTGCGGTCGATCGCCGCCGACGACGCCGCCATCCAGCTCGCCTACGCGCAGAAGGTCATCATCGTGCCCGGCTACGGCCTGGCCGCCGCCCAGGCCCAGCACCAGGTGGCCGAGCTCGCCTCGGAGCTGGAGAAGCACGGGATCGAGGTCAGCTACGCGATCCACCCGGTGGCGGGGCGGATGCCCGGCCACATGAACGTGCTGCTGGCCGAGGCCAACGTGCCCTACCCGCTGCTCAAGGAGATGGACGAGATCAACCCGGAGTTCCCCCGGACCGACGTGGCGCTGGTGGTCGGCGCGAACGACGTCACCAACCCGGCCGCCCGGCGCCCGGGGACCGCGATCTCCGGCATGCCGATCCTGGACGTGGACCAGGCCAAGAGCATCATCGTGATCAAGCGGTCGATGGCGTCCGGCTACGCCGGCATCGACAACGAGCTGTACGTGGACCCCAAGACCAGCATGTACTTCGCGGACGCCAAAAAGGCCCTGAGCGAGCTGACCGCGGCGGTCAAGACCCTGGTTGGCTGACCTCGCCGGCGAACTCCTCGAAGGCGGCGAGGGCGCGCGGCCCCCAGACCGTGCCCGGGCCGCCGTTCATGAGGATGGCCACCCCCATCGCCTCGGCCACCTCCTGCGCGGTCGCCCCGCGCCGTGCCGCGCCGCGGGCGTGCGAGACGACGCAGCCGTCGCACTCCCTGCTCACCGCGATGGCCAGGGCGATCAGTTCCTTGGTCCGGGCCGTCAGCGCGCCATCGACCATGGCGGCGTCGTGCAGCTGGGCGTAGCCGGCGTACACACCGGGGATCGCATCCCGCAGGCGGCGGCCAAGGCCGATCAGCTCCTTGTGGTTCTCACGGATCGAGGTCATCGACACTCCCCTGGGTATGGTCATCGGCTGGGGACCATTCAACCCCGGCCGTGAGGCAGTGGTCATGAGCACGGAGCCGCAGGCCCGAGATCCTCGGCGGCCGTGATCAGGTCGTGCACCGCCCGGGTCTGCGGCACCCCGACGCCGGCCCGGCCGGCGATCTCGATCACCGCGCCGGTCAGGCAGCCGGTCTCCAGCGGCTTGCCCGCCAGCCGGTCCTGCAGCATCGACGTGCGGTGGTCCCCCACCTCGATCGCCGCCGCCAGCCGCCGGTCCACCGTGATGGGCAGCTCGATCCCGAGCGCCGACGCCACGGCGGCGCACTCGGTCATCACGGCCCGGACCAGCCGCATCGCGGCCGGGGACCGCCCGAGCTGGCCCAGGGTCACCCCGAGCAGGGCCGTCACCGGGTTCAGCGCGGCGTTCCCGACCACCTTCAGCCAGATCTGGCTCCGCAGATCGGTGGCGACCGGGGCCCGCAGGCCCGCGGCCTGCAGCGCCCGGGAGATCTCGCCGCACCGGGCGCTCCTGCTGCCGTCCGGCTCGCCGAGCGAGAACCGGTTCCCCTCGATGTGGCGGATCACCCCCGGCTCGGCGATCTCGGTCGCTGGGTAGACGACGCAGCCGACCACGCTGGCCGGGGGCACGGCGGCGGTGACGGCGCCGCCGGGGTCGACGCTCTCGATCACCAGGTCGCGGTAGGGGCCGGGCCCGCCCTGGAAGTACCACCACGGGATCCCGTTCTGCGCCGCGATGACCGTGGTGCCGGGCCGGAGGGCGCCGCCCAGCGCCGGCGCGACCTGCGGCAGGCTGTAGGCCTTGAGGCCCAGGAAGACCACGTCGGCGCCGGAGACGGCGGCGATCTCGCCGGTGACGCGCGGGGTCACCTGGAACCCGCCGTCCGGGCCCAGCACGCGCAGCCCGCGCTCGCGCATGACCGCCAGGTGCGCGCCGCGGGCGATCAGGGTGACGTCGAGCCCTGCCCGGGCGAGGCAGGCCCCGACGTAACCGCCGATGGCGCCGGCGCCGAGGACCGCGACCCTCACGGCCGGCGCCCGGTCAGCCGGGAGGCGATCAGGTTGCGCTGGATCTTCCCGGTCGGGGTGCGCGGGATCTCGCTCACCACGTGGATGACCTTCGGCACCTTGAACTCCGCCAGCGACGCGCGGCAGCGCTCCCGCAGCTGCGCCGGGTCGGCTTCCCCCTTCAGGACCACGGCGGCGGCCACCACCTGCCCGTACTTGTCGTCGTCGATGCCGAAGCACGCCGCGTCGGCGACCGCCGGGTGCGCGGTCAGTGCCGCCTCGACCTCGCCGGGCGAGATGTTCTCGGCCCCGCGGATGATCAGCTCCTTGATCCGGCCCTCGATCCGGAGGTAGCCGTCCTCCAGCACGCCGCGGTCGCCGGTGCGGAACCAGCCGCCGGAGAACGACTCGGCGTTCGCCTCGGGGTCGCCCAGGTAGCCGGGGGTCAGCCCGGGGCCGCGGACCGCCACCTCGCCCGGCTGGCCGTCCGGGAGGTCCAGCCCGGCCTGGTCGACGATGCGCACCTGCGCCCCGGCCGGGATCCCCACCGAGCCCGGGCGCCGCGGCGCGGGCGGCAGCGGGTTCGAGGTCATCTGATGGCTCGCCTCGGTCATGCCGTACGCCTCCAGCACCGGCGCCCCATACACCGCCTCCAGCCGCCCCAGCAGCGCCGGCGCCAGCGCCGAACTGCATGAGCGGACAAAACGGATGGCCGGGGCGGCCGCCGTGCCATGCTCGATCAGCTCGGTGTGGATGGTGGGGCTCGCGGAGACCCAGCTGACACGGTGGGCGCTGATCTGCTGCCAGTACCGGCGCGGGGACAGGCGGCGCGGCGTGACCACCGACCCGCCCGCCGCCAGCTGGGCCAGGGTCGAGGCGATGAGGCCGTGCACGTGGAACAGGGGCATCGCGCAGTAGGAGACGTCGGCCGGGCCGAGCCGGTAGTGCGCGGCGATCGCCCGCACCGACGCCATCAGGTTGCGCTGCAGCAGCGGCACCTGCTTCGGCCGCCGGGTGGTGCCGCTGGTGTGCAGCAGCAGGGCCACGTCGCCGTCCGACCCGGGCTCGAACGGCGCCTCCTTCGTGACCGGGGTCCCGGCAACCGACAGCGCGGGCGGGCCCTGCGGCCGGGCCGACACGTCCGCGACCACCCGCTCACCGGCCGCCGCCCGCACGTCGGCGCCGCGGCCGGCCTGGACCAGCAGCAGGCCCGGGTCGAGATCGGCGAGGTAGAACGCGTACTCCGCCTGGGTGTAGCCGGGGTTCATGGGCGCCGCCGTCGCGCCAAGCGCCGCGACCGCCAGCAGCAGTTCCACGATCTCGGGGCCGTTGGGCAGCACGATCGCCACCCGCTGGCCGCGCCGGACACCGAGCCCGGCGAGCTGGCCCGCGAGCCGGTGCACCGAGGTGGCCAGCTCGCCGTGCGACACCACGGTGCCGTCGTCGGGGCAGGTCACAGCCGGGTCCTGGCTGCCCTCCCGCAGGATCGCCAGTAAGGACTCAGATGGCAAGGACATCTCCTGGGCTCGGGGCGGGCGCATTCGTCGTTGGCCGGTTACTCGTCACGCTGCCCGGGGACCCGGGTACAGGAGCACAGCGGGACAACTCACCTAGAGGGTTCCCGAACAGGTGGCGCCGAACCGGGCAGTCCGCTGCCACCCCCTTGCCAGGCCCCCGATGCGCGGCCCGCAGGTGGCAGGATGAGACGCGTGGACGCGAGGATGGGCAGCCTGGCCATCACCCCGGCGCTGGCCCGCGCCGACCTGCTGGCCCCGCCGGTGGCCGCGGCGCTGGCGGCGCTGGACGGGGCGGTGCCGGCGGACGCTGTGGGGGTGGCCGAGATCGATCCGGCGCTGGCTGACACGGCCGCGTTCTGCGAGCGGTACGGGGTCAGCCCCGACGTCTCGGCCAACTGTGTCGTCATCACCGGCAGGCGTGAGGGCCAGGCCCGTTACGCGGCGTGCGTGGTGCTGGCCACGACCCGGGCGGACGTGAACGGGGTGGCCCGGCGCGAGCTCGACGTGCGCAAAGCGTCGTTCGCGCCGGTCGATGAGGCGGTGGCCGCGACCGGCATGGAGTACGGCGGGATCACCCCGGTCGGGCTGCCGGCCGGCTGGCCCGTCCTGGTCGACGCCCGCGTCGCCGCGGTGCCGCAGGTGGTGGTGGGCAGCGGCGTGCGGCGCTCCAAGCTCACCCTGCCCGGCGGCCTGCTCGGCCGGCTGCCCGGCGCCACGGTCATCGAGGGCCTGGCCCGCTGAGGCTGGGCCAGGGACGCACGGGCGCCCGGCACGCTGGCCGGGCCTAAGCCACGCCCTGAGGGCGCGGCCCGCGGAGCACGGCGACCGAGCGGGGGCCGACGGTGACGGGGTCACCGGCCTTGCGGTGCGGCGCCGCGGCGGGCGCGGCGGGATCGTAGCTGTCGATCTCCGCGACCCACGCCAGCCCGTCGCGGGTCGCCGGGATGACGAACTCCAGCGGCTCCCACCAGGCGTTGAACAGGACAAGGAAGTCGTCGTCCAGCAGCGCGGTGCCGTCCTCCGCCCGGTCGGGGTCGTCGGAACCGTCCAGGTAAACGGCCAGCGAGAGGGCGCCGGGGTCGGCCCAGTCGGCCGAGGTCATCGGCTTGCCCGCAAAGGTGAACCAGAGAAGCTCGGACGCCTCCTTACCGGCAAGGAAGCGGCGGCGGCGGAACACCGGGTGCTGTCTGCGGAACGCGATCAGGCGCCGGGTATATGCCAGCAGGTCCTCGTCGCCGTTCGACCAGTCGAACCAGGTGAGCTCGTTGTCCTGGCAGTAGGCGTTGTTGTTGCCCTGCTGGGTGCGCCCGCGCTCGTCGCCGCCGAGCAGCATCGGCACGCCGAACGACAGCAGCTGCGTGGTGAGCATCGCCCGGCGCTGCCGCTCGCGCAGCGCCAGGATGGCCGGGTCGGTGGTGGGGCCTTCCGCGCCGCAGTTCCAGGAGCGGTTGTCGTCGGTCCCGTCCCGGTTGTGCTCGCCGTTGGCCTCGTTGTGCTTGTCGTTGTAGGAGACCAGGTCGGCGAGCGTGAACCCGTCGTGCACGGTGAACAGGTTCACCGAGGCGGTCGGCCGCCGCCGCTCGGCGCCGCTGTAGAGGTCGGCCGAGCCGCAGAACCGGGTGGCGAACTCGCCGATCCCGATCGGGTGGCTGCGCCAGAAGTCGCGCATGGCGTCGCGGTACTTGCCGTTCCACTCCCGCCACAGCGGCGGGAAGCGCCCGACGTCGTAGGAGTCCATCTGGCCCACGTCCCACGGCTCGGCGATGAGCTTGGCCTGCGACACCACCGGGTCCTGCGCGACGAGGTCGAAGAACGCCGACATCTGGTCGAACCCGCCCTCCTGGCGGGCGAGCGCGGGCGCCAGGTCGAAGCGGTAGCCGTCGACGTGCATCTCCGTGATCCAGTACCGCAGCGAGTCCATGATCAGCTCAAGCGTCACGGTGTCCCCGGCGTTGAGCGTGTTGCCGCAGCCGGTGGTGTCGATGTACCGGCTGGGGTCGGCGGGGTCCAGCCGGTAGTACGCGGGGTTGTCCAGGCCGCGGAAGCACAGCGTGGGTCCCTCGGCCCCCGCCTCGGCGGAGTGGTTGAACACGACGTCGAGGATGACCTCCAGGCCGGCCGCGTGCAGGGCGTTCACCATGGCCTTGAACTCGGCGACCTGGCCGCCGGGCCGGCC
>Ga0335079_10003245_pt1 | contig 18781 bp, 13 predicted proteins | sample Lox_Sample_33_FD_206719 | JGI IMG/M metagenome (GOLD analysis project Ga0335079, IMG submission 206719) | Soil microbial communities from Loxahatchee National Wildlife Refuge, Florida, United States - Lox_Sample_3.3 | ecosystem: Environmental > Terrestrial > Soil > Wetlands | place: USA... | reverse complement strand
CGGTAATGCTGGGGTGCCCGCCGCTTTCCCGCAGCCAGCGGTCGTCCGCGCAGCCGACCAGCCCGAACCGGCGCCGGGCATTCTCCCACCGGATCAGGGTGTGATAGCTGACCGCGTTCAGGCCCAGCATCCGGGCGTGCCCGGGATCAAGCGCCTTCAGCTCGGCGACCTTGGCCCGGCGGCGGCTGGTCAGCGTCGTGACCGCCGGGTCGTACTCCGGCTTCGGCTCTCCCGGGCCAGGCCGCAGCGGGTCCCCGCCGCGGAAGCCCGTGGCGACCTCCAGCAGGTGCGCCATCCGCAGCCCGGCGAGTTCCCGCCTGCCCGGCTTCAGGTCGCCGGGCGTCCGGGGCTGGCGTCCCCGGCCGGCCCCTTCGGCAGATGTCCGCGAGGACGGCCAGCAGTCCGGGTGGCAGGCCAGGAACCGCAGGCTGACCTGCTGGCGTGCGCCGTCGCCGCTGACCAGGTGAACCCGGCCGAGGTGGGGCTCGCGGCGCTCGACCGTCCACTCCCGCCCGTCCAGCACGACCTCCGTGCCGGGCGTCAGCTCCAGTACCGCCTCCGCCTTCACCGTGCCGCTCCCGGGACCAGCAGCGACCGGTCCGCCAGAGGCCCGGCAAGGTCGATCCCGATCTGCCGGTGCCAGATCAGGTGCAGCAGCTGAGCGCGGGCGACCGGCTCGCAGCCGCTGGCCGCGGCGACCTCCCCGAACCGGGCACCCGGCTTCCCGGCAGCGGCGAGAAGCCCCGGCCGCAGCCCCAGCGGGTCCTTGAGGGGCCGCCGCTGCGAGGACAGCGCGTCCAGCGACGCCAGGACGTGCTCCCGCCACCGGGCGGCCACCGTATACCGCCAGCCGCAGGCCAGGGCGGCCTCGGCCGCAGCGGCGAACGACTCGGCGTCCTCATCCTCGATCAGCGGCTCGGGCCGTACGTCGATCAGCCAGGTGCCCGACCGGGTCACCGCGAGGAAGTCCGGCGTGTGCACCCTGTTCTTCCCGGCCGTCGTGGTGAACCGGATCCGCAGAGGCTGAGACACCACGTCGACCAGGTCCCCGGCGAAATCCAGGGCCAGCAGCACCCTGGCCTCTTCCATGCTCTCGGCCCCGTGGTGCCGGCCCGTGCTGACCAGGTACTGCAAGCCGGGACGATGCCCCTGCGCCCGCCGCCAGGAAAACCAGCGAACCGGGCCGCCGTCCGTGCCGGGCATCCGGGACAGGTCCCGCACCGTGCAGGAAATCTCGTCCCCGTCAACACGACGCGTCACCAGCCAGCGATCCGGCCAGCCCTCCTCCAGGTCCAGCCCCGACGCGTCCGTCGACGGCACAGGAACCAGCAGGTCATCCCAGCCCGCCAGGTGCGACCACAGCGGACCCGGCATGCCCGGCCCGCACTGCCCCATCCTCTCCATACATCACATGGAAACGCACATGACCTGTTACCGTCAGTCAGCCACGCCGAATGGGTATCGGTAGCAGTTCGGGCGACCAACCCCTCCCTGGTTCCAAATAGCGCGACCAACTGGTGCCAACAAGCGTGCCCAGCAAGGCCCCCGACCCAGGTCGCAGGGGCGGCCCGGTGCCAACTATTGCGCCCAGGCACATCTGCCAGGTTTGGCTGGCGTGATGGTCTGGCTCCCAGTTCTTGCTGGCATTCGGCCGTGCCGGGGCCCGGTTCGCCGACCCTGGGCAGGGCCGCGTGGGCCGCGGAGCGTGGTGTCTTTTCAGTAGGGCCGGGCGTGGGGTACTGCGGGGAAGTCGGTGAACAGTTCGGTCATCTCGACGCCGAGGACGTTGGCGATGGCGAACGCGCGGTCGACGGAGATTGCCTGGCGGGCATGCTCGACCTGGGCGTAGTACGACCGGCTCAGCCCGGCTTGCCTGGCCACGGCGGTCTGGGTCATGCCCCTGCTCTCCCGGATCTCGCGCAGTCGGCTGCCAAGCGCGTTGCGGGCCTGCCGGGTGATGGCGTCGCGGCTGTCGTCGTTCACATCCTGCACCTTCGAAACGGTAGCGCGGCGCGTGGCATGTTCTATATTTTGAGCATTTGTGATCGATATTACCGTCACTGCGGGCAAGGGGCCTGCATGAGCCCGGCGGCGGCTCCGCGGCAGGCCGCCTGTGACACGGGCACTGCCGCAGTGGCATCGGATCGCTGTGAGCTGGCGGATCTGGCCACGATGTGCGAGGTGACCGACGGCGATCGCCGTGCTCTGGTCCTGACTGCGGGGTGGAGCAGCCGCTGGGTGGCCACGTGGAAGGTCGCCGGACGGGATGTGGCCTGCCCGGTGGCGGACATGGGGGGCTTCCCGGTGCCCGGCTGCGAGCCGGTGCGGCATTTCACCTGGTCTACCCGCCAGGGACACCGGCCTGGCCTGCAGAGCATGACCGGCACCGGGCGGCTGCACGGGTTCGAAAGCCATGCCGAGCAGCGCCTGCTGCTGGCGCTGGATTTCCTGGGCGCGGATGAGGTGGTGTCGCAGCCGCACCGGATGCGGTTCGAGTCGGCGGAAGGGCCGCGGGAGCACATTCCTGATTTCCTGGCCGTCACTGGCGAGGGCAGGTGGCTGCTGGATGTCCGCCCGGCGGCGCGGATCGAGGCGGCGGACCGGGTCAAGTTCGCTGCCTCGGCCGAGGCCGCGCTGGCCTGCGGGTGGCGGTATGGCGTGGTCGGCGGCTGGCGGCCGCACGTGATGACGACCCTGGACACGCTGTCGGCGCAGCGGCGGCCGCTGAGCGACCCCCTCGGCCTCGTTGGCGCGCTGCTCACTGCGGCCGGCGACGGCCCCGTCCGGTTCGCTGACCTGGTGACAGCCGCCTGCTACCCGGCGATCGCCCGCGCGTTCGCGGTCCACCTGATCTGGCATCGCGTCCTGGCGGTTGACCTCGCGGTGCCGTTCGGGGACAGCGCCCTGGTCTGGCGCGGCCGGGCGGGGGGCCGGCGTTGAGCGGCACGACGCGCGGGCCGGTCGAGCTGTCGCCGGGCGGTCGGCTGGTACTGGCCGGGGCCCAGTGGCAGGTAGAGGAGCTCGCGCCGCACACGGGCCGGGTGCTGCTGCGCGGCGACGGCGGACAGCAGCTGGCCATCACGGTCCGGGCGCTGATCAGCCACGGCGACTGCCGACCCGTGCCGGCCGGCGGCGGGGGCTTGCCGCATAGCCGGGCTGGGCGGCCGACCGGGCTGGAGGACCTGACCGCCCGGCAGCGGGAGCTGGTCGCGATGCGCTACGCGCACCTGATGGAGGCAGAGACCGGCTACCGCAGCGGCAGCCCGCTGCATGCCCTGCCCGGCGAGCCGCGGCCGGGCTATGACCCGGCGGTCACCACGCTGCACCAGCGGCGGCTGGCCAAGGTCGCCGAGATGGCCGCGCTGGGCGCCGGTTCGGCCGCGATGCTGGGCCTGGCCCGGATCAGCGAGCGGACCTTGGTCCGGTGGGCCGGGCAGTGCCGCCGGTACGGGATCGCCGGGTGCATCGACGGGCACTGGCTGCGGCGGAGCAGCGGCCGCTATTCGGTGACCGGTCAGCTCCGCGAGGCCATCTACGCCGTCCACGCCGAGTGCCTGCACCGGTCGCGGGTCTCGATGAAAACCAGGGAGAGGCTGATCCGCCAGTACGTCCGGGAACGGTTCGGCCCGGAGGTGCCGGTCCCGTGCTATGAAACCCTGCGGTCGGTATGGCTTGAATGGTTCGGCCCCGGCGGTGCCCGCCAGCGTTACGCCCGGTCGGCGGCGAGCCTGCCGGTGACCGGCGGGCATGTGGTGATCCACCGGCCCGGGCAGGTGGTCGCGCTGGACACCAGCCCGCTGGGGGTGAAGGTCCGCGAGCACGTGTTCGGCGACCCGGTCACCGCTTCCCTGACTCTCGCACTGGATCTTTACACCCATTCGCTGGTCGCGTTCCGGCTCACCCTGGTGTCGGACACCTCGGTCGACGTGGCGATGCTGCTGCGCGATGTGATGATGCCGCTGCCGCTGCGCGAGGACTGGGGCCAGGACATGGAATGGCCCTATCCGGGCATCCCGGCGTCCCTGGTCGCCTCCTTTGCCGGGCACAAGGTCGCCGGGCTGCCGTTCTTCGCTCCCGAGACGGTCACCACCGACCACGGATCCGTCTATAAGAATCACCACCTGATCGAGGTGCAGCGCGTCATCGGCGCGAACATCCTCCCCGCCAGGGTGCTGCGGCCGACCGACAAGCAGGCCGTCGAGCGGGCATTTTCCGGGATCCAGTCGCTGCTGCTGGAGATGCTGCTGGGCTGGCGCGGGATCGATGCCGCCGACCGGGGCGCCGATCCCGAGGCCGACGCGGTGCTCACCCTGGCGCAGGCCGAGCACCTGATCGCGACCTGGATCGTGAAAATCTGGCAGAACCGCGAGCTCGGCGAGTACGCCCCGGCGTGGGATCCGGGCACCCGGCACAGCCCGAACACCCTGTTCGCCGCCGCGATGGGCCAGGGCGGGTTCGCGCTGCAGATCCCGGCCCCGGAGCTGTACTACCAGCTGCTGCCGGTGCACCTGGTGAAGATCCACGGCCGCCGCGGGGTGAAGATCCGCGGGCTGTGGTATGACGGCCCGGCGCTGGACCCCTACCGGTCCGTCCCCTCGCCCCAGGGCGGCGCCGCCAGGGGCAAGTGGAAGATCCGCCGCGAGCCCCGGGACCGGCGTCACGTCTACTTCTGCGATCCGCGCACCCGTGACTGGCACGCGCTGCGCTGGACCGGGCTGCCGCCGGAGGGCGAAGTGCCGTCGTTCAGCGACCTGCGCGCCGATGACCTGCTGCGCGCCGCTCGCGCGGCCGGGCTGCGGCCCCGGTCGGATAACGAGCTGCTGCCGCTGCTGCTCGACCTGATCGGCGGCCTGATCCCCGTCGACGCATGGCCGACCCAGATGAGCAGGCAGCAGCGCACCGCGCACGCCCGTGAGAGCGCCCAGGCGGACCAGGCCGCCGCCGACCGTCCCGCTCCCGCGGCGCCGGCCGCCGCAGCGGCACGTCAGGACGGGAACGTCGGCGCGGGCACCGCGGTAGTGCCGATGCGATGGCGGGACCAGGCCCGCGATGCCGCCACCGCAGTGGACGCCGAACGACAGCGCCGCCGTGAGCAGGCGACCGGGCCCCGGCCCGAGCCAGCCCCGCTGATGCGGGATGCCCTGCGCCACGGCAGCATGCTCCGCCTCCCGGACGAAGACCCCGGCGGGCCGCAGGGCGCAGCGGGTAGCGCCGGGCAGGAGCAGCCGTGAGGCCCGCGCCCAGGCAAAGCGCCGGCGATCCAGCCCCGTTCGTTCTTCCCGGGCCGCCGCCGGCGCGCGAGACGCTGGCCGGATGGCAGCAGTGGCGGGCCGCCCGGGACTCGTTCACGCCCGCACCCCGGCTGGGCAAGGCCGCCTGGCGGGCGCTGTCACCGCGGCGGCGGATGCTCTATGACCTGCACCGGGCCGCCACGCATGCCAACCTGCCGTTGCAGCAGACCCCGATGAGCCAGGCGGTGACCCGGGTGCTGCGCGGCCGGATCGAGTCCAACGCGCTCAAGCACAAGCCGTCCACCCGGGCCGGGGTGATGATCACCGGCGGCGGCTACCAGGGCAAGACCGAGACCGCCTGCGAGGTCGCCGCCGGCTTCGAGGACGCCTGGCTGGACCTGCATCAGCACCTCAACCCGGACGCCCTGCCCGGGACCCGGGACCTGCACGCCCCGGTCGCCTACGCACAGACCCCGGTCACCGCCAAGCCGAAGAGCACCTGCAAGGCGATCCTGGGGTTCTACGGCGCGGACACCAAGAACATGGACCTGCCGGACCTGGTCCGCCAGGTCGCCGCCTCGATCCGCGACCACGGCACCAAGGCGCTGCTGCTGGATGACATCACCCGGCTGCGCCTGCACCGCGCCGATGACCAGGACGTGCTGGACCTGATCCGCGCGTTCATGAGCATGCACGTCACCCTGGTGCTCATCGGGGTGGACATCGCCGGCTCCGGGCTGCTGCGTGAGGGCCGCCACGACCCGCGCACCGGGCAGTGGGCCTTCCCGCCGTCCGGGCACGCCGGCGTCCACGGCCTGGAGGCCACCCAGACCGAGCGGCGGTTCGACCTGGTCGAGCTGGACCGGTTCCGTTACGACACCCCGGACCAGATCACCGCCTGGACCCGGCACCTGGCCGGGATCGAGCAGCGGCTGCGGCTGATGGACGCCGCCCCCGGCATGCTCACCGGCGGCACTATGCCCGAATACCTCTACCGCCGCACTGATGGCGTTGTCGGCCTGCTGGAGCGGCTGATCGAAGACGGCTGCCGGGAAGCCATCGATACCGGGACCGAACGCCTCACCCAGGCCCTCCTGGAGGACGTAACGCTCAGCCTCCCCGACGCAGGCAGCCGCGACGCCGAGGCGGGCGAGGTCCCCGCCATCCCGCCCAGACCCCGCCCGTCAGCCGCCAAGGGCAAGCGCGGCCGCAGCACCGTCTTCGACGACCGCGGCCCGGCCAGCGGCACCGGAACCCGGCCAGGAGGAACAGCCGATGGACACGCTGAACCCGCTTCCGCGCAGCCTGGACCCGCTGCCGGATGAGGCCCTGCCCGGCTACCTGCTGCGGCTCGCCCACCGGCTCGGACTCACCCCGGCCCGCATCATGCAGCTCACGGGCCTCACCGCCAGCCGCGACGGCCACCAGCCGGCCCGCCGGAGCTCGATGCTGCACCTGGACCAGGCCCTGGCCGGGGCCTTCGCCCGCGTCACCAGGCTCACCGCAGCCGAGGTCGCCGGCCTGTGCATGGGCGGCATGTCCGGCCGGTATCCGTGGGCGGCACCGCGGGTCACCGCCGATCGATGGGGTCCCCGGTCGCTCGCCAGCCCGTGGGTGTTCACCTCCGCGACCCGCTACTGCCCGCAGTGCCTGGCCGGAGACGGCAGCTATATCCAGCAGCAGCACGGCGGTGCCTGGCAGAGGACATGGCGGCTGCCGGTCGTGTTCGCCTGCCCGGTCCACCGGCGGCTGCCGGAACACCGGTGCCCGTCCTGCCGGCAGCCAGTCATGTCCGCTGCCCCCGGAGCGCCCGCCTGGCTGGTCCCGCGCGCCTTCGACGCCGGCCTGCATCCCGCCCAGTGCCGGGCAGCCCTGCAGCCGCAGGCCGCCGGCCGGCACGTCCGGCCCTGCGGGGCCAGGCTCGACGTTCCTGCCCGGGCCGCAGAAGATTCCCCGGCCACCGATGACCTGCTCGCCCTGCAGGACCGGCTGCTCCAGCTGCTCGGCCAGGGGAAGCCAGCCGACGTCATGAGCGTCGGCCAGCCGGCCACGCCCGCCCGGTACTTCGCTGACCTCCGGCTGGTCTGCGGCCTGCTCAACGGAACCTGGCCGCAGAGCCGGAACCTGGTCACTGGCCCCGGCATGGCTGAGTGCCTCGACCGGTACATCGCCAGCACCAGCACCAGCGGCGCGGCGCCCCGGCGGCACACGCTCTGCGACACCCCGCCCTTGGACGCCCGCCCCAGCGCCGCCCTCATCACCGCCGCCAGCCGCATCCTCGACAGCGGCAACCTGCGGGTCCTCGGCGAGCTCCTGACCCCCTCCCGGGACGGCGCCAGCCGGAAAAGCCAGCGAGGCCGGTGGATCCGCTGCTACCACCGCGCCGGGCACGACTGCTCTGACGGATTCCGGGACGCGCTCGAGCCCCTGGTGAACAGCTTCCAGCGCGCCGGCCGGCGCTCACGCGGGCGCCGGGCACCTGCTCCCCGGATCAATTTCGCTCCCGAGCACGTCCCTGAGCACCTGCAAGACGACTGGTACTGCGAGCATTTCCGCCGCATCGGCGGGAACACCCGGCTGCTCCGCCGCGCCACCGCCCTCCGCCTGGTCCAGATGTCAGCAGGCGGCTCGCTCGCCGAGGCGGCCGCCTTCCTCGGCATCGACCACCGCTACCTCAAAGCATCCCCCGGCTCAGCAGCTCTCGCCGACGACCCAGCAGAGTTCCGCCTCGCGGTGCACGCGCTCGCCAGGCAGCTCAGCACCACCCCGCACCTGATCAACTACAAGCACCGCAGAGACGCCCTCCGCAACTGGTGCATCGACACCGCGACATGGCAGGGCATCATCAGCCGGCTTCCCCCGACGAAAGGACCATTCCAGCCCGAGCTCAGCGACTGCAAGCGCCAGTTCGCCTCCGAGGCCGTCTGGGCAAGCATCACCCAGGGCGAGCACCTCCTGGCCCCCCGGATCATCGAGAACCAGCTATCAGCAGCAGATCTCACCTGGCACCGCCGCCGCGACAGCATGTGGCACTGCTACAACGCCAGCCCGGCCAAACCCCACTACGCCGCCCTCAGGCAGATCCTCAACGACCTCGCGGACAACCTCGCCGCAACCATCGACCGGCAGTCACAACCACCCTGCGCCTGACCGCAAGGGCAGGCCCGACGCCAGCGCCGGGACCTGGATACCTCGGAGCGGGACCGCCGCGACACGACACGGATCCTCCCAGCAGCGGCCACGCCAAGTAAATCTGGGGAACGCCATTTATCGCTGGTAGTCACATCACCGAAATGGCGCAAGCGCCAGATAGGCGTCAAATCATCTGAGAAAGCGCCATTCACGATGAGAACCTACAGTCCGTTTCTGGTTCTGATCTTGATCGCCCGTTTTGCCACCCTTGAGTCATGGCTCCTGGCTGCGTCACACCCATGCATCATCCGATGAGCATGGTCAGTTCTGCGGGCCCCGGGCCCGGCGATGGGAGGCTGGCTGGCAGTTGTCGCGACCCTGAGTAAGGGCTATGACCTGGAGTACATCTGGAAGCAGGTGGACCGCGGCCCGGCCAAGGACGCGGCCAGCTACTACATCCAGGCCAGCGAGAGCGGGGGAGAACCACCTGGCCGCTGGTGGGGGCCCGGAGCGAGAGCTCTTGGCCTGGAGCCTGGCCAGGTGGTCGAGCGCGAACCGTATGAGCTGCTGTTCGGCGAGCGCAAGGCCCCCGATGGCACCCAGCTGGGCAGGCCCCCGAACGGCGGTCGGAAAGCCGCCGACCTGTACGCCCAGCTCCTGGCCGCCGAGCCGCACGCCACCGCCGAACGCAAGCGCGAGCTCCGGACCGAGGCCGTCAACAAGGCCCGTCAGAGCCCGCTGTTCTTCGACTTGACGATTTCGTTCTCCAAGTCGATCTCGCTCTTCCACGCCTCCCTGGGGGAGAACGCCCGCCTGGCCCGCCAAGCCGGAGACCAGCAAGGCGATGCGTACTGGTCCGGCCTGGTCGGCGAGGTCGACGACATGATCTGGGACGCCGTGCATGCCGGGTTCGGCTACTTCCAACGCGAGGCCGGCTACACCCGCACCGGCTCCCACGGCACCCGGGTGCACGGCCGGGAGACCGGCCAGTGGCATGAGGCGGACCTGGCGGTGGCGCACTGGCTGCAGCACACCTCCCGGGACGGGGACATGCAGCTGCACGTCCACTCCCAGATCGCCCACGTCGCCCGGACAGCGACCGACGGGAAATGGCGGGCCCCGGATTCCCTCGGCTACAACGAGCACATCGGCGCCGTGGCCGCGATCGTCTCCCAGCACCTGGAAGAAGCTCTCACCGCCCGCTTCGGACTGGAATGGATCGCGCGCGACGACGGCCACGGGTTCGAGATCAAGGGCATCTCCGGGGCGATGATGCGCGTGTTCTCCTCGCGCCGCGCGTCCATCACCGCCGACCTGCGCGTCCGCGCGGCGCGGTTCGAGCAGCGGTACGGCCGCGCGCCATCCCAGCGCGAGCTCGCGCACCTCGCGCAGGCCTCGAACTTCACCACGCGCAACGCCAAGCGCGGCACGCTGGATCTCGCGCAGGCGCACGCGGGGTGGGCGGACAAGCTCGCGCGCACGCTCGGCGTCCCCCTTGCGTCGGTCGCGCCGTCGGTCTGGCACGGCCAGAGCGGCCGCGCGGACCCGCGCAGGCGCGGCGCGGGCGGCGCGGTGCTCACCGAGGTGGAGCTGGCCCGCGCGGCGCAGAAAGCGGTCGCGCTGGCGCAGCAGGACAAGAGCGCGTGGACCCGCGCGGATGTGATCAAGTACCTCGGCCGGGTCCTGCCCCGCACCGGCCGGGATCCGGCCGCGGCCGCCGCGCTGCTGGAGGACCTGGCCGACCGCGCGCTGGCCTCGGAGTTCGAGCCAATGGCCTGCCTGGAAGCACCCGAGCCGGCGGAGATTCCGGCCAGCTTGCTGCGCACGGACGGGCGCAGCGTCTACCAGCGGCACGGCGGTACCCGGTACGCCACCCGTGCGCAGCTGGCCACGGAAGAACGCATGGCCGCGCAAGCACGCGCCGACGGCGCTCCGTCCCTAGCGCGTGCGCAGGCCGCGCAAGCGCTCGGCGTGGACCCGGCGCGGCTCGAGGACGCGCTGGCCGGACGCGCGCGCGAGGCACAGGATGCGCGCACGGGCAGCGGGCTGCGTGAGGACCAGGCCGCGGTCGCGCTGGCCGTGCTGACCGACGGCCGACTGGTATCGGTGATCAACGCGCCGGCCGGAGCCGGGAAAACCCGGGTGCTGGCTGAAGCCGCGCGGATCTGGGCTGAGGCAAGGCTGGGCCCGGTGATCGGCATCACCCCGTCCCAGTCGGCCCGAAACACCCTGGCCGCCGGGGTCCCGGCGTGCTACAACGCCGCCCAGTTCCTGGGGCACCTGCCGGGCTGGCGTGGCGCCCGCGGCCCGGTCTGGATCGGGCCGGGCACCCTGCTGGTCATCGACGAGGCTTCGATGCTGTCCGGCCCGGACCTGGCCGACCTGATTGCCTACGCGAAGGCCCGCGGCGCCAAGATCATCCTGGCCGGAGATCTCAGCCAGCTGCAGGCGGTGGAGAACGGCGGCGGCATGTCCCTGCTCGCCCAGACGCTGGGCTACGCCCGGCTGGCCGAGCCCGTCCGGTTCCACCACGCCTGGGAACAGGCCGCCAGCCTGCGGCTGCGTGACGGTGACGCGAGTGTGCTGGCTGAGTACGACCAGCATGGCCGCGTCATCGGCGGGGAGGCGGAGGAGATGATGGATGCCGCTGCGGCCGCCTACGTCGCGCTGGCCGCGGGCGGCACCGACACGCTGCTGATGGCCGCGGACCACGCGCTGCGCCGCGAGCTGAACCGCCGGATCCGCGAGGACCTCATCACCCTCGGCATCGTCGCCGGCGGCCCCACGGTCACGATCGCCGACGGCACTCGGGCCAGCGCCGGTGACCTGATCATCTGCACCCGTAACGACCACGCCACCGTGGCGGGTGAGCCTGGCCGGACGCTGGCCAACGGCGACTTGCTCCGCATCGAGGCCATCACCCGCAACGGGCTGATCGTCCGCCGGGCGCTGGACGCCGACCCGGGCACCGGGCAGCGCCGCTGGACCGACCGACACTTCGTGTTCAATTCCTATAGGGATGCGGAACTGGGATATGCGGTCACCGACCACGCCGCCCAGGGCCGCACCGTGCATACCGGCCTGGCCGTGATCGCCGGCACTGAGGATCGCCAGCACGGCTACGTCGCGCTGAGTCGCGGCACCGAGGTCAACCTCGCCTACGTGTTCACGCTGTCTCCCAAGACCGCCGACCCGGCTCCCGGCCCGCGTCCGGCCCCCGAGCTCGCCCGCTACGACCGCCGCGCCGCCCCCGACAACGGCCCGGCCGCTCCCGCCGCCGCCCCGGCGGACCCGCTGGCCATGCTGGCCGGGGTGCTGGACCGCGACGGCCAGCAGCAATCCGCCGCCCAGACCCGCCGCCAGGCCCTGGCCGACGCCGACCACCTAGCCATCTTGCACGCGATCTGGGCCGCCGAGACCGCCCCGGCCCGGGACCAGGCCTACCGCGACCTGCTCATGAACAGCCTGCCGCCCGGCTATCACCGGGAGCCCGGCCATCAGGCGAAGTGGCTGTGGCGGACCCTGCGCGGCGCCGAACTGGCCGGCCTGGACCCCGCCGGTGTCCTGGCCGCCGCGGTCGCTGAACGGGACCTGGCCGGATCCCGTGACATCGCCGCCGTCATCGACGCCCGCATTCGGCACCGGCTCGGCGCCGTGGTCCCGCTGCCACGCCGACCGTGGTCGCAGCAGGTTCCCGCCCTCGCCGACCCTGAACGCCGGGCGTATGTCGCCGAGATCGCGGCGTTGATGGACGCCCGCAAGGACCGGATCGGCGAGCACGCCGCCGACCACCAACAGCCCTGGGCCACCGCTGCGCTCGGCCCGGTCCCCGCCCACCCGCTGGACGGGCTCGGCTGGCAGAAACGGGCCGCCTCGATCGGCGCCTGGCGGGAACTGTCCGGCTATGATCACCCGGCCGACCCGATCGGCCCCGAGCCGGTCGAGGCCGCTCCCGACGCGCGGGCCGCCTGGCACGAGGCCCTGGCCGCGCTCGGCCCTCTGGACGGACCTGATGTGCGCGGCATGCCGGACGGCAGGCTGCTGCACCTGCGTGACACCTACCCGGTCGAGACCGCCTGGGCACCCCCATATGTCGTGGACGAGCTCCGCCAGGTCCGCGGCGCTGCCTGGGACGCCCGGCTGGCCGGCCTGCGGGCCGCCGCCGAGGCCTGCGCCGCCGGGCAGCGTGGCGACCACGACCAGTCCGCGGCCCAGCATGCACTGGCCGCCAGCTACCAGGCGCTGGAGCAGGCCTACCGGAAGCGCGAGGCGGTGTTTGCCACGGTCATGGCTGACCGCGGCGACTGGGACAAAGCTACCCGTGCCCAGCGGCAGCTGGCCGTCGCCGCCGACGCGGAGCTGCGCCGCCGCCACCCCGGCCAGTACTTCTCCCCGCTGCGCTCAGCCGAGCCAGAGCCCACCACCGTAGCCCATCGCGATAATCTCGCGCTCGCCCCGAGCCACCAGCCAGCAGAGATAGATCAGTGGATTACGGACCTGGCCGTCGGGCACCGGACCTTCGCCGCCATGCTCGCCGACCGGCAAAGCCAGGCCATCCCGTCCGAGGACCCCGACTACGGCGACCTCGGCCCGGCGTTCCCTGCCTGGACCGGACCCGGCAGGGAGCCGATCTTGCAGCCGCCCAGGCCCGAAATTCCGCCGTCCCCGCAGATCCTCGAGCGCGCGATGGACCGCGACGCCGACTGGGAGGCCGCAGATTGACAGTAGCCAGTGCACGCTGAAGACCGGGAGGTGACCGCGATGACAGCCATCGCCATCACCGGTATGGGCCGGACTGGCGTGCTGCGGATCACCCGGGTCCAAGACAACTTGGCCCACGTGCTGGACCACGGCCACACTGACGAAACCTTGGGCACATGGACCAGTCTGGCTTGCCGCCATCGGGCTTACGGGCACCTTCGCAGTGTCATCCATCGCGTGTCCTTCCGCGAGCCGCAATTCCTGCGGCCCATCGTCAGGCCACGTCACTCACACAGCCGGTAGGACACGCCCGTTTCGGCACCGGAATATGGAACGCGTCCGGACCGGTGCGGTGAAACGGGTTCCCCTGGAAGAGTGGACGGATGCCTGTTGGTGCAGTCGTGCAGCAGCGTAGCGGCGGCAGCAGGTCTTCTAGTTGAGGAAGATGCTTCCGGGCCCGGAACCTGGGAGGGGACTGCCGGTTCCGGGCCGGAAGCGGTTCTCAGTTCTTGCAGCTCGCGATGGTTCCTGGCGGGGCGCAGTTGTCGGGCCTGTTCTTGGCGACCACGGTGACTTTGAGGGTGACCGGGCTGCCGGGGACGGCGAAGATGCCGCCGCCGGAGGCGGCCTTGTTGCGGGTGATCTGGCTGAACTTGATCGTCAGCGGGCCGCCCGCGGCCGCGCCTGTTTGAGTGATCGTGGCCTCGATGATCCCGCCGCCCTGCCCGGAGGCGGTGTTGCGGCTGATCTGGCTGAAGGTGATGGTCAAGACGCCGCCGTTGACGGCGCCGGGAGCGACCTGGCCGAGGTTGATGTTGGCGATGCCGCCGCCCATGCCCTGGTCGCCCTTACTGTCGGCAGGGGCGGTATTGCCGGTCACCTTGCTGGCGGTGATGGTCATCACGCCGTGGTTGAGGATTCCGCCGCCCGCGCCGCCCGGAGCGGTGTTGCCGTAGATCACGCTGCCGGTGATGCTCGCGGTGCCGCCGTTGGCGATCCCGCCCGCCCCGGCCATCGGCCCGCCATTGGCGGCGTTGCCGCTGATCTGGCTGAACTTGACGACCAGGATGCTGGCCCCGGCGCCGCCCATGCCGCCGGTGCCGCTCGCGATGCCGCCGCCGCCTCCGGCCGCGGTGTTGTCACTGACCTTGCTGGCGTTCAGGATCAGCGTGCCGCCGTGGTTGAGGATGCCGCCCGCGCTGGCGGTGGTGGTGTTGTGGTCCACCTTGCTGAAGTTCAGCACGGTCGTGCCCACCGGCCCGGTGCCCAGCGTGCCCGACGCGATGCCGCCGCCGGACGCCATAGACATCATCGGTCCCGCCGACGCGTTGCCGGTGACCCGGCTGTGGTTGAGGACGAGCGTGCCTTCCAGGTTGAAGATGCCGCCGCCCGGCCCGGACGTGTTCCCCCCGGTGATGGTCAGGCCGTTCAGCGTCAGCTTCCCGGTGCCGGTCACCAGGAGGATGCGGAAGGTGCTGTTGTTCCCGGCGATCGTGGTCCGGAAGCCGTTCAGGGTGATCCGGCTGGTGATGGCCGGGAGCCCGGTGTCGCCGAGCATGGCGTTCGGGCTGCTGGCCGTAGTCAGGTGGTAGGTGCAAAACGGTGCGAGGTTGATCCTCGCGCCGCCGCTGCTGTTGGCGGCGTTGATCGCGGCGATCAAGGCCTTCGTCTTACAGGGCACCGTCTTGCCGGTGGAGGCCTGGGCCGGGCCAGCCACCAGGAGGCCGCCGAGCAGAATTGCCGCGCCGCCCCCCAAAGCTGCTTTTACGATCGAAAGAGTCTTCATTTGCCTAACCCCCTTCGCGGCGTGAATTTCGTACGCCGCTCTCCCGCTGGGATCATGACATGCCCTAACGGAGATCGTCTAGATCCGACATCGGCAAACAGCCGCCACCACGCCGGCGGCAACGTCTCCGGTATGGCTGTCACCTGCGGCTAAACAGCCGGAGGCTGGTATTTGGCGGATGCCGGTATATTCCGCGTGCCTGTCGTCGCGGCATATGCCGCCTGCCGGTATATGTATATTGCCGGTCCGTATTGTGAGCCAGCTCTATTTGCGCGGGGCAACAATTCCGGTCATCGGCTGCTTATCTGCGAGTTGCGCGGCGCAAAATTGCTAGTCATCGCTCGATTTGGATCTTATGGTCTGGTTACCGTGGCCGCGTGCCGGACACTGGCTGGACCGAGGTCGTAGCCCTAATCGCGGCGTACCTGATCGCGGTGATCACCACTCCGGCCGGGATCTCGGGGGCGGTGCTCCTGCCGCCGTTGCAGGTCACGTTGCTAGGCACGCCCAGCCCGTCGGTGACCCCGACCAACCTGCTATACAACGTCGTCGCGATACCCGGAGCGCTGTACCGCTACTGGCGGTAAGGACAGACCGGCGGGCAGCTGGCCCTGGTGCTCATCACCGGGACCCTGCCCGGCGTCATCGCCGGATCGGTCATCCGGGCCAAGCTGATCCCCGGCATGCACGTCTTCGCCCTGGTGATCGCGGCCGTCTTGATTCCGCTCGGCATCTTCCTAGTGCTCACCCGGCGCGCTCGCAGCGATGAACAGGGCCACCCCGCCCGGCTGATCCCGGCCCCCGCGCTGATGGTCCTGGCCGCCGTCGTGGGGTGCATCGGCGGGATCTACGGGATCGGCGGCGGCGCGGTCCTGGCCCTGTCCTGATCGGGTCGGGTTACAAGCCGTCCGAGGCCGCCCCGGCCGCGCTGGCCGCCACGTTTGTGACCTCGGCCGGAGGGGTGATCACGTTTGCGATCCTGGCGGCGCAGCAGCACCTCCCGGTGGATCCCGACTGGCCGACCGGGATCGCCCTGGGCATCGGAGGCCTGGCCGGCGGGTATACCGGCGCCCGCCTCCAGTCCCGGATGCCTGATCTGCTGATCCGCCGCCTGGTCGGCGTGCTGGTCGTCGGCATCGGGGCCTACTTCCTGTCGGTCGGCCTGGGCTGACCACGGCGCTGCACCTGTGGGCGCGGTAAGCGCTACTCGTACGGCAGCGTCGCGATGTGCTCGCCGCACAGGGCCGCGAGTCAGGTGGGCCTGGTGATCATCCGTCATAGCCTGGTACTGGCTACTGCTCTTCCCTGTTTTCACCGCCGCCATTCCCTTGCAAGCTGCTGCCGTGTCAAGGCGCGTCGAAACGTCGATCGCGTGCGGTGGACGCCTTCTGCTACGGAGCGGCCTGGCGATGCGTGATGTCGTGCTCCGCGTGCGCATTTATGCTCTCGCGTGGCTCTGGAAGATGCGAAGGCCGTCGGGTGGCAGGTTGACCTGCACCGGGTTGCCAGCCGTGAGCTGGAGGCGGTTGACGTCCCGGTGCAGCATAAGCGCCGTGATGGGCGGGTCGCAGCTGAGGGTGACGCGGGCGAGTGGGCGGGTGTAGGCAATCCGGTCGACGTGGGCGATGAGGCTGCCGTCGGCTGGCGCGTCCGGCGTCATGGGGCGCAGTTCAATGTCTTCGGGCTTGTAGAAGGCTTGCACGGGGCCGTGCAGGCCGTCGGCTGCGTTGTGGAGGACGAGCTGCCCGATCCGGGCGGTGCCGCTGCCTGCCGTGCCGTGTCCGAGCTCTGACCAGCCGAGCAGGCGGGCGATGTCGGGGTCGGCTGGCTCGGCGGCGACGGTGGCGGCTGGCCCGGTCTGGCGCAGCTGGCCGCCGACGATGACGGCCAGGTCGTCGCCAAGGCTGAGTGCTTCGTCCCGGTCGTGGGTGACGTGCACGGCCGGGATTTCCAGCTCGGCCAGCAGCCGCTGCAGCAGGGCGCGCATGTCTTCCCGGGTTGGCTGGTCCAGCGCCGACAGCGGCTCGTCGAGCAGCAGCAGGCCGGGCTGGATCGCCAGCGCCCGGGCCAGCGCCACCCGCTGCCGTTCGCCGCCGCTGAGCGAGCGCGGTGACCGGTCCGCGAGGTGCTCTATCCCGAGCTGATGCAGCAGGTCGCCGGAGCCATCGGGGGACGCCGCGCGGCGAGCCCGCGGCCCGAACCTGACGTTGTCTCTGACGCTGAGGTGGGGAAACAGCGCGGCGTCCTGGAAGACCAGGCCGATGCGGCGCCGCTCGGGCGGCAGGCCGGTGATGCCGGTTCCGGCCAGGCTGACCTGCCCGGCTTGCTGCGGCCGCAGCCCGGCGATGGTCTCCAGCAGCATCGTCTTGCCCGCGCCCGATGGCCCGAGCACCACCAGCACCCGGTCGGCCGGCACGTCCAGGCTGACCGGGCCGAGCGTGAAGGACCCGGCCCGGGCGCTCAGCCCGCTGACACTGAGCCCGCGGTCACCGGTAGGCACGATCGACCCGGGCGAGCAGCCGGCCCGAGGCCAGGGTCCACAACACCAGGAACGTGGCCAGCGTGACGATCAGCAGCACGACGGCGGCTGAGGCCGCCTCGGTGAGACCGGACTGCAGGAACATGTTGTAGATCTGCACCGGCGCGGTGGCCGGGTAGTAGGCGATGATCACCACGGCGCCGAACTCGCTGATCGACCGGGCGTAGACCAGCACCGCGCCGGTCAAGACCCCGCGTAGTCCCAGCGGCAGCGTGACGCGCCGGAAGGCGTGCCACGGGGTGGCGCCCAGGCTCCGGGCGGCGCGTTCCAGCCGGGGGTCGATGGCCTCGAACGCGACCCGGGAGCTGTTGACCGCGAACGGCGCGCTGACGAACAGCATCGCGGCCACGATGCCCCACTGGGACGCGTAGAACGACACCCCCAGGTGGGTCGCCGGGCCGCCGACCCAGCCGGTCCGGCCGAGCAGAAACAGCAGCGCGATCCCGGCGACGGTATGCGGCACCACCAGCGGCAGGTCGACCACGGCCTGGATCACGCCCCGGCCGCGGAACCGGCCGCGGGCCATGATGTAGGCCAGCGGTACGCCGAGCAGAGTCGCGATCCCTGCGGTGATCGCCGCTGCCTGCAGGCTGAGCAAGATGGCGTCCCGGACCGCGGCGGTGCTGGCGGCGTGCCGCAGGCTGGCCACCGAGGAGGTGGTCACCAGCCGGATGATCGGCAGCACGATGAACGCCAGCAGCAGCCCGCCGAGCAGCCAGGTGAGGACCCCGAACCAGCCCGACGGCCAGCTCCGGGCGGGCCGCCGTGCCTCGGTCGTGGTCTGTGTCGTTGTCACGTGGTCATTGTGACGCCGGGCATCCTGCTGGTCTCAGCTGCCGGAGGGTGGCCACTGCTTGGTGAGCGGCTTGATCGATGCGGGGACCTTGGCCTGGGGGTTGGCCAGGGCGGGGGAGATGACGGTGAACCCGTTGGCGTGCATGATCGCCTGGCCCTGCGGGCCGAGCACGAAGCTGATGAATTTCTGGCCCAGCGCCGCGTTGGGTGCGCTGGCCGGGATGGTCAGCCCGTAGATGATCGGCTTGGCGGTCAGCGTGCCCAGCGACCCGGCGTGGATGGAGACCTTGGCGTAGTCGGCGGCCAGGGCCGGGTCGGACAGGTTGATCTGCGGCGGCAGCGGGATGTACTTCAGGTGCTCTTCTTGCGCGGTGGAGGTGTAGATGGCCAGGTAGTCGATCTGCCCCGATTGCAGGGCGGCGATCAGCGAGGTCTCGGTCTCGGCCACGCTGGAGTCCGGGGAGTTCTTCAGCACCGAGGCCGACAGCCCCGGCTGGTGGTAGTAGCCGTTGGCCAGCTGGAGCATCTGCAGCGTCTGGTAGCCCGACGGATCGGCGGCCGGATTAGACCGGCCGATGCGCACCCCCGGCCCGGCCA
>Ga0335079_10003244_pt1 | contig 18782 bp, 19 predicted proteins | sample Lox_Sample_33_FD_206719 | JGI IMG/M metagenome (GOLD analysis project Ga0335079, IMG submission 206719) | Soil microbial communities from Loxahatchee National Wildlife Refuge, Florida, United States - Lox_Sample_3.3 | ecosystem: Environmental > Terrestrial > Soil > Wetlands | place: USA... | reverse complement strand
TACGGCGAACTGGAACAATCCGTCCGCGACGGGGCGCGGTATGCGTCCTTGCTTACCTATAATTCGAGCAACTCCACGCCCACGGCCGGCTTCACAACCGCCGTTCAGAACGTCGTAGTTTATGGCAACGCGGCGGGCGGTACCACCCCCCTCGCGCCCGGGCTAACCACGGCCGACGTCTCCGTGACGGTCACGTTCACATCGGTTCCAACCGCCATAACCGTGGCCATCACGAACTATAGGCTGCCCACCTACTTCGGCAACCAGACGCTCAACGGCAAGCCCACGACCACGTTTCCTTTCGTGGGTGTTTACGGACCCCCGTAAAGGACACACCATGCACGTTACGTCATCTCGCAGGGGCCGGCGTGGCAACGCAATGATCGAGGCCACGCTGACCCTGACTTTGTTCCTCACCATTATCTTTTCGATTTACGATTTCGGCTGGGTTCTGTTCTTTCACCAGACCCTGGTCCATCAGGCGCGGACGGGCGCCCGTTACGCTGCCGTGAACCCCACGGATCTGGCGGGCGCTAAGAATCTGGTGCTTTACAACCAGACAACCTCGGGCACTTCCGGAATCTTCGGGCTGCAACCAGGGAACGTCTCGGTCACGCGGAACGGTACTGCTGGCTCAATTGACGACAACATCACGGTAACCATCTCCGGCTACCAATACAATCTAATCACCCTGGGCTGGGCGAGCGCTTACAACGGCAAGACCATCACGGTCACCATTCCCGTCGAAAACTGACCATAGACACGAGCTGAGCAACCGCTCCTGGCCTTGGCGGCTCGGAAAGAACCTGACAGCGCAGAGGGCGCACTCTCAGCGACGACCGTCAGGGAGTGGTTCTTGCTCACGGCGCCGTCCAGGGAACATTCACGTTGAAAAACACATTGTCGAAATACAGCAGGAACCGCTCGCCATCGCGAACCGGCGCCATCGCGATCTTCGGGTGCGAGGCGAATTCCTTCGGCTCCAGAAACACTTCGCCGGATGGCCGGAACGTATTCGCAGACCCCGCGATGCGCGCCCGCCCGCCGGACAGAGTGAAGGTGAATGGCGGCGCCGCCTCTTCACCCTCGATCTTCAGCTCCCACTGATTCTCCACGCGCCGGCTTCCGCGCAACCGGCTCGCGAATACGAAGTCTCTGCGCATGCCGCTCGTCGCCAGGTCTCTCAGCAACAGGCCGCGGGCCGCGCCGTCTGTGTCCCACAGCCAGATTTGCGTCAAACGTCGTACCTCGGGCGCGCTCGGGTCAGTTACAACCGCCCCCCACGCACCCACAAAGCGGACCTGCGCCTCCCGCGGCGCTTCGCAAAGTGGAAGCTCGGTCTTCTTCAGGGTCAGCAGATCAATTCGACCATTGCGATCGATCTTTGCCTGGCACGCTCCTGCGTCCGCTGGACGCAGTTCGACACGCGTGCGGTCCGTGCCGGCCAGGCGTTCGCCGTAGAGCGCCTCGCCCGGCCCCGCTGTCAGATGCGTCACCGGGCCATCATCCAACTGCCAGTTGTCTTCAATACCCGGCTCGGGCGAGAACAGGAGATACAGTTGCCCCTCAGCATTGACAATGGCTCGCGTGAATGGGTAGTTGGTCCCCTTCCGCGATTTGATCACCAGATGCCCGCAACACGCGCCCCCGCGGCCTTCGATCGGTCCGAAGCGTTTTACTAAATTGCCCTGGCAGCGAAAAGTCTCCTCCGAGTAGAGTCGGCGTGCCTTGTCGAACGTTCGTCTCAACGCTTGTGCCTCAAAAGTTGACCGGGCCATCATCCAAGCGAACCAGCCGAACCAAGGAGCTCCAACCGCCAGAAGCGCCGCTCCGGCGATGCGCCCGGCCAAAGACGGGCGGCGCACGGCAAAGATGCCGACGACCACTGCCGCCACGGTGACCACGGGAATGGTGAACAGAAGATCGACCCGTATGCTGGCGTGCGCCGCCCGGGATGCCGCCTCCATCGCCACACACAGCGCCGAGAACGCGGCGAGCCCTGCCGCAGCGACGGCCACGCCGCGGTCCGCACGCCAGATAAGCAGCGCGACTCCCGACGACAGCGCGGTCACCAGGCTGAACAAAAGCGCCGGATCGAGATGGTGGGGCATGCCTTCCACAGTCTCATGTTTTAAATCCTGCGGCGGGGCTTGTGATTGCGGAGTCAGCCCGTCAGCAACCGTGCTCTTGTTGGTGACGCTTCAGAGCGGCCAGCGCCTTTTCCTGCTGCCTGATGGCGCGATTGAGTGCGTTCTGCAGTTGGGAGGGGTCGTCCGTTGCACTTGGGCGGCGGGTCTCCGCTCGGTCTTCGCTGATGTCGGAAACTTGCGACAGCACGCGCAGGAGGTCTTGAAGGAGTTGCCGTTTTCGTTCGCAGGTCCCACCATTCAGCACGTTTCGTCCCGCTCCGCGAGTCCGCTATTCCAGGCTCCAAAGGAGTGGGGCCCTGGCATCTGGGTTCGCATCCTCCGTTGCGCCTCAACGGACCCCAATCCCTGGGTATGACACGGACTTCTGCAGACATTATTGGAGCTACCGCCGGGTTTGCGCAGCACTATCTTTAGGACAATGGCGGCGCCTGCTTGGCTAACCCGTTGTTTCCAATCAGCAAAGCGATAAATGATAGATAGGGACGGACTCCCGTTTCCATGCGGACCGAGCAGATGAATCTTTTGGAGCGCTTCTTGGCTTTTTCTGAGGCCAAACGTTTCCGGGTGTACGCGATAGCCGCCGCTTGCGTGGCTCTTATTGGCTGGTTGGACTGGTTCGTGGTCAACGTGTCCCTCGGCTTTCTCTATATCGTGCCCATGCTTTTGGCGTCGGCAACCCTCAGAGCCCCCCAGATCCTGCTCTTCGCAACGGCCTGCGGCGTGTTGCGGGAGCTGTTTGGTCCCCTGCATCACCAACCGGGCGCCATCGGACGCACCCTGATCGGGGTAGCCGGTTTCGCACTGGCGGGGTTTTTCGTATCAGAACTTAATCGCAAGCGCAAGCTCGTCACCAGGCACCTCGAAGAGCGCGAAGAGCAGATGCTGCTGCGGCGGCAGGCTGAAGAGCAACTCCGCGCCGTCATTGACACCAGCCCGCTCGCCATACTCACTCTGGACAGCAGCGGCAGAGTTTTGCTCGCCAATGAATCCGCTCAACAGGTTCTGGGCTTTCAGGAACCTCTGGAGGGCAAGCAAATACAGCCCTACTTGCCGATCCTGAACCGTTTCCTGACCATGCAGCACCCCACCAGCAGTCTGCGCACAGCCGTTGAGACTAGAGGACAACGCCCAAATGGAGAGGTGTTCCTGGCAAACATCTGGTTGTCCACCTATGCGGCCGGTAACGGGCCGCAGTTAGCGGCCTGTATCTGGGACGCCTCCGAGAATCTGCGCGATCGCGAAGGAACCGGTCTGAATTCCATGATGGCCACGTCGCGAGTCTTGATCGGCGCCGTCTCGCATGAGATCCGCAACCTGGCTGCAGCCGCGCTGTCGGCGTACCACGGCTTGGCGTCGGTTCCGGGAATGGATCAGGTGGAACACTTTCGCGCGCTCGGGACCATCATTTCCGGCCTGGAGAGGATTGCGGAATCGGGTCTGAAGCTTTCCTCGCATGACCGCGCTGCCGTGGCAAACCTCGGAATGGTGCTGGATGAAGCCCGAGTGGTCATCGAGCCCACATTCCGCGACGCCGGGATTACCATCGACTGGCAGTTCGCGGAGGGACTGCCTCTGGTGCAGGGCGACCACCATAGTCTCCTGCAGGTTCTCCTGAACCTGGCACGCAACAGCGAGCAGGCTCTGGAATCCTCCGCACACAAGTCGCTTACGGTGGCAGCCGGCTTAGAAAACGATCTGGTCGTGGTGAGATTTCGTGACACCGGCCCGGGCATTTCCAATCCCGGCGATCTGTTCAAACCCTTTCAGCCCGGCGCGCACTCGGCCGGCTTAGGACTGTACATCTCGCGTGCCGTGGTCCGGTCCTACGGAGGAGATCTGTTCCTTGAGCCCCAGTCCAGCGGTGCTTGCTTCGCACTGCAGCTCTGGCCCGCAGAGGAAGAAAACGAACAGCCAGGAGATTGAGATGGCCAGGATCCGCGCGCTGCTGGTGGACGATCATGCGCTCTTCCGTGAGAGCGTGGCCCGGGCACTGGCCACTGAAGCGGACCTTGAAATGTCTCACTGCGCCAGCATTCGCGATGCGCTGGACCTTATCCAACACGAGCCGTTCGACCTGGTGCTACTGGATCACGATCTTGGCAACGAGCGCGCATTTCAATTTCTGCCCGCCGCCAGGGAGATCGGTTTTCGCGGCCGGGTATTGATTGTGACGGCATGGATCAGTGATTTGGAGGCCCGGCGGCTGATCCGCCAGGGTGTCGCCGGCATTTTTTCAAAAGAAAAACCTCTGAGCGCTCTGGCCGACACCATCCGCAGGATTGAGGCTGGCCAGACCGATCTCGACCCGCGCCATGCAGCCTTGACGGCAGGCACAGGTACAACCGGCGTTCCAGGCTCGGGGCCCCGGTTCAATGAGCGGCAACGTAGGGTCTTACGTTTTGTATTGGAAGGCCTGTCCAACAAAGAAATCGCCTGGCGGCTGCAAATTTCGGAGAGCTACGTCAAGTCCATCCTCCAGAGCTTGTTTTCGAAAACCGGCGTCAGAACACGAGGCCAACTGGTGCGCGTGGCCCTCGAGCAGTACGAGAATCAGTTGTAGTGCCGGCGCCAGGTTGCCCCAGTGCTAAACATCCAGTAACGTAGGTGGATACGTAAGCTACCAGGAGGATGTACGGATGAAGAAATTTGCTATCTGCGCAGCCGCGGCGTCGTTGCTTTCCGTGGCGGCGTTTGCGGAAACGTGGAACGGCACGCTGGTCGACGTGATGTGCAAAGACAAGGATATCGCCGCTCACACCCGAAAGTGCGCGCTGGGCTGCGCCAAAAGCGGCTTCGGCCTGGTCACCAGCGACGGCAAGTTCATGAAGTTCGATGAAGCCGGCAACGCCAAAGCGCTCGCGGCACTGAAAGCCACCCAAAAGGAAAAAGACCTCAAGGCCAAGGTCGAGGGCACTTTCGACGGCGACGTCGTTCAGGTTACTTCGGTTTCGATTGAGTAGGAATTCGGAAGAGAGGCGCGTTTCGAACCCGCGGGCGCGGGGTTGGCCAAACGCCCTTTACCAGCTATCTGCGCTGGAACGCGGCAGGGCAGACTGGGAATCGTCCTGCATGCTGCTCAGCGTCTGCTGGCAGTCCACGCAGTATCTGGCCCAAGGCAACGCGGTAAGCCGTTTCGCCGGAATCGGCTCTTCACACGAGAGGCAAATTCCGTAGTCTCCCGCTTCAATGCGGTCGAGCGCTTCTTCGATCAGCCGCAACTGCACGTAGTCCAGGCTGTTCAGCCGCAGCGAGATGAACTCGTCGTGCGAGATTTGAGCCTGATCTTCTTCGGCCACGCGTCCCATCTTGGCCAGCGTGTCGAATTTGATTCCTAAACCAGCCATCACATGCTCTCGCTTTTCCAGCAATACCTTGCGGTATGCCGTGCTCTTGACCGCTCCCTCCGGGGCTTTCGTTTTCTTCATACAACTCCTTGCCATTCGGACCGGCATCACGCCGCCAGACAATGGTTAAGAAAAGGTAGCAGAAATCTCAAGGAAATGACAATAGTTTTCTTAGGATATTTCCGAAGTTTTTTTGGGCTAGGGGCTTGCAAAAACACGAGTTAAGTCCTGTAACATCTGCTGCTCACCGGGGGTATAGCGGCTGCGAAAGGCTTCGCTGTTCATGCGCGCGTTCCGTTCCGCTTCCGGCATAGATCGCAGCTCGTCGAATTCGCGCTTGACCATCGGCCGTCTATCCTCCGGCAGGGAGTTGAACTGGCGGAACAGCTCGCGGGCATGGTTCTGCTGCTCGGGCGGCAACTGGCTGAATGCCCGGTACCTTTCCCGCAGTTGCTGCCGCTCCGCGGGAGGAAGATTGCGAAACTGCTGCAATTTCTGCTGGAGTTCGCGGCGCCGCTCCGGCGGCAGCTTGGCCAGCGCGCGTTGCCGCTCTTCCGGCGTCATGCGCTGCCACCGCTCCAGGGGAGTGTCGGTGGCCCTGGCTCTTTCCTTCGCGGCGGCAGCGCGATTGGCGCGTGCAGCGGCTCGTTCCTCCGCCGTTTCCGGCCGCTGGGCAAACATAGCTTCGCCCACGAGCAACCCGCACAGACCGGCAATGAGAACAGAGCGGCGCATATCCATCACATTGATTTCGAACTACTCCCCTCCGGCGCGGGCGTCACCGCCAGCTCGCGCAGCATCTGCATGTCATCCAGCGTGCGCTCCACCTGTTCCGCCGAGGTCTTCTCTACGCGCACCTGGGAATCGGCTGGATTCAACACGGCTTTTGGGGCGTGCAGCACCACGCCCGCAACAATCAGCAGGCAGGCTGCAGCCAGCGGGACCGCCGGTCGCCACAACGGGTGTAACGGCCGGAAGAGCCGGCCCATCCATGAGGCCGGCAGCGCGTCGATCCGGCCGTATAACCGCCGATCGAAGCCGGCGCTTACCGGCTCCGGCTCCCACCGGCCGAGCGCATCCCACACCCGCCGCTGCGCCTCGACAAAGCGCGCGCACTCCGGGCAGATCTGCAAATGGCGCGCGATCATCGCAGTGCGCTCTTTGTCCAGACGGTTCGCCGAGTATTCGAGCAACCATTCCGTGTTTTCCTGACTCTTGATCGGGCAGTTCATGACATCCTCTAAGCCATGTGCGCCAAGCGCACACGCAACGTTTCATAGGCCCGGAACAACAGCGATTTTACCGCCGATTCCGAGCAGCTCAACACCTTGGCAATCTGCGAATATTCCATCTCTTCGTACTTATGCATCAGCACGGCGGCGCGTTGCTTGTCCGGCAGCGCCGCCACCGCGCAGCGCACTTCCTCGACCTTCACTTCGTAAACCATTTGCTGCTCCACGGTCGCTGCGCGATCCGCCACTTCGCGCGCAGGCCCGTCTTCCGTGGACTGGTCCAGCCGCTCCTGCGCCCGCTCGTTCTTTTCGTCCCTCAGCCAGTTCAAGGCCAGATGAGTGGCGATGCGAAAAAGCCACGTTGTAAACTTCGCGGTGGGCTCGTAGGTTTCTCTCGACTTGTAGACGCGCAAGAACACCTCCTGAGCCAGTTCCTCCGAAACCGCCTGGTCCTGCACCATGCGGTACAGGAAATGGGAGACGGACGCCCGATACTTGTCGAGCAGCAAGCCGAAGCTCGCCTCATCCCCATCCTTGACCCGAAGCATCAACTCGGCATCGCAGTCAAGAGCCGCTGCGGCCCCCATAATGTTGTTAACCCCAGTCTGCACAAAAGGTTTCGCTACGGGACGGCTTCCCTGGCGGGAGGCATGATACAGGATGGCACAGGTGGGCTTGCTGCAGCATGGCGCAAAAGCAAGCCCACTGATTTCAATTCTTTACGATGGCTATCAGTTCGGATAGCAGATCTGTCCCCGGTACCTCAGTACCAGAGTGAGCTGTTTGAAGTCCGCCGACCCGAAGCAGTCGAGCTGACCGCTGGCGCCTTGGAACTTCCCCATGCCGCCGCTGAAGATCGGTTTGTAGTTTCCCCACAGGACGGCCACAACGTTCGGGTCACTCGTCGCTGTTGGTTTAAGGACTGCCTGACGGAACAGGATGGTGTCTCACGAGGAAGTGACCCAGTAGTGCTGCACGTTGAAAGAGCCATCCAGTGATCAGGGCAGGTAGTTAGCGGGTATTGCGGTGTGCGGGTCGCTCGCGACGATCAGGGACGGATATCACAACGGCTCGGCAGTGCTTGCGCTAAAGCTGTTTTCGGACGGAATAGTCTACTGAGCTTTCCTTTGCGGAGAGTATCCACATCCTTCTCGTCGAGGCGGGGATGATCGAGCAGCAGGTCGCGCGCCGTGAAAGATGCCTTACACAGGCCCCGAGACGCGTGCCGCCTGCTATCCGAGAACACATGGTACAGTTCGTGTGCCAGCACCCGGCCTAGCGCCCGCCCAAGCAACGCCTCCCGATCGCCCCGTTTCACGCCGGCCAACAAGGGATTGATCAACTTCCGGATGCGTTCGCAATCCACAACGCTGAACGGTCTGGTGTGCCCGTCCGCCAGGTTAGTCCAGCCTAAGGATCCGGGCTCCGCATGCCGCAGCGACAGATCATTCATGCGGCACTTGCCTATGAACGACACGACCACCACTTCATCCGCGCTGCTTTCTTGCGGGGTAACGGTAAGCGGGCGCCACTCGAGCTGAAGGCCCGTCGGGGCCAGGATTGCGGCAACTTCCTCTTTCATCGCTTCGAACGACAGTTCGGAGTGCTCATTGTTGAAAAGCGTATACAGAGTGACCAAAGGACTGCAAACGCTGGCCTTCACCTTCTGGTCGTACCCCTGTGCCAAGCCGAACGAGGCGCTCACCAGAAAAAGAATGCATGTCTTAGGCATGGTCTGTCCCCTTCCAGGGCAAGCGCCACTATGTACGGCAGCTCAGGGATTCCGCCAGCCTCGGCGGTTGCCCTCTACTGATTAGGCGGGAACGGAGGCAGAAAACCGGAAGGACCAGAGACTGGCCGCGTCTCTGGCGGGTGCTGGCCAATGATCAAGGTACCTGGATGCGGTAGATGTTGCGGTGTGCAGTCTCCCGAGTGAAGGCATACAGGGAAGTACGAGGACCAAAAGCTGTAACCCTGTGGTCTATGACCTGAACTCCAGCGATGCTGGCCAAATCAGCTTCTGTCCTGAACCCCGAGGCGGGAAGTGGAGGTAAAACCTTGCCGTGGGGCAAGGGAATCACGAATGTTTTCTCCGACACTTGAGTCATGCCGCCGGACAACGAGAGGTAGAAAACCCTTCCATCAACGGACCATTCCGCGTCGCACCCACTGTAGCAGACAAAGACCGGAGGTCCACCTTGCACCGGATAGGCCTTCAGGCCAAAGGAGGTTTGCTCGTCAGAGAGAGCAGCCAGGGCCAATACCCATTGGGTGTCCGGTGAAACACCTAAAAATTCGATGATCGGGTCCGCGATTACCTTGCGCCGCTCAGATCCGTCCCGCTTCATGCGATACAGGAAATTCAGTGCGCCCTCTGCTCCACGGAAGAACAGGTCGCCTGTGGGGCTGAAGACCGGGAAGTTCGCATCGGAAGCAGACGGGATTTGTCGCGGAGGAAAGCGGCGGTCCAGTGAAGCCAACCAGAGTCGGGGCTTGTTCTCATCGTTGAGGGCTCCAAACACCACCTGTTTCCCATCCGCGGAGACATCGTACCTGGTGATGCGAAAGCCGGGAAGTACCGGTTCGTTGTGCCCCGAATCCAGATCCGCTACCCGCAATTCGGACGAGGGTTCCACGAGATAAAACAGCTTTTTGCCATCGGGGGAAAAGCTATGAAAACCGTTGATCCAAGCATATCCCTCCGAAGAGATCTGGCGCTCGCCCTGCGTGTCGTGGACCCAAACCGTGCCTTGCCCCATGCCGACGGAGGTAGCGAAAGACCGGCCGTCGGGCAACATCGCGATTCCTGCTTGCTCGGTCGGGCCGAAGGTAATCTGCTCGGGCGCGCCGTCCGGAAAGCGCTGGCGCCAGATGTGCGAACCGGCGGTGCCGCCGTTGACCACCGCCCCTCTACTTCTGGCAATCAAACTGAAGTACATCCAGTGTCCGTCGGGTGACCAGGCGGCCGAAGTGCACGCGGCGTTTGGCAGCCCCACCGGCCTTCCCGGCGAACTGCCGTCGAACGGAACCAGGCGGCATTGCAGCCAGGCACCGTCGTTCATCTCGGCGAGCAGCACCCAATTGCCGTCGGGCGAAAGGTGGGAATAGTGGGCCATGCCTCTCTCTCGTGGCGGCACATAAATGTCGCGCTCCGCGGCGCGGCTGTCGGTGGCAGTGACAATGGCCATGTGGATACCCTGCTTGAATTCGGAGAACAATACGTGACCACCATCGATCCAGGTGAGCCCGGACGCGTTGGGCAGCAGCAGTCGGGGTTCACCTCCCAGTACCGGCACCACCCAGGTGTCCCACGGTTCGACTACGGAGTAGGCAATGCGCGACCCGTCAGGCGAAAATGTGGGTGCCATCTTCAGGCTGTCGTCGTGAGTGAGTTGGACGGGCTCGCCGTCCGGCAGCATCTTGAGATAGAGCTGCCCGGAAGTGTAAAAAGCATCCGGGCCACGAAGGAAGGCCAGCATGCGTCCGTCCGGCGACAGTGCTGGAGAGACCGCCGAGTCTGCAAAATTGGTGAGCGGCACCCATTCGGAAGCAGCCGGTGCGCGGAGACTGCTGGTACGGTAGTAGAGCACCCCCACTGCCGCGACAATCGCGCAGAGGCCGATCCCTATGATCATCCAACGGTGGAAGTGACGCCGTGCGGGCTCAGAGGGCGTTGTTAGCTTGCCGGAATCCGATTCTTCTTTCAACTCCTCGAGCGCCACTTTGACATCAGCCATGTGCTGGAAACGATGCGCCGGATCCTTGCGCAAGCACCGCAGCACCACGCGCTCCAACTCGCGGGGAATTCGCGGGTCCGTCTCCGACAGCGGCTGGGGTTCCTGTTCCAGGATCGCGGCCAGCGTCGAGATCCGGTTTGCACTCCGGAAAGGGCGCTGCCCCGCCAGCATTTCGTAAAGCACTACGCCGAACGAGAAAATGTCAGAACGGGCATCCGCCGGCATTCCCTGGGCCTGTTCCGGTGACATGTAGGCAGTGGTTCCCAGGATTGCCCCTCGTTCCGTGATGGCCGTCGATGTTGGGGCGTTAGACTCCACAGCCCGGGGCATTTCTGTGAGCTTCGCCAGCCCGAAGTCGAGCACCTTCACGGTTCCGTCGTCAGTCACCATGATGTTGCCCGGCTTGAGGTCGCGGTGAATGATTCCAGCGGCGTGCGCGCAGGCGACCGCGTCGGCGATTTCAATCGAGTATTTGAATGCCTTTTTCAGATCCAGACCGTTGCGCGGGATCAACCCGTTCAGTGTCTGCCCCTTCACGTACTCCATCACCAGGAAATCGACTCCGCCGTCGCAGCCCACGTCGTACAGTGTCACGATATGCGGATGGTTCAGCGCGGACGCTACCTGGGCCTCCTGAAGGAAGCGCCGCTGGCGCTCCGGATCGGTGCTGACCCCGGGAGGCAGGATCTTCAACGCAACTAGCCGCCCAAGCCTGGTGTCACGGGCCAAGTAGACTTGTCCCATTCCGCCCTCCCCGAGGATGGACATGACGCTATACGATCCGAGCGTGTGGCCCACTAGTGACCGTTCCGGACTGTCTGTAAGGTCCCGCGCAGCGACCTCAAGGGCCGGCCTTTCCAAAAACTTGCTGGCCTGCCGCGCGTTGCTGAGCAGCGACTCCACTTCCTGACGCAACGTCTGGTCGCCGGCGCAAGCGTCCTCGAGGTAGGTAGCCCGTTGGCAGTCCTCGCATTCCCGGGCGCCATGATAAATTTGCTCGATCCGGCGCCAGCGTTCAGCGGTCATGGCCGTTGCCTCGCTTCAGCTCGCGCAACAGCCAGGACTTGGCCAGCGACCAGTCCCGCAACACGGTGTCCGGCGAAACCGCAAGCACTTCGGCGATCTCTTCCGCTGTCAGCCCGCCGAAAAACTTCATCTCCACAACCCGGCTCTTTCTGGGATCTACAGCGGCCAATGCGGCCAATGCATCGTCCAGCGCCACCAGATCCGCGTTTCTCTCATGAGCCACGTCCACGTTTTCGTCGAGTGAAACCGGGCGCGCGCCGCCGCCACGTTTCTGATATCCGCGCGACCGCGCGAAATCCACAAGGATGCGGCGCATTAATCGCGCAGACATCGCGAAGAAGTGCGTGCGATCGCGCCACTGCACATGTTGGGTATCAATCAGGCGCAGGTAAGCTTCGTGGACCAGGGCGGTGGTTTGCAGGGTATGCCCCGGACGCTCGCGCAGCATGTTGCGGTGCGCCAATGCGTGCAACTCCCGGTAAACGAGCGGGGTCAACTTCTGGAGCGCCGATGAGTCTCCCCGTCCCCAGGCCAAAAGCAGGCCCGTTACATCCTGTGTCGCAGAGGGCACTGGAGCGCCTCTCTACCGGGAAAATAACGCCAGCCGGTGTTCCGGTTTCTCGACTCCATTCCCGCCTTTATGGTCAGGAACGCCGGGAATTCTAAGAGTTTCTGGCCTGATTATGCATCAAATCAGACTTCGTGAATAGGGGTGCATGCTGATTTCGCCCCTCCGCGAAGCCAAGCGGAGGTGTGTTGTGAAAAAGCAGATTCTGACCCTTCGAAGGTCAGAGATTATGGGAGGAAGCATTATGAGAACCAAGCTGATCAGTTTTTCCGTCGGTCTCTTGTTCGCCGCCCACGGCTTGCGGGCCCAGCAGTGTTCCGCGAGTACCACCATCGGAAGGTATGTGATCGTTTGTGACGGTTTTCTGTCGACAGGACCTAATTCGCCGTTAATTCCTGCAAAACTACTTGCAACCGCTTCCGGCGACTTCAATGGGAAGATTAACGGCACCGGCACAATCAGCCTCGGCGGGCAAATCCTGACGCAGAATGTCGTAGGGACGCAGAAGCTTAATCCCGACTGCACGGGCACCGTCACCTACACGCAGACTGTGAATGGCCAGCCCGGCCCACCGCTGAACATCACTTTTGTCGTCTCGGAAAACGGCGACAGAATCGATGGGCTTGTCGTAGATCCGGGTGCGGTCTTTTCTTGTGTGCTGAGGCGGACATCGCGTTTGATGTTTGGCGCACGCGGCGAAGGTGACGCGCCAGAGGGGGTACCTGAATAAGAGTTATTCCCCTTTAAGTGACCGTTCCATAAGCTGGCGGATGGCCTCTTTGGGGGATCGGCCGGCGTAGAGCATGGCGTGCATCTGTGCGGCGATAGGCATCTCGACGGAATAGCGCCGGGCGAGATCGACCGTTGCCGTGGTGGTTTTGATCCCTTCGGCCACCATTTTCATAGAGTTAACGATTTCTTCGAGTTTTCGTCCTTTCGCTAACTCAAGTCCAACCATTCGGTTGCGGCTTAATTCTCCAGTACAGGTTAAGACCAGGTCACCCATCCCGGCGAGGCCGGCCAGGGTCCTGGCCTGCCCGCCCATCGCCAAAGTTAAGCGGCTGATCTCGGCTAAACCCCGTGTAATCAGGGCCGCCACGCTATTGTGGCCCATATTCAAGCCGTGGCACACCCCGGCGCCAATGGCGACCACGTTTTTCACCGCTCCGCCCACTTCGACACCGACCGGATCGGTGCTGGTATATAAGCGGAATGTCGGGCCGGAAAAAGCGCTTTGAATGGTAAGGGCGAGTTCCGGGTCGGTGGAGGCGACGACCAGAGCAGTGGGGTCGCCGCGAGCGACTTCGCGGGCGAAAGTCGGCCCGGAAATGACGGCCACTCGAGGATGGCGCAGCACTTCGGTCATGACTTCGGACATGCGCATCAGGGTGCCCTGCTCCAGTCCCTTAGTGGCGCTGACCAGGTGCATGGAGGGGGTTAGGTGGGGCGCCAGTTGCTGATAAAGCGGCCGGGCGAGGTGCGACGGCATGACCCCCAGGACGATTTCGGTTCCCTCCACTGTGGATGCGAGGTCGTTCAGAGGTTCGACGTTGGCGGGAAGCGGGAATCCAGGCAGATAGATGTCGTTCACGCGAGACGCGCACATGCGCTCGGCGAGGTCCGATTCGTAAACCCAGAGGCGCACCTGCTCGAATCGCGGTGCGAGAACGATGGCCAGCGCGGTTCCCCAGGAGCCACCGCCGATGATCGCGAGGTTTTTCAAGGCCGGCGCGCTCTCCATCCGGCGCCGGGAGTGGCCCGCGCCTTGCGACGCCCGAAGGACAGCACGTGCTCGGTGCCGGCGCGAATGCGCGCCAGATTTTCGCGGTGCCGGTAAATGATGAAAGCTCCGCTGATGGCCGCAGCTCCCACCAGCGACAACGGCGGCTGCATGAACATCCAGACCGCGAGCGGAAATGTTCCCGCGGCGAGAACCGATCCGAGAGAAACGTATCGCGTATAGGCCACAATGCCGGCGAAAAGGAGCAGCACGGCGAATAGCGGGATGGGGGCGAGATAGAGATAAGCGCCGATGAAACTGGCCACGGCTTTTCCGCCCTTGAACTTGAGAAAGACCGGGTAGGCGTGGCCGGCCATCACGGCGAGGGCTGCGGCGCTCATCCAGTGGATGTTGCCGGCGCTCAATTTATCCATCAGCCAGACGGCGAATGTGCCCTTGGCAATGTCGAGCAGGAGCGTTACGATGCCGGCGGCGCGGCCGGTGGTGCGCAGGACGTTGGTCGCGCCAATGTTGCCGCTGCCGGAAGAGCGGACGTCGGCGCCGGTTTTCCATTTGACAACGAGGTAGCCGAACGGGATGCCGCCGATGAGATAGGCGGCCGCGAGCGCCAAGAACGGAATCATTTCGCCAGCGGAAACTCCGCAAGCATAGTGTACACGGAACCTGTAGGAGCGAGGCGGCTTTGATAGAGAAAGAATCGGTCGGCCGTGAAGCTGCCGAAATCGAGTGAGGGCAACTTGGCGACGGCTTGCAGCAGCGCCGGCTGCTTTCCCGGCGTTTTGATGCGCGCGAGGGTGAGATGCGGGGAGAAGGCGCGCTGCTCGGGCGCGATACCGAGCTGCGCGAGCGCCTGTTCGGTATCGCGGGCCAGTTCGGCGAGTCCGCTGCCGGCATGGATTCCGGCCCAGAAAACGCGTGGCGAGTGCGGGTTCGGAAAGAAGCCGAGTTTTTCGACGGAAATAGAAATGGCCTCGCGCGCGGGCAAAGCGGCGAGTGCGGCTTTCAATTCGTCGAGCCGTTCCTCCGGCCATTCGCCGATGAACTTGGTGGTGATGTGGAGATTGCGCGGCGGGCTCCAGTTGATTTGGGCGGAAGGTTTGAGGCGCCGTAAGAGGTCTTCGAGGTTCGTGATGATTTCTGAGGGCAGGTCGATGGCGGTGAAGAGACGCATTTGGCGCGAAGATCATTGTCGGACGGAAAGGAGTGAAGTGGCAACCGACGGAAGGCTGAACAAGTGGGGGAAAACCGGGACAGCACACTCAATTCACAAGCAGTCGGCTGTTGAAATCCGATTGGAGTGTACTGTCCCGAGTTTCGAGTTAGCGGGTAAGAAAAACGGGGGCAGTTGAGCGTCATGTCGCCGAGGCGCGACACCCGCGAGCAGTTAAATCCCAGAGGGCTCGTGCGAGAGGGGACAGGCACCACCGTCCACGACTAGCGGGCTGGTGGTTTGTGAGCGGCTCGATTAGGGACGGTGGAGCCAGTCCCCGACGCGCTCGGTGTATCAGCGGGTTGCAGCTATTTTCAAGACAAGGCAACACCGTCCACGCGCCGGCGTACAGGGCTGCGTGATTCGCGGAGTGGTGCGGCTTGGGAGGTGCAGCCAGTCCCCGTCTTTCGGCATCATAATTGTCGAATGGAATGGAGCGAGCTGGCAACCGAGAGCCGGATTCTGACGCGCTCGTTCTACAATCGGGACGCGGTGACGGTGGCGCGGGAGCTGCTGGGGAAGATTCTGGTGCATCGTCGGGCGGCGGGGATGATTGTCGAGACCGAGGCGTATCTGGGGGGCTCGGATTTGGCGGCGCATTCGGCGCGGGGCGTCACGAATCGCACGCGGGTGATTTTCGGGCCGCCGGGGCATGCGTATGTGTATTTCATTTACGGCATGCACGAATGTCTGAACCTGGTGGCGGAACCGGAAGGCAGTCCGGGGTGCGTGCTGATTCGAGCGGCGGAGCCGGTAGCGGGAATCGAGATCATGAAGCGGCGGCGGCCCAAGTCGCGGTCGATGGAAAAGCTGGCCTCGGGGCCTGGGAACCTGACGCGCGCGTTCGCCATCACGCGGGCGCAGAACGGAGCCGATGTGACCCGCGGACCGCTGGTGGTGCGGAAGTGGAGCCGGGAGCCGAAGTTCGAAATCCAGGCGACGCCGCGTATCGGCATTCGGCATTGCGCCGACTGGCCGCTGCGATTCGTGATCGCGGGGAACAAGGCCGTCAGCGGGTGAACCTCGCCGCCAGATGACCGATCCTTTACAGCGTTACCTGCGGCTCCTTGGGATGGAAGGCTATCTCCGCGGGCTGCGCGGACTGGAAACCCTTGTGCAGCGGCATTTGTCGGCCGTCCCATTCGAAAACATTTCCAAGTTGCTGCTGTATGATCGAGAGCGCACCGCTCGCGTGACCACCTTGCCAGAGTTTCTGGACGGCATCGAGCTCTCGGACCTGGGAGGGACCTGTTACACCAACAATCCATTCCTGACGCAGCTACTGCGGGAGGCCGGGTATGACGCAGACCTGCTCGGCGCCGATATGAGTGAGCCCAACGTTCACACGTGTATACGCGTGCGCATTGATTCCATCGCATATCACGTCGACGTTGGCTTTGCGGCGCCATTTCGCAAACCGATCAGGCTCGACCGGCTTCCTGCTCAATTCGAAGAGGGCGGCAACCGTTACGTGCTCGACAGGGATAGCGGCAGCGACGGCTTCCGCATGAGCGTGTTCTCCGGAGGGGAATATCGCGTTGGCTACCTTGCGCACGATCCCCCGCGGCCTACGGAGTTTTTCGATCCGGTTGTATTGAAGTCGTATGAGCTGAGTTCCACATTCATGAAATGCCTGAGGATCAGCCGTGTCTTCGCGGGTTCCTCGCTGGATTTGATTGACCGGAAATTGTACCGTCACGAGTCCGGCAAAACTTCCGTCACCCATCTGGATACCATGCTTGAGTTGAAAGCGGTGGTTCAGAACGAACTGGGCATGCCGCGCTGTCCGATCGAATCGGCGATCGGGATATTGGAACGGCTTACCGGCAAGCCGTTCTTCGCCGGAGGTGCGGCGTAGGATGATTCAGTGGAAGAGCGCAGAGGAAACGGCAACCGACATTTCGTCCTGGTGGGTGCCGCAGTGAATTCTTTAGCAAGACTCAACTGCTCCCTTTGGTCGCGGCTCAGTATCGGGCGGGCTTAGCTGAGGGTTATTGCGCGGGAATCAGGACCGTCTGCAATGCCGCGAGCCGGGCGCGGATTTCTTTCAGTTCGTTTTCGCCCAGGCGCTCGGCACAGCCGGCGACAATACGGGTTGCGCGATCAATGAGTAACTGGTGGATCTCGGGGTCCTTCGTCGTGGCGGCGATGTCGTGGAGAGCGCGCAGCATTCGCAGGCTGACAGCGACATCCGACTTCGAGTACATGCGTATCTGCTCGAACGCTGAATCCAGCAGCCGGTCGAAACCAATCCACGGCACATAAACGCGCAGAATGCCCGGCGGATCGTACAGGTTGGACTCCGGCAGCTCCCGGGAGGCCACGCAAATCAGGATACGGCTCAACTGGTCGACGCAGCTAATGGCGGTGCTGGGGTCGTTGACGGCCGGCGAAATCGCCTTGAGCGCGATGTCCACAATCTGCAGCACGCCAAATTCGACATCTTGCTGGAGGGTTCTGGAGGGTCCGAAATCGAAGGCCGCTCGAAGGGCGGCCACTCGCTCGGGTGTGGCTCGCTCCGCCCTCGATATTCTCAGGAACGGCACGCCTTCGGGAACAAAATGACCCACTCGCCTCAAAACCTGGATCTTGACGTGATAAGACTTCGCAAGCGATACGAGCTGCTTGATGTCAATGAAGCGGATGTAACCCGAAACCTCATTGGCGACCGAGAGCTCCCATTTCAGAGCGTCGACGCGTTCGTCCACGGGGATGCGACGGAGTTTGCGGGGCCGCGGCATGAGATCACGGGTCACGGCCTCAGTTTCAGATGCGATCCTGTCCACGATCTGGTTGACACTAATCGCCTGGGAAATGTGGTGAATGAAAAAGAGCAGCCAGCACACGCAAGCGAGAGCCAGTAACATCGCGCCCAGGACGGTGGCCACGGGCGCGAACGGACGCGGCAGCGAGCGGGCGGCGGGAAGCGCGGCCATGCAATACGAAAAGGTCCCCAGAAATACCCCGAGCGTCCATTGCGTAACGCCATCCCGCGCGAAGTTCAGGAGGATTCGAGGAGAGAATTGCATCGACGCCAGCGTGAGCGTCATGAGGAGAATGGCGAAGACGATGGAGACCACCGTCATGATGGAAGCGCCGATGCCTGCCAGAATCACCTGCGCTACTTGAGGGTCGGCGTGCGAGGGAAAAATCGCCTTCGGCACCCAAGCGCTTACCTCGGGAAACTCCTCTTCGAGCCACGAAAGCAGCGCGCCGGCCGAGCCCAGTGCGAGTGCAATGGCGAGCGGGCGGACCAGAAATCCGCCACGCAGGTTGTACATGACGTGGTGGAACAACAGTGGCAGGCGCTTGTTCACGAGGGTCTGTACAAGTGTAGTACCAGGTGGTTGTACCCGGTGATTTTTTGTGATCGCGCTGCCGCTGCGACGCGGCAGGAGTTTTCTACGAGGGCGTTTCGCCTTTTATTGACGTTATTCTAGCGTCACGGGGCGATCGAAGACAACGTCCAGAGTCGCTCCCTGCCTCAACTGCACTTCCTTGCCGCGTGTCAGCAGTACAGTTGCCAGGCCCACGCCGGTGCCGATGCCGGCGCCGATTCCAGCGCCCTTCCAGCTCTCTGCGGCTATGCCGCCAATGCCGGCGCCACTCGAGGCCAGAATCGCGATGCGGCCCGCGTCCTGTTCCTTGGTGCCCCCTTGCAGGATCTCGTTTTCGCGACGGTCGACTTTCTGCCCGGTGTCCTGCGACGCCACCGAAGCCAGCCGCGGCGCGATCCGGTACGTGGTTCCGCCGGGGAGCGTGAGCGTGTCCAGC
>Ga0335079_10003243_pt1 | contig 18784 bp, 13 predicted proteins | sample Lox_Sample_33_FD_206719 | JGI IMG/M metagenome (GOLD analysis project Ga0335079, IMG submission 206719) | Soil microbial communities from Loxahatchee National Wildlife Refuge, Florida, United States - Lox_Sample_3.3 | ecosystem: Environmental > Terrestrial > Soil > Wetlands | place: USA... | reverse complement strand
GGCAAGACGATCCCGACCTCGAAGGCCGCGCCGAGTTAATCATCGGCAAACAGCGCAATGGCCCGATTGGGAAGGTTAGTTTGGCATTCCAGAAGAACTTCACTTCGTTCGCCGACCTCGCGCCCGATAGCATGGGACCGCCCGAGTAATCGATAGAAATTCATCCTGACAAGACAGTATTGATTTATTTGATCGCCGATCCTGTGGAAAGATTGTGGAATGCTGCGCTCAAATTTCGGCGCTCCTCAAAACCGACCACTCGGTCGGATGGCACGTTCGTGGCAGTCCATTGCAAGTTGCTGTCCAGCACCTAATTAGGTGCATGCCTGTAAAACGTGCACGTAAGTTTCTGAAATTACAAAGCTTTAATATTTCAAAAAGTTTTGCACATCCCGCCTGGTGGAAATCTCTTCCTCCGAGCAAGAACACGCCCTCGCCTTTCGCAGAACGCATTTAATCGCCTGACCTAAGTTACGTCTAAGGACGAAAGTAATCTTCCGATCATTACTTGCCTGCGGCGACGATTGGATTCCGCCGAGGGGGGAACGATGCAAGTTGTAAGAAAGAGATGTTTACCGCTGTTTGTCTGCCTGATTGCCGTGGCCTTGTTGGCTACCCTATCTCAAGCGCAAAAAACGCCGGGGATAACTGAGTCAACCATCCGCATTGGATCCTGCTCCGCGCTCTCGGGGCCGGCGTCGTTTCTGGGCATTCAGACGCAGTTAGGCGCGCTGGCTTACTTCCATCTAATCAACGACCAAGGCGGCGTCAATGGCCGCACCATCGAACTGAAATCCCGCGATGACGGCTACGACCCTGAGCGAACTTCCACGTGTTTCGACGACCTGCTCAAAGACAACGTCTTCGCCATGGGCTTTTTCGTGGGCACGCCCACGGCGGCGAAATACATTCCCATGGCCGAATCGGCAAAGATTCCCGTCGTTGGGCTGTTCACCGGCGCGCAAATGCTTTACGAGCCGCTAAAGCACGAGATCATCAACGTCCGCGCTTCGTATTTCGACGAGACCCGCGAGCAGGTCGATTCGCTCTGGCGCATTCGCGGCGTGCGAAAGATCGCCGTCATTTATCAGGACGATGCTTTCGGGAAGACGGTACTCGAGGGAGTGCAACGAGCTTTGGCCAGGCATCAGTCGGCACCGGTTGCTCTCGGCACCTTCCAGCGCAATACGTTGGACATTTCGGCAGGTTTGAAAGCCGTCCGCGAGGCCAGGCCGGAAGCCGTAATCGTGGTTGGACCCTACGCGCCGATGGCGGCGATTCTCAAGGAAGCGGATGCCTCAGGCTGGCATCCGCTGTTTTTGACCGTCTCGTTCGTCGGCACCGAGGGTCTGATCCGGGCGGCGGGCTCCGACGCCGATGGAGTCGTGGTCACCCAAGTGGTTCCTGCTTACGACCGCACGGACCTGCCGACGATCAGGCTCTATCGGAATGCACTGGATAAATACATGTCCGGCACCTCGCCGAGTTTCGTGAGCCTGGAAGGATTTGTTGACGCCATGGTGGTGGTCGAAGGCCTGAAAGCCGCGGGACGAGATCTGACGCGGGAAAAGTTCATTTCCGCAATCGAATCGCTCCACAATTACGATATTGGGCTGGGGCGCGGCTTCGCCCTCACCTACGGGCCGCGAAATCACAAGGGGTTGGATTCGGTTTATGCCACGATTATTCACAATGGGCGAGCCGAAGTAATCACAGATTGGAACACTCTGCAAGGCGGCAGAGAGACGAACGTAGCTCTGCAGTAGTGAAATTCCGAGTGGGGTCGAACAGTTCCTTCGCGGAGAGTCTTGATGAACTGGCGCCCGATGCAGGGCCTTGCTGCCGCTTACCCACTTGCTTCAGCGGACGCCTTTTTACGAACTAGCGATTCTTGGCTTTATCGCGCGCGATCGAACGGCTGATGCGGTTCTGCTGACGGTTCAAGCCGCGTTGCTCCGGCTTTGTCAGATGACCGTTGTTCTTCGCCATGTCAGCCTTCTCGCGATTCTGAACGCTGGATTCGCGGGCTTCCAGACGCGAGGTCTGCCCGGGAGTCAGCGTGCCATTCTTCACCCCATTGGCAATGCGCCGCTGCTGGATACCTTGGCGGGCATTCACTTCATTCACGCGCGGATGACCGGGATCAACCACCCCCGGCCCGGCGCCTTGTTGCGCAGTGGCGGACCCAACCAACATCAATCCCCCAACCGCAAGGACCGCTAGCGAACTGCTGATTTTGTTCTTCATGCGAGGTACAAACCCTCCCCGCAAAGATTAGTTCTGGGTTGCTGGCGAAACGAGGTTACGAAGGTGGCAAGGCCTTGGTGTACGGGAGCTGGAAGATGGTTAGCTGGGGTGGTTACGAGGACCAATTAGTGGAACTACTGCGCCTTCCAATCGAGGGCATAGATATCCTGCGCTCCCGTGTCGCGCAATAGCAGAGGCGAATCATCCGGAGCAAGGCCCAGCCACAGCCCTAAATATCCCGTTCGGCGAAAGCTCTTGAGGTCGGCCACGCGTTCCAGTTTGTGGTCGCGAATTCTGACTCGCATAACCGAGGGCTGATCTTCTTCGTGCAAAAAATAAACGTAGTTGCTGTCCTTCGACCAATTGTTGAACGCGCACGTGAATCGGATCTGTGAGCCATCGGGCGACCAGGCTACGTCGTTGAGTCTGTTTTTCGGGTCTTGCGCGGAGAACAACTTGTGTGGCTCCGAACCATCACTTTTAGCCACAAAGAGGTCGGCGAAATCGGAATATGCGAGACTCTGCCCGTCAGGGGACCATGCTCCGGACTCGCCGAAAGCATCTCCAAGCTTTCGGGCAGCTCCGCCGAGGGCCGGAATGGACCAAAGCGCTCCTCGGAATGAGGTCTGGCCCAGTTCATCTGCAACCAGAAGGTTCGATCCATCGGGGGAAACCGATAGTAACGACATGATGGCTTTCGGGGCTGAGATCCGGGCTATTTCGCCTCCGGTGACGGATACTTGCGAGATCGCGTTCCTTGATGGCGGTAGTTCGGAAAGAAAGAGGCGGGCGCCATCCGTGCCGACCAAGCCCTTGGCATTCCCGTCGGTGGTAATCGGAACATAACCTGAGACCTGCGGAGGCGGCGAAGGACGACACTGCAGGTACAGAAGAATCGCAACCGCGACCAGCACCCCTGCGCCGGCGATTCCCCACTTCTTCCAGATGGATTTTGAGGCGAGTGGGAGCTTGGCAGAGCTCCGAATAGCGCTTCCCTCGGTAGCAGACGCGGCGGCAATTGCAACTGTCGAATGTCCGGAGCTCGTATCGCGCTTGAGACGCTTCAAATCGGCGCGCATCTCGGCGGCGCTTTGATAACGCACGTCGCGATCTTTTTCGAGGGCCTTGTTGATAATCCGCTCCAGCTCCGCAGGTAATTCTGGATTGGCACGGCTCGGCGGTGCGGGTGCTTTGTTGAGAATCGAGTTGAAGAGGGCCGCCGATGTTTCTCCGCGGAACGCAGGTCCGCCTGTAGCAGCTTCGTACAATACAGCGCCAAAGGAAAAAAGATCGGTGCGGCCGTCGAGGTCCTTTCCCAGAGCCTGCTCCGGTGACATGTATGCCGCCGTGCCGAGAGCGCTGCCTGGACTCGTGAGATGTTGCTCGCTGATGGTGGCGAGACTAGCGACAGCTTTTTCGGCGACAACGTTCACTTTGGCGAGACCGAAGTCGAGGATTTTGGCGTGCCCGCGGTCGGTGATGAACAAATTCGCTGGCTTAATATCGCGATGAACAATTCCCTTGGTGTGGGCAGCATCAAGCGCGTCGGCAATTTCGATGGCGAAATCCAGCAATCGCTCGGTTTCGAGGTGCCGGCCAATAATTACCTCGCGAAGCGCCTTGCCCTCGAGAAACTCCATGACGATGAAAGGGCGCCCCTGATCCTCGCCGATCTCGTGAATGGTACAGATATTAGGATGATTCAGCGCTGATGCTGCGCGTGCCTCGCGGCGGAAGCGATCGAATGCCGGCTGATTGGCGGCGACATCGTCGGGCAGGAACTTGATCGCGACAAAACGGCCCAGCTGTGTGTCTTCGGCTTTGTACACCACGCCCATTCCGCCGCCACCTAGTTTGTGGACGACGCGGTAATGAGAAATGGTCTGATCAATCATGGGCGACGCAGGAGGGCCAACGGTGCCACCATGCTACGCAGCCGATGCGAGGAAAGTCAACGGAGGAAGGGGAACTGGATTTCGTTGAGCGTTGGCGCACACACAAATTTCGAGGTCCATGGTTCAAATAAAAAAGGTGGCCAGTTTGGCCACCCCTTGCTGAACGCTGAATCATTACGCCGGCGCCGGGTGTTCTCCGCCCTTGGCAATTCCCGGGCGCCCGGGTTCTGGCTTAAGCACCTGCTGCACGCCATCATCGCCCTTGGATGGTGGCACGATCTTGGGCAGCTCTTTGCCTTCGATAATCATTTTGATCTCGTTGGCATCGAGAACTTCGCGTTCCAGCAACGCCAGCGCGATCCGCACCAGCGTGTCATGATTCGCGGCAAGAATGCCCTTCGCAGTTTCGTATCCTTTGCCGACCAGCCGCTTCACTTCTTCGTCGATCTTGATCGCTGTAGCTTCGCTGTAATCGCGGTGCTGGGCAATTTCGCGGCCGAGGAAAATCTGCTCTTCTTTTTTGCCGAAGGTGAGCGGGCCCAGGTCGCTCATGCCGAACTCGCATACCATCTTACGGGCCATTTCGGTGGCGCGCTCAATGTCATTACCGGCGCCCGTGCTCATCTGGTTGAGAAAGAGTTCCTCAGCCAAACGCCCCCCCATCATGATGGCGATCTCGGTCTCAAGATATTCCTTGGTGTAATTGTGCTTATCATCGATCGGCAGTTGCATCGTCACGCCGAGCGCCATTCCACGCGGAATAATCGTCACCTTGTGCAGAGGATCGGAGTTCGGCAGCTTCGCCGCAACCAGCGCATGTCCGGCCTCGTGATATGCCGTCACCTTCTTTTCTTCTTCTGAGAGCAGCAGCGACTTGCGCTCCACGCCCATCAGCACTTTGTCTTTCGCCAGCTCGAAATCGTACATGAGCACGGCTTTGCGGTTCTGCCGCGCCGCGGCCAATGCGGCTTCGTTCACCATGTTGGCTAAATCCGCGCCGGAGAAGCCCGGTGTGCCGCGAGCCAGAACTTGAAGATCCACGTCATCGGCGAGGGGAATCTTGCGGGTGTGCACACGCAGGATTTCTTCACGTCCGCGCACATCAGGCCGGTTCACAACCACGCGGCGATCAAACCGTCCCGGCCGCAGCAGCGCCGGATCGAGAACATCAGGCCGGTTCGTTGCCGCCATGAGGATGACGCCTTCGTTCGATTCGAAGCCGTCCATTTCAACCAGCAGTTGGTTCAAAGTCTGCTCGCGTTCATCGTGCCCACCGCCTAGGCCAGCCCCGCGGTGACGGCCAACTGCATCGATTTCATCGATAAAGATGATGCAGGGTGCATTCTTCTTTCCCTGCTCAAACAGATCACGAACTCGCGAAGCGCCGACGCCAACGAACATCTCTACGAAGTCCGACCCAGAGATCGAGAAGAACGGCACATTCGCCTCGCCGGCAACCGCACGCGCGAGCAAGGTCTTACCCGTTCCGGGAGGCCCGACCAGCAACACGCCTTTGGGAATACGTCCGCCGAGCTTCTGGAATTTCTGCGCCTCGCGCAGGAACTCGATAATTTCCCGCAGCTCTTCTTTGGCCTCATCCACCCCGGCAACATCCTTAAACGTCACCTTTTTCTGCTGCATCGAGAGCAGCCGTGCGCGGCTCTTGCCGAACGAAAGCGCTTTATTCCCGCCGGTCTGCATCTGGCGGATCATGAAATACCAGAGCGCGGCCAGCAGGGCTAACGGAGCGAAAAGATTGATCAACCATCCCCAGCTGCTGTTCCCAACATCTTGCACAGTGATACTGACGTTCTTCTGCTGGAGCTCCTTGATCATGTCAGGGTAGTTCGAGGGCACCGTGGTGTGGAACATCGACCCATCGGCCAACTTGCCCTTCACTTCCATGCCGGTAATGGTCACATCCTTGACCGTGCCCTGATCAACCTCCGACATGAAACGCGAGAAGTTGATCTCCTGCACCTTTTGGCCTGAATTAGCGGTTTTCACCACTTGCCACAGCGCCACCGCCGAAATCAGGATTACTACCCAAAAAATGATCGTTTTAACGGTTGAATTCACTTAATACTCCTGCGAAAGGACCCTCGCCGAATTTCCTGGTAGCAGGGATCTCGGATGCAGACCCCGCATACCTCCCTGCAGATTAGATGCCGCCGCCAGAAATTGGATCGACAAAATGAACCCGAACTATTTTACCCTGCTGGTGAAGAAAAATATCGGCCATGTGGAAATAACTTAGGTCATAGAAACCCTAGTGTTGCTCGTACCTCCGGAAAGCGCTCCCGCTAAAGATCCATCCCTATGATTGTCATCCCGAACTCGCTCGCCGTGAGCCGGGCGAAAGAGGGACCTGACGTGGCATTTACGGCGGCACCAACGTAATGAAGACAATCACAGTGCATGCGTCGAGACCGCACCTGGTGGAGTGCAGGCTGGGCATGACAGGGCACACTGGGGATTACTGTTGAGGCTCCGGGACTTCTCGGATCAAGATGCCCTCGCGATTTTTTGCCTGGAGATCACGCCTGACTCCGAATCCTCGAAGCCAAACGATCTCGTCGCCACTGGCGATCACCGGCCAGAGGCGTTTCCCCTCTCCGGTGATGTGCTTGTCCTGCAGCAGTTCCTTAATTTTCTTTGGCGCCTTGGTGTGCGCCGGCCAGAATACCTCGCCCGCATGCCAGTTGCGCACGACGAGCGCACGATCGGCGAAACGGGGATCCAGGAGATCGGCAGAATCAGTTCGCCCAGCGTCTTTCCCATCAACCAGTACTACTTCGAGCGCAAGGCCTGCCTCAGTGACCGCAACTTTGCCAGGAACTGAAACAACGTATTCGTAGTCAGGGGCTGCCTCCGGGCAGGAGTGAAACACGATTGCATCTCTGCGCCGAGTTGCCGTCCAGCCAGCGGGAAGCGCCGAACACTCTCCATCGCGGCTCAGGCTGAGCACCTCCCCGACATGGCTGAATTTCAGAGTCAACCCAAGCGCTTCAGCGGCTGCCCGCACCAGCCTGCGCTGTAATGCAAGCGGAAAGGCCTGCAGATTCTGAATTCGAAGACATGCAGCCTGCACATCGTGTGAAAGAACCTGTGGGAGGGCTCGCTGCACCTCGGCAGCCCAATATTCTTCTTCGGCTCTGGCGACTTCAGCGGCCTCGGCCAACACCCCAGCCACGGACGGATTCAGTTCACGTTCAAGCTTGGGGAGAATTTCGTGCCGAATCCGATTACGTGTATGGCGTAGATCCAGGTTGCTGGCGTCCTCGCGCCAGGGCTGGCCAATCTCGCACAGGTAATCCCGCAATTGCGATCGCCGGGTTCCAAGCAGCGGGCGCACGATAGTCGCGCCGGATTTCCCACTCGACAATGGTGAAACTTCGCGGACGACGAATTTAGGAAAGATACCCGCCAAGCCCCGTGTGCCCGCGCCTCGCACCAACTTGAGCAAAACTGTCTCCGCCTGATCGTCCAACGTATGTGCGGTGGCAACGCGGTTCACGGTGGATCGCAGGAGACTACGAAAAAACTGATAGCGCGCCTCACGGGCGGCGGCTTCAAGGCTCAGCTTCCTTTCGGTTGCAAGCGCCTTAACGTCTCGGCTTTCGCACGTAATCTCCAGACCGTGGCAATTGGCTAATTCGCGCACGAATTGCTCGTCAGCATCGGACTCCGCGCCACGAAGCTGGTGATTAAGATGAACGACGAAGAGAACAATGCCGAGTTCATCTCGCAGTTCGAGCACCAATCGCAGCAGGGCAACCGAATCCGCACCGCCTGAGACCGCCACAGCCACGCGATCGCCGGCGCGAATCAACTCGTGCGCGCGAATGTAAGCCAGGGCCGATTGAGCAAGCTCGTGCACGGCTCAATGGTACATCGGTGTGCGGGTCCTGTTGCCCGTGTGGGTTCGGTGACGTCCCGGCGTAATCACGTCAGCATGCGATTGACTTCGGCGTGTGAAGGCGCGCCTTCAAGTGTTCTGTAGGTACCACTCGTCAGCAGTTCCTCGGCGATTCTTCGCGTCAGTCCAAGTGCAGCCCGCGCGGGAGCAGAGCCCACACTTACCCGCGCAACTCCGGCGCGTTGCAAGTCCAGTATGGTAGGCGAGCCCGGCCCAGCAAGGATGTTAATCGGATGACGCAGGTCGCGGACGAAGCGTTCGATCGTGGGCAGATCGCGCACGCCGGGAATGAACAGGCAATCGGCTCCGGCATTGCGAAATGCGGAGAGGCGGCGCAGTGCTTCGTCAAAGCGAGTCTCCGGCGAGCCGACTTCGCGAAGATACATGTCGGTGCGGGCGTTCAGAACCAAAGGGACTCCGGCGGTGCGGGCGGTCTCGAGCACGGCAGCGATTTTTTCAAGTTGCAGAGCGAGATCGGCAATCGGGTGCTGCCGATCGCCCGTGCCATCTTCAAGGTTGAGGCCGACGGCTCCGGATTCCATCAGCGCCCTTGCGGTCTGCGCAGCATCTTCGGGGCGCTTGCCGTACCCGGCTTCGAGATCGGCGCTGACCGGGATTTTTACCTTGGCAGCGATTCGCGCAACAACCGCGAGCATCTCTTCGCGAGAAATTTTTTCGCCGTCGGGATAACCGAGGCTGAAAGCAACTCCGGCGCTGCTGGTGGCAATGGCGGCCGCACCAGCTTCTTCGATCATGCGAGCGCTGGCCACATCCCAGGCATTGGGCAGCACGAGAATCTTCGGCCCGCGGTGAAGCAGGCGAAGAGCGTCGGCTTTGGCGGCGAGAGAGGAATGACCCGGCATGTTCCTAAATTAACGAGAGCCGAATGAAATATGGAATCGACTAAAAGGTAACCTTGCGAACTGAAAATGCAACCCGAAGTTCAACTCGAAACTTGGCAACTCTTGAATACCCTAATTCGCAGCGAGACCTGACGACGACCCCTAATTTCGCCTAGAGCCATCCTTTAGTTTTGGTTCCTCTTTCGGGCCGCTGACTTTGTCCTGGCTATCTGTTGAAAACAGCATGAAGTGGCTGAAACTGTGCTGCCTGTAATAACGGTGCTTTCGAAAATCCAGGTACAAGTCCGCCTTTATCGGTAGCCAAAGTTCGGTATCCTTGTTGCTAAACTGCACAGGTCCGTAGTCGACGATCTCATGTTCCGTAAGCAATTGAATGTTGGGCATGGGCTTTACTAATTCGGCTTCGATGCGGACGATTTGGAATGTCGCTGCACTGATCCAGGCGCGCCCTTTCAAATTAACGGGGTAGATCATGCCACCAGCCTTTAACTCTTGAATACGATTGGGACGGTCATCTCGCTGACGAAAGTGCATCAACCACGTCGCTTGTCCCCGCAATTCGCCCAAACCTTCGCAGACGAACTCAAAATTGTCTCGCATTGCGGGATGGAAGACTAACGCGAGGGACGGGAAGCCTCTCGTGGCAATGTTATCCGGGAATTCGGCGGCTTGTGTATTTTCGGTTCGGTACTCTTCCACTTCCAGATAGCCTGGCTTGTCCTGCGAGATTTCAGCAACAAAGTTGTACTTCCGGCTTTCCTTGGTCATCGCATGTCCGAGCTCGTCCACCCTTTCGTGAATCAGATCCTCGATGGCAGCGAATTTCGAAATGTTGTTTGCGAATTGCTCGACCCTTGCGCCACTTTCTGCAATTACTTTGTCCGTGGGGCAATTTACTCCCTGCGCAACGGAAGGTCTTTCATCGTCGACTCCAGGAGGGAGCCAGGACTTGATTGACAACCTCACGTCTGTATCGTCAATGTTCGAGACCGATGGGCTCGTTAATGTCAGAGTCGTTGCCGCCGGCGTTGCAGCATGCATTTTAATAACACTAATCAGATTTCGAGCCTCTCCAGCTTGTGAGTCTTTGGGGTTAGTACCAAGAAAACCTTTGAGAGTTGTGATTGCCTCGTCGGTCTTGCCGAGATTTGCCAACGCCTCCGCCAGGATGATGTCAACCGAAGCACCTGCGCCCTTGCTCTTTGCAATGGCAAGTTCACATTGCGCGCGCGCTTTATCAAACTCGTGCTGCTTCAGGAATGCGACAGCCAGAAACTTGTGCGCAATCCAGTAGTCCGGGTCCGTCGCGACTGCCTCTTCAAGAGTCCCTCGGGCAGCAATATCATCACCCTCGTGCAAACGAACTCGTCCGAGGAGCGTCAAGGCCTGCACATTGCGGGAATCCTCAGTGGATGCTTTTGTCAGATAGCTCTGAGCCTGACGGAAATTTTGCTTCAACAAGTACACATAGCCCAAAAGAAAATTTACGTCCGCACTGTTGGGAGCTAGTTTGCTGGCGACTTCGAGCCTGCTCTCAGCTTCCTTCAGGTTCCCTGATTTGAGGGCTCGGACTCCGCGCTGAATGTCCTTGCGTGCTTTCTTTGGCAGATCGGGAGCATTAGGTTCGTGAATTTCGACCGCGTTAGGGTCGGATTGAAGGCTGATGTCGACCCGGAAAGTTGTGAAACTGCTTGTAACCGGATATGACTCTGTGGCAGTCAGGTATCCGACTGCGCTGGCTTCAATCTGGTACTGACCAATCCCCAAATCAACAAATAGGGCCTGGGATTGATCGGTCGTGGTCTGCCACAGAACATCGTGAGTGGCTTTATTTTCAAGCTTGACAACGGACTGTCGATCCAGAGACTCATGTTTCGGGCCGAGCACGGTCAAAACCAACGCGGCGCCCGCCGATTGAAAAGTTTGTGTATTGGATGTTGGGTCAACGGTAGAGAACGGGTCGGTTCGTTGTTGCTGTGCAACCAAAAGAGTGGCACAGATTAGAAATAAGCCGCAAAAGAGGGCGAATCGCCCGCCGCCACGAGCGTTCATCATTGTTCCCTAAAGGTACTTAACGAGTTTCTCATCTCTGCTCAACCACGATCAAGTCAACATAAGTCCGCAAATTTGGTTTTCCGCGCCCGCAAAATTGTCCTAGCCCGGCTCATTTCCGCCCAGAACCATTGTTCGCCCGCTCCAGAAACTTGCGCACGTTCACCGCCGCCCGCCCCACCGTGCCGCGGCCAATCTCGCGGGCGTCATCTCGGGCGGAAACCCGGACGGTGTAGAACCGGCCATCGAAAGATTCGACCACGGCTTCGGCCCGAATGTGCGCTCCAATACCGCTCGCTGCGCGGTGCTCGATGTTGATGGCAGTGCCCACGGTGATCTCGCCATCTTCGCAATAAGGTTGTAATGCTTGGAAGGCCGCGGTTTCCATGAGGCCGATCATCTGTGGAGTAGAGTAGACCGGCGGCAGTTCAGGATTGTGCGCGGTAAGCGTGTGCTTGAACTCGACCACTTTCTCCGCTTCGCCACGCGCGCCAATGGGAACTGGTTTCATAGGCTGTGTTACTGCGCACCAGCAGTGTAGTGAATTCCTAATTGATCAAATAAGAAGCTGAGCACGTCGGCCATTTGCTCGATCTGCTCGTTCAGAGCGGTACCGAAGCCATGGCCGGCGCTCGCAGTCGTGCGCAAGAGAATCGGATGATCGGACGCGTTCGCCGCCTGCAGGCGTGCGGTCATTTTTCGCGACTGCATCGGGTTCACGCGGTGATCGTTCTCGCCGGTGAGAAACAGCACCGCGGGATATTTGGTGCCGTCTTTCACGTGCTGATAAGGCGAATAGGCGTAGAGCGCTTTGAACTGTTCGGGATTTTTTACGGTGCCGAACTCGGTCACGTTGAAGGCGCCATTGGGATCGAGTTCGACCCGCAGCATGTCATAGATTCCGACAAAAGAGACGACGGCGCGGAAAAGATCAGGGCGCTGGGTGAGCGCCGCGCCCATCAGCAGCCCGCCGTTACTTCCGCCTTCGATCGCCAGATGCTGGGGCGAGGTGTACTTGTGCTGAATCAGGTATTCGGCCGAGGCGATGAAATCATCAAAGACGTTCTGCTTGTGGGTGAGCATGCCGGCCTCATGCCACTCCTCGCCGTATTCGCCCCCGCCACGCAGGTTGGCGATAACGAAGACGCCACCCTGGTTCAGCCAGATACGAACGAGTGCTCCCACGAAATGCGGAGTCAGGCTGATGTCATAGCCGCCGTATCCGGTGAGCAGCGTGGGATTCGTGCCATCGGGCTTCGTGTCTTTTAAACGAATGATGTTCAGCGGCACAGGCGTGCTATCTTTCGAAGTTGCGAATTCGCGAACCACCTGAGCATCATCAAAGTTAATGGAAGAAATTTCCGCCAACGCAGTCTTGCGGGTGATGTCGTTAGCGGGATCTCCAGAGGCATCAAGGCTGTACCACGCCGGTGGAGAAAGATACGTCGCGACCCGGAAGAGAACGTTGTCGCCGGTCGTGCGGACTACGTCGCTCACTGCAGAAATTGACTCGGCGGGCAAAACGCCAAGGGGATTGCCATGAAGATCATAAATTTCGACGCGTGATGGCCCGCCGACCTCTTCTTCTACGTATAGGCGGGAATCGGTTGGAGTGAAGGTCGTGATGGACGCGCGTCCATTCTCGTCATCAGTGCGGAGTGGCGAAAGAACTTGTTCGGCTTTCGACACCTGCGGATCAGAGAGCGGCGCGCGCAGTATCGTGCCGCGTGGCGCATTGTGCCGCGAGAGCAGGTACAGTGACGGATCATTCGGGGTTCCCAGTTCAGCCCCGACGATTTCATCCGCGAAATGCGTGACCTGGGTCCATTTTCCTGATGGATCCATGAGGTAGTGCGCGAATTGTCCGCCATCGCCGTTGGCGACTGCGGCGATAATCCATTTCCCGTCATCGCTCGATTGCAAATGGATTTCCGCGATGCGGGGAAAATCTTTGCCGAGCACGTATGTGTCCTCGGAACTCGGCGTGCCCAGCTTGTGAAAGTAAATCTGCTGATAAAAGTTGGCATCTTCGGGCGGCCGCTCGTTCCCCTGCGGATAGCGCGTGTAATAGAAGCCGGAGCTGTCTGCCTTCCACGCGATGCTGCCTCCAGCGGTCGCAAAGTTCACGCGCGCCACGCGGTCCGGCAACTCTTTCCCGGTTGCGGATTCGAAGATGCGGCCGGTGCCATCTTCGGAGCCGCCCTTCGAAAGTGATACGGCGACGAGCTTGCCATCCAGTGACGGAACATAAAAGTCAATGGCAATCGATCCGGCTTCGTTCATGGCATTGGGATCGACCACGACCTTTTCGCCGGCGGTGTCGTCGGGAGACTGCAATGCGACCAGCATGGCCTGCTGCTTCGGCGGCTGCATCTTCATCGCGAACAATGTGCCGCCGACATACTGCAAATCGAAATATCGGCTCGACGACTCGGATAGTAACTTTGCCAGCTGGGCTCTGATTTCGGAACGGTCCTGCAAGTGATCGAGGTAGGCGCGGGTGCGCGCGTTCTCCGCGGCATTCCACTTTTTGACTTCAGGATTGTTCCAGTCTTCCAGCCAGCGGTAGTTATCGACAACCTTGACCCCGTGATAGACGTCGGTGACCGGGCGCTTGGGAGTAGGCGGCGGAGCCGGGATATTCTGCGCGACAGCCCCAGTGGGCAGAAACAGTGCAATCGAGAGAAGAAGAGTGTGCTTTAAGCACGCAAGCATGGTTGTCCTCCTCAGAGGACGAGAACGAGGCGAAACGCGTGATTATACGCCGGTGATGGCAGTTTCAGGATGGGAATGGCGGTCGCGCTTTGCGAACAATATTGTTGGGGCAAGTGAGCAGCGTATCATGATCAGCTGATGCGAAGTTCGTGGGTGCGGGTGTCGATGGCTATTGCCGTTTGCGCGGTCGCATTGCAGGCGGCCGACGATCCCCGCATCCCTCCGGAGGTTCGCTTCAAATCTGGCTACATAAATTCCTCTCGCAAGCCGGGTGATTTCAACTCGGCGATGCTGTGGGGCATCGCCATCGCAGATACGCGTGTGCCGGGTTACGAAAAGGCGCAGGTTGAAATTGCACACACACAACTCTCGTGCAGAGTAGATGGAAAAGACACGGTGCTGAACGATGACCGCGGACAGGTGCGCGGAGGCTTGTACCGGCGATTTCCATGGTTCGGTACGGACGCGCATGACCCGATGCCCGTGGCGTATTCGGATGATCAAAGGGCGGATGATGAAAGATCGGTGATTCTGCGGGTAGGCGAGCGTGCCGATCGTGTCTGGCATTTCTGGGCGGCGTCTCCCCGGCAACAGCTTCCTGTAGGTCGCGTCGAGGGTTGCACCGTAAAGGTGCGAGCACGAATCTCTCAAGGAGCTCTTCTTCAGATCGGCTTCGACTATTGGCGTAACTCAGTCGTAGGGTATGGTCGCGGTGGAAACAATCACGAAGCCGGCGCCAGTCGATGGTACTTCCCTTCGGACCATTGGCAAGAAGCGGAATTCACCGATATAAAGCACTAACAGTGTGGGTCGGACACTTCTGTCCGACCTTAGGAATGGATCCGCTCGCCTGTAGAATAGAAATTCGTGGATTTCACCGAAAGATTCGACATCGTTGTGGTCGGAGCCGGTCACGCAGGGTGCGAGGTTGAGGCGTTTGCGCGGCGTCTGAGCCGCGCGCCGAAATCCTGAGCGAAGTCGAAGGACCTGGCCGAGCGCGAGATGAACTTGACGCATGCTATTTACTGAACAATTCGACATCGTTGTGGTCGGAGCCGGGCCATGCCGGTTGCGAGGTTGAGGCGTTTGCGCGCCGTCTGAGCCGCGCGCCGAAATCCTGAGCGAAGTCGAAGGACCTGGCCGAGCGCGAGATGAACTTGACGCATGCAATTCACTGAACAATTCGACATCGTTGTGGTCGGAGCCGGTCACGCCGGTTGCGAGGCTGCCGTCGCCTGCGCTCGCATGGGCCTGAAGACGGCGCTGTTCACGCTGAACGTCGATCTGATCGCGCAGATGTCGTGCAACCCCGCTGTGGGTGGAATCGCCAAAGGCCATCTCGTACGCGAAGTGGATGCGCTCGGCGGAATCATGGGCGAAGTCACGGATACGGTTGGCATCCAGTTCCGGCTGCTGAACACGTCGCGCGGCCCGGCGGTCTGGTCTCCGCGGGCGCAATGCGATAAGCAGGCTTACCGGCTGAAGATGCGCGAGGTGCTCGAGTCGCAGCTCAATTTGAAAATTAAGCAGGCAGAAGTAGCGGATTTGATCGTCGCAGACGATCAAATCCGCTATCCTGAGGGAAGCGAAGGGTCTCAGAGCCATCAGCTGTCAGCCATCACCCGTCAGGAAGAGGACTCGTCGTTGGCCGAAAACTCCGGAACCAACGATGCTCATGTGGGGACGGGTGCCCTCACCCGTCCAGCCGAGCTTCGCTCGGCAATTACGAATGACCAAGTATCAGTGCCCGCCGGCCAACACCGCGTTCGCGGCATCAAACTCCGCGACGGCCGCATCGTGAGCGCAAAGGCTGTCATCATCACCACCGGCACATTTCTCAACGGGCTTATCCACTGTGGCGAGCAGCAGTATCCCGCGGGGCGCTCCGGAGAGCCGGCTGCAGTGCTGCTCGGTGAAGCACTAAAGAAACTCGGCCTGCGAGGTTGCCGCCTCAAGACCGGAACGCCGCCGCGACTCGACGGCCGCACCATTGACTGGTCAAAATTCCAGGTCCAGCCGGGCGATCCTGATCCCACGCCGTTCAGCTTCCGCACCAAGCGCGTCGCGCATCACGAGTCGCAAGTTCCCTGCTACATCGCGTGGACGACACCAGAGACACATCGCATCATTCGCGAAAACGTACACCGCTCGCCCATGTACAGCGGGCAGATTCAATCCATCGGGCCGCGATATTGTCCTTCGATTGAAGACAAGATCGTCAAGTTCCCCGATAAGACCACGCATCAATTGTTCCTCGAACCGGAAGGCTTGAACACGCACGAGATTTATGTGAACGGGATGAGCACATCGCTACCGGTCGAGGTGCAGCTTGCGATCCTGAAGTCTGTCCCCGGGCTTGAAACCGCCGAGATGCTGCGCCCCGGCTACGCGATCGAGTACGACGCCATCGATCCCACCGAACTCGAGCGCACGCTGGAAACGAAACAGATTGCGGGATTATTTCTCGCCGGTCAGATCAATGGCACTTCTGGATATGAAGAAGCCGCGTGCCAGGGATTGATGGCCGGAATCAACGCCGGCCTCAAAGTGAAAAACCAGCCGCCGCTGATTCTTGACCGCACCGAAGCTTACACCGCGATTCTGATCGATGACCTTATTTCTAAGGGGACGAACGAGCCGTATCGCATGTTCACTTCGCGGGCGGAATTTCGCCTGCATTTGCGAATCGATAACGCTGACCGGCGGCTGACTGCACATGGGCGGCGTGTGGGATTAATTTCAGATGAAGCCTGGGCCGATTTTCTGTTCAAGCAGGAACGCCAGCAGCGGATGAAGGAGTTGCTGCAGAAGACGAAGCTGACGAGTGACATGCTCAGGAGCATTCAGCAGTCGGCGCTCAGCGCTCAGCAAAGTTCCGATCGTGGGGACACGGGCGTCTCGCCCGTCATGAATGAAACCGATGCTTCGCTTTCCATGAGCATCGATCTTTCCGCTGCGCTCGGCCAACCGCTCGCACAACTCCTCAAGCGTCCGGAAATCAAAATCGAGCATCTCGTCCCGCTTCTCCAGGTTTTGCAGTCCCCGTTCTTTACCGGTGAGAATCCGCGCGAATCCGTGGCTGCTTTGCCTTCCTTCCTCCTCAATGAGCTGAAGTCCGTGGAAACCGAAATCAAGTACGAAGGCTATTTGCAGCAGCAGCAGCGCGCCATCGATCGCCTGAAGAAAGCCGAGCAGAGAAACATACCTGAGTGGTTCGACTACAAGTCCGTGAGCGGCCTCTCGCGCGAAATGCAGGAGAAACTAATTAAAATCCGCCCGCGTACTCTCGGCCACGCCTCCCGCATTCCGGGCGTGACCCCGGCAGCGGTTTCTCTGGTGAACGTCTACATCGAAATCCAGGCCCGCCGCCGCGAACAAGTCGTCACGCTCTAATCGCCTCCATGGCACCGCTGTGTTCCCCGCATCCTCTGTGGTTAAATGGTTTCGATAAATGACTGAGCTTGTCTTTACCCGGATTGAGAGCCCCCTTGGCCCCCTGGCCTTGGTTGCAGGTGAGACGGGGCTGCGCGAAATTCAGTTCATGAACGATCACCATTCCGCGCGTGCTGAGCCAGAGTGGCGAGCGCATGCCGCCGCGCTGAAAGAACCTATTCGCCAGCTCCGCGCGTACTTCGCGGGCGAGTTGGAAGAATTTGATCTTGCGCTTGCGCCGCAGGGCACTCCCTTTCAGCAAAAGGTCTGGCACAATATTTGCAAAATTCCTTATGGCGAGACGACCACTTACGGCGAAGTCGCCCGGCGAATCGGAAATCCCAACGCCAGCCGCGCTGTCGGTCTGGCGAATGGATCGAATCCCATTCCCATCATTATTCCCTGCCATCGCGTGATCGGCGCAAACGGCAAGCTAACCGGCTACGGCGGCGGACTGCACATAAAAGAGAAATTGCTGGCGCTCGAGAAACGACAGCTGCGTCTGCTCTAGGAATCAACACAGCCTGCTGCATGAGGATAGGCACTTCGGTTACCATATTTTCTTCGGCTACTCGCCGCATCCAATTCTGATATGAAGAAACTTGTCCTACTCGCTTTGCCATTCTTGCTAACTGCTCTTGCCCCTGCCCAGGATCCCGCTCTGCTGCGTCCCCCGAAGGGCGTCGCGGTCGCCATTGTCGTCTTCCAGGACCTGGAATGCCCCAAGTGCCGCATGGATGCGCCGGTCGAAGAACAGGCGGCGCGTGCTCATAATGTCCCACTGATCCGGCACGATTTTCCCTTGCCCATGCACAACTGGTCATTCAACGCAGCGGTGATTGCGCGGTTCTTCGACTCGCAAGGCAAAGATCTCGGTAATCAGTACCGCGACTACATTTTTCAGCACCAGCCCGAGATCACGCCAGGCGATCTACAGCAATACACGGAAAAGTTCGCCTCCGACCACAAAGTCGATGTGCCGTTTGTGATTGACCCGCAGGGTAAGTTCGCCGCAGAAGTCAATGCAGATAAGGAACTCGGGCGAAAGGTCGGCATCCAGCACACGCCGACGATTTACGTGGTCAGCAAAAATCCTTCGCATCCCTTCATCGAAGTAACTAATACCAGCCAGTTGTTCCAGACCGTCGAGGCCATGCAGGCGGAATAAACGCCGTCACCACTTCAGTTGTTCCGCCACGTAGGGGCTCACCTTCGCGAAGACGCTGGTCTGAAACGCAAAACCGCCGCCGGCGGTAACATTGATCCGGATTTCCGCGAAATTCGTGTTTTCTTGCGGAGGCGCGATGACCGGCACTGCAAGCGTTCCTTCTTCGCCGGCTTGCAACGTGATTTGAGGGTTTTCGCCTTTTTGCTTCCACCCCGGCGGCAATGCGACGGAAGCCGAAACCCGCGCAGGTCCCTCTGAGTTGTTTTCTACTCGCAACGCAACCGTCAGCGTATCGTTCGGCTGCACCGCGATTTCAGGCCGGCGGAAGCGCAGGTTCAATAAGTCGTGCGCGCGCCAGAAATCCCGATAGAAGCCCCACGGGCCGCCCAGCGTGACCTGCACGCCCTGAGTAATTGGCGGTGACTGTTTCTGCGGTGGTTCGAACGGAATTGGTTCACTATTAATGCCTTGAAAAACGTCTCCTGTAGTGTCG
>Ga0335079_10003241_pt1 | contig 18791 bp, 14 predicted proteins | sample Lox_Sample_33_FD_206719 | JGI IMG/M metagenome (GOLD analysis project Ga0335079, IMG submission 206719) | Soil microbial communities from Loxahatchee National Wildlife Refuge, Florida, United States - Lox_Sample_3.3 | ecosystem: Environmental > Terrestrial > Soil > Wetlands | place: USA... | reverse complement strand
CGTGCTCCTCTTTCGCAATCGGCAGAATCGTATCGAACGTACTTCCCACCGCCCGTGCCATATATTCCGTGCAAATCACCGGCCGGTTATATTTTTTCAGCCACCCGATCTCCCGCCGGAAATATTCCGGCCACGTGTAGTTGTGAAACGTCACCACGTCCGATTCGCGCAATTGAATCTTTTGGATTTCGTCCAGATCGGATCCATCAGCCGAAGTGTCCACGCAGCACACTCCGCTCGTTAGCGGTTGTTTTGGGTTTGCTTCCCGCGCCCACTCAAACGCTTGGGGCAATAGCGCCGTCACACGCGCCCGTTTGTCCTTCAACTCTTCCTTCCCGTAACTCCCCGCATTGTCCGCTCCCGGCTCGTTCCACACGTCCCACGCAAGAATCCTGTCATCGTTCGCAAAGGCTCCCACCACGCCAATAACGTATGCTTTCAGCCGCGGATATTGCTTGGTATCCTCCAACGCCGCCGCTCCCGGACTCTGCACCCAGCCCGAATTGTGCACTCCCGGAATCGGTGGGTGCTGCGGCCCCAGGTGCGGATACGGATCCCAGCACGAATCGAACAGCACGAATATTGGCCGGATGTGGTGCTTTGATGCAATCGTCAGGAACTCGTCAATCCGTTTCTTGAATCCCTCCGCATCCTGCTCCCACAGAAGATCGTGGAGAAACACCCGCATCGTGTTCATCCCCATGCCTCCCGCCCATCCAAGCTCCTTGTCTATCTCTTTGGGATCGAACGTCGCCTCCTGCCACATCTCCAGTTGGTTGATCGCCGATTTGGGAGTGTAATTGCTCCCCACCAGCCACGGCTGTTGCGCGTACCAGGAGTTCGCCTTTGCCTCGCTCCAGCGCTCTCTCTGCCCTCGCGCCGCACCGGGGCACATTCCTGCCAGAATTACTCCAGCCAAAAGAAAAATCAGCTTCCGTCCTGTCATGGCCACTCTCCGCGCGCCATCATATCCCCGCCGTCAATGCCGCTTCAATTCTCCAGATCACGAAAGGCCTCTCGCATGCTTTTCATCTTCGGTCTTCCGGGCCCTCGCCGCATAACTCCTTTTCCTTCAATCATCTCCGTACATGGCTGCAAGGTCCCGTTCGAACGGATACCATTTATGAATCTATGGACTTGATTAACTTTCCATGCTATGATCAGCTGTGAGATCCGGATATTGCCGCCGTCTTGTCCCTCCAGTTTCCACTGGCGACCCCTCTCTTCGTCCTGCTTCAGCTTCCGCAAAGATCTTCCCGATCAGTGAATTGCACTATGGGCGGTCCTGTGGGCACCCGGTTCTTCGATCTCCTTTCGTTTCAATCTCTTGCGCACTCATTTGTGCCACGGCGCGCCTCCAACTCCTTTCTTTTCTGCGATTTGCGCACTCTTTCCCGTCGTACGGCGGGGGTACACCCCTTCCGTCGCCATCTCATTGCCTTTTCCCATTTCGGGAATTCTCTCAGGCTCCGGCTGCGGAGGATTTCAGCAGAATGTCCAGATCGTCCGGATGAATCGCGCACTGCAGCGCTTCTTCTTTCAGGATATGGCCGTCCTTCACCAGTTGAACCAGCGACTCTTCCAGGCTGAACGAACCTTTTTTCTTCGTAATGGTGATCTCCTGATGCAAATGTTGCAGTGCATTGCGACGGATATGATGACGCGCGCCATACCCCACCATCAGCAATTCCGCCGCGGGGATTCTTCCGCCGCTCTTCTTCGGCAGCAGGATTTGCGTCAATACGGCCGCAAGCGCCATCGCCAGTTCCTGACGGATGGAATTCTGCCGTTCGACCGGAAACGAATCGGAAATCCGGCTCACCGTCGAAGCCACATCCACGGTGTGCAACGTCGAAAGCACCAGGTGGCCCGTTTCCGCCGCCGCGACGGCGATCCGCATCGTCTCCGGATCGCGCATCTCTCCCACCACGATCACGTCCGGCGCCTGCCGCAGCGCCGCCCGCAGCGCGCTGGGAAAGTCTGCCGCGTCCGTTCCGATTTCCACCTGTTCGATCACGCTACGAATATGCCTGTGCTCATATTCGATCGGATCCTCGATCGTCACGATGTGCCGCGCTTCGCGCTTGTTGATTTCTCCCACGAGCGCGGCCAGCGTGGTGGATTTCCCCGATCCCGCCGGTCCTCCGATCAACACCAACCCCCGCGGCAAATGGCCCAGCGCTTCGACTCCTGTTGGAAGATTCAGGTCGCGCAGCGCCGGCACCCGACTTGGCAGGGCACGGATCGCCGCAGCGGCCCGTCCGCGCTCGCGGTGCAGATTAATCCGGAAACGTCCTTTGCCCGCGATGCGATAGGAAGAATCCGCGATCAGCTGGTCCCGGTAGACTCGCAGCGCATGGGGCGTCAGCGCCGGAAGTACGGCCGCTTCGATTTCAGGCCCATTCAGCGCGCCAGGTTCGACCTTTCTGACTCCGCCTTCCACGCGCAGGCACGGCGGCGCGCCCTCCACAAGCAACAAGTCGCTTCCGCCCTGCTGGACCAGAAGGCCAAGCCAGCGGTCAAGCCGCTCCGTAGCGCCTTCGTCAAATTCTGGGGCGTCGCGGAGTTCTTCGAGTTCTCGCGCGATCCGGCTGAGCTGTCTGGGCTCGTCCATGGCCACACCCGCTACGGGGAAGTTCCATGCGATACTGCCCCAACGAGCGGCGTTCGTCCAGTCGCGCTGGGTTCGGGTCCCGCGTCGTCCAAATTCGCGGGCAAGGTCATCTAATGGCATCGAAAAACGCGGAACTCGCAAAAATCATCGGAGCATCGCTGATTTCCGCTGCTTTGTTTTATTTTGGCACTGGACTTCACCCCGTCTGGTGGCTCACCTGGTTCGCGCCAATTCCAATCCTCTATCTCGCGGGCCGCGACCGCGCGGAAATTTCCTCGGCGGTTCTTGCCCTCGCCGCGTTTTTCGCGTCCGCGCTCGGCGATCTGAACATGTGGAACTACTTGCACGCTCTGATCGGTTTGCCTGTGGGCGTTTCCGTACTCGCCGTTGCTGCGCCCGCCGCGGTCTTCGCCGTCGGAGTGCTTCTCTGGAGAAATTTCCTGCTTCGCGGGAAAGCCTGGCACGCCGCGTTTTTTCTGCCGGTGTTTTGGGCGAGCGTCAGTTATCTGAATTCTCTGGATTCTCCGCATTCCACCTTTGGAAATCTCGCCTATACCCAGATGAACTTTCTCCCGCTGATCCAGATCGCAGCGATCACCGGGATCTGGGGCATTGTATTTTTGTTGTGGCTTTTGCCTTCTTCCATCGGAGTTTTTCTTTCCCCCGCGCCGAGTTCGCGTGTCCGGGAAAGAGTGCTTGTCACCACGACATTTCTATTTGCCATTGTTCTCATAGCCGGAGCCTGGCGCCTTCGATCGCCCATCCTCATCACCGGAGCTGTGAGAGTGCAGCTCATCAGCTCGGACGCGCCGCGGGATATTTTCGCGGCGAACGATGAAAGCGCTTTGAGCCTGATCTCGCGCTATGCGGATGCCATGCCAGCTGCGTCTTCTCAACCCGCGGACGTGATTCTCCTTCCGGAAAAAATCGCAAAGATTTCGGAAGCCGGGTCGGAAAAGGCCAAAGCAATTTTGGCGGACGCCGCGAAGCGCAGCGGAGCCGATCTCGTGGTCGGCATGGACGAGCTCACGCCGCTTGGACGCCGCAACGAAGCACTCCTGTTCACGAGCAGCGGATCCATCCAGGAAAATTACGAAAAGCACCACTTCATTCCCGTTCTCGAAGCCGGTTACGTTCCCGGCAGAGACTATGTGACGTTTGAGCGGCCTTCGGGAATCTGGGGCATCGCCATTTGCAAGGACATGGATTTCCCGGGCCTCGGCCGCACCTATGGCCGGCTCGGCGTCGGGTTGCTTCTCGTCCCCGCGTGGGACTTCACGGTTGACGGATGGTTGCACGATCGCATGGCGATTTTGCGCGGCGTCGAAAGCGGATACACCATCGCGCGCACGGCCAAACAGGGCTTGCAGACGGTGAGCGACAGCCGCGGCCGTCTCCTTTTCGACCGCCGCGTTTTTCATGAGGGCTTCGTCGTTTCATCCGTGAGCGTTCCCGTCGCGCATGAGGACACCCTCTACGACCGCTGGGGCGATTGGTTTGAGTGGCTTTGCTGCGCAGCGCTTGTTGGTCTGCTTGCGTTGCTCGCTTCGTTGATGATTGGGCGCCCCGGCGAACCTGGGCCGCAGAAATGATCCTTCTCCTGATGGGAACCACGGGCGCCGGAAAAACGACCGTCGGTGAGCTGGTCGCTTCGCGGCTCGGCTGGACGTTTCTCGACGCGGACAGTTTTCACTCGCCGGCGAATATCGAGAAAATGCGGCGCGGAATTCCGTTGACGGACGAGGACCGGGCATCCTGGCTTGCGGCAATTCACCATGAGCTTGCTAAACGGAGCGCGGCGCGGGAAAACGTCGTCCTGGCGTGCTCGGCGCTCAAACAAAGGTATCGCGATGAAATCGGCGATGGGCTGGACATGCGGCTCGTGTACCTGAAGGGCAACTACGAAACCATGGCGCGGCACATCGCTGCGCGCCATGGCCATTTTGCTGGAGAGGGAATTCTTGCCGGACAATTTGCCGATCTCGAGGAACCGAAGAATGCACTCGTGATGGACGTGAGCAGGACTCCGGAAGAGCTTGCCGCCGGGATCGTCCGAAAGTTCGCGCGAGGGTGAAGAGAGGCGTCAGGCAGAACGAAGCGTGATGAGCGTGATCTCCGGGGGGACGCCAAGCCGCACGGGCGCGCCTACCGTGCCGAGCCCGCGATTCACGTATAAGGCAGAAGCGGGACGTTGTAATGTGGCGGCGGAGATGAAATGCGCGGAAGCCCGCGACCGCGCCGGCTCGAAGAGCGGACGCGTGTACAGTCCCGCGACGTAATCAGTGATGAATCGCGCGGGGCTGAGCCGATGATCGAGAATCTCCACCTGCACCTGGCCCCCGTGGGTGTGGCCGGCGAGAGAAAGCTCGACGCCGAGTTCCGCCGCGCGATTGAAGCTATTCGGATTGTGCGAAAGGAGAATATTCGGCATGTCCTTGCGGACGAGGGATTCCGCGCCGGGAAGCATCTGGACGCGGCGGCCGCTGGGAGTGCGCTCGCGCTGGTAATCCACTCCGATCAGGTTGAACGAGGCGCCGCGGAATTGCAGTTGCGCGTTCTCCGAACGCAGCAGCCGCATTCCATTGCGGGCGAAGAGGCGCTTGGCTTCGGCCTCGACGCCAGCGTAAATTTCGTGGTTGCCGTTGCAGCCCCAGACTCCGAGAGGCGCTTGCAGGCGGCGAACTTCGTCGATGCAATCCGCGATGGGATCGCCCGCGCCGGTGATGAAATCCCCGGTCACGACGGCAAGATCGGCATCGAGCTCGTTCGCCATGTCCACCGCGCGGCGAACTTGCGAGCGCGGCATATACCCGCTGAGATGGATGTCGCTGATCTGCGCGATCTTCAGGCCATTGAGCGGACCGGGAAGATTCGCGACCGGTATCTCAATGTAGCGGAATTGATAGTTCAGCCGCTCGGCGGCAAAGCCGTACACGGCGCTGAGAAAAGGCGCAGCGCCGGCGGCGGCAGTGGCCGTCTGGAAAAAGTAGCGGCGGGAAGGATTCGCAACGACATCGGGATCCGGCGAAGCAGACCTTCCGGCGGAAGAATTGCCCTTCAAGAGCCCTTTTGCAAAATGCCAAGCGCGGTCGAAGAGATGGACGAACTTGACGGCGATATAGGAAAGCAGAGCGCTGAAATACCACAAACCTGCGAGGGCGGTAATCATGGTGCCGCGGGGAATGATGCGGCCATGGCCCATGCGAATGCCGTCGTAGGTTGCGAGAATGACCAGAATCAGTGCGGAAAGATAGAGAAGGCGCGCGGCAATGCGAAGAGCATTGGTGCCCCAGCCCGCGGTCATGCGCCATAGCGCACGGAACCAGAATCGCTGCGAAAGGAAGAGCAGCGAAAGAATAGCCAGGCCAACACCGATTCGAAGAAGCAGCCAACCCCAGTTCACGTCGTATGCCCTCAGCAAACCCTTTCAGCTTACCATGTGCCGTGAGCCGAAAGGTTTTCGTGTGCTTCGCGCGCACCCCGTGTAAGATGTCCGTCCAACGGGGTTCGGTACCCAGGTATATGGAAAACGAAAATCGAAGTCGTGCGTCAGAACAGAGGAACCTCCCTGGGGGAGCGGGCTAATTTCGTAAGGACGCCGAAAGGCGTGACGGAGGAAAGAGATGAAGAAATTCTTGAGGGGTCTTGGGCTGGGGTTGGCGCTTGCATTGATAGCGGGTCCGGTGATGGCACAGGAGACGGCAAAGAAAATGGAGCCGAAACCCGCGCCGAGCCCGTCGCAAGAGGTACTCGATCAGTGGAACGATATCGGCAGGAAGCTGATTGCGATGGCTGAGGATTTTCCAGTGGACAAGTACGGGTACAAGCCGCACCCGGATTCGCGGACATTCCTGCAAATGATGCTGCACGTGTCCGGCTCCATGTACTACTTCACAGACACGGCACAAGGCAAAAAGGCACGTTTCGGAGATGAACCGAGCCTTGAGGGGCGGAGCACCAGGCCGGAATTGGTGGCCTTCGTGAAACAGTGCGTGAAAGACGGGGCGGATTTGATCAAGGAAAAAGGCGACAAAGGGATGGCGGAGGAAGTGGATGCCGGAGGGCAGATGATGCGGCTCTCGGACCTGGCCTACGGGCTGATCGAGCACTCCGGCGAACATTACGGGGCGCTGGTCGTCTACTACCGGATCAACGGAATGGTGCCGCCGGAATCGAGGAAAAAGAGCTAGGCGATTCGTGGAAGTTTAAGGCGAAAAGGGGCGCGGAAAGCCGTGCCCTTTTTTGTTTTCGTGAGTAACCTGCGAAATGCAAAGAGCCGGGCCGAAGACTGACCTCTAGACAGAAAAGCAGAGGCACGAAATATCGTGCCCTACAAAGAATGAGCGGCGGCGGAGAGGCCGGGAGAAGCAAGCAAAGTCTTCAATTGTTCTGGATCGGAAGCAGGCGGAAGACAGGATGAGCCAGAGCAGACTAGCGCGAGCGGTTTGTCTGCAGGAAGATGCGGAAGCGTTTCGCGGAGAGCGAGAGGGAGATTTTCGAGCGAAGCGCTGGGAGTGAGGCGAAGAACGGATTTGCCGAAGCGGAATACGGAGTTGGCTGCGGATTCAAGAGCTTGAGCGACGGAATCGCCCGCGGGACCCGTAATCACGACTTGCAGGGGATGATTGGCGAAGAGCGTGGCGGCGAGACCGTAGGTTGCCGCGAACATGCCGTACTGCGGAGCGATGCCCGCGAAAGCTTCCAGAGTTTTCTTGGCGAAATCGTAGTAACGGGAGTCGCCCGTGAAGGCGTGAAGGCGAGTCAATGCAATCGCAGCGACAGAATTGGCACTGGGCGTAGGCGAATCCTGAAACGGCTTGCGGCGGACGTCGAGGCCACCCATCGGCGGGGCGTCGGAAGCACGATCGAAGAAACCGCCGCCTTCCGCGTCGGCGTATTTTTCGATAGCGATGTCCATGGTGCGTTGCGCAGTGCGAAAATAGTGTGAATCGAGAGTGGTCTCGTACGCATCGAGGAGCGCAATCACTCCAACAACTTGATCGTCGAGAGAACCACGAAGCGCGGGACCTCCGATGCGATGGGCAAAGCCATTTTCTTCGCTCCAGGCTTCGCGCAGCATGCGGTCGAGCGTTTTCACCGCGAATTTGCGGCAATCCTCCGCGATCCAGCTTGTGTCGAGAATCCTGGAAGCGTCCAGATACCCCGAAACAAATATGGCGTTCCAGGAGACATACATCGTCTTGTCCACAAAGGGAGTGGGACGGGCAAGACGCGCTTCCCGCATCCTGGCCTCCGCGTCCGATTTGAGGCGGATCACTTCGTCTTCCGGCTTTCCCAGTGCGTTTGCGATTTTCGGAAAATCGCGCGCAATCCAGAGAACGTTTTTTGCAGGGTTATGGTGCATTTCGCCGTGGGCTTCGACATCGTAATAAAGCTCGATCACGCGAGATTCTTCCGGCGAGAGAACGGCCCGGACTTCTTCGAGAGTCCAAGTGAAATAGTCGCCGTCGTCTTCAAGAGAATAATCCGCATCCTGACTGGCGTAGAAGCCACCAGCCTCCCGATCGGATAAGACTTCGTTCACCCAGCGAATGATGCCTTCGGCCGTGCCGCGTAGAAACGGGTTGCGGGTGACGAGCCAGCCATGAAGGTAATTCTTCAAGAGCTCAGAGTTGTCGTAGGACATTTTTTCGAAATGGGGAACGAGCCAGCGCTCGTCCACGGAATAGCGGTGAAAGCCGCCGGCGAGCTGATCGTAAACGCCGCCGCGCGCCATTTTCTCGAGCGTGCTTTCCGCCATGGCAAGCAAGTGCCGCTCTTTCGTTTGTTGATAGCGCTCGAGGATCAGATCAATCGCAGAACAATGCGGGAATTTTGGGGAGCGGCCGAAGCCGCCATTCTTGATATCGAATTGCTGCGTGAGGGAGTGAATCTGCGCATCCACAACGCTGAGATCGAATTCAGCGCGCGCCCCTGCAAGCACTTCGGCCTGGGCGACGGCATAGCTGAGTGATTCGGCCGCGCGAACAAGATCGGCGCGCTTGTTCTTGTAGGAATCGGCGACGGCGAGGAGAAGACGGCGAAAGCCGGGGCGGCCCATCTGGTCTTCCGGGGGAAAGTAGGTTCCACCGAAAAACGGTTTGCCATCCGGCATGAGAAAACCCGTGAGGGGCCAGCCGCCCTGGCCGGAAATGGCGCTGATGGCGGACTGGTAGCGCGAATCTACGTCGGGGCGCTCGTCGCGATCCACTTTAACGGGAACAAAATGATCGTTGATGATTTTGGCGATTTCGGGATTTTCGTAGCTTTCGCGGTCAATGACGTGGCACCAGTGGCACCACACGGCGCCGATGTCGAGAAGGATAGGCTTGTCTTCTACCTGGGCGCGGGAGAACGCGGAGTCGCCCCACTCGTGCCAATCAATGGGCTGATGCGAAGCCGAACGCAGGTAAGGGCTGGCGGAGTCTTTGAGGCGGTTTTGAGGATGGTCGGCCAAGAGGATTCTCCCATTCAACGCAGGAGGAAACGTACAGGTTGCGATCCTTCGCTGCGCTCAGGATGACACATAGCAAAAAACGAACCAAGACAAAGTGAGGAAGCGCGAGAGTTGAAACCTTTCACTGGGCAACCCGCCGCGCGCAGGCCGCCGATTGCAAGTAAACTCAGGATGACTCAGTCAAAATAGATGCGCACTATTGAACCTTGTCGCCCGGACCGAGGTCGTGCGGATCGAGCGGCTTGCGGCCGGCGAAACCTTCATCCTGGCGATGATAATAGCGAATGCGGTCCTCGCCCAGTTTCCAGCAAAGATAGACTTCCTCATTGTCTATGATCGCGGGAAAATCGAGCAATCCGACGTCGAGATCCTTGACCAGACAACCGGTTTCAAGAATGCGGTCGAGAGCGGACTTCATGGAACCAGCCAACTGATTGTGCTCGAGGCGTACCTTGGCGAGTTTTTCGTAAGGCACGATGACGCCGCCCATCATCATAATGCGCGCGGCGACAGCGGAAAGATCCTGATCGAGGCGCGAAAGTTTCTTGCGGCAGTCCATGGCCTCAATGAGGACAGGTTCGAGTTGCCGGCGGGCGTGCTCGGCTTCGGTGAGCGTGAAGAGCCGTGAAGGAGGTTCTGGTTCGTCGTCCTGCGGAAGTTCGTCGTCTTCATCGGCCATGGCGTGTCCGTCGGGCGCGAATCGCGCTGCAGTGATGCTAACGCAAAGAACGCATGGGGTCGAGAGGCGACGATGTGGCCGGCAGCCCCGCGCGACCCGGGGAAAATCTAGCCTCCGATGAAGACCATAGTGCGCGACGGAGGAACAAAGCCGGGTTCGTTGATGTGATGGCTTTCTTCCTTTTCGAGGACGACGGATTCAATGAAAGAAGCGAGATCCTCGTCGGAAGCGCCGTCGCGCAGCAAAAAGCGGAGATCGTGGTCATCCTTGCTGAAAAGGCAGGTGCGGAGCTTGCCGTCGGCAGTGAGGCGGATGCGCGAGCAATGGCCGCAGAAAGCCTGCGTGACGGGCGCGATGAGGCCGATTTCGCCCGGAGCGCCGTCGGCAAACCGATATTTGCGGGCGGTCTCGCTGGGCTCGTGTGGAATGGGAACGAGCGGCCAGCGGGCATGGATGCGGGCATGGATTTCCGCGGCAGGAACAACCAAGTCGCGCGACCAATGGCGGTCGGCGTCGAGGGGCATGAACTCAATGAAGCGCATGATGACGCCGCGATCGCGCGCGAATTCGGCGAAGGATTCGACTTCATCCTCGTTGAAACCGCGCACGAGAACGGCGTTGACCTTGACGGGAGCGAGGCGGGTGGACTGCGCGGCGTCAATGCCGGCCATGACGGAAGAAAAGGTTTTGGTGCGGGTGATACGCTCGAATCTTGCGGGATCGAGAGAGTCGAGACTGATATTGATGCGGCGCAGTCCGGCGGCGATAAGCGAAGGGCAGCGGTCGCCGAGGAGAAAACCGTTGGTGGTCATGGAAAGATCGGGAAAGCCGAGAGCGGCAAGGCGTGAAAGGTAGGCTTCGACGCCGTCGCGGACAAGCGGTTCGCCGCCAGTGATGCGGACCTTGCGGATACCGAGGCGATGAAAAACGCGGGCGAGCCGGTCGAGTTCGGACCAGGAGAGAATCTCGGCGTGATCGCGGTAATTTTCCGGATCGGCCGAGCGGCAATAGACGCAGCGGAAATTGCAACGATCCGTGATGGAAATGCGCAGGTCCGTGATCTGGCGGCCGAATCTATCGTGGAGGGGCATAAAAAAACCCGATTCCTTCCCAGTGCAGATTGGAATCGGGATACACCGAAAAACACCACATTTCCGGTGAAGCCACTCCTTTCCAAGCTGCGGAATTACCGCAGGGGAGGCGCGGTCGTTTCCAGCCGTGCCCTCATCCCCGCCAAGCGGGGCATCGCCCCACGGGCCGTAGGTTTTCTCTCCGCGAGGCCCAAGGAGTCGGAGCTACAAACGAAGTGTACGCCCGTCTGCCTAAGGAGGCAAACGCCTGCTTTTGGGGCAGGAGAGGAAGCGCATTCATCGAGATTTAGTTTCTGTGTAATGGAGCGGCAATGAGAGTCAGAGAGAGTGCCGCGGGTCGAATCGGCGCTAACCGAGTCGAGAGGGCCGACGACACTTCTTTTCCATAGGAAAGGCGACTGAAATGATAAGAAGGGCCGCAATTTTGGGTCTGGTAGCACTAGGACTATCGAGTACGGCTTTTGCGCAGGAAGGCCGCGTCCCCCAAGGCGTTCCTCATTTGGATCACGTATTCCTAATCATGATGGAAAACCACGGCTATTTTCAGGTTATTGGCAACCCCAACGAACCTTACCTGAACAGCCTGATTTCCCAAAAGAAAGTCAACCTGGCAAAAAATTATTTTGCTGTGGGTCACCCGAGCCTGACCAATTATTTGGAAGTTGTGGGAGGGTCCAATTTCGGAATTCGCAGTGACAACCCTCCGAATTGGGGGGCGACGAACTGTACGCCGAACATCGCCTCAGGACTTGTAAACGCCGATAATGATCTCGGCAGCGCCCCGATCCCGATCGAGACAAGCTCAATCTGCCCGATCAGCGGGACGGGCAACGACGCGGAAACGCCCGCCGTTGACAACTGGAATGAAACGGAGCCCGGGATCTTTAATTATCTCGCGGACCTCGATGGGGTGAAGTCGGTGCCTGGCGAACCGGTCACAGGAAAGACGATTGGCGACCAGCTGGTGCGCGTCGGGATGAGCTGGAAGAGTTATCAGGAGGACCTGCCGCTTGGTTCTCCCTATGGCGTGAATTCGAGCAACGGGACAGTCAGCAATCTGACGGATTTCACGGATCTCGCTCCCCTAACCTCCTCGAACTACGTGCAGAAATACGCGGTGAAGCACAACCCGTTCGCTTATTTCAAAGACGTACAAGATGGACAGTGGAGGGAGAATAGCTTGAATAACGTCGTGGGCTTTGGTGGTCCACGGGGCCTCTATGCGGATCTTGCCAGTGGAAACGTGCCGAATTTCGCGTTTATTGCACCGAATCAGTGCAACGATCAGCATGGCCGAAATCCAAAGGACTCAACCGAAAATGCGGACTCGTTTTGCGCCTACGACCCGGGCCTTCCACCGGGCGACCTGACCGTCGGGACGCAAGCAGGGCTCAATCCCGGCCTGATCCAACAAGGAGACGTCACCATCCAGCAGATCGTCCAAGCCATTGTTGCCTCCAGATTTTGGCACGAAGGCCACAACGCGATCATCATCGTCTGGGATGAGAACGATTACAGCGGATTGCTGAATCCGCCGACCGGCGTGTTCCCACCCCAAAATCAGAACCAGGTGGTGCTGACCGTTCAGACGAGTTATGGATCGGGACCGGGTGTTCAGAGCGGGACCTACTACACCAGTTTTTCAATCTTGAAGTCACTGGAATCAGGATTTGGGCTGCCGTGCCTGAATCATGCCTGCGACGCTGGTGTCAACGTGATGACGGACCTATTTGGCGGCTCCGATCACGACCATAATAAATGGTAATGGGCTAACCCAGCAGTACGAATCTGTCCGGCGGACGGACCCCCAAAGGGGGTCCGTCTTTTTTGGAGCCGACTGAACATCACAATCCCCGATCCAGCGAAGGATCATAACGGGCTTAACCAGGGGATATGGTAGAGTTTGGCCCACGCCATGCGGATTTTCATTCTGGGGGCGGGAGCGACCGGCTCCCTACTCGCGCAACTTCTGGACCGGCAAGGGCACACGGTGTGGTGCGGAGACCGCGATCCGGAGCGCGCGCGGCGGTTCCTCGGCAAGCGAAGCCCAATTCCAATCGCCAAGGTCAATGCGCGCAATTTGCGGGGCATTGTGCGTGCGGCGAAAGGCTGCCAACTGATCGTCAATGCTTCCGCTTCTGTGTTCAACGAGATTGTGTTGCGCGCGGCGCTTAGGCTGCGAGCGCATTACCTGGACTTGAGTTCACAGCTCACGAAAAACCCGTTCAAGCCGGAACAGCTTCGGTACTCAAAGCGATTTGAAGAGAAAAACCGCGCAGCGGTGATTGACGCCGGAGCCGCGCCGGGATTGACGAACCTGCTTGTGAAACGCGCGGCGGATTTGCTGGACGAAGTCGAGGCTGTGCATATCCGGCTTTACGAATGCAGCGAGAGTGAAGATCCAATCTCGCAGTGGTCGCCGGAAGTTTCCTTCGACGAGGCGGTTTCGCGGCCGCGCGTCTTTCGAGACGGAAAATTTCAACTGGCGAGGCGCTTCTCCGAAGTGGAGAAGTTCCGGTTTATCGAGCCGGTGGGGAGTGTGAACGTCGTACTCGCAGCGCAGGACGAGGTGGCTACGCTTCCGAGGTTCATTTCCATGCGGGACCTCGACGTGAAGATCGGCGGCAATGAAATTGACCGGCTGCGGCGGTGGCACCGGCAAGGAAAACTCTCCAAATCGCGTGGGATGGCGAAACACAGGTTTCCCGCGACTTTTACGCCGAGGAAAATTGCGAAGCTGATTCGAAGCGGCATTTTGCAGAACGCGCGGTTTGCCGCGGCGGTTCTTGTGGAGGGCGTCAAGAGCGGAACCAAAGGAGACAGGCGCGTACAGGTGCGAAGCGACGTACTGTTTCCTTCGCTTTATCAAATTCGGCAGCAGGGCCGCTTTGCCACGCCGGTAGCGTACGCGACGGCCCATGTCGCTGCGCTGTTTGTGAAGCACTTTCCCCGAGATTTGGGCGGTGTTCGCCCTCCGGAAGCCCTGCCATTGCACGCGCGCCGGGCGATTCTCGCGGGACTTCGCGCACATGGAATCAACATCACGCACCGGATTGCAGCTCTGCGGCAGCATGAGGATGAAGAGGAGCTGTAGGGCAAGCTTTCTGAAGTCTTCGAATCAATCGATTGAAAATGAGACAGTTAAGTTGGATGTCCCGGTCTAAGAAGGAACTGTTGTGAACAGCGACATTGTGATTCCCGAATTGAAACGATTCTCCTGGTTGGAACACTAACCAAGAGAAGGGATCAGCTTATGACGGTACATGTAACTTCCATGAGAGAGCCCCATTACGACATCTTGATTGACGATGCGGACGGCAAGAAGCTTTGGCTGGAGAGCCTCCACGACATTGAGACCGCCCGGCAGCGGTTGCCGCAACTCGCTGCACAGTACCCTGGAATGAGACTGGTGCTCTGGCACCGCAAAAGCCAAACCATCCTGGCCGCTACAGAAGGCTATTAAAACGGCAAGTCCCCCGCCAGCAGGTGGGCAATAGAGATCATGATTGGCGTCGCCCGTGCGCGTGAAGTTTGCTGGCTGGAAAAATGTTTGGGCTGGCCTCTGTCCATGAGTCGTTGATTTCCAATCAGATAACTCCTTGTCATTTGAGGCAACCGGCCCTTCAACGAAATTGCCAAGGGTGTTGGCGGCTGGTAGCGTGGTGGCAAATCACCTGGAGGCAACGCATGTTGAGATTCGGCCGGGTACTTCTTTGTGCTTTGCTGGGGACGACGCTCCTGTTTGGGGCGCGGCACTTGGCATCGTCGGCGCAAGCGGAACCTGCTCCGCTGAAGATCGGCTTCCTTCTGGATTCGCTCGAAGTGGAACGATGGCAGACGGACACACAAGTGTTCCAAAAGCGCGCCAAGGAACTCGGAGCACAAGTACTGCTGGAGACCGCGGAAGGAAGCGATGATCGTCAATACCAGCAGGCACAGAAATTGCTCGACGATGGGGTGAAATCGCTGGTGATCGTGCCGCACGATACGGACCGCGCCGTGCAAATCGTAACTTTGGCGAAGGCCAAAGGCGTTCCGGTCGTCAGCTACGACCGACTAATCCGTAACAGCGGTATCAATTATTTCATCGGGGTTGACTCCGTGAAGATCGGCGAAATCCAGGCGCAGTGGCTGGTGAAGCGCGCACCCAAGGGCAATTACGTACTAGTGGAAGGATCGCCGACGGATATCAATGCGCGCCTGCTCCGGGAAGGGCAAAAAAAGGTTTTGAAACCCTACCTGGACCGAGGGGACATCAAGATTGTCGGCGACGTGTGGTGCGCGAACTGGAACCCTCTGGAAGCGTACACGCACATGGTGAAATTGATCGCTGCGAATCACGGACGCATCACGGCGGTAGTGGCATCGAATGACGGCACGGCGGGCGGAGCGGTGCAGGCCCTGCAAGAAGCCAAGCTCGCGGGAAAAGTGCTCGTATCCGGGCAAGATGCCGATCTGGCAGCCGTCATTCGGCTGCTCAAAGGGACGCAGACGATGACGGTTTACAAGCCTCTGAGCTCCGAAGCCATACAGGCTGCGGACGTGGCCGTAAGCCTGGCCAAAGGCAAGACACCTCCGACCGCGCAAAGCATTTCGGTTGGAGGCAAAAACGTGCCGGCGTTTCTTGACATGGTTGAGGTAGTGACCAAAGACAACGTGATGCAAACGGTGATCAAAGACGGATTTCAAAATCTGGACACGATCAAAAAATCTCTTCCTCCTGACGAGTGGCCGAAATAGGGTGAAGGAAGTTTTCGCGGAGCGCCGGACGAAAGCCTTGAAATCCTAACGATAGGCTTTCCACATATCATCAATGAAGGTGTACTGAGGCACTTCGCCCTGCAGCCAGTAACGCGTCTGGCCCTGGCGTTCCCAGTCGGCGGTATAGTCGAAACCGGTCTGCGCCTTGATCTCGGCGACCGCTTGCGTGTCATCCTCATTCATCCAGCGATCCACATAATCGAAGAATGCCGGGTGATTCCAGATGCTTTCGGCATGCAATATGTGTATGACAAGCGCCTCACCGACCCAGGAAACCGAAGTACAGCATCTTCGATAGGCTTCTCCGAGCTGTTCATTGCCGTTGATCAGCGGCCAGGCGGAAGGCTGGAGCTGTTCATACGGTCCATAGAGGCCGGGGCTGACGATTTGCCCGTTGGCCTCCACGCCGTAGTGGCCGCCATAAATCACCGTGGCGCCTTGCCAGGCCTGTTGATAGGTTCCCGCGGGAGGGAGTTGATTCACGTAGACCGTTTGCATGTCCTCGCCGAATTGGTCCGGATATTGTCCCGAGACATTTTTCATGCCGTCATTATTCAGAAGAATCCCCGCGAAGATGATCGGCAATTTTCGGCCGCTGCGGTGGCCGCCGAATGCGGGCCAACCGTATCCCGCCTGGACGCAACCATAGAGGTCTATGCCGTACTGCACGAAATAATTGGTCAGATTCACCTTCTGATCGGCAGAAAAATTCAGCATGAGCAGCAATGCGGCGTAAGAATCCGCGAAGGCGATGTGCTGGCCATAGCTGGGCATGTAGTCGGCGGGAGCGTCGAAGAGAAACGGATTGGTGTCAATCCACGGCCGGCGGTATAAAGACTCGAACTGTGCGAGAGTCGGCGTTCCGGACGGGTTCGGCGGCGTGAGAGAAGGCAGAAGATTCCGTTGCAGGTTGTTCGCGTGGTAGATGGTCTGCGAGCGGTCGCAATAAGCGGGCCGGAAGGCGTCCGCGGAAGGCGCTTGCGAGAGAACGGTCAGAACGGAGACGGAGGCGACGGGGCTCGCGCTCATGTCCGAAGCGCGCATGACTTCGGGAGCGGAGTGAATTTGCGCAAGACTGATCGAGGAGACAAGACTGTCGCCGGGCTTGAGCGTGATCGGAGGATAGGAGCGGAGAGAAGCATCAAACCACCACGACTCGTCTGTTCCATCGTTGAGACGCGAATCGAAACCGCTTTTACTGTTCGCCGTGGGGAGATTTACGACCGAGCCGTTCAAGTACGGGGAAGAAGTTGTTGGAGCCGGACTGATGGCCGTAATCGTGACTGGTCCGACGACATAATAATCGCCGGTGACGAATTGGCCCGCGGCGACGGGCTGGCTGAAAGTCCACGTGATGCCGTCTTTGGTCAATGAGGACACAGTGCCCGGAGGCGGGGGAGATGATGGAGGCGTTACTGTCACCATGGCGCTTGAGGCTTTTGTGCTGTCTGCAACGCTGGTGGCCGTGACGCTGAAGTTTCCTCCCGCGCTTCCCGCTGTGTAGAAACCGCTCGAAGAGATCATTCCGCCGCTGGCAGTCCATGTGACACCTGTGTTCGAGGTGCCGGAGACGTTCGCGGTGAACTGTTGAGTGCCGCCCGTGGAAAGTGTTGCGGAACTCGGAGATACACTGACAGTTACATTGGAATTGCCCGGCGGTGCGGGGCCGGTTCCCCGCGAAGAGGCGGTTCCTGTGCATCCAGAGAGAAATTCCAGCAAGAATGCGAGACCGAACAAGGAAACCAGGATTGCTTTCGGACAGCGAAAGCGGGAAACGGAAGAGGCCGCACCTTCAACGGGGAAAAGGGAATTGCCTGGCTTCATGACGTTCGATTCCTTGGGAAAAGTGTATCGGCCTGGAACTTTGTTTCTCTACTGAACCGAGGGACAGTTTTGGCACAGTGCGCCGACGCGGTCGGCTCCAAAGGGTTCCATGGCATCCGCGCGCTCGCATCCGTCAGGATGGATGCTGGCCGCGAATGGCCATCACTGTTACAATGCTCGAAACGTATGGCCGACTGGAAACAGATCACCGCCCGCATCCGGCGAGCGCGTGGCAGCAAGAATCCCGAAGAGCAACTATCCAATCTTTTCCAAAAGACAAGCGATGCGATGGTTGCGTTCGAGCTGGCGCGCCACTTCGAAGCTGCGGGGCAGAATGCGGAAGCCGCAAAGTGGTATGCGACGGCAGCGCAACGCTTCCGCCGCGCGGATTGGAAGACCAAAGCCCAGGAAGCAGTGACGCGCTTGGGCGGGCAAGTGCCTGCAGCCGAATCAGGGATGGAAATCCCTAGCGACGAGGAAAAACCCTTCTCCGCTCCACTGACAACGATGCCCACGCCGGGGCTGCCATTCGAACAGAATGCCGAGACATTTGAAGCGATCGTATCCTCGCCGGTCGAGGAAGCGGCTTCATCTGAAATCGCGCGGCCAGCTGGCCAGCCTCCAACAGATTCAAGGCCCCACAGAAGGAGAGGCCGCCGCGGTGGAAGAAACCGCAGAAGAGGGGGAGCGGGGGGAGTTGAAGTTCCTGCTCAGGGGCGTTCCGAGCGACCGAGTCTCAGTCCGAGTCTTCTGGAAGAGTCGGCGGCGGCAGAATCAGGGATTTCCGCGCCGCTCATCGGGCCGGATAGCCGGTCCATGCCGCGGCTGCCAGTGGAACCTGAGGGAGAAACTGCGGGCGCGGGATTGAAAGGGCGCTATGGGGATCCGGGCCTGTCTTCTCGGCTTTCCAAGTTGGAGATGCAGTTTCGCAGGCTGCTCACCTGCCCTCCTGCAAAACTCGATCGTGCGGAAACCGCTCCAGCTGGCCCGGGAGTTTTCGTCCTGACCGACGAGGAAATGACCAGCTATTACTACGTGGAATCCTGCGACACCTTGCGCGTAGCAATCGCCAATGTGGCGCGAGGCGGAGTCGGCCGCCGTGGAGCTCCTTCGATTAAGCCCATGCTCGCCGAGTATTTGGGAATTCCTGAAACGCGAGTAGCCAAATATCTTTCCGATCATTGCGTGGTCCGGTGGCTGCAGCTCGATGAAGGAGCCGCGCAATTTGCGCACTTTGCGATCGCGGTGCTACGCCCAACCCTGAATGAATAGGCAGAAAAGTGCCGAAACCGCGCGAGGGAAGTTCCCAATTGGCGCAATTCCATGCCTTGGCGAACGAAGAGTAACCCCCCGAATTAGTACCAG
>Ga0335079_10003240_pt1 | contig 18792 bp, 14 predicted proteins | sample Lox_Sample_33_FD_206719 | JGI IMG/M metagenome (GOLD analysis project Ga0335079, IMG submission 206719) | Soil microbial communities from Loxahatchee National Wildlife Refuge, Florida, United States - Lox_Sample_3.3 | ecosystem: Environmental > Terrestrial > Soil > Wetlands | place: USA... | reverse complement strand
TCAGCCCGAAGAGCCGCGTCGCCATGCTCATTGCCAGCAGCAGCGACGTCCCGGGTGCGGACCCGGGATTGCAGTCGCTCGCCACCGCGATCGCCGCACCCGCCGCGCGCAGCGCCGCGACCGGCGGAGGCCGCCCCGCTGCAAGGCAGTAATACGCAACGGGCAGCAGCACCGCCGCGGTTCCGGCGCTCGCGAGGGCCGCCGCTTCCGCCTCGCCCGCGTACTCGAGGTGATCGCATGACAGTGCTCCGCAGCGGGTCGCGAGCAGCGTGCCGCCGAGGTTGGAAAGCTGCTCGGCGTGCATCTTCACCGGCAGTCCGAGCGCGCGCGCGGCGCTGAACAGCGCCTGCGACTGGGCAACGCTAAAGCCGATGCTCTCGCAGAAGACGTCCACCGCATCGATGAGCCCCTCACGGGCAAGCGCCGGCAGCCACTCGCGCGCGATCACATCGACGTAATCGTCCGCACGGCCGCGATATTCGGGCGGTAGTGTGTGTGCCGCGAGCAGCGTGGTACGCACCGTGACGGGAAAGGTACGCCCGAGGTGGCGCGCGACGTGCAGCATCTTGGCTTCGTCGGCGAGCGTCAGTCCATAACCCGATTTGATCTCGACGGTTGTCACCCCTTCGGCCAGCAGTGCCGCGAGCCGTGGGGCGCTCTCCTCGAAGAGCTGCTGCTCGCTTGCCGCGCGCACCGCCCGGACGGTCGAGAGAATGCCGCCGCCGCCACGGGCAATGTCCTCGTATGAGGCCCCACGTAGCCGCTCGGCGTACTCGATGGCGCGTGTGCCCGCGAACACGAGATGCGTGTGACAGTCGATGAGTCCTGGCGTCACCCAGGCGCCCCCGAGATCGTGCACCTCATCCGCCGTGAGCGGCGGTCGCGCCGCCTCTTCACCCACCCACTCTATGCGATCGCCGCGGGTGATGAGCGCGCCCTGCCGCAGGCGGCTCCCGGCCGCATCGCAGGTCGCGAGCTGCGCGTTACGCCAGAGCTTCAGCGGCTCGTGCACGGCGCGCCTGCACCTCTAGCCGGCAGAGCCGAGGAAGGGGAGGTTGAGCCCCTTCGCGCGCGCGCAGTCGATGGCGATCTCGTACCCGGCGTCGGCGTGCCGCATGACGCCGCTCGCCGGATCGTTCCACAACACGCGCGCGATGCGCCGGGCGGCAGCGGGCGTGCCGTCGCAGACAATCACGACACCCGCGTGCTGCGAGTACCCCATGCCGACCCCCCCGCCGTGATGGATCGACACCCAGGTCGCGCCACTCGCGGTGTTGAGTAGCGCGTTCAGCAGCGGCCAGTCGGCCACCGCGTCCGAGCCGTCGCGCATCGCCTCGGTCTCGCGGTTGGGGCTCGCGACCGAGCCCGAATCGAGGTGATCGCGTCCGATGACGATCGGAGCTTTCAGCTCCCCCCGCGCCACCATCTCATTGAACGCAAGTCCGAGCCGATCGCGATCGCCGAGGCCGACCCAGCAGATGCGCGCCGGCAGCCCCTGGAACTGGATGCGCTCGCGCGCCATATCGATCCAGTGATGCAGCTGTTGATCGTCGGGTAGGAGTTCGCGCACTTTCGCGTCGGTGCGATAGATGTCCTCCGGATCCCCCGAGAGGGCGGCCCAGCGAAACGGGCCGACGCCGCGGCAGAAGAGCGGCCGCACATAGGCCGGGACGAAGCCGGGGAAGGCGAAAGCATCCTTCACGCCCTCATCGAAGGCCATCTGCCGCAGGTTGTTGCCGTAATCGAAAACGGGAATCTTCAGTGCGCGGAAGGCGAGCATCGCCTCGACGTGGCGGGCCATCGAGGCGCGCGCCGCGCGCGCGACCTGCGCTGGGTCGGCGGCGCGCAGCCGGTCCCACTGCTCGAGGGTCCACCCGTGCGGCAGATAGCCGTTGACCGGGTCGTGCGCCGAGGTCTGATCGGTCACGGCATCCGGCCGCACCGCGCGGCGCAGCAGCTCCGGCAGCACTTCGCAGGCGTTGCCGAGCAGGCCGACCGAGCGCGCCGTGCCGTCGCGGCGTGCGCGCTCGAGGATCCCGAGCGCCTCATCGAGTGTTCGCGCCTCAACGTCGAGATAGCGCGTAGCGAGGCGCTTGGCGATGCGCTCCGGGCGGCATTCGATGGCGAGCATCGAGGCGCCGGCCATAGTGGCCGCGAGCGGCTGCGCGCCGCCCATGCCGCCGAGGCCCGCGGTGAGGATCCACTTGCCGCTGAGATTGCCGCCGTAGTGCTGGCGGCCCATCTCCGCGAAGGTCTCGTAGGTACCCTGCACGATGCCCTGGCTGCCGATATAGATCCAGGAGCCTGCCGTCATCTGGCCGAACATCATGAGCCCCTTGCGATCGAGGGCATTGAAATGCTCCCAGTCCGCCCAGCGCGCCACGAGGTTGGAATTGGCGAGCAGCACCCGCGGGGCATCGGCGTGGGTGCGGAAGACCCCGACCGGCTTACCGGACTGGACGAGCAGCGTCTCGTCATCGGCGAGGGCGCGCAGCGCGTTCACGATCTGCTCGTAGCACTGCCAGTTGCGCGCCGCCTTGCCGATGCCGCCGTACACCACGAGCTCCCCGGGGCGCTCGGCGACCTCCGGATCGAGATTGTTCATCAGCATGCGCAGCGCCGCCTCGGTGAGCCAGCTGCGGCAGCTGAGGGTGGTACCACGCGGGGCGCGCAGCGGCACTCGGGCGGAGGGTGCGGTCATGGTTGCCTCGGCTGACAGGTTGCGGTGAGCTCGTAGCGCGAGCCGGGATGATAGAGGTCGGCGACGCTCGCGATGCGTCCATTGGAGAACGTGCGCCGCAGGATCAGCAGGCACGCCTCGCCGGGCTCGAGTCGCAGCAGTCGGCGGATGCGTGGCCCGGGGACCAGCGCGCGCACGGTGTGCTCGGCCCGCTGCAGCGGCGCGATACGGATGAGGAACTCGTGCGGTGTGGTACGCGTGAAGTCGTTGCGCAGGTAGCCGGGGGCGACCTGCGGGTTGACGTAGCGCTCCTCGACCTGCAGCGGCGCCCCGTCCTCGAAATGCACCAGCAGAGAATGGTCGAGCGCGGCGCCGGTCCTCACGCCGCAGCGCTCGGCGAGCTCGCGCGTAGCGCTCACCGAGCCGAGCGCGATCACGCGGGCGCGATGCTCGTGTCCGCGGGCGCGGATCTCGTCGGCGACGTTGCGGACTTCGAGGGGATGGGCGTGCACGCGCTGCTCGGCAACGAAGGTACCGACCCCGGCAACCCGCACCAGGACGCCATCGGCCGCCAGCTCGCGCAGCGCGCGATTCGCGGTCATGCGCGATACCGTCAGCGTGCGCGTCAGCTCGTTCTCGGAAGGTACCCGCGCACCCGCGGCCAGCACGCCGCCGGCGATCTGCTCGAGAATGAAGTGCTTCACCTGGAGATAGCGCGCGGCGGCCGGCGGCAGGGACAAGCGGGCGGTACTTCCTGGATGAGAAATCGGTGCGGAGGGCGAAGCAGCCAATCCTATTATCGCCCGCGGGACTTCACTTGTCTATACAGGTTCAGTGCGCAGGCGCGCCCGGGCGCGGGTCGGGGCGCGGGCGCGACGGCGCCCGCCGCGCGATCGGCTGTTCCCCTGTCCGGTGGGATTGGGTAGAATGCGCGGCCCCCCGCGGCTTAACCGCCGTGCGGGGACGGGTGGCTGGTGCCACGCGCGGCTTGAGTCTCGAGTCCGCGGCACCCCCGAGAAAGCTTGAGCGGAAAGCCCCCCTGGGGGCTTTTTTTTTGCTGGGCCTTAAGGCCCATTTTTGTTTGGCGGGGCGCCGCGGGCGCCCGAGGGTGCTGTGACGGTGACGGGGACCTTGCGCGAGCGGCTGACCGCCCTCATCGAACCGGTGATCGCACGGATGGGATTCGAGCTGGTGGAGCTCGAGTTCGCCGCCGGGCGCGCGCACGCGCTGCTGCGCCTTTATATCGACCGGGAAGGTGGCGTCGGTCTCGAGGACTGCGAGCGCGTGAGCCGCGAGGTGTCAGCGCTCCTCGACGTCGAGGACCCCATTCCGAGCGCCTACACGCTGGAGGTGTCCTCACCGGGCTTTGACCGGGTGCTGCGCACCCGCGCGCATTTCGGACGCTTCGTCGGCTCGCGCGTGTTCGTCGAGCTCAAGGAGCCGCGCGGCGGGCGGCGCCGCTACACCGGTACGCTGCTCACGGTCGATGAGGCGGGCATCGCACTCGAGGTCGACCGCGAGCACGTGGCAGTGGCATTCAACGAGATTGGCAAGGCACGGCTCGCGACTTGAGGCGGTGCGGCCGGGACTTTCGGCTTACGAGGTAGCAGGCAAGTGAACAAAGAAATCCTCATGGTGGTCGACGCCGTTTCCAACGAGAAGGGCGTCGACAAGGAAGTGATCTTCGAGGCGCTCGAAGCCGCCCTCGCGTCTGCCACGCGCAAGAAGCACGGTGAGGAATGGGAGGTGCGCGTCGCCATCGACCGCAAGAGCGGCGACTACGAGACCTTCCGCCGCTGGAAGGCATTCGCCGACGATTCCAAGGAGCTCGAGGTTCCCGAGCGCGAGCTGCGGCTCGAGGACGCGCTCGAGATCGACCCGAAAGCCGAGATCGGGGGCTTCGTCGAGCAGCCGATCGAGTCGGTGGCCTTCGGGCGCATCGCCGCCCAGCAGGCCAAGCAGGTCATCGTGCAGAAGGTGCGCGAGGCCGAGCGTGCACAGGTGGTCGACGCTTACCGCGATCGGGTCGGCACGCTGGTCGGGGGGGTGGTGAAGCGCGTCGACCGTAACGGCATCTACATCGACCTGGGCAGCAACGCCGAGGGCTTCGTGCCGCGCACCGACATGATCCCGCGCGAGCAGGCCAAGCCGCAGGACCGTATCAAGGCGTATCTGAAGGAGGTGCGCTCCGAGCCGCGTGGCCCACAGCTGTTCCTTACCCGCACCGCGCCTGAGTTTCTCGTCGAGCTGTTCAAGCTCGAAGTGCCGGAGGTCGGACAGGGCCTGATCCAGATTCTCGGCGCTGCGCGCGACCCCGGGGTACGCGCCAAGATCGCCGTGCGCAGCAACGACCCGCGCATCGATCCGGTCGGCGCCTGCGTCGGCATGCGCGGCTCGCGCGTGCAGGCGGTCTCGAACGAGATCGCCGGCGAGCGCGTCGACATCATTCCCTACGTGGACAACCCCGCGCAGTTCGTAATCAACGCGATGTCGCCCGCCGAGGTCATGTCGATCGTGGTCGATGAGGACGCGCACAGCATGGACATCGCGGTGTCCGAGGAGAAGCTGTCGCAGGCCATCGGCCGCGGCGGCCAGAACATCCGTCTCGCCAGTCAGCTCACCGGCTGGGATCTGAACGTGATGACCGAGTCTGATGCCGAGGCCAAGAGCGAGACCGAGGCGAAGGAGCTGGTGCAGAACTTCATGAAGCAACTCGACGTCGATGAGGACGTGGCGACGATCCTGGCGCAGGAAGGCTTCTCGACCATCGAGGAGATCGCCTACGTGCCGCAGGCCGAGCTCGCGGCGATCGAGGAGTTCGACGAGGACATCGTCAAGGAGCTCCGCAATCGCGCGCGCGACGTGCTGCTCACGCAGGCGATCGCCAGCGAGGAGACGCTCGATCAATCGATGCCGGCGGACGATCTGCTGCTCCTCGAGGGCATGAGCCCGGACCTGGCGCTGACCCTCGCGCGGCGCGGCGTGCGCACACGTGAGGATCTCGCCGGGCAGTCGGTGGATGAGCTCGCCGACATCGAGGGGCTCGCGGCCGACAAGGCCGCCAAGCTCATCATGACGGCGCGCGCGCCGTGGTTCGAGGCAGGTTAAACCTATGGCGGAAGTGACTGTTTCCCAGTTTGCCGAGGTCCTGAAGGTGCCGGTCGACCGGCTGCTCGTGCAGCTCGACCAGGCGGGCATCAAGGTCTCGGGTCCCGACGCGCGCATCAGCGACGACGCGAAGCTCGAGCTGCTCACCCACTTGCGCCGCAGCCACGGCAGCGACGCCGACGGTGACGGCGCGCCGCGCAAGATCACGCTCAAACGCAAGACACAGAGCGAGCTCAAGCTCGCGAGCAACCAGGGTCGCGCCCGCACGGTCAACGTCGAGGTACGCCGCAAGCGCACCTATATCAAGCGCGACGTGCTCGAGGAGCGGGCTCGCGCTCAGCAGGACGAGCTCGACCACCGCAAACGCGAGGCCGAGGAGGCGGCGCGCGCCGAGAGCGAGCGCGCCGAGGCTGAGCGGCGCGAGCGCGAGCGGCTGGAGGCGGAGAACCGCCGCCGCGTCGAGGAGGAGGAGTCACGGCGCCGGGCCCAGGAAGATGCGCGCCGCGCCGCCGAGCAGCGCAGTCGCGACGATGAGGCACGGCGGCGTGCTGAGCGCGAGGAACACGAGCGCCGCAGCGGCGAGCGCGACCGCCCGGCGGTGACGGCGCCGGTAGCGGCCGCGCCGCGCGAACGCGCCCCCGGCGAGGCTCCCGCGGCGGACGACAAGCAGCACACGCGCTACGGGCGGCAGGAACTGCATGTCACCGGGGATGTCAGCTCGCGCTACAAGAAAAAGCGCCGCGCCAAGGCGCGTCCGGTGCCGGCCGCCGCCGAGGGCAAGCATGGGTTCGAAATGCCGACCGCGCCGGTGGTGCGCGAGGTCGGCATCGGCGAGACGGTCACCGTGGCCGAGCTCGCGCAGAAGATGGCCGTCAAGGCAACCGAGGTCATCAAGGTGCTCATGAACATGGGCGTCATGGCCACCATCAATCAGCCGATCGATCAGGACACCGCGGTGCTCGTGGTCGAGGAGATGGGCCACACACCCAAGGTCCTCAGGGAGAATCAGATCGAGGCCGACCTGCAGGGCGAGCAGGCGGAGGCCGCGCTCGAGCCGCGTCCGCCGGTGGTCACCGTGATGGGTCACGTCGATCACGGCAAGACCTCGCTGCTCGATTACATCCGCCGCACCAAGGTGGCCGCGGGCGAAGCCGGCGGGATCACCCAGCACATCGGCGCCTACCACGTCGAGACGCCGCGCGGTGTCATTACATTCCTCGATACCCCCGGTCACGCCGCCTTCACCGCAATGCGCGCGCGGGGGGCCCGGGCCACTGACGTGGTGGTGCTGGTGGTGGCCGCCGACGACGGCGTGATGCCGCAGACGATCGAGGCTATCCAGCATGCACGTGCTGCGGGGGTGCCGATCGTCGTGGCGGTCAACAAGATCGACAAGAGCGACGCCGATCCCGAGCGGGTGCGCACCGAGCTCTCCAAGCACGAGGTCATCTCCGAGGAATGGGGCGGAGAGAACATCTTCGTGCCGGTGTCCGCACGCACCGGGCAGGGGATCGATCAGCTGCTCGAGGCGATTCTGCTGCAGGCCGAGGTGCTGGAGCTGCGCGCGCCGCGCACCGGTCTCGCCTCCGGCGTGGTCATCGAATCGAGCATCGAGAAGGGCCGCGGCGCGGTTGCGACCGTGCTGGTCAAGCGCGGCACATTGCACCTCGGTGATCCGATCATTGCCGGCTCCGAGTTCGGCCGCGTACGTGCGATGTTCGACGAGAACGGCAAGGCGGTCTCCGAGGCGCCGCCGTCGATGCCGGTCGTGGTGCTCGGCCTCTCGACGGCCCCGAACGCCGGCGACGAGCTGCTGGCGGTGGAGAGCGAGCGCAAGGCGCGCGAGGTGGCGCTCTATCGTCAGGGAAAGTTCCGCGACGTGAAGCTGGCGCGCCAGAGCACGCGCGCCGAAGATGTCTTCTCGCAGATGGGCGAGGAGAAGGCCGGCGTCGTGTCGGTGCTCATCAAGGCCGACGTGCAGGGCAGCGCCGAGGCGCTGCGGGAGGCGCTCAGCAAGCTGTCGACGGCCGAAGTGCAGGTGAAGGTGATCGCCAGCGGCCTCGGCGGCATCACCGTCTCCGACGTGCAGCTCGCCGCGGCGTCGCGGGCGCTGGTGATCGGCTTCAACGTGCGCGCCGATGCCGGCGCGCGCGAGGCGGTCAAGGAGACCGGCGTCGAGGTGCGCTACTACAGCATCATCTACGAAGCCATCGATGACGTGAAACAGATGATGTCCGGCATGCTGCAGCCGGAGATCAAGGAGCAGATCGTCGGCATCGCGCAGGTGCGCGAGGTGTTCCGCTCGAGCAAGTTCGGCGTGGTCGCCGGCTGCCTGGTGACCGAGGGCTTCGTGCGCCGCAATAACCCGATCCGCGTGCTGCGCGACAACGTCGTCATCTTCGAAGGAGCGCTCGAGTCGCTGCGGCGCTTCAAGGACGACGTCAACGAGGTTCGTGCCGGCACCGAGTGCGGTATCGGCGTGAAGAACTACCAGGACGTCCGCGCTAACGACCAGATCGAGTGCTTCGCGCGCGTCGAGGTGGCGAGAACACTGCAGTAGATGAGCCAGGCACGCACGCAACGCATCGAATCCGAGATCCAGCGGGTGCTCGCGGCGCTGATTGCGCGCGAGGTGAAGGATCCGCGCGTCGGCAACGTCACGATCACCGCGGTGAGCTGTGCAGCCGACATGGGCAGCGCGCGCGTATTTTTCGCGCCGTTCGCCTCGCGCCACTCGCCGGAGGAGGTGCGCGCCGGGCTGACGCACGCGGCGGGTTTCCTGCGTGGCGAGCTCGGCCGGCGGCTGAGCCTGCGCCATGCGCCGCGGCTGCAGTTCCTGTTCGACGCCAGCGTCGAGGATGCCGCCCGCCTGACGAGCCTCATCGATCGTGCCGTCGCGGGCGATCGCGGTGGATCTGCGGCGCGCGGCGGCAGCGCGCCGGGGCCAAGCGCCGCCGGCGATCCGCTGCCGCCCGATGCCGCCCCCGAGACCGCCGCCGCACCCGAGACGGGCGCCGATCCCGAGACGGGCGCCGACCCCGAGACGGGCGCCGACCCCGAGCGGCGCTGACCGCTTTCCGCCGATGCACAGCGGCATCCTGCTGCTCGACAAGCCGTGCGGTCTGTCGTCGAATGCAGCGTTGCAGCGGGTGCGCGCGCTGTTGCACGGGGCGAAGGCCGGTCACGTCGGCAGCCTCGATCCGCTGGCGAGCGGCATGCTGCCCATCTGCCTCGGCGAAGCCACCAAAGTTGCCGGTGAGATCGTCGGCGGCCGCAAGTGCTATCGCTTCACGGTGCGACTCGGCACGCGCACGGCGAGCGGGGATGCAGAAGGGAATGTCAGTGAGACCGCGCCGGTTCCGGTACTCGAGCGTGCGCAGGTCGAGGCGGTGCTCGCGGGCTTTCTCGGCGAGCGTGCCCAGACGCCGCCGATGTACTCCGCACTCAAGCGCGCCGGCCAACCGCTCTACCGCCTGGCGCGCTCTGGCCTCACGGTCGAGCGTGCCGCCCGGCGCATCGAGCTCGCGCGGCTGAGACTCCTCGCACTCACGGGGGAGAGTCTCGAGCTCGAGACACTGTGCTCGAAGGGCACCTATATCCGCGTGCTTGCCGAGGAAGTCGCTGCTGCACTCGCCACCGTCGGGCACGTGAGCGCCCTGCGGCGGTTGTACGCCGAGCCCTTCGAGCACGAGCCGATGCACACCCTCGAATCCCTCGCTGCCGCGTGCGCGCGCGGCGACTCGCCGGCGCTGCTGCCGCCGGACTGGCCGCTGGCGGCGCTGTCTGCCGTGCATCTGAGCGCCGTCGAGGCGCAGCGGCTGCGGCACGGACAGCGGGTCATGCCCTCGGCACCGGGCGCAACCGCGCGGGTGCGCCTTTACGATGAGCGGGAGAGATTTCTCGGGATCGGTGACTCAGACGGGCAAGGCGTACAGCCTCGCCGGCTGCTCAACCTCCCACCCGATGGCTAGTGAGCGTGAATCGTGAGCGTGGGGTCGACCATTCCCAGCGCGTCGGCGGTGCTCGCCTGGCCGGTGCGATCGAGCGCGCCACCCGTGTGCACGGTGCCCGGCCCGATGCACGGAGCGGCGCCTGCCGTCAGCCGTGTGGCCGAATCCGGACTACCGCACGCGACGGACTGCTTCTGAGCATTTGCCGCAGTGCTCGGCGCGCTCGGGTGGGTCGCACAGGCCGCGAGCACGAGCAGACAGGCACCGAGTGGAACTTTGTCGAGCATGGCGATCATGCGCGCGAGGTCGCGACCATCGTACGCGTTAATGCGCCACGGCGGCAATGGAGCGCTGGCTCTTAAGCTTGTGATGAGGCTGTGTCGCCGTATACAATGCGCGGCTTACCAAAAGGCTCTTAAGACAAGTAGTTAGGACTATCGCGCAATGGCTTTAACCAGCGAGAAAAAGGGCGGAATCCTCGCGCAGTTCCGCCGCGGACCCGCCGACACCGGTTCACCGGAAGTTCAGGTCGCGCTGCTCTCCGAGCGGATCAACGGACTCGGCGAGCATTTCACCGCGCACAAGCGTGATCACGCCTCGCGCCGCGGGCTCGTGAAGCTCGTCAACCAGCGCCGCAAGCTCCTCGATTACCTCAGAGCCACACAACCTGCGAAGTACCAGGAGCTCGTCGAGCGCCTGGGGCTCCGCCGCTGAGAAACCAGGGCCGCCGCTTTTTGAAGCGCGGCCCTTGTTTTTCCGTCTGTAGATTCACATTCGGGGATTTTAAGCTGTGAGCGTAGTCAGCAAGTCGTTTTCCTACGGGTCGCATACCGTGACCATCGAGACGGGTGAGATCGCCCGCCAGGCCGAGGGGGCGGTGCGCGTCTCCATGGGCGAGACCGTGGTGCTCGTGACCACCTGCGTCAAGCATGAGCCCACACCCGGGCGGGATTTCTTCCCGCTGACGGTCAACTACGTCGAGAAGACCTACGCCGCCGGGCGCATCCCTGGCGGGTTCTTCAAGCGCGAAGGACGACCGAGCGAGAAGGAGACGCTGACCTCGCGTCTCATCGATCGCCCGATCCGGCCGCTGTTCCCGGACGGCTTCTTGAACGACGTCCAGGTGGTGGCGACCGTGCTCTCGATGGACCCGGAGATCGACGCCGATATCCCGGCACTCCTCGGCGCGTCCGCATCGCTCACCCTCTCGGGCATTCCCTTCAACGGTCCGGTTGGGGCGGCGCGCGTCGGCTACCACGACGGCCATTACCTGCTCAACCCCACGGCGCGCGAGCTCGCCCAGTCGCAGCTGCACCTCGTGGTGGCCGGCACCGAGCATGCCGTGCTCATGGTGGAGTCGGAGGCCCAGGGGTTGTCGGAGGAGGTCATGCTGGGTGCGGTGGTGTTTGGCCACCAGCAGATGCAGGTCGCCATCCGCGCCATCCGCGAGCTCACCGCCGAGACAGGCAAGCCGCGCTGGAACTGGCAGCCGCCGGCGGAGGAAGCCGAGCTCACGAGCGCCGTCACGCTGCACGCACAGGCGGCACTGGCCCAGGCCTACAGCATCACCGAGAAGCAGCAGCGTCACCTGCGCCTCGCCGAGATCAAGAACCAGACTCTCACGACGCTCGCCGCCGGCGAGTCACCGAAGTGGAGCCGCGAGCAGGTGGAGAGCGCCCTGTTCCGTCTCGAGAGCAACATCGTGCGCCAGAGAATTCTCAACGGTGAGCGACGCATCGACGGCCGCGACACGCGCACCGTGCGACCGATCACCGTCAGGGTGGGCGTGCTGCCGCGCACCCACGGGTCGGCGCTGTTTACGCGCGGCGAGACTCAGGCGCTGGTAGTCACCACGCTCGGCACCACCCGCGACGCGCAGATCATCGACGCCCTCGAGGGCGAACGGCGCGAGCCGTTCATGCTGCACTACAACTTCCCGCCGTTCTCGGTGGGCGAGACCGGCATGATGGGCTCGCCCAAACGCCGCGAGATCGGTCACGGCAACCTCGCACGCCGCGGCGTCAGCGCCGTGATGCCGGACATGGCCGCCTTCCCGTACGTGATACGTGTGGTCTCGGAGATCCTCGAGTCCAACGGCTCGAGCTCGATGGCGAGCGTGTGCGGCACGTCGCTCTCGCTGATGGACGCCGGCGTGCCCATCAAGGCCCCGGTGGCGGGTGTCGCGATGGGCCTGGTGCTCGAGGGCAGCCGCTACCAGGTGCTCACGGACATCCTCGGCGATGAGGATCACCTCGGCGACATGGACTTCAAGGTCGCCGGCACGAAGGACGGCGTCACCGCGCTGCAGATGGACATCAAGGTCGAGGGCGTGACGCCGGAGATCATGCGCGTCGCGCTCGAGCAGGCGCGCGCGGGGCGGCTGCACATTCTCGAGGAGATGAACCGCGTCATCCGCGAGCCACGCGAGAAGATGTCGGAGTGGGCGCCGTCCATCATCACGCTCAAGATCGACCCGGAGAAGATCCGCGACGTGATCGGCAAGGGCGGCGCGGTAATCCGGCAGATCACCGAGGAGACCGGCACCACCATCGACATCGAGAGCGACGGCACGGTGAAGATTGCCTCGGTGAGTGGCGCGGCCGGGCGCGAAGCGCAGCGGCGCATCGAGCTCATCACCGCCGACGTCGAGGTCGGGCGGGTGTACGAGGGCAAGGTCGCGCGGTTGATGGACTTCGGCGCCTTCGTCACCATCCTCCCCGGACGCGACGGCCTGGTGCACATCTCGCAGATCTCCAACGAGCGGGTCGAGCGCGTCAGCGATAAGCTGAAGGAAGGCGATGTGATCCGCGTCAAGGTACTCGAGGTGGATCGTCAGGGCCGCATCCGGTTGTCGATGCGCGACGTCGACGGCGGCTGAGCGAACGACGCATTGCGCCGCTGCGCCACGCCACTCGCGCGCGCCCCACTCAGGCACATGACGCCTGCCGCGGCAACGCCGCCGCACAGCGACACGACGACCGCGCCGCCGCACGGCCCCGTGCAGGTGCAGGCGCCTTAGGGAATCAGCCCTGCGGTCCGCGCACGACGGTCTGGGTCGCGCTCGGACTCGCGAACAACTTCAGGCTCTGTTCCAGATAGTTGCCCATGGCGCTGCGTACACCGGCGCCGTAGGAACGGATCACCTGCGACAGGAAGTCGCGGCTCATCAGCGGCTCGCCACCATGTTCCTGCTCGGCAATCACCTGCAACAGGATGGAGCGCGTGATGTCTCCCTGCGTCTTCTTGTCGATGACGACGAAGTCGATACGCTCCAGCACCAGCCGGCGGATGTCGGCCAGGGTGATGTAGCGGCTCTCAACAGTGTCGTACAACCGCCGGTTCGGATATTTCTTTATGGTGCGCGGTTCGCTCATCGCACTCCCTCACTATGAGTTGTGCACCTTCCATAGTGCCGGGTCCCGACATACCTTATTACATTCGGTGCCGCGAACCCACCCCCCCGGAGCTTCCCCTTAGGGCGGGGCGGGCACCTGACGCATCCCCGCGAAGTGCTCCGGTCGCCAGTGAGTGCAGGCCCATTCGAGTACGGCAGCGGGTTCCTCGAGCTTGAGCTGAGGCGGTGGCGCCTGGCCCAACAGGCCGAGCGCAAGGTGCAGTTGAGGGGCAGCCCGGGCGGCATCGAGTGCAACCGAACGCCTTGATTTGGCAAGTTTTGCTCCCGTCGGCTCGACCACCAGCGGCAGGTGCAGGTAGCGGGGAGTGGGAAGCGAAAGACGACGCTGCAGAGCGAGTTGCCATGGGGTGCTGTCGAGCAGGTCCGCCCCCCGCACGACGTCGGTAACACCCTGTCGGGCGTCATCCACCACGACCGCCAGCTGGTAGGCAAATGCACCGTCGCGTCTTCTGAGGATCACGTCGCCGCGCTCGCGCAGCGCATAGCGGCACGTTCCCTGGGCGCGGTCCTCGAAGGACATGACGCTATCCTCGACGCGGAATCGCGTGGCGGTCGGTCCGGCCCGCGTCGGACCGCTGCGGCAGGTGCCCGGGTAGCCGCTCTCCGGATCGCGCGCGCGACGCGGGCAGCTGCACTCGAAGGTCGCCCCGAGCGCGGTGAGCCGCTCGAGCGCGTACGCGTAATCGCCGCTGCGTGCGCTTTGATACTCGATGACGCCGTCCCACTCGAGGCCGAAGCCCTCGAGCGTGCGCAGGATCTGATCGGCACAGCCGGGGATCACGCGGCCGGCGTCGAGATCCTCCATGCGCAGCAGCCAGCGGCCGCCGCGACTGCGGGCATCGACGTAGCTGGCGAGGGCGGCGACGAGCGAGCCGAGATGCAGCGCTCCGGTAGGCGAGGGCGCGAAGCGCCCGACGTAGACGCCGGTAGACCCGAGGCCGGCACCCCTGGCCGTGCCTTCAGCGATAGCGGTCGTCGCGGTCGCCGTACTGCCGCTCGCGCCGCTCGCGCCGCTCCTGTGCCTCGATGCTGAGCGTCGCGACCGGCCGCGCCTCGAGGCGCTTGATGCCGATCTCCTCGCCGGTCTCGAGACAGTAGCCGTAGGAGCCGTCCTCGATGCGCTTGAGGGCGTCGTCGATCTTGCGAATCAGCTTGCGTTCGCGATCGCGCGTGCGCAGCTCCAGGCTGAATTCCTCTTCCTGTGTGGCCCGATCGTTGGGATCGGGGAAGTTTGCCGCCTCGTCCTTCATGTGCGAAACGGTGCGGTCGACCTCGACCATGAGATCGCGCTTCCAGGTGTTGAGGATGTGGCGGAAATGCTCGAGCTGCTCCTTGCTCATGTACAGCTCGCCGCGCTTGACGATGTAGGGCTGTACGTTGCGCGGGCCGGCAAGCAGACTTCCCGGCTCGAGGCCCTCGGCATCATCGCTCTCGGCACTTGGCGCCGGCGTCGCGACGCGCGTCGCGGGAAGCGCCGGCGGCGCGACGCTGTTCGCGGGCGATGGCGCGGGACGCAGCGGCTTTTTAACCGCAGGCACCGCGTCCGCCGTCGGGGCCGGCCCATGGGCGGCGGCAGGTTTCCTCAGCGGGGGGGCGAGGCTCTTGCGCGCGTGCACCCCGACCACTCGAGTGCGGGCCGTCTCGCCTTTGCGGGCGGCCACTTTTCTGACCGTCGGCCGGCTTGTCGCCTTCTTGCCCTTTGCGGACTTCGGCGCAGGTTTTTTGGCCGGCATCAATGGCTCCTCAAATGGGTATCACCCTCGTGAAGGACGCGGGATTATACCGGCCGACCCCCAGCTGTACAGGAGTTCCCGGAGCGCAGTAATTTTGCGTCGCCGCGGCGCATCAGCGCGCCCCGGGGGGATACGAAAAACGGGGTCCGGGGCGAGCCGCGGGGCGCTTAAGGCAGGCTCACCGCCGGCAGCGGTTGCCAGCCGCGCTGTCGTCGCTCCGCGACAACGGTGGTCGTGATCCCGCCGCGAACGTTGAAGCGTGCCGTGAGGCGCAGGAAGCGCACGTCGAGCGCCGCGTCGAGATGATCCGCGATCTCGTTGGTGACCGCCTCGTGAAAGACGCCACGCTCGCGGAACGACCAGATATAGAGCTTCAGCGATTTGAGCTCGACGCACAGCCGATCCGGCACGTACTCGAGGGCGAGCGTCGCGAAATCCGGCTGCCCGGTACGCGGGCACAGGCAGGTGAACTCGGGAATCTCGAGGCGAATCGTGTAGTCGCGATCGGGTTGCGGGTTGGCGAACGTCTCGAGCTGCGTTGTGGGCTGCGACGGCATATTCCTCTACACTACACCATCCGCCAACGGCCACGACGGGATGGAAGACCTCCAGAGATGCGGCTGACCAAGATCAAGCTCGCCGGTTTCAAATCCTTCGTCGATCCGACCCAAATCAACTTCCCCAGCAATCTCACCGGTGTCGTGGGCCCCAACGGCTGCGGCAAGTCGAATGTCATCGACGCGGTGCGCTGGGTGATGGGCGAGCTGTCCGCCAAGCACCTGCGCGGCGACAACATGTCCGACGTGGTGTTCAATGGCTCCACGGCGCGCAAGCCAGTCGGCAGCGCCTCGGTGGAGCTGCTGTTCGACAACGCCGACGGCAAGATCGGCGGCCCCTATGCCGGCTACGGCGAGATCTCGCTCCGTCGTCAGGTCTCGCGGGACGGCACCTCGGCCTACTTCATCAACGGGACGCGCTGCCGGCGCAAGGACATCACCAACCTGTTTCTCGGCACCGGTCTCGGCGCGCGCAGCTACGCCATCATCGAACAGGACATGATCTCGCGCATCATCGACGCGAAGAGCGACGACATGCGGGCCTTCGTCGAGGAGGCGGCCGGCATCTCGCGCTACAAGGAGCGGCGCAAGGAGACCGAGGTACGCATCGCCGAGACGCGCGAGAACCTCGAGCGGCTGCAGGACGTGCGCGATGAGGTCGAGAAGCAGATCCGCCATCTGCAGCGTCAGGCGGCGACCGCGCGGCGCTACCAGGGGCTGAAGGAGCAGGAGCGGCGGCTCACCGCCGAGCTGCTGGCACTGAAGCTCCGTGACCTCGACGGCGGCGCGGCAGTGCACGATGCGGTGCTGCGCGAGCGCGAGCTCGCCATGCAGGGCGAGCTTGCCGCGCAGCGGGCCGCCGAGGCGGCGATCGAGAAGCAGCGCGAGGTGCAGAGCGCGCGCAGCGAGAACATGTCCACGGTGCAGGCGCGCTACTACGAGGTTGGCGCCGAGATCTCCCGCCTCGAGCAGTCGCTCGAGCACACGCGCGAGCTGCGCGAGCGGCAACACACCGACCTCGAGCAGAGCGAGGCGGCGCTCGGCGAGCTCAGCGCGCACCTCGCGCGCGATGAGGCGCAGCTCGGCGCGCTGCGTGCCGAGCTCGCACGCCTCACGCCGGCGAGTGCTGCGGCACAGGACGCCGAGCGCCAGGCGCTCACCGCGCTCGAGTCGGCCGAGCACGCCGTGCACGACTGCCAGGAGCGTTGGGAAGAGCACAGCCGCGCGCTGGGCGGCGCGGATCAGAGCGCGCAGGTAGAGCTGGCGCGCATCGAGCAGCTCGATAACCAGCTGCGGCGCCTCGCGGCGCAGGGAGAGCGGCTCGATGCCGAGCAGCAGGCGCTGCAGGCCGGCGAAGCGGCCGGCGAGCTCGCACGCCACAGCGCGGAGGAATCGCAGGCACGAATGGCGCGCGAGCAGCTCAGCGCCGCGCTCGTCGCGGCGCAGGAAGAGGTGCAGCGGCGGCGCGCTGCCCAGCACACCGCGGAGCAGCAGCTGGAAGCGGCCCGTGCGGCACGCGATGCCGCGCGTGCCGAGCTGACCTCGCTCGAGGCCGTGCGGGTGGCGGCGCTCACCCCGCGCGCCGCGCCTGCGGAGGAGTGGCTGCGCGCGAGCGGACTTACGACGCGGCCGCGCCTCGCGGCGCAGCTCGAAGTCGAGCGCGGTTGGGAGCGCGCCGTCGAGACGGCGCTCGGTGACTACCTCGAGGCCCTGTGCGTCAGCGAGCTCGATGCGCTGTCGCAGGCGCTCGGCGCGCTGTCCAGCGGCAGCGTGACGCTGCTCGAGAGCGACGGCGTGCCGCAGGCAGCGGCGGGCGCAAGCCTCGCGAGTCACGTGCGTGGGCCTGCCGCGGCGCTCGCGCAGCTGCAGAACGTGAGGACCGCCGCGACACTCGAGCAGGCGCTGCGCGAGCGCGCGACGCTTGCGACCGGTCAATCGCTGATGACGCGCGCCGGGGAATGGGTCGGGCGTGACTGGCTGCGCGTGAGCCGCGGCCCGCAGCCACACGAGGGCGTGCTCGCGCGCGAGCAGCGCCTCAAGGAGCTGCGCGGCGCGGCGGACCTCGCCGGCGAGCGCGTCGCGCAGGCCGAGCGTGCGCTCGGCGCGACGCGCGATGCCCTCGCGCAGACCGATGGCGCGCGCGAGGCGACGCAGGAGCAGTTGCTGCGCGCCCAGCAGCGGCACGCCGACGCCCTGGCGCTGCTCGAGGCTGCCCGGGCCCGCGCCGCGGGCGACAGCGCTCGGTGCGAGCGGTTGCAGCAGGAGCTCGGCGAGCTCTCCGGCGAGCGCTGCGCGGCCAGCGAAGCGCGCGCAGCCGCGAGCGTACGGCTCGCACAGGCCGAGAGCACACGCAGCGCACTCGATGTGGCGGGGCGCGCGCTCGCGAGCGAGCGTGAGGCCCTGCGTGGCGCTCTCGCGGATGCCCGCTTGCGCGCGCAGGCGGCGCAGCTGGCGGCTCGCGATCTGCACGTGCAGGTGGAAGCGCGTCGATCGAGCGAGAGCTCGGTAATCGTGGGCGTGGCCCGCATGAACGAGCAGCGCGAGCAGCTGATGCGGCGGCGCGCGGAGCTCGCGCAGCAGCTCGCCTCGGGCGATGAGCCGGTCATCAGGGCGCAAGGACGCCTCAGTGAGGCGCTCGAGCTGCGGCTGCGGGTGGAGGCAGACCTCGGCGCGGCGCGCGAGGCATTCGAGGAGGCCGAGAGCGCGCTGCGGGCGCTCGATGAGCGACGGGTCGGCGCCGAGCAGCGCGTGGGCGCGGCGCGCGACGCGATGGAGCTGGCAAAGCTGGCCGCCCAGGAGACTCACGTGCGGCGCTCGACCCTTGCCGAGCAGTTCACCGAGACCGGCTGCGAGCTGGCCGGGGTGCTCGCAGCGCTCGCCGGGGATGCGAACGTGACGCTCTGGGAGCAGACGCTCGCCGAGGCGCGCGCTGACATCGAGCGGCTCGGCTCGGTCAATCTCGCCGCCATCGAGGAGCTGCGCGACCACAGCCAGCGTAAGGAGTATCTCGACCGCCAGTTTGCCGATCTCAGCTCGGCGCTCGACACTCTCGCGGAGGCCATGCGGCGCATCGACCGGGAAACGCGCGCGCGGTTCGACGACACCTTCGAGCGTATCAACGCGGGCCTGCGTGACAAGTTTCCGCGCCTGTTCGGCGGCGGCCACGCGTACCTCGAGCTGGTGGGTGAGGACAAGCTCACCGCGGGCGTCGCCGTCATGGCGCGCCCGCCCGGCAAGAAGAACAGCACCATTCACCTGCTCTCGGGCGGGGAGAAGGCGCTTACCGCGGTCGCGCTCGTGTTCGCGATCTTCGACCTCAATCCGGCGCCCTTCTGCCTGCTGGACGAGG
>Ga0335079_10003236_pt1 | contig 18801 bp, 17 predicted proteins | sample Lox_Sample_33_FD_206719 | JGI IMG/M metagenome (GOLD analysis project Ga0335079, IMG submission 206719) | Soil microbial communities from Loxahatchee National Wildlife Refuge, Florida, United States - Lox_Sample_3.3 | ecosystem: Environmental > Terrestrial > Soil > Wetlands | place: USA... | reverse complement strand
CCCGGAAATGCCGGTACGGCGGCCTCTCCAAGCCACACGGGGGACTGGACCCAGTACAACCGGTCGACCGCGCCGTCCGCAAGCAGTCGCGCGCCTAAGGCGCCTCCTCCCTCGCACAACAGCGAGTCGATACCCGCCTGGCGCAGCTCACCGAGCCCCGCGGCAAGAGATTTCGGCCTGAAGACACGTACGCCGCTCTGCTCGAGGGCCGTGACGCTGGGCACGGGAGCTTCGAGCGATGCCACCACCCAGGTTGGGACCTCGCGTGCCGTGCGGACCACGTCGACGCCGGGATTGAGCATCGCACGACGATCGAACACGATGCGAACCGGCGGGCGGCGCGGCACGATCGCGCCGCGAACCGTCAGCCGCGGATTGTCCCGCAGCGCGGTGGTGCCGCCGACCGCAATCGCGTCGAAGCCGGCCCGCAGCCAGTGCACGTAGGCGCGCGCCTCGTCGCCCGATACCCACTGCGATTGTCCCTGGGCATCGGCGATGCGTCCGTCAATCGACGTTGCGAGCTTGAGCGCGACGAACGGCCGGGCGGGGCGGAGCTTGCCGCAGAGAAACGGCGCGTTGAGCGCCGCGGCGTCGGCTTCCATGAGTCCCAGGGATACCTCCACCCCGGAGGCTTCCAGGCGCTCGACGCCGCCCCGCGCGATCGGATCGGGATCGCGTACTGCGACGACGACGCGCCGGATGCCGCTCGCGAGAATTGCATCGGTGCACGGCGGGGTCTTGCCATGGTGCGTGCAGGGCTCGAGCGACACGACGAGCGTAGCGCCACGCGCCTCGGGTCCAGCGGCGCCGAGCGCCACCGTTTCGGCGTGCGGCCCTCCGTACTCGGCGTGAAATCCTTCGCCCACCGCGCGGTCGTGATCGAGGACGACGGCCCCGACCAGTGGGTTCGGCGCGACTCTTCCCCAGCCCCGGCGCGCCAGCTCGAGCGCGCGCTGCATCGCCTCCATTTCAGCGGGCGACGCGGAACCGGGAACCACTAGAAGACGCTAGCGCTCGGCAAAGCGCACCTTCGGGCCGTCCGGGGAGCGCGCGGATTCGACCTCCCCGATCACGTATGCCGGGACACCCGCCCGTTCCGCGGCCCGGCTCACCAGCTCGACCTCGCCCCGCGCCATCACTGCGATCATCCCGATGCCGAGATTGAACACCCGGCGCATTTCAGAAAGCGAGACCCGTCCCGCGCGCATCAGCACGCGGAACTCCGGAGGCCAGGGCCACGCACTCGCATCGACCACCGCTTCGCATCCTGCAGGAATTACGCGCGACAGATTCCCGGCAATCCCGCCGCCCGTGATGTGCGCCAGCGCGTGCACCTGATCCAGTACGGGAGTGAGCGCCGCGGCATAGCTCTGGTGCACGCGCAGCAGTATCTGGGCGACGGTTTCCTGCGATTCGGGAAACGGGCTGTCGGCGGTGAGTTGCATTTCATCGAATACAATGCGGCGCGCGAGCGTGTAGCCGTTGGTATGCAGTCCATTCGAAGCGAGGCCGAGCAACACGTCGCCCGCTCGCACGCGATCGCCGTGGAGGGCCTGGTCCTCCTCGACCACCCCAATGATGGTCCCCGCCAGGTCGTAATGGCCCGCCTGGTACAGGTCCGGAAGCTGCGCGGTTTCGCCTCCGACGAGCGTCATCTCGTGCGCCCGGCAGCCGCGCGCGACGCCGGCCACGACGTCGGTCACGACTTCGGGGTCGAGCGTGCCGGTCGCGATGTAGTCGAGAAAGGCGAGCGGCCTGGCGCCATGCACGAGAATGTCGTTCACGCAGTGATTCACGAGGTCCTCGCCGACGGTGGCGTGCACACCCGCCAGAATGGCGACGAGGAGCTTCGTACCGACCCCATCGGTCGAGGCCACCAGCACGGGATGTGAGAAGCCGGGCGGCACCCGGATCATGCCGCCGAACGCGCCGATGTTACCGAGGGCGAGCGCCGTCCGCGTGCCCCGCGCCAATTCCCCGATGCGGCGCTTCGCCTCCTCGGCGACGTCCAGGTGCACACCCGCCGCGCCGTAGTGGTCCGTGGTCACCGGTGATCCTCGCCGGTCTCGAAGTGCACCAGCTCCTTGAACGCGCGGACGCGCGCGCGCACGTCAGCGGCCGACACGTTTTCGAGTCCGTGAATACCGAAGGCTTCCACCGCGAACGAGCCCATCGCCGCGCCATAGACCATGGCGCGGCGGAGATTGGGGACGGAGAGATCGTCCGTCGACGCGAGGTAAGCCATGAATCCGCCCGCGAACGCGTCGCCGGCTCCGGTCGGATCGAATACTTCCTGCAGCGGATAGGCGGGCACCTTGAAGGTGGCGTCAGGACTGACGAGGAGCGCGCCATGCTCTCCCTGCTTGATCACGGTCATCCGCGGTCCGCGCTTGAGCACCCACTGTGCGGCGCGGTACACATTCCAGTCGCCTGACAACTCGCGGGCCTCGGAATCGTTCACCATCAGGATATCGATGTGACGCAACAGCTCGAGCACCATGTCGTTCTTCGATTGAATCCAGTAGTTCATCGTATCGCAGGCGACGAGGGCGGGATGCTTGACCTGGTCGAGCACGCCAAGCTGCAGCTCCGGATCGATGTTGCCGAGGAACAGGTACTTGGAATCACGAAACGTCTCGGGAAGCCGCGGCCGGAATTCCGAGAACACGCCGAGCCGCGTCTCGAGCGTCTCACGGCTCGACAGATCGTAGGAGTACTTGGCCTTCCACCGGAACGACTCGCCGGGGAGCTGCTCCACACCCGAGAGATCGACGCCGCGTGCTTCGAGCGTCTTCAGCACGCCCAGCGGGTAGTCGCGGCCCACGACGCCGACGACCTGGACCGGGTGGAGGATGGCGCCCGCGGCGCTGAAGAACACCGCCGACCCACCGGGAGCATCGGCGGTTTCGCCGAACGGCGTGGCCACCGAGTCGAGCGCGATCGATCCTACGACGAGAAGGCTCATGCTCTACATCCGGTCAGGGGCCTGAATCCCAAGAAGCGTGAGGCCGTTCGCCAGCACCTGGCGCACGGCGCGGGCAAGAACGAGCCGGGCGTGTTCTTCGGGTTCGCCCAGCACCCGGTACTTGTGGTACCAGGCGTGCGCGATGCGCGCGAGACTCTCGAGATAGCCGGTGATGCGATGCGGCTCGAACGTCTCCGCCGCTCGGGCGAGCATCCTCGGGAATGCGGCCAGCTCGTTCAATAGGTCCGTCTCCTCGGGGGCGGAGAGCACGCTCAAGTCGACGGCTTCAGCCAGGACCTGCTCCGGGTCTCGCGCGGCGACGCGAAAGATACCGCTCATTCGCGCGTGAGCCATTTGCACGTAGAAGACCGGATTTTCTTCGGTGCGGCTCCGGGCCAGATCGACATCGAAGACAAACTGCGAGTCGCCGCGGCGCATGAGGAAGAAATAGCGCGCCGCATCGACTCCGGTTTCCTCGAATAGCTCACGCAGCGTGACGATGTCCCCGGTGCGCTTGGAAAAGCGCACCTCCTCGCCGCCGCGCATGACCCGCACCAGCTGCACCAGCTCGGCGTGAAAGAAATCGTCGGGGTAGCCCAGGGCACGCATGGCCGCGCGCATCCGCGCGACATAGCCGTGGTGATCCGCTCCCCAGATGTCGATCGCGCGCGCGAACCCGCGCTCGTGCTTGTGTCGATGATACGCGATGTCGGGAAGCAGGTACGTGTACGTGCCATCGGATTTGCGGAGCACCCGATCTTTCTCATCGCCCAGCGCGCTCGCGCGCAACCACAACGCGCCGTCCGCCTCGAACGTCTGACCGCGCTGGGCGAGATCGCGCAGCGTGCGATCGATCCATCCCTCCCGGTACATCTCGGTTTCCGAGGTCACACAGTCGAACGCGACGCCGAACTCACGCAGATCGCGGTCCTGTTCGGCGCGCTCCGCCGCGATGGCCAGATCCCGGCAGCGCGCGACTCCCGCTTCACCCGGCAGGTCCGCGAGGGCGGGCCCCTCCCGTTCGAGCAGGGCGCGGGCGAGCTCGACCAGATACTCGCCCTGATAGCCGCCTTCGGGAATGGTGGCGCTCCGCCCGACCTGCTCCTGGATCCGCGCCCACAGCGACCGGGCGAGCTTGTCGATCTGGGTACCCGCGTCGTTCACGTAGAACTCTCGCGTGACCGCATGCCCCGTCCACTCGAGCAGCGCGGCGATCGCGTCGCCCAGCGCGGCGCCGCGGCCGTGCCCCACGTGCAGCGGGCCGGTGGGGTTCGCGGACACGAACTCGACGTTCACCGAGCGACCCGCTCCCGTTTCGCTCCGGCCATAGCGGGCGCCCGCCGCGAGAATGTCTCCCAACACCCGCGTGAGCGCGGCTTCGGCGATCCAGAAATTGATGAATCCGGGGCCGGCGATCTCCGTCTTCTTGATGTAGCCGGGCGGCAGGTCCAATGCTTCGATCAACAGCTCGCCGGCGCGACGGGGAGGAATCTTGAGCGGCTTGGCGATGAGCAGCGCGAGGTTCGTCGCCCGGTCGCCATGAGCCGGGTCACGCGGCGTTTCGACCTTGAACTCAGGGACCGGGGACACGCCGATCTTCCGCGCCGCACGGGTCAGCGCGTCAGGAAGCGGATCGTGCGGCGTCACTTGTCGCTGGAGTCTGTTTTCTTCGCGGGCTTGGACTCGCCCTGGGACTTCGCGTCTCCGCCCGTCCCTTCTTTCTTTCCCGAGTCGCCCGTGCCCGCATCGCCCTCGATCTTGCTCCGCTTGTAATCGGTGGCGTAGAATCCCGAGCCCTTGAACACGATGCCCCCACCGCCGGAGATGATCCGTTCGGCAGTCTTGCCGCACGTCGGGCACCGCAGCCGACGCCGGTCGTTTACCTGCGGATAGAATTTTTCGAAGGTGTGCCCATTGGGGCAACGGTACTCGTAGGTCGGCATCGCACAAGAACTTAAGCGGCTCACACTGGCCGGGTCAATCGCGGCAGCGATTACGGCGAGACGAGCACCGAATCCGGTCCGGACAGTTTGCTCACGTGGCAGCCATCCGGAACTCCGAATATGTAGTCGGCACTGAATCTCCCGGCGGTACCTGAACCGCTTACCCGCACCGAATCGCCACTCGAGCGAATTCTGGTCTGCTGATTGTCATCGAATATGACGTATGTGCCCAGCGGCGAGACTTCGGTGAAGTCCTGGGACATCGTGAACGATTGGCCAGTCCGGCGGATTGTGTCGGTGATCGTGAAGACTGGCGGCACTGGGTGACCCGCTCCGTCGTGCGCAAACACGGTGATGTACGCGAACGACGCAGTGCAGGCCATCGGCCGGTCAGTCGAGCAGGCGCACAGCAGGCCTGCGCCCATGACGAGCACTGCGGCACGAGGCGGCGCGCTCACCGTCGCTCGACAGCTCTCGCCCGCAACCAGAACCCCAGCGCCACGGACCATGGTCCGGCGGTGATGGTGCTGACCACGATCGCGAGCAGGCGGATTGTCGTTGAAGCCTGCACGAAAAACAGTGCGCCCGCCATCGCACCGAGCAGCGAGGCGGCCAGGCTTCCGATGACGAGCACCGAGAGGCTTGCAGTTTGTGAGCTTACGAGCGCCCACGCTGCACCCGCGAGCGCCGCCAGGCACACCGGCGGCGCGGAAACGATCCAGCCCATGGCGACCATGGCGAACAGGCCAAGCCCGAGAGCGCGGATCGCCCGATAGGCAAACAGACGCGCCGCCGGATCAGGCGGCGCAGGATTCGTCACGGGACGTCGGCCGTGCTACGCCGCAAGATCCGCGGTGCAGTGCGCGCATTTCTTTGCACCGACGGGAATGCTCGACAAGCAGAACGGGCACTGCTTCAAGGCCGGGGGGGGCGGCGGCGCTTTCTGGCGGCGGAAGCCCGAGAGGGCGCGCACGAGAGCGAATACGGAGGTCGCGACGATGAAAAATGTGAAAATCCGGCTCAGAAACAGACCGTAGTTCAACGTCACGGCTCCCGCGGCCTTCGCTTCGGCGAGCGTCGTATAGGGGCCCCCGGCCTTGGTGCCTTCCTTGAGCAGGATAAACAAATTCGAGAAATCGACCCGCCCGAGCAGCAGCCCGATGGGCGGCATGATCATATCGTCGGCAAGAGAATTCACGATCGCAGTGAACGCGGCCCCGACCACCACCGCGACGGCGAGGTCCACTACGTTGCCACGCATCAGGAAGTCATGAAAATCCTTCGCGAGAGAGGAGCGCGGCGCCTGCGTCTCTGCGGCACTCATGGCGTGTACCTCCGATCCTCGACCAGCACGGCGTCGGCCTGGGTTCCGAACGTAAATCCCGAGCGAAACGTCCCTTCCACGTGCGAAATGTGCTGCGTTGCGGCTACGGCTGCTTGGTTGCCCCTGCCTCTGCCCCCCGCCCCCCGCCCCCCGCCCCCGTCCCGACGCCGGTGCCTTCCTTTGAAGCGTGGTGAAGATAATGTGACCGCACGCGCGCGAGCACGGTCGCAGAGCTCCGGGCATGTGTTGCTTGATCCAGCCACCGCCGCGGCCAGTGACTCCTCGTCGCCATGCCGCTGTGCGAAATGATCCCGCGCCGCCTCGAATGAGACCCGGTTGAGATCATGGTCGATGGCGCGGTGCTGACGCTGCTCGTCGCGACCTAGAACCGCGAACGCCCAACCCTTATCCCGGCTATCGAGCGTGATCACGCCGAGCAGGATTCTGTCCTCCGTAGCGTACCAGCCTTGTTCGTGCAGTTAATGAGCCGACGTCCGGACCGCGAACTGGGCGTGCCCATCGAACTCGGCGCGAGAGATGGCGACGACACCCATCAAGGCACGCCAACCGACGGCGAGCGCTTCGGGCTCGCGGCCGCCGCAGGAAGCCGGGCGGCGCGAATCGCCGGCACGTCGAGAATGCGGGCCGTCCCGGTGGGTGGGGGTTGCTCCACAGCCGCCACCAGTGCGCGCACCATCTGGGACAAGGTCACGAGGCCGAGCCGCTCCGCTCCCTCACGGAAGGGCGGCAGGAGCCTGGCCAGCGCATACACAGGCAGCAACGCGACCGGCCAGCGGTGGCCGGGGCCGAGCACGTACCACGGCCGCAGGATCGTGCGGGTGAGCTTTGCGCTCGCCAACAGCTGCTCCCCCTGCTGCCGAACCGCGATATAGGCACGCATGGTCGGAGCCGGATGAGCCACGCTCACGTAGATGAAATGCACGGCCCCGGCTTTTTGAGCCGCGCTCGATGCCGCGACCACGGACGCGAGATCGACGCGCTCAAACTCGGCCGCCTTGGCGGGCGAAGGATGCGGCGTTCCGACGAGATGGACAATCGTTTCGCCCCGCCGTAGCGCGGTGGCGAGAGTGCTTTCCCGCAGCGCGTCGCCAACCACCGGTATGGCGCCGGCCGGAATGCGATTGAGCGAGGTCTGCCGTGCGAGCACGCGGACGCGGTGACCGCGGGCCAGCAGCGCGGGCACGAGCCGTTGTCCGATATAGCCCGTTCCCCCGGCGACGAACACGTTCATCCCGTTCTCCGCCGCACGGCGTAGTGCGCGAATTCACGCCAGCTGCCGCCGGGAGCGCGGTCCTGCATCAGCACGCTCCACGTGCTCTGGTCGTCGCCCAGCGTGAAGGTGGTGTGAAACAGACCGTCGGGATAATCGAATACCAACGTGATGGCGGTGCGCCGCGTGTTGGCTCCGGCACGTCGAGCGTAGCCGAGGGTTCCGGACCACCAGCCACCGAAATTGTCGAGCCAGTGCGCAACCAGGCGATCCCCCACGGGAGCATCGCCGATGTACATGTTCGCTTCGTACGCCGGTGGCGTCTGCACATCGGTCATCAGTGAGTCGTCGAGAGCTCGCTCGGGACCGGTGAGTATGGTGGGGGTGGTGCGCTCCTGCGCGCGCAACGCTCCCGCGTACAGCGCCAGCAACAGGAGGCTCCATTTCACGGCGCCGTCCTGGCCGGAGCGATGTAATCCTGCGCCGCGACGATTTGCCAGCGGTCGTTGCGACGCACCCACGTGTCGGTAAACCGATAATGCCGATCGAACCGTCCGTTCGGGCCGTGGCCGCGCACGATCAACCATCCCGTGACGACCGCCGTGGTGCCGAACGGATGGACGACCATCCCCTCGTTGTGCGCGGCTTCCGCGGTATCGGCGCCGGAAACAATATCCCGAAGCACCGCGTCGCGTGTGCTCAGCTGATCATTTTCGGTATACACGAACCCTGACGCCAGGAGACGCTCGAACGTGGCGCCGTCGCGTCGCACGAGCGCCGCGGCCCACTGGTCCTCGAGCGCAAGGAGTGTTCGCGTATCCGACGCTCCCGGGCCCGGCGCCGCGGGAGCCTGGGCGGCGAGCGGCAACGCGACGCAACCCAATATCAGACTCAATCTCATCGTCCCTCCCGTGGCCCTAGGTCGGCCGGAATTCTCCCCACACCTCCCGGAGCGTGTCGCTGATTTCGCCCACCGTCGCGCGGGCGCGTACCGCTTCGAGAATGACCGGCATGAGCGATGCCGCCGAATCCCCGGCGGCGATGCGCACGTTGTTCAATGCCTGCGCCAGGCGAACCGGGTCGCGCGTTTCCTTCGCTCGTGCAAGACGTGCAATCTGCTGCTCTGCCAGGGCGGAATAGTCGGGAGCGGGAATCGACGTCGCGGTGTCCGGCTCGGCGTGCACGTTCACTCCCACGATTTCCCGCTCTCCCGCCTCGACGGCCCGTTGCTCCGCGTAGGCACTGCGCGCAATCGCGTCCTGGATGAGCCCCCGCTCGACGGCACGGGCCGCTCCCCCGGCTTGCTCGATTCCCTCGAGCAGCGCCAGCGCCTCTCGTTCCAGGGCTTCGGTGAGGGCCTCCACGTACCAGCTGCCCGCCGTCGGATCGATGACGTCGGGCACACCGGTTTCGTGGGCGAGGACCTGCTGCGTGCGAAGCGCCAGGGTCGCACTGCGCGCCGTTGGAAGGGCCAGCGCCTCGTCGTACGCATTGGTGTGGAGCGACTGCGTGCCGCCCAGCACCGCGGCGAGCGCCTGAATGGCCACCCGGACGACGTTGTTCAGCGGCTGCTGAGCGGTGAGCGTCGAGCCGCCGGTCTGCGTGTGGAACCGCAACCGGCATGCCACGTCCCGAAGCCCGAAGCGTTCTCGCATGAGCCGGGCCCACAACCGACGCGCCGCCCGGAACTTGGCGATCTCTTCGAACAAGTCCGTGAACGCCGCGAAGAAGAACGTGGCCCGGGAAACGAACCCGTCGACCGGGAGGCCTACTCGCTCGGCGCGGCGCACGTACTCGAGCGCGTTGGCGAAGGTGAACGCCAGCTCCTGCGGCGCGGTCGCGCCGGCTTCGCGCATGTGATAGCCCGAGATCGAGATCGGGTTGAACGTCATGCCTTCCTGCGCCACGAACCGGCAAACGTCGGCCGTGAGCCGCAGCGATGGCTCGAGGGGATAGATGTACGTCCCGCGGGCGATGAATTCCTTCAGAATGTCGTTTTGCACGGTGCCGTCGAGCCGCGTGCGGTCGATACTCCGCTCCTCGCCCACGACGATGTACATGGCGAGCAGGATGGCCGCGGTCGCGTTGATCGTCATCGACGTGGAGACTGCGTCGAGGGGAATGCCATCGAACAGCCGGTGCAAATCGTCGACGGTATCGATCGCGACGCCGGCGCGGCCTACTTCGCCCTCCGCCAGCGGATGGTCCGAGTCGTATCCCATTTGCGTCGGCAAGTCAAACGCGACGGAAAGACCGGTTTGCCCTGCCTCGAGCAGATGATGAAATCGCTGGTTCGTCTCCTCGGCGGTCCCGTAGCCCGCGTACTGGCGCGTGGTCCATAACCGGCCGCGGTACATCGTCGGGTACGCGCCACGAGTGAACGGGAAGGCGCCGGGTGCCCCCAGCTCGCTCCCGGGACCGCCCGGCCAATCGTCGGGAGCATAGAACGGCTTCCGATCGCTCATGCCGTTCGTACCTCCCCGAGCGCCGCGTGTGTCGTGGCAGGGTCCTGCCGGTACAGCGCGGCAAGCTGATCGTACAACTCCGGCTCGGAAGCCCGGAGCTCGGCCGCGCGCTCGAAAAAGGCCTCGGTCGCGACCGCGAAGAACTCGGAGAGGTTCGTCGCTCCGTACGGGTCGAGCGCGCTGGGCTCGCGACGCTCGATGCGCGCGCACAGCCGCTCGTATCCCTCGCTGAGCACGCGCGCCCATGTCGTCGGGTCCTGCACGTGCGCGGTGAGTGGCGCGACGCCGCGATACAGTCCCAATTCGACCGCGTCGAGGTGCGGAATCAGGTGAAGCTGGAACGCGAGGGCATGCGCGAACTCATGGTAGACCACATTATGACCATCGCTCGGCTCGACCCCGCCCGCAAGCGAGGAATCCCACGCCAGCACGATCGTGCCGCTGCTCCACGCTTCGCCCAGCTCCGGTCGCACACGCTCCCGCTCGGGCAACCACTTGACGAGATCCCGCGACTGGCGCGGAACAAACGTGTGCGGGTACACCAGAATGGCTTTCAGCTCCGGATATGACTCGCCCGGGAGCGCGAGCACGAGGCGGCATGCCTGGACCGCAATGACGAGCTGCATGTCCAGGGTAAGCGTCAGTCCACCGCAGCCCTCCCAGTGCCGTGTCGCGATCAGCTCCCGCGCGCTCTCGAGCAGACGTCGCTGCTGATCCGTGGGCAACAGGTGCGTCGCGGGCACGAGCCGCAGCATGACCGCCCGCCAATCGTCAGGAACAGGCGCCGATTGGTCCCGCGCCGCCGCTCGCGCGGCGAGACGAATCAGCAAAGGCCGCAGCGACAAGAAGCCGCCGCACAACAGCGCGGCGGCTCCGACGATCGCGACCCAGGTGCTCATTTCTTCAGCTCGAACGCCGCCTTCAATTTTTTCGGCACAGCCGCGTTCTTGAGCCTGATGTACTGGGGCAACCCGTTCGCGTACGGCGGGTAATCCTCGCCTTCGATCAGCGGCGCGAGATACCGCCGGCACGCCTCCGTGATGTGAAATCCGTCTTCCGTGATGTACTCGCGCGGCATCTTTCGCTCGACATTGGCAACCTGTTCGAGCGGAGCGCTGCCCGTGGTCCAGCGGTACGGCGAATCGGATTTCCGCTCGATTGTCGCCATGAGCCCCGACTTGCCGGCGACGGCGAGCTCGACGGCCATCTTCCCCACCGCGTACGCCTGCTCGACGTCGGTCTTCGACGCGATATGCCGGGCGGCGCGCATCAAGTAGTCGGCAATCGCGTAGTGGAACTTGTACTTGAGCTTGTCGCCCACGAGCTTCGCGAGCAATGGCGCGAGACCACCGAGCTGCGCATGCCCAAATGCGTCCTTGGTGCCGGCTTCGGAGAGGAACTCGCCTGATGGCGTGCGGAGACCCTCGCTGGCCACCACGGCGCAATAGCCGTGCGCCCGGACGGCCGCGTCGACCGCGGCGAGAAACTTCTGCTCGTCGAACACGATCTCTGGGAAGAGAATCACCTGCGGCGCATCGCCGGGACGCTCCGCCGCAAGCCCTCCCGCCGCCGCAGTCCAGCCCGCGTGCCGCCCCAGCACCTCGAGAATGAAGACCTTGGTGGACGTCTTGGCCATGGACGCGACGTCGTATCCCGCTTCGCGGATCGACACCGCGGCGTACTTCGCGACCGAGCCGAAACCAGGACACGTGTCGGTCAGCGGGAGATCATTGTCCATCGTCTTGGGGACGTGGATCGCCTGAATCGCGTACCCCAGCTGCTCGGCCAGCTGCGACACCTTGAGGCAGGTATCGGCGGAGTCACCGCCGCCGTTGTAGAAAAAGTACCCGATGTCGTGGGCGCGGAACACCTCGATCAGTCGTTCGTACTCGGCCCGGTTCTTGTCGAAGCCCTTGAGCTTGTAGCGACAGGAGCCGAACGCGCCCGAGGGCGTGTAGCGCAGCGCCGCGATCGAGGCGTCAGGCTCCTGCGTCGTGTCGATCAAGTCCTCGGTGAGCGCGCCGATGATGCCGTTCCGGCCCGCGAGCACCTTGCCGATGTTGTCGGGGTGCCGGCGGGCCGTCTCGATGACCCCCTGGGCCGACGCGTTGATCACCGCCGTGACGCCACCCGACTGCGCGTAGAAGGCGTTACGCGGCATGAGTCATGTCCTCAATGAAGACGGGCAAAGACGTCGTGTGCACGAGCTCCATCCGTAGAAAAAGTGATAGTGCCGTCGCGATCCGTTCGCATGACGGTGATACCGTGCTGCGCGAGCCGGGCCACCACCTCGGGGGCGGGGTGGCCGTAGTGATTGTGCCGTCCCACACTGATCACCGCGTCGTGCGGCGCCAGCTCCGTGAGCCACGCATCGGAGGTCGCGCTGTGGGACCCGTGATGCCCCACCTTCAGCAGCTCCACACTTCCGACGCGTCCCGCGAGGTGCGCCTCCACCGGCAGGCCCGCGTCCGCCTGAAATAGCAGGCGCACCGAGCCGTAGGTCACACGGAGCACGACGCCGTGATCGTTCACATCGAGCGGCCGTGCGATCCAGGCCGAATCCGGACTCAGCACCTCGAGCGTGACACCGTCGAGCGCGATGCGATCGCCGCTGCGCGCCGCGCGGTAGCGGGCACCCGTGGCCTCGACCGCGGCCAGGAACTCGAGGTACAGCGGTCTGCCCAGCGGCTCGCCAGGCTCGAGCACGAGGCGCGGCGGAAATGTCTGGATCACGGCGGGGAGACCCCCGAGATGATCCGCGTCGCCGTGCGTCGCAACCACGATCGATACGCCGCCCGCCCGCGCACGCCGCAGGAACGGAATCACGGTGCGACGCCCGGCGTCGGCGTCCGGGGTGCGCGGACCGCCGTCGATCACGATCCAGTGATTCTCCGGTGTCCGCAAGAGGGCCGCATCGCCCTGACCCACGTCGAGAAAAAATACTTGAAGACAACGGCATACGTCGAGGCGAAAGACGTCGAGCGATAAGGCGTCAAGAACAGACGTCGAGGTGAGAACCGCGAGCGTAAAGGCAATGCGTGCCGCGAGCAACCACGGGCGGCGCGGCGAATTCCACAGCCACCACGCTACCACCACCACGCCAGCCCACCCCGCTGCCGGTTCCCAGCCGGCGATCGACACGACATGCCCGAACGGCACCCAGGCGGCGCCACGCGCGATCACATCGAGCACCGCGAGGGCCGCCCCCGAGCCCGCGGCCAACAGCTGCGCCAGCGGGAAGCTGGCCCAGGACAGGGCCAGGGAAATCACGAGCCCCGGAACCGCGACACCTGCCACGGGAAGGGCGACGAGATTCGAGATCACGCCGATCGGAGCCACGGTTCCAAAGGCGAGCGCGCTCACCGGGGCGGTGAGCAGGGTGGCCGCGAGCGCGGGCGCGATGAGTCGCCCCGGGCGCGGCCAGTGTCGCGAAATTCGCCCCGCCCAGATCACGGCCCACACCGCCGCGAACGAAAGCCATGCGCCCGCGGAGACCAGCGCGAATGGCTCGAGCAAGAGCAGGAACAAGGCGCAGACACCGAGTAGCCCGGCGGGCGCGAGCACGCGCTGGCGCACCCGCGCCACCGCACGCACGCCAAACATCAGCGCGGCACGCATCGCGGGCGCGGGAAAACCAAGCATCCAGATGTAGCCGGCAAGCGCGAGAACCGTGAGGGCGACTCGCGGCCGGGGCCGTATCCGCAGCAGCTCGAACAGGAACCCCACCCAGACCGCGAAGAAGCCGATATGCAGACCGGAGATCGCGAGCAGGTGCGCGAGACCGGCCCGGACATACTGCTCGCGGATGGCCGGATCCAGGCCTGAACGGCGGCCGATGACGAGCGCCTGGACCATCGCAGCGCGGGCGCCGAACAGGCGCTCCGCACGCGACGCGACGGCATCCCGGAGCGCACCGCGGCCCTCCGGGGCGGCACCAATCAGCCGAACCGATCGCGCCACCAGCACACCGCGTTCGACCTCTCCCGACCAGTGCCCCGCAACAACCCACAGCGTGCCGCCGCGCGCCGCTCTGTGCTCCGGCCAGCGCACGCGCAACGCTCCGCCGCACGTGACACCGCCCGCGACGTCCGCGTCCGTGACGCCCGCCGAGTCCGGGACCGGATCGGAGAGTCGGAGCAATACCGCGCGGGTCCGCCCTTCCCCCACCCCACTTCGTCCCTCCCCGCTCCACACTCCGGCGCACGTCACCGCGCGTTCGCGGGCCGCGGCGCCGCCCCACAGCACTCCTGCCGCGGTGAACAACGCCAGCGCCGCGACCAGCGGCGCGCGCCGCCGGAGTGGCACGGCGGCCGCGACCGGGAGGGCGGGTACGACGAGCTCCCCGTTCCCGCGTTCCGACCCTATGAAAAGAAAAAAACCGACCGCGAGGCCGGCGGCGAATGCGGCGGCGATCCAGGCGATCGGCGGCCGCGCCATGACGCCTCAGCGTGCTACATGAGCTGCACGGCCCGGGCGCCGCACCGCGGCGCGAGCGCCACCTTCCGGAAGGCTTCGAGCAGCACGACGTCGAGCTTGGCCTTCTCCTGATCGCTGCCGAGCGACAGCTCCGTGAGCACTTCGCCTTCCCGAGTGGAGACGTAATGCGGCGCCAGCCGGTTCAACGCGTAAACGACCACGTCGCCCCGACACGTGTCGCAGCCGCAGAACAACGGAAGCTGTGGGCGCAGCCTGCCATATTCGCGCTGCACGACTTCGAGCGTGACGTTCGTTACCCCACGACGGCGAGCGCTCCGTGGCGCGATTCAGGCACGGCGGTGAAGGTCGATCCCGTGGTCCCCGTGAGCCGCACGCGCCGGTACGTGCCGATCCACTCGTCGGACCCCTGCATGAGCGCCACCTTGTTGGTCCGCGTACGCCCCTGGTACAGGCCGCCGCGCTTGGCATGTCCTTCGACGAGCACCTCGTGCGTGGTCCCCACAAGCCCGGCATTGCGCCGCGCCGCCACTTGCCGCACGCACGCAATGAGCCGCTCGAGCCGCGCGGCCGCGACGGCGTCGGGAACGGACTCCTGAAGGCGCGTGGCGGGCGTCCCCTCGCGGGGCGAAAACCGGAACGTGTAGGCGTCGTCGAAATCGACTTCCTGAACCAGCGAAACCGTTTGCTCGAAATCGCTATCGGTTTCGCCCGGGAACCCGACGATGAGATCGGTCGTGAGCGCGATGGTCGGGATCGCCTGCCGCAGCGCCCGTACGACGTCCAGGTACCGCGCCCGGTCGTAGCGCCGCAGCATGCGCTTGAGGGTGCGATCGCTGCCGCTCTGCGCCGGCAGATGCACGTGCTCGCACACCGCGGGCGTATCGGCCATCGCAGCCACGACCCGCTCGGTGAAATCCGTGGGGTAAGGCGAGGTGAACCGGACCCGCCGAATTCCCGGCACGGCCCCGACCGCACGCAACAGGTCGGCGAAGTCGTGACTGCCGTCGTGATAGCTGTTGACCGTCTGCCCAAGCAGCGTGACCTCCGTGGTACCGCGCTCCACGAGCGTGTGGATTTCGCGTACCACGTCGGACAACATGCGACTCCGCTCCGGTCCTCGTGTCATCGGAACGATGCAGAACGTGCACCGATAATCGCAGCCCCGCTGCACCGTCACGAACGCGGAGACCGGATCGCCGCGCACCGGCGGCACATCCTCGTAGTGCTCCCAGGCGCGGAATTCCACTTCGGCGGCCCGCTCGCCATGCCGCGCCCGCTCGATCAGCTCGGGCAGCGTGCGGTAGCCGTCCGGCCCGACCACCAGGTCGACCTGAGGCACGCGCTCGAGCAGCCGTGCGCCGAGCCGCTGGGCCATGCAACCCACCACCCCGAGCACGTCGCCGGGCCGCTTGTGGCGCTGTAGATCGCCGACACGACCGAGCACACGCTGCTCGGCGTGGTCGCGGACCGCGCAAGTGTTCACGAGCAGCACGTCGGCCAGGGCAGGATCATCGGTACGCGAATATCCCTCCCGCTCGAGAATTCCGAACATCAGCTCGGAATCCGAGACGTTCATCTGGCAGCCGTACGTTTCGATATACAGGCGTGGCATCGATCAGGTGATCGTCACGGGAAATCGGAGCTCGCCGCTCCACGCATCGAGCGGCAGCTGCACGGAAAGATAATCCTCGGTGAGCGCCTCGACGCACCCGCCGCCGTGTCCGCCGGCCACCGCGTCCGCACGCCGTCCCCGCTGGCTCACGCGATACGCGCGCGCGCGCGTCTCGCCCAGCTCCCGCAGCTCGGCGGCGCGTCGGTGCACCACTGCCGGCGCCAGTGCGTCGCCCAAGCGCGTGGCCGCGGCGTCGGGCCGGGCGCTGAAGGGAAAGACGTGCAGGTACGTGAATGGCAGCGTCCGGACGAGCTCGATCGTGGCGTGATGGTCTTCCTCGGTCTCGCCGGGGAACCCCGCGATGATGTCGGCGCCGAGTCCGAACACCGGCACCCGATCGGCTAGCCATTCGATACGGGCGCGATACGAGCCTGCCGTGTACCAATTCCGCCCCATGCGTCGCAACACGCGATCCGAGCCTGATTGCAGTGGCGCATGGACGTGGGGCGCGAGCTGTCGCGGGGCTTCGATCATGAGCGCCGCCAGACGATCGTCGACTTCCGTCGCCTCGATCGACGACAGACGAAACCGCACCGAGGGCACCGCGTCGACCAGTGCCTCGACGAGCGCGCCAATGGAGCGCCCGTCCCAGTCTTTCCCATAGGTGCCGATGTGGACGCCGGTGAGAACGATCTCCGCGTGGTGTTCTGCGAGCGCGCGCGCCTCTGCGATCAGGTCCGCCACCGGCCGGGACCGGTTGGCGCCACGCGCCAGCGTGGTCGCGCAGAAGGTGCAGTGCTCATCACATCCGTCCTGAATCTTGAGCCACGCGCGCGCGTGCGTCGTGAAACGACGCAGCACGGGCGAGACCCGCGCGCCATCGAGCCCCGCCGCGTCGAGCACGGACGCGGGATCGGCGCCGGGAAGCACGCGCGTGACTGACGGCAGGCGCGCGATCGTTCCGTCGTCTAACGCCGCGGCGCACCCCATCACGACCGTCGCGAGATTCGCGCGGCCCGCGCGAGCCAGGCGCCGGATATAGCGCCGCATCTTGGCTTCGCTCTCTTCCGTGACGGTGCAGGAGTTCACGACGGCAATGTCGGCGGACTCGGGGGTCGCGACGATCGTCGCTCCCTGATCGACGAACGCCTGACGCACGACTTCGGTATCGTACTGATTGGCACGGCAACCGAACGTGTGGAGAAAGACGTTCACGGCCGCACGGACAATCCGAAGAACACGGACCACACTTGCTCGGTGAGTCCCACCCCGGTGCGCTCGAGACGCTCGATGCCGAGATCGAACGCGCCATGGCCCCGGGCGAACTGGCGCGCCGTTCCGAGCGAGACTGCCCACTCGGTGGGCGTGGTTCCGTTCGGACCGAATGGCAGCTGCCCGCCTCGAACGCCGAATCGCACCGGCGACGTCCGGCCGATCTCCGCGCCTGCCGACCAATTCAATGTATTGCTCGCGGTGCTGATTGCATCGCCCCACGTGGTCATGGTCGCCGAACCCGCGAACCGGACCTTGCTGCTGGGCCGCCACATGATCCCGGCGCCGACCGTGTTGGGAAGATTGGTCGAGTTGGTGAGCGTGTCGCCGACGTATTGGTTCAGGTGCGAATCGTCGCGGCCATACACGGAGATCGAAAGCGCCCGCCCCAGGTTGAGCAGCGCGCTCACCGAGAGCCCATAGCCTTCGTAGCGCACTTGGGCAATCTGATGCACCGGCGAGAACGTCGTCGTGTCATCGAAGGTGCGGGTGGCGCTCTCTTTCGTCGATCCGGGCAGCAGGTGGACGCCGAACCCGATGGACAGCGCGCGGCCCAACCGGAACCCAGCCCCCAGATGGACGTCCGACACACCGCCGTCGCTCGTAATCTGGTCGTAGTACGGCTGCATGGTCCCCCGGAGAATCATGCTGTCGCGGGTGACCACGCTGTAGGTCCGGTCGAGGTAGTTCGAGAAGCCGCCGCCCAAGAATATGCCCGCCACGGGGCCGGCGAGCGTGAACGATGGAAACCGCGTGGTCCTGAGCCACGTGTTGAACGTCGGGTACTCGAGATCGCGATTCGACGTGTTGAGTGAAGCCGTGGCCGTGAGCGAGCCGATAGTCGTGAGCGACGCCTCGGTGAGGAACGACAGCGAATCGAACTGCGCGAACGCACCGCCCGTGCTGCGCGCGCGCACGCTCTCGGTCCGGCCCGGCGTACCCAGGCCCGTGATGCCGAACTGCGACTCCTGCGCGCGCGCCAGTCCCGGAACGGTCCCGGCCAGGGTGACCAGCCCGATCACGATACGGAGGCGCCCGCTCATGGTTTCCCGAATGGGAACGGGTTGCTGTACGTGAGCCGCAGCAGCGGCCGGTGAGCGGGGTCGCGCGACGAGTAGAACCGGATCTCGGCGAAATTGCCGCCCTCACCGGTCTGGCGCAGCACCATCGTGTGGGGTGCGAGGCTGTCACCAATCCAGTATCGCATGAGTCGCGTCACCTCGACCTTGACCGTATCGGTTGTCCCGATTTGCACGCCGGTCGTGTCCACGTGCGTGAGATCGATCGGCGATTTGGCGCCGAAGTCGGTTACCGCCGCGTGCGCCGCGATCCCGAACGAGTCGGCGGTGATTCCCATGGGAGCAACCGCCGGGACCAGCTCGAGCGTCGCCCGGATGAGCCGCGACGAATCCGAGATAATCTGCGGAAATACGACGCGCAGCACCGAGCGTGCGGAGGGCACGCCCCCCACCGTAAGGTCACTGTCGAGCGCCGGCGACGGCGGATCGTACACGAAACCGTCGAATGCCGGAGACCGGGTTTGCAGGCGGTG
>Ga0335079_10003234_pt1 | contig 18806 bp, 15 predicted proteins | sample Lox_Sample_33_FD_206719 | JGI IMG/M metagenome (GOLD analysis project Ga0335079, IMG submission 206719) | Soil microbial communities from Loxahatchee National Wildlife Refuge, Florida, United States - Lox_Sample_3.3 | ecosystem: Environmental > Terrestrial > Soil > Wetlands | place: USA... | reverse complement strand
AGCCCTGCTTCAGCATGTCAGTAACGTCTTTGTTGGTGAGGGCCTTATGTTGTTGCGCGGCAGAGGCGAAGGCGAAAATTCCTACCAGGAATGCAATGGAAAAGATCTTGCGGAAAAGGGTCATGGTCGCTCCAGGACACTTCTGCGTACTTCTTGCTTTTTTTGCCACTCGGAACGTCTGCTGCCAGGTATGACGTAGGGATTACGTGCTATGGGTATAGCACGATGTCGCGGGCCGGCTCAACACGGCTGTGTCTGTGCTGCTACGCTCGAAGGAGAGCAAGATAGGACCCGCGGCACGCGGGCCTACTATTACTCGTAAGCGGGTTGATTTGCCCGGGTTTTCTGCTAGTCGTATACTTTGAAGTTTGAACTACGCGCGGCAAACGCGCCGTACAAGTCCCTTGGCCACGAAAGAACTGACAACCCCGGTTGCGGAGCAAGAAGTGATTGGTGTGCGCGGAGCGCGCGTGCACAACCTGCGCGACGTGTCGGTGGAGATTCCACACAACGCCATCACCGTAGTGACGGGGGTAAGCGGGTCGGGCAAATCGTCGCTGGCGTTCGACACGATTTATGCGGAGGGGCAGCGGCGGTACGTAGAGTCGCTTTCGGCGTACGCGCGGCAGTTCCTGGAGCGCATGGAAAAGCCGGACGTGGACGAGATTTTGGGGATCGCGCCGGCGGTGGCCATCCGGCAGAAGAACTCGACGCGGAATCCGCGTTCAACGGTGGCGACTTCGACGGAAATTTACGACTACCTGCGGCTGCTGTTTGCGCGCTGCGGGCAGACCTTTTGCATCAAGTGCGGCGCGGAAGTGCGGCGCGACAGCCCGGACGAGATTGCCACACGGGTTCTGGCGCTGACGCCCGGCCGGCGCTTCTACATTCTCTATCCGCTGCACATCCCTACACAGCCGCAGCCGACCGGCGGAGCGCGGCGCGTGCCGAAGAACAAGGCGCAAGCGCCGCCGCAGGAGCTGCTCAAGCAAGCGCTGGGCGACATGCAGAAGCGTGGATTTAACCGGCTGTATCAGGATGGGCGAGTGCATGAGTTTTCGTCGCCGGAGTCGCTCCTAGACGTGGATTTTGCGAAGCCGGTGTATGTGCTGGTGGATCGGCTGGCGGTGAATCCAGAGTCACGGTCGCGGCTTACGGACTCGATTGAGATTTGCTATCGCGAAGGACGCGGCGAAGCGATTCTGGAATTTGTCGCGGATGGCGTGGGGAAACCGGCCGAGCGGCTGGCGTTCAACGAGCGCTTCGAATGCAAAAACGACGGGACCCTCTATCAAGAGCCGGAGCCGCGGCTCTTTTCGTTCAACAATCCGTACGGGGCATGCCCGCGGTGCCAGGGCTTTGGCAACACGGTGGACTTCGATTTGAATCTGGTGGTGCCGGACTCGAGCAAAACGCTGGATGAAGGGGCGATCGAGCCGTGGACCAAGCCGCGCTACCGCGCGTTGTTGCAGGATGTGAAAAAGTGGGCGCGGAACCGCGGGATTCCGCTGAATGTGCCCTGGCGGCAACTGACGGCGGAGCAGCGGCGGCTGGTGCTGGAAGGCGATCCGGAGAACGACTTCGAGGGCGTGAAGGGATTCTTCAACTGGCTGGAGCGGAAGAAGTACAAGCTGCACGTGCGCGTTTTCTTGAGCCGCTATCGCGGGTACGCGACGTGTCCGGATTGCAGCGGGACGCGGCTGCGCGCGGAAGCGCGGGCGGTGCGTGTTGCCGGGCGGTCGATTACGGAGATTTGCAGGCTGACGGTGAAAGAGGCACGGGCGTTTTTCTCGACGCTGGCGCTCTCGGAATCGCAGGCGAAGGTCGCGGAGAAAATCCTCGAAGAGATTCGCACGCGGCTGCAGTTTCTGGACGAAGTGGGCCTGGACTACCTGACGCTGGACCGGCTGACGTCGACGCTTTCCGGCGGGGAGTCGCAGCGCATTCAGTTGGCCACGTCGCTGGGGTCGCATCTGGTCGGGGCGCTGTATGTGCTGGATGAGCCGTCCATCGGGCTGCACCCGCGGGATACGCAGAGGCTGATTGACATTTTGAAATCGCTGCGGGATCTGGGCAATACGGTGCTGGTGGTGGAGCACGATCCGGATACGATTCAGGCCGCGGACCGCATCCTGGACCTTGGCCCTGGCGCTGGCGAACTGGGTGGCAAGCTGCTTTTTTCGGGCACGTACGCGGAAATTCTGAAGGACCAGAAGTCGTTGACCGGGCGTTATCTCAGTGGGGAGCTGGCGATTCCGATTCCCAATAGCCGCCACAAAGCCGCGGGGAAATTTTTGCGGCTCTACGGCGCGACGCTGCACAACCTGCAAAACATTGATTTGATGATTCCGCTGAAGATGCTGACGGTAGTTACGGGTGTGAGCGGGTCGGGGAAATCCACGCTGGTGCACGATGTGTTGTACCGGGCGCTGGCCGCGAAGCGTACCGGCGGCAACGTGAAGGAGTTTTGCGACCGGCTGGAAGGCGACAACGACATCACGGAAGTGGTGATCGTGGACCAATCGCCCATTGGGCGGACGCCGCGGTCCAATCCCGCGACGTATCTGAAGGCGTTCGACGCGATCCGCGAGGTGTTTGCAGCGACTCCGGATGCCAAGCGGCGCGGGTTTACCGCGGGACATTTCTCGTTCAACGTGCCGGGCGGGCGCTGCGAGACGTGCCAGGGCGACGGCACGGTCACGGTCGAGATGCAATTTCTCGCGGACGTGGAGCTGATTTGCGAAGAGTGCCGTGGGACGCGCTTCAAAAGCAGCGTTTTGGAAGTGCGTTACCACGGGAAGAACGTTCATGACGTGCTGCAGCTGACGGCTCGCGAAGCGCTGGCATTTTTTACGGGCGTACCGAAAATCGTTTCGAAGTTGCGCGTGTTGAATGAAATTGGGCTGGGCTATTTGCGGCTGGGGCAGTCGGCTACGACGCTTTCGGGCGGCGAGGCGCAGCGGCTGAAGCTGGCGGCGCATTTGACGCGCACGGAGAATCACGGCGTCCTGTACATTCTCGACGAGCCGACGACCGGGTTACACTTCGACGACATTGCCAAGCTACTTGCGGCGTTTCGCAAACTTCTGGAGTCCGGCGCTTCGCTGCTGGTGATTGAGCACAATTTGGATGTCATCAAGTCGGCGGATTGGCTGATTGACCTGGGGCCGGAGGGCGGCGACCAGGGCGGCAAAATCGTGGCCACGGGAACGCCCGAGCAGGTGGCGCGTAATCAGCAGTCGCACACCGGGAAGTTCCTGGGGCGGCTTTTCAATGGCAATGGCCAGGCGCGGGAGGGGCAGGCAAAGCGGGTGGGCAACGGCGCATCCAACACCGCAGTGCCTTCGGGTACAATCACAAACGGAGCAGGGAATCCCCGCACAGAACCATGAAGCGCGCGCATTGGCGAGATGTTACGGCCACGCTCGTCCGCGTGGCGGCCGCCGGCATCATTTTCCTCTGGAGCCAAGCAGGAGCACAGCATTCCTCGGCTGCGGCTCAGCATGACGCTGCGCCGCTACAAGGCAGAGGCGGCGCCGCGGAAGTGTGGGCGCAATCGTCCGCGAAACAGTCGTCGCAAAGCACGCACACCGAGAAAGTTGCCAATCCGCTCAACGACCTGCTGGACGAGGCGCAGCGCGATCTTGCCCACAACCAATTCGAGGCGGCAGTTGCGGCGCTGCAAAAGATTGTTGCGGAGAAGCCCGATATTGCGTGGGCACACTTCCAACTCGGGTACGCGTACACGGCACTGAAGCGGAGCGACGAGGCGCGAGCGGAGTATGAGCGGGCGACGGCGCTGGATCCGAAGATGTCCGAAGCGTTTCTGAATCTCGGGATTTTGCTGACGGAAAAAGATCCGGCGGCAGCGGTGGCGCCGCTGCATCGCGCCGTCGATCTTCTTCCGGCACAGAGCCGGCCGCGTTTTCTGCTGGGGGTGGCGCTGGAACGCTCCGGCGACACCGCAGCGGCTACGGAGTCGTACGAGGCGGCGCTGCGGCTCGATCCACGCGATGCCGAGACGGCGACGCATCTCGGGAATCTCTATCTGAGCCTGAAACGCTACGGCGATGCCGAAACAAAATTCCGCGCAGCCGTGGAGCTGCAGCCAAAATCGCCAGCGGCCCTGCTGGGGTTGGCGAAAGCGCTGGACGCCGGGCAAAAACCGGAAGCTGCTGACGCGTTTCGCAACTACCTGGCGGTGAACACTTCGGATGCGGGCGCGCGGGCGCGCTTGATTCATCTGCTGCTGGAGCAGAAACAATATGACGAGGCGCTGTCGGAGTTGGATCGCGCCGACGCCGGAAAGCCGCCGACTTTAGATTCGCTGCGGTCGCGCGCAGACATCCAAATCGCGCAGAAGAAATGGGACGATTCTATCGTGACGATTCGCAGGGCCATAGCGCTGGCGCCGAACGACGCGCAGTTGCACGGCGGGCTGGGGCGCGTGTACCTGCAGAAGCGGGATTTTGCAAACGCGGAGAAGGAAATCAAGGTGGCGCTGCAGTTGGACCGTAACAATCTCACGTACTGGAAGGATTTGATGTCCACGTACTACCTGGGCGGAAACTATCCGGCGACGATTGCCACTCTCAACGTGATCGCCAAAGCGGAAACCCCCGGAGCCGGCGAATGGTTTATCCGTGCGCTTTGCTACGATAAACTGAATCAACCGAAGCCTGCGCTGGAGGCGTACCAGAAATTTCTGGACCTAGACCAGGGCAAGAATCCGGACCAGATTTGGCAGGCGCAGCAGCGCAGCAAAGTGCTGCAACGGATGTTGGATCAGAAAAGGTAAGGCTGATGGGGTGCCGCGTTCTGCGACGCGCAATGATTCCTCTTGTGGTGGCCGCGCTATGCGGTGGTGTGGCGGCCGCGGACAAATTGAGCGAGCTACAGGCGCGTTTCGATGCGGAGACGAGCGCCGTGCACAAGGCAAAAATGCTGCAGCGGCTGGGCGACGCCGAGTTTGAGGAAGCCGCGCGCGCGGAGAAGGCCGGGGACTTCAGCACGGTAGGGCTGATCATGGAGAAATACCGGGACAATGTGGCGGCGGCTGCGGCAGCTCTCGAAAAAGAGAATCCGGACGGCGAACATCATCCCAACGGCTATAAGCAGCTGGAGATGCACGTGCAAAAAGCGCTTCGCGAACTCGATGCCTACATTCTCGATGCTCCGGATTCGTTTAAGCCGCCCTTGGGTATCGTCCGACAGGACCTTTTGAATATGGACAACAAGCTGTTGCGTGCGCTGTTTCCGACGCACCACCCGGCGAAGGCGGCCGATGCTGGGCAACCGACCGCGCCTCCGCTGGGTTTGGGAGTCCAGCCATGAAATTGCAAAGCGCGATTTTGTTTTTGTTCAGCTCCGGCAGCACCGGAGAGTAGCCGCAGATTTGCGCGGGACCGGGGGGGTGGCGCGGGGCGCGCAAGCTTGACAGACGGATTTGGGAGTACGGCAATGAAATTACGCAACGCGATGTTGTTTTTTATTTTGCAGATCTGTGCGGGCCTGGGAGTTACCTGGGCCGCGCAGGCTCCGCAGAAGGATTACTTGTCGGCGATCGAAGCGGACAAAATCCGCGATGCGGAGACGCCGAACGAGCGCATTGCGCTGTTTCTGACGTTCGCGGATGACCGCCTGAAGAAAATTCAATACGAGCTGGAGCATCCTTCGCAGAACCGGCACGCAGAAATGATCAATGGGTTGTTGAATGCATACGTTGGATGCGTGGATGACGCGGCGGACCTGATTCAGCTGGGCATTGAGAAGCAGCAGAACATTCGAAAGGGAATTGACCTGATGGCGGCACGCACTAAGGAATTTCTGGTCGTGCTGCAGAAAATACCGACGGACGGCGCGGACGGCGAGATGTACAAGGACAATTTGAGCGACGCCATTGAAGGCACGCAGGACGCTTCGAAGGAAGCCGACGAGGCGAAGAAGAATGTAGCGCCACCACCGGTGCGGCGTAAACAATAATGGGGATGCGGCGAGAAAAGTCACTGGTTCCGGGAGGCGGGGCGCTGTTTCAGCGGGTGTTCACGCGGCTGGGTTGTGATGGGCGGCCGCCGCGGTTTCGTGTGGAGTTTTATCCTTACGCAAGCCTGGTGCTGACGATTCGGCGCCGCGAGGACGCGGTGCACGTGCGCTTTTCGGATTTGCTGCGGCGCGCGCCGCTGGTCGTATTTGAGGGAGCGGCGGCGCTGCTGCTGGCGCGCGTGTACCGGCGGAAGGCACCGCGCGAGTTGGTGGAACCGTACCTGGCGTATGCACGTTCGAACCGGACGCGCAACCGGATCAGCCGGATGCGCCGAGGGCGGGTGCGCCTGGCCGCGACGGGACCGCAGGGACAGCATTTCGACCTCGAGAAGATGTTCGACGCATTGAATATGAGATATTTTGCCGGTGAGTTGGAACGCCCGCAGATTGGCTGGAGCACGCGAAGTTGGCGCCGGCAGTTTGGTTGCTATGATCCGGGGCCGAACCAGATCTTGCTGAACCGGCGCATGGATCAGCCGCGGGTGCCGCAAGTAGCCGTGGAATACGTGCTGTACCACGAGATGCTGCACGTCAAGCACCCGACGCGGCGGTCAGGGTGCACGCTGGTTTCGCATTCGCCGGAGTTTCGCGCGGAAGAGAAGCTCTTCCCGGAGTTTGCGCGGGCACGGAAAATTCTCGATCAAATGGCCCGCTAGCTTGGAGCCGCATGGGCTTCGGGGGACGACGTTTCTCATTGGCCGGTCCGCGTGGAACGAGAGGGGAGGGCAAGCGAACTCGCCATGATAGGTCGAGTTCGCTCGGGAGCGGCCGCTTCGTGGCGCGCTTCAGTTAGCTGCTCCTTCGGCTGCGGGTGAAGCCAGAATGGCTTCAAGGCGGTTGTAGCTGGCTTCGACGCCGCGCTGCATGCTAGATTTCAAGACGGCGTCGCGAGTCTTGGAAGAATCAAACAGCAGGCTTTGCGTGATGACCGTCTTGCCCGCGTGTTCGGTGAGAACCAGCGTGACGATGCACTCGGCTTCGTACCAAGGCTGGTCAAACTTTTCGCTGTGGACGACGCGCTCCGGAGCGATGACTTCGCGAAACACGCCGCTGACGCCCATTTCCTGGCCGCTTTTGTCGTGGCGCCACACGTAGCGGTATTTGCCGCCGACGCGCAGATCGATTTCACAGAGAGGCATGGACCAGCCGTCGGGTCCGAGGAGCCAGCGTTTGACCAACTCGGGCTGCGTGAAGGCCTGCAAGACCAGGCTGCGTGGGGCATTGAAGGAGCGGGTCATGACGATTTCGCGATCGCCGCGCGCTTCGACGTGCAAACCTGCAGGGTTCATCGTGGTTCTCCTTTGTCGTGGCGTCGTTTTCGTTTCGTCGGGCCGGTCTTAAGCTCCTCAAACAGGGCATCGAGAGTGTGGAAGCGGCGCTCCCAGAAGGCGCGGTAGCGCTCGAGCCATTGGGCGGCGTCGGCGAGCGGTTGGGCCACGAGACGCCGGGGACGGCGCTGGGCGTCGCGGCCGCGCGAAACGAGCCCAGCGTGCTCGAGAACCTTGAGGTGTTTGGAGACGGCGGGCTGGCTCATGGCGAAGGGGCGCGCCAGCTGCAGAACCGAGGCATCGCCTTTGGCGAGACGGGCGAGAATGGCGCGGCGTGTGGGATCCGCCAGAGCGGCGAAGACGGCGCTGAGCCGCGTGGCTTGCATTTGTCCATAACCTCCAGGTTCCATAACCTAGCGGCAATCTACATGTGCAACGAGATCGTGTCAAGCGCTTCTGAAGAAGCGAACTTCGCCTAGGAATCGCGGCGATTTGGCTGGGAGATTTTGGCGCGATTGGAGGGGGAGCCACACCTCGGGGCCATGGGGCGCAGCATGCTGTGCCCCTACAGTGAAATCGGCGCGGGTTGCTAGAATGGACGGCGTTTCAGCGGGGGTAGCGGATGAGCGGGAGACTGGTGGTGCGGGCGGGATGGAGTATTTGTTTGCTGGGAACATTGCTGACAGGAATTTTGCTTATCAACGCTAGAGGGGCGGATTGTCTGTTGCAGGAAGTAGCCGCGCAGGCGGGGCCGGTGCATTTGACGTCGGAGCAGGATCACCAGCGCATGATGGACTTGCTGCACATCACGGCATTGCGGCGAGGACCGGATGGTGATCCGAAGTCGCCGAACGCGGCGAACACGGATGAGGCAAAGGTGCCTGCGTATGCGTTGCCGGACCCGCTGGTGCTGAACAATGGGAAGCGAGTAATGACGGCAGAAATGTGGTGGAAGGAGAGGCGGCCGGAAATTGTGGAAGAGTTTGACCGCGAGATTTATGGGCGAATGCCCGCGCACACGCCAGCCGTGAAATGGGAAGTAGTTAGCACGACAAACGAAAAGAACGGTGACGTGGCGGTGGTGACGAAGAAGCTGGTCGGACAGGTAGACAATTCGGCGTATCCGCAGATTACGGTGGACATACAACTGACGCTGACGGTTCCGGAGAAGGCTGGAGGGCCGGTGCCAGTGATGATGGAGTTCGGGCTTAGCCCCGAGATTCTGGCAACGATCCGCAAGCGCATGACGGAAGCGCAATGGGCGGCGTTTCAGGGGAATGGGCCAAGCTGGCAGCAACAGGTCCTGGCAAAAGGATGGGGCTACGCAACGCTGATCCCGACGAGCGTGCAAGCGGACAACGGCGAAGGACTGACGCAGGGAATCATCGGGTTGGTGAACAAAGGACAGCCGCGAAAACTGGATGATTGGGGTGCGTTGCGCGCGTGGGCGTGGGGCGCAAGCCGGGCATTGGACTATTTTGAGAGCGATCCGGCAGTGGAGGCGAAGCAAGTGGGCATTGAAGGGCTTTCGCGGTATGGGAAGGCAGCGCTGGTGACGATGGCGTACGACCGGCGATTTGCGATTGGATTTATCGCATCTTCAGGGGAAGGCGGAGCGAAGATTTTGCGGCGGAAGTTTGGCGAGCAGGTGGAGAACGTAGCGTCCACGTCGGAGTATCACTGGATGGCGGGGAATTTTCTGAAATACGCGGGGCCACTGACGCCCAATGACCTGCCGGTGGATGCGCATGAGTTGATTGCGCTGTGTGCGCCGCGGCCAGTGTTTATCAGCAGCGGGTCGTTGCAAGTGGAAGGCGGGTGGATCGACGGTAAGGGAATGTTTCTGGGAGCGGTTGGAGCGGGGCCTGTTTACCGGCTACTGGGGAAGAAAGATTTGAGGACCCGCGAATTTCCGCCGATGGAGACGGCGCTGATTGACGGCGACATTGCCTTCCGGCAGCACAGCGGAGGACATACGGCGGGACCGAACTGGCCGACATTTTTGACGTTTGCGAGCAGGTATTTCAATGCTCCGGCAAAGGCGGGGACGACCAACGCGCCAGGCGACGAAAGGTCCGGAACTTTGCACGAAGTGGCGCTGACGTTTGATGATTTGCCGGCGCATGGGCCGCTGCCAGACGGGCTGTCACGCGTGGACATCATCCAGAGCATATTGCACACGCTGCAGGCCGCACATGCACCATCAGTCTACGGGTTTGTGAACGCCGAGACGTTGGAGAAAGAGAAGGGAACAGAGGAAGTTCTCCGGTTGTGGCGCGAGGCGGGATTTCCTCTCGGCAATCACACGTTTTCGCACATGGACCTGGATAAGAACACGACCGAGGCTTGGGAAGAGGACCTGCTGGCGGGCGAGCCGACCCTGAAGGAGTTTATGGAAGGGCAGGACTGGCATTGGCTGCGATTTCCGTATCTGCATGAAGGAAACACAGAGGCCAAACACCTAGCCGTGGAAGGCTTTTTGAAGGAGCACGGGTATCGCGTGGCGGAAGTGACCTTGAGTTTCGGCGACTATGCGTACAACGAACCATATGCGCGCTGTTTGGCAAAGAACGACACGCAGGCGATGGATTGGATGAAGGAAGCGTATCTGAGCCACGCGGACGCATCGTTGACGCACGGAATAAACGCGGCGAGACGGCTGTTTGGACGCGACGTAAAGCACGTGATGCTGTTGCATGTCGGCGGATTTCAGACGGTGATGCTGCCCAAGCTGATGGAACTCCTCGAGCAGCGCAGATTCCGGCTGATTACGCTGCCAGAGGCGGCGGGTGACCCGGCCTACGAGCGGGAGCAGGATTTGAGAGCGCACTTTGGCGGAACTCTTCTGCAAGAGCTATTGGTTGCAGGGCACATGCAAGAAACCGATCAACCGGAAGATCCGCCGAAGAAATTGAATGAACTCTGTCGATGATGCGCATCACGTGCAACACCGAAGGCAGCGGCGATAGCAGCGTAGGTCGGCGGCCCGCAGTCAGCCGGGATCAAACCTGCGTTTGGTGTCAGCTGTGAACGGTGAGGACGGGGCACCTGGCACGAGCGACGACATTGTGGACCGTTGCGATGGGCAGATGCGTGGCAGCGCCGGGAACGCGGGCGAGTTTGTGCGCGCCGAGGACGATAAGATCGGCGGAAGTGCGATCGGCGACTTCCAGGATTTTTTGCGCGGGCTCACCTTCCTCGACGATGTAATGGGGAACGGGCAGCAAGTCTAGGCCAGACGGAATAAGGTCACGGAGATTCCGCAAGTCAGACTCTTCAAATATCTCCGGAACCGCGATTTCATTTCGCCGCATGTTCTTCAGCACATGCAGGAGAGTGAGCTTGGCCTGGTACTTTTCGGCCAGTGAAATGGCGAAAGGCAGCGCCGCAGCGGATGCAGGACCAAAGTCAGTGGCAAACAGGATGGACGCCGGGCTAGTGCCTTGGCCCTCTTCCGGCGCGGCGTGCGGACCAACGGTGAGTACCGGGCAAGTGGCGCGGCGAAGAATCTCTTCGGCGTGAGAGCCAAGCAAGGCCTTTCCAATGCCGGTTCTGCCCCGGGTGCCTACGACGATCAGGTCGACCTTGCGGCCCTCGAGGGCAGAAGCGAGGGCGGGCCAGAGGCCTCCCTCTCCTTCGAGAACTTCGGTGGTGAGGCCCGTTCCTTCGTGCTTCAAACGCGTGCGCAAGACGTCCATTTCGAGGTCGCAAGCGGCTTCGGCGCTGGCCCACACTTCGGGCGACAAGGCATAGTTGGCAGGCTCTTTAACGTGCAAGGCGAGCAATTTGGCGCCAAAAGTCCTGGCTAAGTCGGCGGCATAGGGCAAAGCCACGTTGGAAGCAGAGGAAAAATCGGTGGCAAAGAGAATGCTTTGGAAAGTGACAAGTGGCTTGGTTTGCGCAGCTTGGGTCGGGGTCATGGTCTCACTCCTCGGGGCCAAGGTAGTACGTCGCCTCGGCTGCGAGATGTGACAAACGGCACGAAAGGATGTGACGAAGGTCACGCGGGATTGTGCGGGATGCCGCTGCGGGTTGCGCGAACTCACGTTTTGCGGATCGGGTTTACTTGGCGGGTTTTCGAGCTATTGGGGAATGTTAGCAGGGCCGAGAAGACGGAAGACGTGGCGAGCAATCTGGACTTCCTCGTCGGCGGGAATGATGCGCACGGAGACGCGGGAATCGGAGCGGCTAATGGTTGGAAGGCTCTTCGCGTTCGCGTCGGAATCGAGTAGGAGTTGGAGGAAATCGAGGCCTGCGCAGATTTTTGAACGAACCAGGGAGTCGTGTTCGCCGATGCCGCCGGAGAAGACGAGGAGATCCAGGCCACCGAGGACCGCGGCGTAAGCGCCGATGGTTTTGCGCGCGGTTCGTGCAAACATTTCAATGGCCAATTGTGCGTGAGGATTGTCCACGGCTTTGTGCAACTCGCGCATATCGGGAGAAAGGCCAGAAATGCCGAGGAGGCCGGACTGTTGGTCGAGGAGCTTTTCGAGTTCGTCGGCGCTGAGGTGGGCAGTGCGAAGGAGATGCAGGAGCACGCCGGGGTCGAGGTCGCCGGTGCGGGTGCCCATCACGATGCCGCCGGTGGGAGTGAGACCCATGGAGGTATCCACGGAACGACCGTCGGCGAGGGCGGTGATGCTGGCTCCGTTGCCGAGATGCGCGATGAGCGTACGCGCCGGAAGTTGATCGCCGAGAGCATGGACAATGGATTCGCAGGAAATTCCGTGAAAGCCATAGCGGCGGATGCCGGCAGACCAGAAGTTTTCCGGAAGAGGAAAGCGCGAAGCGACTTCCGGCAGCGTGCGATGGAAAGCGGTGTCGAAACAGGCGAATTGAGGAATTTGCGGGAATTGAAGTTGTGTTTCGTGGATGAGGGTGAGCGCGATGGGAACGTGCAAGGGCGCGAAGGGTGCGGCGGCTTCCAGTTGCTGCAAGACTTGCGGGGTGAGGCGCTGATGTTCCCGCAACGAAGGGCCGCCGTGGACGATGCGGTGGCCGATGGCGGCGAGCGGAGGAAGATTTAGGCGGACAAGGGAGTTTCCGAGGGAACGAACGGCATGCGCCGGCGTTTCGGCGTGGTGTGACTCTGCGGCGACTACGGAGCCATTGGCGGAACGGATTTGAAGGTGACCGTCGTTGGCGCCGATGCCGTCAATGGAGCCACGGCAGGTTGCGCGCGTGTCGTTGCCGTGCTGGAGGAAGACGCCAAATTTGAGCGACGAGGAGCCGCTGTTGAGAGCGAGAACGGGCGATGTGGAGGTCATCGCAGATTAGCTGGCCTTCCACTTCCAATTGCGAACTTCGGGAAGGTCTTCGCCGTGTTCGACGACGTAGAGCTTGTGGCGCTGCAGAGCCTCGCTAAGGCGTTGCTGGGCTTGCTCGGTGATCCCGGAGAGACGCGGAACCCGGCGGATAGCGTCGAAGGCGAGCTGGAAACGGTCGAGGCGATTGAGCACGGTCATATCGAAGGGCGTGGTGGTGGTGCCTTCTTCGACGTAGCCACGGACGTGAATGTTGTTGTGATTGCGGCGGCGGTAAGTGAGCTGGTGAACCAGGAGAGGGTAGCCGTGATAGGCGAAGATGACGGGTTTGTCGGGGGTGAAGAGAGCGTCGAAGTCTTCGTCAGTGAGGCCGTGGGGATGTTCCGTGAAGGGCTGGAGAGCCAACAGGTCAACGACGTTGACAACGCGGATGCGCAGGTCGGGGACTTGCTCGCGAAGGAGAGAGACGGCGGCAAGGGTTTCGAGCGTGGGAACATCGCCGGCGCAGGCCATAACCACTTCGGGATCGCCGCCGTCGTTGCTGGCCCACGGCCAAATGCCGAGACCCGCGGTGCAGTGTTGCACGGCGGCATCCATGTCCAGCCAGTTGGGGTGCAGCTGTTTGCCGGCGACGATGAGGTTGACGTAGTTGCGGCTGCGCAGGCAGTGGTCGGCGACGGAAAGAAGCGTGTTGGTGTCGGGCGGGAGGTAAATGCGGACGACGTCGGCTTTCTTGTTGGCGACGTGGTCGATGAAGCCGGGATCCTGGTGGGAGAAGCCGTTGTGGTCCTGCCGCCAGACGTGTGAGGTGAGAAGGTAGTTGAGCGAAGCGATGGGCTTGCGCCAAGGAATGGTGCGGGTGGTTTTGAGCCATTTGGCGTGCTGATTGAACATGGAGTCCACGATGTGGATGAAGGCTTCGTAGCAAGAGAAGAAGCCGTGACGGCCGGTGAGTAGATAGCCCTCGAGCCAGCCCTGGCACATGTGCTCGCTGAGGACTTCCATGACGTGGCCATCGGTCGAGAGATGTTCGTCTACGAGGAGCGTATCGGCCTCCCAGGTTTTTCCGGTGACCTCGTATAGCGCGTCGAGGCGATTGGAGGCGGTCTCATCGGGGCCAAAGACGCGGAAATTGCGTTTGGGGAGATTGAGCTTCATGACTTCGCGAAGATACGTGCCGAGAACGCGGGTGGCTTCGGTTTCGTGCGAGCCGGGCGCTTCTACGTCCACGGCGTAGTGGCGAAAAGGCGGAAGCTGGAGCGGTTGCAGCAAGAGGCCGCCGTTGGCGTGTGGATTCATGCCCATACGGCGCTGGCCTTTTGGGGGAAGATCGGCGAGGTCGGGAATGAGTTGGCCTTGCGAATCGAACAGTTCGTTGGGGTGATAACTGTGCATCCAGTCTTCGAGAATGTTCAGGTGCTCGGGCTTTTCGCGGAGCTCGGAAAAGGGAACCTGGTGGGCGCGCCAGGTGCCTTCGACGGGTTTGCCGTCGACCATTTTGGGGCCGGTCCAACCTTTCGGGGTGCGGAGGATGAGCATAGGCCAGCGGGGCCGATGGAGGTTGTGATCGCGGCGGGCGGAAGCCTGGATGGCCTGGATGTCGGCAAGGATTTTGTCGAGCGTCTCGGCCATTTGCTGGTGCATAACGGCGGGGTCAGCGCCCTCGAGGAAATATGGTGTGTAGCCGTAGCCACGGAAGAGAGAAAGGAGTTCGTCCTGGGAAATGCGGGCGAGGACGGTGGGGTTGGCGATTTTGTAGCCATTGAGGTGAAGAATGGGAAGAACGGCGCCGTCTTTTTCCGGATTCAGGAATTTGTTGGAGTGCCAACTGGTGGCGCAGGGGCCGGTTTCTGCTTCGCCGTCGCCGACGATACACGCGACGATCAAGTTGGGATTGTCGTATGCGGCGCCGAAGGCGTGGAGAAGGGAGTAGCCAAGCTCGCCGCCTTCGTGAATGGAGCCGGGAGTTTCCGGAGCGACGTGGCTGGGCACTCCGTAGGGCCAGGAGAATTGGCGGAAGAGGCGCTTGATGCCGTCGCGGTTGCGTTCAATATGCGGGTAAATCTCGGTGTAAGAGCCTTCGAGGTAGGTGTGCGCGACGAGGCCAGGCCCGCCGTGGCCGGGACCGATGACGTAAATCATGTCGAGGTCGTGCTGGCAGATTAGACGATTCAAATGTGTGTAGATGAAATTGAGGCCGGAGGTTGTGCCCCAATGGCCGAGGAGGCGCGGCTTGATGTCATCAAGGGTGAGGGGGCGTTCGAGGAGAGGATTGTCCTTCAGATAGATCTGTCCGACGGAAAGGTAGTTGGCGGCGCGCCAGTAGGCGTCCATTCGATTGAGTAGATCAGGGCTCAGCGGTCCATTCATGACAAGTACCTCCCAAGATCTCGATCCCGGCGTGGCCTGTCTCCTAGCATAGGCGAATTTGGTGAACGCAAAGTAACTCCTGCCGGGGACGTTGGATTGGATGCAGACCACGTGCCGAAACGCTTGGTGAGATTTGTGCACGAGGATGCTGCTTTACAGGGGGTGCCACGCTTTGTTACGCCCGAAATGGGGACCCGCGTGCACTAGTACCGCCTTTGTGTGCGGAAGGACACAACGGTCCGTGATAACGGTCACCGCAGCCGCAGGGAAGGGTACTAAGAATAGGACGAACGGAGGTGCTGGGTGAACGCACCATGTGCGGCGAGCCGGACTCAAATCAAAAATGTCCTATTCGCCACGGATTTTTCCGACGCTTCGCATAACGCCTTAACGTTCGCACTTTCGCTGGCGCGAGCCTACGACGCGACGATTCATGCCCTGCACGTGGTAACGCCGGAAGCGTATATGTGCGCAACGCCGGAAGGCGCGGCGGCATTCGAGGCTATGGAGGAATCGGTCGAAGAAGAGATGGAGAAGGTAGCGGCACGGATGGCGGGGCTGCGGAACGAGACGGCTATTGAGCGCTCCACGTCGATCTGGGCGGCGGTGGAAGAAGCGGTGTACAAAGGCAAGATCGATCTCATCGTCGTGGGGACACATGGACGTACGGGGATGCGCAAGATCTTGCTGGGTTCCACGGCGGAGTCCATCTTCCGCCGAGCCCGCGTGCCGGTGTTGACGATCGGCCCTGCCGTTACCGAAGGAATTCACAGCGCCGGGAAATACCGGAGCGTTTTATTTGCCACCGATTTGAAAGAAGACTCCCTGTCCGCGGCGGCGTTTGCTTTCTCGCTGGCTGAAGAGAACAGCGCGAAGCTGATCTTGTTTCACGCAGTGCCGAAACGGAGCGCCAAAGATCGCGGACAATCAGAACCGACCGGCAAATACTCGTCGGCGGCGAACATCCTGCACGAACTCCATGAACTGATCCCTGTTGATGCGGAGATGTGGTGCCGGCCCGAAGTGGTGCTGAAGTTCGGTGAGCCCGCGAAACAGATACTCGAGACGGCGAAGGAAAAAGGGGCAGACCTGATCGTCATGGGGACGCGCGGCACAGAGGGCCATTCCGGAGTTGCGACGCACCTGCAGCGAGGCGTGTCTTACAATGTGGTGGTGCGTTCGCGTTGCCCGGTGCTTACGGTACGGGGCTGAGAGTTTACCAGTCGGCGGGCTGCTCGCGGGTTGCCGATTCCTTTTCGACTTCTGCAGATCGCAGTTTCAGAACAACTCCCAGGCTTTCATCAAAGACTAAAGTAAAGATCTGCGAGCAACGTTGGCACAACCAGTAGTGGCGGGCTCTCGGTCGTTCGGGAGCGTTGCTCGGCGAGAGCAGTGAGTTGCCCTCGTCGGTAGCATCCGGGCGAAAACGGAAAAATCGTCCGCCGCCCCACCACTGAAAAGCGGTGTGGCAGGCCGGGTTGGCGCATCTTGCGTGCAGTTTCTGAAAGAGCGGCTCGCAGGTCCTGCCGGCGGAATTGGCGGATGCCGGCTGGGTTGCGTTCAAGTCTGCCTGGCGCTCGTGTTCCAATTTCGTGATTGTGGTGCGGAGCCAATCACGGAAGACTTGCTCGGTTTCCGCGAGATCGGTGGAACGATACAGAGAGTCGAGCGTCTCGCTATCCGAGGTAAGCGGAATGTGGCGGCAAGCGTGATCTTTGCCTTGAAATTCCGGGGGCACGAGCGCGATCAACACGCAATCACTGCACCGGCACGGCTCGCTGTCTCTAATGGCATCGTAGTTTGGGCAACTGGGCGAATCTTCGAGAAAGAACTGTGGCCGCCACGGAAACTTTGGCGCATGGCGGTAGAGGCCCTGCTCGAGAAACTCCAGTTCACACTTCAATACCTCCAGAAGGTCACGCACATCCTTCCGCATCGGCCCTCCCGTTTGGTTTTAGATTGTCCCCTTGCCGGGGAATCGGAAAGTGGTGCGCGTCACACAGGCGCGTGACCGAGGTCACAGGAAAAATTGGGGCCTAGCTGGGAGGATGAAAGAAAGGTGAGCTTGCTGTGTCGGGAGGCCCAAAATGCCTAAAGAGCTGATACTTGCAGCGAATAAGAATTCCCGGACCATGCAGGGCGGCAAACCCGCAAAGACACCCTATGGATTGCAAGTCATCGAAGGTTGCATGACATGCCCGGTGCTGAAAGAGCGGGTGTTTTGCGACTTGCCTACGTCGATGCTCGGTCGGCTGGACGCCATTTCGTCGGTGGCATCGTACCCGGCGGGCGCGGTGCTTTTCGTCGAGGGACAGGAGCCCAGGGGCGTCTTTATTATTTGTAACGGAAGAGTAAAACTTTCGGGCGGGTCGGCCAAAGGAAAATCGCTGATTTTTCGCATTGCTGAAGCCGGCGAGATCATCGGGCTGCCGGGGACTCTCTCGGCGAAACCCTACGAACTGACCGGCGAAGCGCTGGAGCCCACGCAAGCCAATTTCATCCCGAGACAGGACTTTCTGACGTTTTTGCGACAAAACGGAGAAGCGGCACTGCGGGTGGCGGAGATGCTCGCGACCATTTACCACACGACGTGCCAGGAGATGAGGTACCTGGGCTTGTCGAGGTCGGCCGCAGAAAAGTTGGCACGTTTCTTGCTTGACACCACAGCAGCCCAGGAGCAGGAGAATGGCCCGTTGCGGGCGACCCTGACTCTGACGCACGAGGAAATCGGCGAGATGATCGGCACCTCGCGGGAAACCGTGACACGGCTTTTCGCCAATTTCAAGCGCAAACAGTTCATCGAGGTGCACGGCGCCTCTCTGGTGATAAAAAACCAGTTAGCGCTACAAGAAATGTTGGGAATGTAATAGATTCGGGGTTGGCGAGGGGCGCGGCCTTGGAATCACAGTGCGGTGTGACGGGCGTCACAGAACTTTCCAAAACCACGCAAATAGGATGCTTTGAACGTTCGCGGCCTCTCTGCAGGGCTGCGGATGGAGGGGCGAATGAAGGGGCATGACTCGAAGTGGAGGCTCGCTTTATTGGTGGGCTTGGTGGCCTTCTTTGTCTTAGCCGTGTGCACGTTCGGGAACCAGAATGAGACACAGGGTTCCAAAGCGGCACCGGGGGAAAAGGCGCAAGCTGCCGATTCCTCGGAGTACGTCGGGTCGGAGACCTGCAAGACGTGTCACGAAGACATGCCTGCCAAGGGCTTCTTCAGGCACTTTGAAGACTCACCGCACTTCCAGACCACTCTGGACACCAAGAAGGGCCCGGAATGGCATGGCTGCGAAGCCTGCCATGGGCCCGGCAAAGGCCACGTCGAGGGCGGCGGCGACAAGACGAAGATCTTCAGGTTCAAGGACGCATCGCCCAAGGAGGTCAATGATCGCTGTCTGACCTGCCATGCGAGCAGCATGCAGCACATGAATGCGATCAACTCGGAACATACGAAAAACGGCGTCAGCTGCATTTCCTGCCACTCGCCGCATCATGCAGAGACTAAAGAGTTCCTGTTGGTGAAGTCCCAGCCGGAACTTTGCTATGGGTGCCACCTCTCGAAGAAAGCTGAATTTGAAATGCCGTTCCACCATCGGGTCAATGAGGGCCTGATTCAATGCAGCGATTGCCACAATGTACACGGAACGGTGGGCCCGAAGCAGGTACGGACATCGGCATCTCAGGATGCGGTCTGTTTCAAATGCCACACTGACAAGCAGGGCCCCTACGTCTACGAGCATGCGCCCGTGAAGGTGGATGGGTGCGTGTCTTGCCACAATGTGCACGGAGCTCCGAACGCGCACATGCTGAAATTGAGCAACGTGAATTTGCTTTGTCTGCAGTGCCACACGACGTCGAGCTT
>Ga0335079_10003233_pt1 | contig 18810 bp, 16 predicted proteins | sample Lox_Sample_33_FD_206719 | JGI IMG/M metagenome (GOLD analysis project Ga0335079, IMG submission 206719) | Soil microbial communities from Loxahatchee National Wildlife Refuge, Florida, United States - Lox_Sample_3.3 | ecosystem: Environmental > Terrestrial > Soil > Wetlands | place: USA... | reverse complement strand
GGATCGAGCCCGCGGGCGCGCAGACGGTCGGCTTCTTCGCCTACGCCACCGGCGCGAAGAGCGTGGACCGAGCGTACTGGGAGCAGTTCTGGAAGGCGTTCCTGCAGCTCGCGCCCGAAGCCGTGCCCGTCGAATTTCTCCCCCGGCCCGACAGCGCACCGCTCAACCCGGGCTTTGCCTCACTGCACGTGCGCACCCCGCACCTCCTGGCGGCCACCATGGGGGAGCTGGGCATGTTCATCAGCGCCGACACCGGGCCCATGCACCTGGCCAGTTCCACCACCGTGCCGACGGTGGCGCTGTTTCGCGCCTCCGACCCGGCGCACTACGGCCCCCTGAAGCCCTCCGACCTCGCGCTCGATGTCACGCAGTACTCCCCTGAGGCCCTCGCCCAGATCCTGCAGCGGCACTGGCAGCACAGCCGCGCGGCCAGGCCGGCGGCCGCCTAGCGCCGCGGGCGCGGCTACACCCTTGGAGCGCCGCCGCGGGCGCGCTGGCAAAATAGCCCGCGCGTATGGGCGATGCGATCGAAATCCGTGACGCGCAGGCAGGCGACCTCCCGGGGCTGGTGGCGATCTACAACGACGTCATCGCCACCTCCACGGCCATCTACGCCGAGCTGCCCGTGACGCTCGAGGACCGGGCTCAGTGGTGGCGCGCGCGCACCGCGCAGGGTTACCCGGTGCTCATCGCATGCGATGCGCAGGGGGTCGCCGGCTTCGCCACCTTCGGTGACTTCCGCACCTGGCCCGGCTACCGTTTCACGGTCGAGCATACCGTGCACGTGCGCGCCGCCGGGCGCGGTCAGGGCATCGGCACGCGCCTGATGCAGGCCCTGCTGCGCCGCGCCGCCGCACTCGGCAAACACGTGATGATCGCCGGCGTCGATGCCGCGAACGCACCCTCCATCCGCTTCCACGAGCGACTGGGATTTGACCGCTGCGGCCACCTGCGCGAGGTTGGTTTCAAGTTTGACCGCTGGCTCGACCTGGTCTTCCTGCAGCGCCACATCTGAGCTTCGGTAAGATGGGCGCATGTTCGCGCTACCACCGGTCACCCGCGCCCTGATCCTCAGCAACGTCGCACTTTTCGTGCTCGAGCTGCTCACGGGCAATCTGCTCATCGGCCTCTTCGGGCTGTGGCCGCTCGGCAGCCCGCTGTTTCATCCCTGGCAGCTGCTCACGTATGCGTTCCTGCACGACCCGACCAACTTCCTGCACCTGTTCCTGAACATGTTTGCGCTCTACATGTTCGGTCGCTCACTGGAGTCGTACTGGGGCGCGCGCCGCTTCCTGATCTACTACCTGGTGTGCGTGCTGGTGGCCGGGCTCACGCAGCTGGCGGTGACGGCCGGCAGCGCGCAGGCCGGCTCCACGATCGGCGCCTCCGGCGGGGTGTTCGGCGTGCTGCTCGCCTTCGCCTGGTTCTTCCCGCGGCAGAAGCTGATCGTGCTGCCGCTGCCGATCCCGCTGCCCGCGTGGCTCGTGGTGGGTGGCTATGCGCTCATCGAGCTGTTCTTCGGGGTCACCGGACGCGAGCAGAGCGTGGCGCACTTTGCCCACCTCGGCGGCATGCTGGGCGGGATCCTGTGCATCCTGTACTGGCGCGCCCGCCGCCGCTTCAACCCCCTAGGCTGACGCAGCGCCGCAGGCGCGAAAATGCTGCAAGGTTGAATTCCCGCAGGCTCCACAGCACAATCGCGCGCCTAAAAAATCACGGGAACTTTTCCCGCCGCCTGCGCCTCTAGAACCCAACCCATGATCAAGACCGACCAACTCACCAAGCGCTACGAATCGCTCACCGCGGTGGACGCGGTGACCTTTCAGGTGAACCCCGGGGAAGTGCTGGGGTTCCTGGGCCCGAACGGGGCGGGCAAGACGACCACCATGCGCATGCTGGCGGGGTTCATCACCCCGAGCTCAGGCAGCGCCAGCATCTGCGGCCACGACGTGGTCGCGGAGCCGCTGGCCGCCAAGGCGGCGCTCGGGTACCTGCCGGAAGGGGCACCGCTTTATGGCGAGATGACGGTGCGGGCCTTCCTGGAATTCATCGCCGATCTGCGCGCCCTGGAGGGCGAGCGGCGGCGCGCACGCCTGGCGCACGTGATCGAGCACCTGCAGCTCGGCGCGGTGCTCGAGCAGACCATCGAGACCCTCTCCAAGGGCTTTCGCCGCCGTGTCGGGCTGGCCCAGGCCATCGTGCACGATCCGCCGGTGCTGATTCTCGATGAGCCCACCGACGGGCTCGATCCGAATCAGAAGCACGAGGTGCGCACCCTCATCGAGGCCATGGCACGCGACAAGATCATCGTCGTCTCCACGCACGTGCTCGAGGAGGTCGAGGCACTGTGCACGCGCGCGATCATCATCGCCCGGGGACGCATCGTGGCGGATGACACGCCCGCAGGCCTTGCCGCGCGCTCGCGCTATCACAACGCCGTATCGCTGCAGCTGGCGGAAGGCTCGCAGCTCGGCGCGGCACGCGAGGCGCTGAGCGCCCTGCCGGACATCGCCAGCGTTGAGGTGAGCGAGCGCGATGCGCGCCTGACCGCGCTGCCGCGCGGCGGCCACATGATCCTGCCGGCCGTCTCGGCCCTCGCCGCACAGCGGGGCCTGAAGCTGCAGGAACTGCACCTGGAATCGGGACGCCTCGATGAGGTGTTCCGCACCATCACCGCCTGAAGGGACCGTACGCACCATGCACCACGTGGGCATCATCATGCGCCGCGAGCTGGCGAGCTATTTCGCCACCCCGCTCGCGTACGTATTCATTCTCATCTTCCTGGTGCTGGCCAACGCCTTCACCTTCTACCTGGGCGGTTTCTACGAGCGTGGCCAGGCGGACCTCGATCCGTTCTTCAGCTTCCACCCCTGGCTGTTCCTGTTCCTGATCCCAGCTCTCTCGATGCGCCTGTGGGCGGAGGAGCGCAAGTCCGGCACGATCGAGCTGCTGATGACGCAGCCGCTCACGCTGTGGGAAGCGGTGCTCGGCAAGTACTTCGCCGCGTGGCTGTTCACCGCGCTGGCACTCGCGCTGACCTTTCCCCTGTGGGTCACGGTCAATTATCTCGGCAAGCCCGATAATGGCGCGATCCTCGCCGCCTACCTCGGCAGCCTGCTGCTGGCGGGGGGCTTCCTCGCCATCGGCTCGTGCATGTCCGCCCTCACCCGCAACCAGGTCGTGGCCTTCATCCTCGGGGTCGCCGCGTGCTTCGTCTTCCTGCTCGCCGGCTTTCCCTTGGTGCTCGATGTATTCCGCAGCTGGGCGCCGCTGCCGCTCGTTGATGCCATCGCCTCGCTCTCGTTCCTGACGCATTTCGAGTCCATCGCCAAGGGCGTCATCGACGTGCGCGACCTGCTGTATTTCGCCATGCTGATTGGCCTGTTCCTGCTCGCGACGGTGATCGCTCTCGAGCTGCGTAAGGCGGACTGACGATCATGAACAAACGCTCCACACTCGGCGGCGGTGCGCTCCTCGCGCTGGGCCTGCTGTTCATCGGCCTGACGCTCCTGTTCAACCACGCCCTGCGCGGCTGGCGGCTCGATCTCACCGAGAACCGCCTCTACACCACCGCGGGCGGCACCGACCGGATCCTCGCGGGCATCAAGGAGCCGATCAACCTCTACTTCTTCTACTCGGAGAAGACCGCGCAGCAGCTGCCGCAGCTGAAGACCTACGGCACGCGGGTGCGGGAGTTTCTCGAGGAGCTCACGGCGCGCTCCAACGGCAAGCTGCGTCTGCACGTGATCGACCCGCAGCCCTTCTCGGAAGAGGAAGACCGCGCCGCCGAACTCGGCGTGCGCGGCGCCCCGGTCGGGGTAGCCGGCGGGCAGTTCTACTTCGGCCTCGCCGGCACCAACGCCACCGACGGCCATGCGGCGATCGAGTTCTTCGATCCCAACAAGGAACAGTTCCTCGAGTACGACGTCGTCAAGCTCATCTACCAGCTGGCGAACCCGAAGAAGCCGGTGGTGTCCTGGCTCTCCACGCTGCCGATGGACGGCGGTTTCGACCCCCAGAGCGGGGCCGGCCGCGAGCCGTGGGTGGTGTACGGGGAGGCCAGGCAGCTCTTTGACGTGCGCCCGCTCGAGCCGAACGCCACCCGCATCGACCCGGACACGAACGTGCTCGTGCTGGTGCATCCGAAGAATCTGGCGCCGGCCACCGAGTTCGCGATCGACCAGTACGCGCTGCGCGGCGGCCACGTCCTGGTGTTCGTCGACCCGCTCGCCGAGGCCGACCGCTCGGGGGCCGATCCAGGCAACCCCGTGGCGGGGATGACGGCCGACAAGTCCTCGCATTTCGACTCGCTGCTGAAGGCCTGGGGCGTGGACTTCAACCCCGGCCTGGTGGTCGCCGACCGCGGCCGGGCCCTTTCGGTCACCATGCGCCAGGGCGAGGAGCCGGTGCTGCACCCGGGAATACTCGCGCTCAACAAGGAGCCGATGACGTGATCACTTCCGGACTTTCCAACGTCAACGTCGCCACCGCCGGGGCGCTCGAGCCGGTCAAGGGCTCCAAGACGCACTTCGAGCCGCTGCTGCAGTCGAGCAACGACGCGGAGCTGCTGCCGGTGGCGCGCTTCCGCATGCTCATGGACCCCGCGAGCCTGCTCGATGGCTTCAAGCCCACCGGGCGCCGCTACACCCTCGGTGCGCGGGTGAACGGCATGGTCTCGAGCGCCTTCCCCGCCGGCCCGCCCGCGGGCGTGACGCTGCCGCCAGGACAACTGGATCTGAAAGTCTCGGCAAAACCCCTGAACCTCATCGTCTTCGCCGACACCGACATGCTCTCGGACTTCCTGTGGGTGCGCTCGCAGAACTTCTTCGGCCAGCGCCTGACGCAGGCCTTTGCCAGCAACGGCGACCTGGTGCAGAACTCGCTCGATAACCTCTCCGGCAGCGCCGACCTCATCAGCGTGCGCGGGCGCGCCTCCTTTACCCGTCCCTTCGAGCGCGTGGAGAGGCTGCGTCGGCGCGCCAACGAGCGCTTCCACGCCAAGGAGCAGGAGCTCGAGCAGCAGCTGCAGGCCACCGAGGAGAAGCTCACGGCACTGCAGGGTAAGGGCGGCGGGGACAACGCCAAGGGCAACGCCGCGCTCATCCTGTCCCCAGCCGAGGCGCAGGAGATCGAGCGCTTCCAGCAGCAGAAACTGCGCATCCGCAAGGAGCTGCGGGCGGTGCGCGCCGGCCTCGACGAGGACATCAAGGGCCTTGGCACGAGGCTGAAGATCATCAACATCATCCTGGTGCCGGTGCTGTTCGCCGGCATCGCGCTGCTGCTCGCCCTGTGGCGGCGGCGCACCCGAGCGCCCACGCGTGCGCGCGCGGAGCGGGCGCCATGAGCGCGCGTCGCGTCATCTGGCTGCTCGTGGCGGGCGTGGGGGTGATCGCGTTTGCGATCTGGCTGTCCTCGCTGCGCCACCTCGAGCGCGCCACGCTCGGCGGGGACTTAGTGCTGCCGGGCCTGGAGCAGGCGGTGAACACGATCACCGAGATCCGCCTGCGCAAGGGCGACGGCACGCACACCACCCTCACCAAGGGCCCGAACGAGTGGAGCGTCACCGAGCGCGCCTGGCCGGCCGCGCGCGATAAGGTGCGCAGGCTCCTGCTCGACCTGGGCACACTGAACGTGGTCGAGGAGAAGACGCGGCTGCCCGCCAACTATGCGGCGCTCGGGGTCGAGGACGTGAGCTCCGCGAAGGCGACGGGCACGCAAGTCGATCTCATCGCCCCGGGACATACCTGGGCGCTGGTGCTCGGCAAGCCCTCGGGCGCCAAGTCCGGGTACGTGCGCCTTGCCAACTCAGCGCAGAGCCTGCTCGCGGCGCCCCTGGTCAGCGCGGATGCGGCGCCGAAGAGCTGGCTCGACAGCGCCCTCATCGACCTGCCGGCCGAGCGCGTGCGCGAGATCCAGGAGCGTCCCGCAGAGGGCGCAGGCTTCGTCGCCGTGCGCCAGAAGAAGGAGGATGCGCACTTCAACGTCGTCCCGGTGCCCAAGGGACGCGAGCTGAGCGGCGCCGGCGCCGCCGATACCCTGGGTGCGGCGCTGAGCGGCCTCACCCTCGAGGACGTCGCCAAGGCCGGCGCCGCCGACCCCAAGAGCCCGCACGCCTTCTTCCGCACCTTCGACGGCCTGGAGGTCGAGGCGATCGGGCGCAAAGACGGCACCCATGCCCTGCTCGTCCTGAGCGCCCGCGGCACGACGTCGGAATCGGGCCTCGAGGCGCAGCGTCTCAACACGCGCTTCAGCGGCTGGGAGTTTGAGATTCCGGACTACAAGTACGCCGCGATCTTCACCCCGGTCACGGATCTTCTGAAGCCACTGCCGCAGCCGCCACCTAAGCCGGCCAAGCCGGCCAAGCCGGGCAAGGGCAACGGCACGAAGTCCGCCACCACGGCCCCGGCCAGCGCGCCGGGGCAATAGCGCTCGCGCGCCGCCTCAGGCCCTCGCCTGCGCCATGATCATGAGCGGCCGGCCTTCGGGGTCGCGGAACGTCGCCAGCCACTCCTCGGTGCCGTCGGGGTGGCGGTGAACCAGGTGCGGGGCGCTGTCGAAGGCGACCCCGCGCGCGCGCAGCGTGTCGTAGGCGGTGCGGATGTCCTCGACGCGCAGGTAAAGGATGGACTCCGGCTTCGGCTCGGCCTCCTGCTGCAGGTACAGCCGCGTGCCACCGCAGTCAAAGAAGGCGCTCGTCCCGTAGGTATAGAGGTGCGGCAGCCCCAGGGTGTCGGCGTACCACGCCTGCGACTCTTTGATGTCACGCACGCTGCGGGAGATCTGCGCCAGCGGCCCGAGCTTGCTCGTGCTCATCGTTTTGGTCCTCTTACTTAAGACACTGTCCGCGGGCTCGCGAAACCACTGCCTGAGTGCCTGGCGGTTGGCAAGTCCGAGTTTGGTGAGCGCGTTGGCGAGGTGATACTTCACCGCATCGGTGCTGATGCCACGCCGGCGCGCGATCTGGCGGTTGGTCATGCCGTGCTGCAGCGCGTGCACGGTGCGCCACTCGGCCGGCGTCAACAGATCCGCGTGCGGCGGCCGGCCCCTGCGGGAACGAACTGACATCCGCGCATGCTACGGGGCGCGGGGGCGAATTACCCTCCCCCCGGCCCAAGCACTGGCGGCAGCGCGGCGGCAGCGTTTCCGATGTCGGTTCCCGGATGACGCCGCACACGCGCGGAGGTCGTTAGAATCGCTCAAGGGCAGCGGAGTGGCCCGTTTTAGCCAAGGAGGCAAGGCATGAGTGCAGTACTACTGGCGGTCTTCAAACGCTTCACGGATGCGGAGCGGGTGCGCACCAGCCTGGTGCGCGACGGCTTTCCCACCGATCGGGTGGAACTCACCGCGCGCACCGAGCCCGGTCGGGCGGGCGAGCTGCCGGCGGGCTCCGCACGGCAGCAGTTTGAGCAGTATTTTGGCACGCTGTTTGATGATGACCACGAGCGCGGGTTCGTCCAGGCAATCGCCGATCGGGTCGAGTGCGGCAGCATCGCCACCGTGGCCGTGCATCCGCGCGGTGACATCGAGACCGCACGCGCCACGCAGATCCTGCAGCGCGAGGGCGCAAGCGAGGTGGTCTCCCACGACCTCGAAAGCCAGGCGTTCGAATTTGCCGCCTCCAGCGCGGAAGTCCCCATGGTCGGACACCTCCTGCCGCGCAAGAGCGACAACGAGTGCTTCTACTGCTGGCTGTTTCCCGAGGAGGCGCAGCGGCACTAGCTGCGCGTGCCGCGCACCTCGGGGCACGCGCGGCCGCCCCGGGAGCTGCGTTTACTGCTTGTCGAAGATCATGGTCGTCGTCTGGCCGTGCGCCACATCCTTGTCGGACATCATGACGGTCTTGCCATCCGCCGCGGCGACGATCTGGATCTCATCGACCACCTTGCCCTGCCGGTAGTCGACCTCTTCCACCGTGCGGCCGTTGATCTTCTTCAGCACCACCTGGGTGTTGCCCGGATCGCCGCTCACCGGGTACGGCTTGCCGTCGAACTTGGCGCTGTAGCTTTGCCCGTTGGACTGCATGGCGAAGCCCTCCGCGCTCATCACGATGCTGACGGTGCGCAGGGCATCGCTGGCATCGGTCATCTGGTCCTGCAGCCACGAACCGGACAGCGCGTGCGAACCGGGAGGACCGGCCGCCACGCGCTTCTCGGTGAACGTGCCGGTCACGGGCTGCGCGCCCTGGAAGCTCGTGAACTTGTTGGACAGGCTCTTGCCGTCGGCCGACACCTGCATGGTGCCCACGACGACGGTCTTGCCGTTCTGCCGCTGGGTGATCTCGGCCGTGCGCGCATCGAGGACGCGTACCTGCAGTTCATCGTAGTACGCGTGCCCGCTCACCTTGTGAAACGCACCGTCCGCGGGGAGCCTGTCCACCGGCGGATCGCAGCTGGCGCAGCTGTACGTGCCTTCCGCGATGACCCACACGTCCGGCTTGCCGGTGACCTGGATCGAGCCGACGCGCATCTTCCACGTGCCGTCGAAGGCACTCGCGGCCAGCGCGGCCGCAGGCACGAGCAGCAGTGCGGACACCAGCAACTTGTTCATAGGTCGCTCCTCCCGGTCGGGATGTTCTCGGAATCGCGGTTCGCGTGCGAGGGCCTCGCAGGTGCCGGGAGTGTAGGCGCGCCGCGCCGCGCCCGCCAGCAGTGCAGGTCCCGCCTCAGTTGCTCCTCGGCGTCAGGGTCTGCGTGAGCAGGTCCACGCTACCCTCGATGCGGGTGAGGTGCGGCCAGCGCGGACCGCCGAAGTACGGAACGCTCAGGACGCGATAATAGTCCGCGTCCTCGACCAGCAACTCGATCGGCTGCCGGCTCGACTGCGCGGCGAGCAGCGCCGCATCGAGCACCTCGGCGGAGTACTTGCGCCCGTTGACGGCGATCAGCTTCATGCCCGGGCCGACCCCGGCGCGCGCGGCGGCGCCGTTCTCGATGGTCTCCTCCACCGTTTGCTTATCGTCCACCAGCACCCCGAGCGACCACTCGCGGTTGGTCTCCTTGCGGCGTCGCTGCTGGGTCTCGAGGAAGGAGTTCTTCTCGGCCGAGTAGCTCAGCTGCCAGCCGCTGCCGCGCACCGCATCGAGCAGCACCTGCGGTCCGAGCGAGTCGAGGTGGCGGTGAATGATCGCGTGCCAGTCCGCCGGCACCATGCCGGCGAGGGTGGTATAGATGTCCTGCTCGACGAAGGGCTTGAGTGCCGGTGCGCCGCCGGCGCCTGCGTAGAAGCGCTGCACGTAATCATCCAGGCAGAGCTTGCCGCCGGAGCGGCGCCGCAGCTCGCTGTCCACGTTCAGCCACAGGAACTCGGAGGCTTCGTAGAAATCCACGTCGCGCCGGCTCATCGACCAGGCGATGGGAGCGTCGTACAGCACCTGGGCCGCAACCGCCGTGTCGCCCAGGGGGCGCCAGCGGCTGCCGGTCTGGATGTCGAAGCTGCCCGCGACGCTCGCCAGCATCTCCCGGTAGCTCGGCTGCGGGATCAGTCCTGCGCGCACCGGCAGTACCGTGCCCCAGAACTGCGTCATGCCCTCGTAGACCCACAGCAGCGTGCCGTCCATCGGCTGCTGGTAGTCGGGGCTCAGCAGCCCTGCGGGACGGCGGTACTTGCCGTTCCAGCTGTGCACGTACTCGTGCGCCAGCAGCTCCGCGACCCCCTCGCGCAGCGCTGCGTCCGAGAGGGAATTCTCATCCACGCGATCGTCACTGGACTCGTGGTGCTCAAGCCCGAAGTGCGCGACGTGGTCCGACAGGGTCAGCAGCCAGGTGTAATGCCGGTACATGCGCGTGCCAAACAGCATCCCGGACTGCGCGACCAGGCGCCCGTAGCCGGATGCGAAATCCTCCGGCACCTTCAGCGCCTCCTCGCTGTCGGCGGCGAGGGCGATGCTGTGCTGCAGCTGCGGCAGGGGTGCAGATCCGGGCAGCTCGATGCGTTGCGCGTAGTGCGCGATCTGCACGGGCGAGTCGATGAGGCGCGCCAGGCTCGCCTCCTCCAGACGCACGCTGCCGTCGGCCTGCGGCTGCTGCTCGAGCGCCCCGCTGACGTGCCACTGCGGCGGCACACGCAGCGAGGCCGCGGTGCTCAGGGTGGCGGCATCGCGCCCCTTGGGCAGGAGCACGTACTGGTTCCACGAGAGCACCGCGAGCTGCGCGCTGCTCGTGGGCCCGGCGGTGAAGGAGCCGCCCTCGGTCGGCAGGCCGCTCTCGAGCGCGATGTCGAGCCGGCTGACCCCCGCAGGCACCGTGAGGCTCACGGCAAAGGGATCCTTCGGGTCGCGCCGCCAGGTGAGCAGCTGGTCATTGGCGCGGATCGTCATGCCGATGAGCGTGTCGAGCGGTCCGCTCGGCATGTGCTCACCGGGGAGCCACTTGGGGTAGACGAGCGTGAGCGGTCCGCTCTTCACCGCGAGCGTGAGATCGGTGTGTACGTGGTTGCGCACGATCTCACGGGCATCCAGGCGCACCGTCAGATCCGCGGCCCGAGCGAGCGCGCACGTCATCAGCACGGCCGCCAGCGCTGTCCTACCGGTTACCCTCATCCGCTGCCCTTCGCTGCTGACCAACAGGGTGCGCGATGTTCTCCGAAATGGAGCGGCGAGGCAACGAGTGCTACCGTATGCGCATGAGTGAATCGCAGTACACCGGCGGCTGCCTGTGCGGGAAGGTGCGCTACCGCGTGACCGGAATCGCCCGCAACCTGTGTTACTGCCACTGCGAGAGCTGCCGCCGCGCCGCCGGCTCGCCGAGCGTGCCGTGGGCCACCTTCGAGCGCGCGCACTTCCAGCTGCTGCAGGGTGAGCTCACCGAGTACCGCTCCTCCCCCCGCCGTCTGCGCGGGTTCTGCGCCGCCTGCGGCAGCGCCCTCACCTACCGCAGCGAGAACCGCCCGACCGAGATCGACGTGACGCTCGGCACGCTCGATGAGCCCTCGCGCCTCGTCCCGCAGATGCACGTGTGGGTCGAGGACAAGCTTCCCTGGGTCATGATCGCGGACGCGCTGCCGCAATGGCCGCGCGGCGTCGGGCAGAGCTAGAGCGGCTGCGGCCCGCGTCAGCGCGCCCGCGCCAGCAGCGTCACCGTCACCAGCGCGAGCAGCGCCGTCGGCAGCCACGCGAGCACGATGGGGTTGAGGTTGAAGACGATCGTGCCGCTCTCGATCAGCCGCTGCAGCAGGAAGAAGCCGATCCCCAGGATCAGCCCCATCAGCATGCGCGCGCCGGTGCCGGCAGAGCGCAGCGAGCCGAGCACGAACGGGATGGCGAGCAGCACCGTGAAGGCGATGGCCACGGTGCGCGCGATGCGCGACCAGAACGCGAACACGTACTCGCGGTCATCGAGCGAGTTGGCACGGTAGTACTTGATCAGTCGCCACAGCGCGCGGTTGGTGAGCAGCTCCGGGTTCTCGATCGCCAGCCCGAGGAAGGCCGCCGTGACGTTGGACTTGAGCACGCGTTGCCCCGGGCCGGAGCGGCTGACGCGATCGCCCGCGAAGCGCGACTCGCTGTAGTGGCTCAGGAGCCAGGTGCCCTTGGCGCCGGCGGTGGCGCCCTGCGCCTGCCCGAGGGCGACCAGGCGGTGATCGGGGGAGAGCTCAAAGGTCTGCATGCCGCCGAACTGGCTCTGGCTCGACTGCCCGGCCACCCGCAGGATCAGGTCGCCATCGCGCACCCACGCCCCGCCGCCGCCGAAGCTGACATTGTTGAAGCGGGTGAAGGCCTTGTGCTCACGCGCCGCCTGCTGCAGCGATGGCCCGAGGAATTCCCCGAGCGCCACGCCCGCACCGACCAGGACGAGCCCGGCGATCAGGCAGATCCCGGCCAGGTGCACGATCGAGATGCCGGTGGCGCGGATCACGGTGATCTCGCTGCCGCGTGCCAGGGTGCCGAGGCCGATGAGGGCGCCCATGAGCGCGGTGATCGGCAGCAGATCGAAGGCAAACGCCGGCAGGCGCAGGAGCGTGAACCACACGGCCCCGAGGGCGGTGTAACCGCCGCTGCCGATGTCGTTCTGCTCACCGATGAAGGTGATCAGGGCACCAAGGGTGAGCAGCACCGCGGCCATCATCAGCACCGAGGCGAGGATGGTGCGCACGATGTAGCGGTCGAGAATGCTCACAGGCCCCGCATCCGGTAGCGCAGACGGTTGCCGAGGCCGGGCCCGAGGATGATCAGCAGCGCAAGCGCCACGACCACGGCGTGCGTCCACCACAGGCCCAGGAACTGCGGCATCTTGCCGTGCGCGATCATCACCTTGCCGACGGAGATCAGCTGCGAGTAGAGCAGGAAGATGAGCAGCGCCACCCACACGCGCGCGTAGCGCCCCTGCCGCGGTCGCAGCCGCGCGAGCGGCACGGCGATGAGCGCCAGCACCAGGCACATGAGCGGGGTGGCGATGCGCCAGTGCAGCTCGGCGCGCTGCTCCGGCTCCGCCGACTGCGCCAGCAGCGCGCTCGGGCGCGCCTCGAGGTCACGCACCACATCGTTCACCACCGGCACCTGCACCGGCACGACGTGCTCGGCAAAGCGCACGATACGGAACGCGGCGCTCCCCGGCACGCCCTCGAAGCGCTCCCCGTCGTAGAGCGTGAGGATGTGCGTCATGCCGTCCGCCGTCACGCTGTGGCGGGCGCGCTCGGCGAGCGCGACCTGCACCACCGGCCCCTCGCTGCGCTCGATGAAGACGTTATGCAGCGTGCCGTCGGCGTTGACGTCCTGCGCATACACCACGGCAGTGCCACCGCCGAAGCTGCGGAACTTCCCCGCCGCGATCGGCGCGAACTGCCCCGCCCGCACCGCCGCCTGGCGCAGCGCGAGCGCCTGCTGGGTGGCCTGCGGCGCGAGCACCAGGGTGAGCCAGGCGAGCGCGCCGGCGACCAGCAGCGCCAGCAGCACCACCGGGAGGTAGACGTTCGCAGGGCCGGCGCCGCAGGCGAGCGCGGCGGCCATCTCGCTGTCGGCGTACAGGCGGCCGAAGGCCAGCACCACCCCGAGCAGCAGCCCCACCGGCAGCAGGATCGACAGGTACTGCAGGGCGCCGAGCCAGATCAGCTCGAGCACCACCCCGGAGGGGAACTGGTTGGCGGCGGCGCGCTCGAGCACGCCGACCACCTGGTAGGCGAGCAGGATCACGAGCAGTACGCCGGTGACCAGGAGCCAGCCCAGCACGACCTCGCGCAAAATGTAACGTCCGAGGATATTGCGCAACGCCGACCATCCGTTCGTCCGCCGGAAAACCGACAGGCTCTTGGGTTACACTTGCCATCGCATGCACCCGTGCGCGCGCAGCCAGCGCTGCAGCAGTGCTCCACGGGGCGAGGCGCTTCAATAAGACAAATGACAGTCTAACGCGCCTCAACGGGAAGGGGATACGCAATGGAATTCGGTGTCTGGACCAAAGGCCTCGCGACACTCGCCGTGGACTGCCTGGTGCTCGGGGTATTCGAGGAGGGTGAACTCAGCGGCGAGGGGCGCGCAGTCGATAGCGCCTGCGGCGGCCGCCTGAAGCGGCTGCTCGGGCGTGGCGACTTCGTCGGGCGCCCCGGGGAGACTGTGCTCGTCGGAGATCTGCCCGGGATCAAGGCCTCGCGGGTACTGCTCACGGGACTGGGCACGAAGAAGCAGTTCCAGCGCAAAGCGTGGCGGCGCGCCTGCCAGGCCGCGCTCGCCGCGCTCGCGCGCACGCGCATCGACAGCTGCGCCATCGCCCTCGACCGCCCCGAGGCCAAACAGCTCGATGACTACTATCTCGGGCGCCAGGTCGCCGAGCTCACCGGTGCGGCGCTCTACCGCATCAACGATCTGAAGACCGCCAAGAAGCCCCCCGCGCCGGCGCTGAAGAAGGTGCTCGCAGGACCGGTGCGCGCAGCGAGCGCCGCGCAGCGCGGCCTCAGGGAAGGCGCGGCGATTGCGGCCGCGCAGACGATCCAGCGGGACCTGGCGAACCTGCCCGCCAACGTGTGCACGCCGCTTTACCTGGCGGAAGAGGCGCGCGCGCTCGCCAAGCGCCACGCGGGGCTGCGCGCCAAGGTGCTCGATGAGGCGGCCATCCGGCGCGAGCGCATGGGCTGCCTGCTCGCGGTCTCGCAGGGGAGCAAGCAGCCCCCGCGGTTCATCGTGCTCGAGTACCAGGGGGCGCCCAAGGGCCGCGCCCCGGTGGTGCTGGTCGGCAAGGGCGTGACCTTCGACACCGGCGGCATCTCGCTCAAGGATCCGCCGGGGATGGACGAGATGAAATTCGATATGAGCGGCGCCGCGGCGGTGATCGCGAGCCTCACGCTCGCGGCGCAGCTGCGCCTGCGCCTCAACGTCGTCGGCCTCGTCGCGGCGGTCGAGAACATGCCCGGCGGCCGGGCCGTGAAGCCGGGGGACATCGCCACCAGCGCCTCCGGGCAGACGGTGGAGATCCTCAACACCGACGCCGAGGGGCGCCTGATCCTGTGCGACGCCCTGCACTACGCGCGCCGCTTCCAGCCGGCGGCGGTGATCGACATCGCCACCCTCACCGGGGCGTGCGTCGTGGCGCTCGGCCATCACCATGCCGGGGTCATGGGCAACGACGACAGGCTGATCCAGGAGCTCCTCGCCGCCGGTACGCGCGCCGAGGACCGCTGCTGGCAGCTGCCGCTCAGCGAGGAGTACGCCGAGCCGCTGAAGAGCAACTTCGCCGACTTCGCCAACGTGGGCGGCCGCGACGGCGGTGCCATCATCGCGGCGGCCTACCTCGCCAAATTCACCCAGGGGCTCAAATGGGCGCACCTCGACATCGCGGGCACCGCTTACCAGAGCGGCGCCCAGAAGGGCAGCACGGGCCGGCCAACGCCACTGCTCGCGGACTTTCTCATCCACCGCGCGGCGCACTGAACCGGCACGGCGCGAGCCACGCCCGCAGCTTCCGGCACATGCGCTTCTGCCGCCCGCGCCGCGTGGCACGCCTGAGTGCGCACCTGGTGCGCGTGCGCTAGGACGCCCCTGACCGGCGAGGCCGCCGCGGTCGCGGCGCCCTTGCCGCTATAATCCCGCCGCCCCCTTCCTTCGAGAGTCGCGAAGCGTTCAGATGGACAAGGTGTACGCGCCGGCGCAGATCGAGCGGCGCATCTACGAGCGTTGGGAATCCCACGGCTGGTTCGCACCCAGCGGTCACGGCGCGCCCTACTGCATCATGATCCCGCCGCCGAACGTGACCGGGACGCTGCACATGGGGCACGCCTTTCAGCACACCCTGATGGACGCCCTGACGCGCTATCACCGCATGTGCGGCGAGGATACGCTGTGGCAGCCGGGGACCGATCACGCAGGCATCGCGACCCAGATGGTCGTCGAGCGGCAGCTGAACGCGCAGGGCGTACGGCGCACGGACCTCACGCGCGAAGCCTTCCTCGAGCGCGTCTGGCAGTGGAAGGCGCAGTCCGGCGGCACCATCAGCGCGCAGATGCGCCGCCTGGGCGAGTCGGTCGACTGGTCGCGCGATCGCTTCACGCTCGACCCGGAGCTCTCGCGCGCCGTCACCGAAGTGTTCGTGCGGCTGCACGATGAGGGCCTCATCTACCGCGGCAAGCGCCTGGTGAACTGGGATCCGGTACTGCTCACCGCGCTCTCGGACCTCGAGGTGCAGGCCGAGGAAGAGGAAGGTCACCTGTGGCACCTGCGCTATCCGCTCGCCGACGGCACCGGCTTCCTCGTGGTCGCCACCACGCGGCCGGAAACCATGCTCGGTGACAGCGCGGTCGCCGTGCATCCGCAGGATGAGCGCTACCAGCGGCTCATCGGGCGGCAGCTGCGCCTGCCGCTCGCCGAACGCGACATCCCGATCATCGCCGACGCCTACGTCGACCCCGCCTTCGGCTCCGGCTGCGTGAAGATCACCCCCGCGCACGACTTCAACGACTACGAGATCGGGCAGCGCCACCGGCTGCCGCTCATCAACATCTTCACGCCCCGGGCGGCGCTCGCGGACAGCGTCCCGGAGCGCTTCCGCGGACTCGACCGCTTCGCGGCACGCGAGCGCGTGCTCGCCGAGCTCACGAGCGCCGGACTGATCGAGAAGACCGAAAAGCACAGGCTGGTCGTGCCGCGCGGGGACCGCTCCGGCGCGATCCTCGAGCCCTACCTCACCGACCAGTGGTACGTGCGCATCGCACCGCTCGCGGCCCCCGCGATCGCCGCCGTCGAGCAGGGCCGCACGCGCTTCGTGCCGGAGAACTGGGCGCGGACCTACTTCGAGTGGATGCGCAACATCAAGGACTGGTGCGTGAGCCGCCAGCTGTGGTGGGGACACCGCATCCCGGCCTGGTACGACGACGCCGGGCGCATCTACGTCGGCCGCACCGAAGCGGAAGTGCGCGCGCGCCATCAACTTCCCGCCGAGCTCGCCCTGCGCCAGGACGAGGACGTGCTCGATACCTGGTTCTCCTCCGCCCTGTGGCCGTTCTCCACCCTCGGCTGGCCCGAGCGCACCGGCGAGCTCACGCGCTTCTACCCGGGGAGCGTGCTGGTCACCGGCTTCGATATCATCTTCTTCTGGGTGGCCCGCATGCTGATGATGGGCCTGAAGTTCATGGGCGACGTGCCGTTCCGGGACGTGTACATCACCGGACTCATCCGCGATGAGCACGGTGACAAGATGTCCAAGTCCAAGGGCAACGTCATCGACCCGCTGGACATCGTCGACGGGATCGCGCTCGAGGCGCTGATCGAGAAACGCACCAGCGGCCTCATGCAGCCGCAGCGTGCCCCGCAGATCGAGCGCGCCACGCGCAAGCAGTACCCCGAGGGCATCGCCCCGCACGGCACGGATGCGCTGCGCTTCACCTTCGCCGCCCTCGCCTCCCCCAGCCGCGACATCCGCTTCGACCTGGCACGGGTGGGCGGCTATCGCAACTTCTGCAACAAGCTGTGGAACGCGGCGCGCTACGTGAGCATGGCGGTCGGCGAGCAGCCGCCCGCGGCCGCCGCCGCCGTGGAGCTCTCGGTCGCCGACCGCTGGATCCGCGCGCGCTTCGGCCGCATGCTGAGGGCGGTGGAGGCGGCCTTCCGCGACTACCGCTTCGACTATGCCGCGAGCGCGCTCTACGAGTTCGCCTGGTACGACTTCTGCGACTGGTACCTCGAGCTGACGAAGCCGGTGCTGCAGTCCGACCGCGCCGCGGCCGCCGTGCGCCTGGGGGCGCTGCGCACCCTCACCGAGCTCCTCGAGGCGCTGCAGCGCGCACTGCATCCGCTCATGCCCTTCATCACCGAGGAGATCTGGCGGCGCATCGCACCGCTTGCAGGCGTGAGCGGCACCACGGTCATGCTCGCTCCCTATCCGCAGGCGGCGCACTACCCGCCCGACGAGAGCGCCGAGCGCGAGACCGCCTGGCTGCAGGCGGTGATCCTCGGCGTGCGCCAGATCCGCGGCGAGATGAACATCAGTCCGGGGCGGCGCATCGCGCTGCTGCTGCGCGAGGCCAGCGCCCAGGACGAGGACTACGCGTGCCGCCACCGCGCACTCCTCGAGCGCCTGGCAGGACTTGAGAGCCTGCGCGTGCTCGCCCCGGGGGAACTGGCGCCGCAGGCCGCCGTGGCACTCGTCGGCCAGCTGCAGCTGCTCGTGCCCATGGCCGGGCTCATCGACGCGGCGGCCGAGGCCGAGCGCCTCGGCAAGCTCCTCGCCAAGGCGCACGGCGATCTCAGGAAGACGCAGGCGAAGCTCGCCAACGGGGACTTCGTGCGCAACGCGCCCGCCGAGGTGGTCGCACTCGAGCGCGAGCGCGAGCGCGAACTGGCGGGTACTGCGGCGAACCTCGGCGCGCAGCTCGATCGGGTGCGCGGAATGCTCGCACCGTGACGGCCGAGGCGCTCGCGCCGCCCGCGGCCGATGTGGCCACGCTGGGCCGCGCGCTGGAGCTGCTCGAGACCGTCATCCTCGGCAAGCCCGGGCAGATCCGCCTGTGCCTCGCGTGCCTGCTCGCCCGCGGGCACCTCTTGATCGAGGATGTCCCCGGGGTCGGCAAGACGACCCTCGCGCATGCGCTTGCGCACGTGCTGGGACTTGCCTGGCAGCGCGTGCAGTTCACCAGTGACCTGCTGCCCGCCGACATCATCGGGGTCTCGGTGTTCGACCGTTCGCAGCAGCGCTTCAACTTCCGCCCGGGCCCGATCTTCACCCAGCTGCTGCTGGCGGATGAGGTCAACCGCGCGAGCCCGCGCACGCAAAGCGCGCTGCTGGAAGCCATGGAGGAGCGCCAGGTGAGCGCCGACGGCACCACCTACGCGCTGCCCGAGCCCTTCTTCGTGGTGGCGACGCAGAACCCGCACGAGCAGCTTGGCACCTTCGCGCTGCCCGAATCCCAGCTCGACCGCTTCCTCATGCGCGTCACCCTCGGCTACCCCGACGCCGCCCACGAACGCGCACTGCTGCGCGGCGGGGAGCGGCGCGAGCTGCTCGCCGGAATCACCCCGGCGCTCTCGCCCGCAGCGCTCGTGCGCCTGCAGCGCGCGGTGCGCGCCGTGCACATCGCCGACGCGCTGCTGGATTACGTGCAGAACCTGATCGCCGGCACGCGCGAGCGCGCCGACCTGAAGCTCGGCCTGTCCCCACGGGCCGGCCAGGGCCTCATCCGCGCCGCGCAGGCCTGGGCGTTTCTCAACGCCCGCACCGCGGTGCTGCCGGAGGACGTGCAGAGCGTGCTGCCGGCGGTGGTGGCGCACCGCCTGGAGCGGCGCGACGCGGCGGAAGCGGGCGCGCCCGAGGAGCTCGCGCGCGACATGATCCGCGCGGTGCCCGTGCCGCCCTAGTGGCCGCGGGGGCGCCCGAGGCCGCCGTGCGCTTTGCG
>Ga0335079_10003231_pt1 | contig 18817 bp, 19 predicted proteins | sample Lox_Sample_33_FD_206719 | JGI IMG/M metagenome (GOLD analysis project Ga0335079, IMG submission 206719) | Soil microbial communities from Loxahatchee National Wildlife Refuge, Florida, United States - Lox_Sample_3.3 | ecosystem: Environmental > Terrestrial > Soil > Wetlands | place: USA... | reverse complement strand
CATTGGGCGGCGTCTTCGGGCGCTTGTGCTAGGTAGGTGAGCGACCATTGCTGCTGGGTGCAGCGCTTTTGAAGTGAGTTGATCAAGCGGCGATATGGCCATGGTTACGGTGGTGTTCTTGCTCAAGGTGGTATTGCCAGTATTGGTCGAAGTCGCCGTTGGCGCGCAGGGCGCGGAGCTTCAGGACGGCTTCGGCGGAGGCCAGTCCCCACCTTGCTCCGGTGATGTCCATTCTGTCTTTGACGAGGTGGCGGCAGGCCCCTTCGATAACGCCGGTGGCGATTGGCCGCCCGGCTGCCAGGGCGCTGGCGTAGTCCAGGTAGGGGCGCTTGGCGTCGAGGTAGGCGGCGCAAGTGTCAGCTCCCTTGCGTTCGGCTCCCTTGTAGCCGAAGCGGGTTGCGCGGCGGCGGATCCCGGCCGCGACGGCTGCAGCATGGCCTTCCAGGATGCGGGTCAGCTTGCCCGCCACCCAGTCTGCGGCGTCGGGGTCGCCGGGCTCGAAGAAGCTCCAGCCCGCTTTCCACACGTATTCGGCGACGTGGATGAAGTCGATGGTGATCGTGATGGTGATGCCGCGGGCCTTTGCTTCGGCTTTGACCGCGGCGATCTGGTCGTTGTTGCCGTCTACCAGCGCGACCCAGGTGCACTCATGGCGCGGGTCGCGGCGCTCGGCCTCATCAAACCCGGTGGCCACCACGGTTTTGAGGTCGTCGGTGACCGAGGCGGCCAGCCACTTGCCTTCCGCCTTTGGGCCGGGCTCGCGCGGCCCGGTGTCCTTGGCGCCGGGCGCCGGGATGATGTCACCGGGGCTGCGGGCCGCTGGCTCGAAGTCATAGACGGCGGCCAGCTCCGCCATCCGCTTGCGGTTCGGTTTTTCCCCGGGCGACAGGCGGGCCGCTACTTTCCGGCCAGCTTCCGCGGCGGCTTTGGCGGTGGCCGGGCGCAGCGCGCTGGTGCGCATCACGATCCCCTTGCCATCAAAGGTCAGCGCCAGCACGTGGCCGTCAGGCACGCCCGCCGGCTTGCGGCACTGGTAAAAGCTGTCGGCATCCACGGCGGCGCGCTGGGTGATTTCCTCGCACTGGCGGATCCCCAGCCGGATCCCAGTTGCCCGCTGCACTGCGTCGGTGGCCTGGGTGAACGACCCGCACGCCACCTCCAGCGCGCACGCCTTAGCCAGCCCGTGGGAGTACTTGTTTTCGGGCAGGTTCAGCGCCGCATCAGCCGGGTGCACGTTCGGCACCCCGGGAACGGGTGCCCGGTAAGCGATCCGGGTCACCGTCACCGGCCCGTGCACACTGGCCAGCGCCCGGCCATGGCCCGCCTCCGCGCGGGTGCGGGCCACCTGGTCGCCAGGCGTGACGTCGTGGTGGCGCTGCTCGCGGGCGGCCCGCAGGTCCAGGTGGTCTTGCAGCAGCAGCCGCTGCAGCTCCCGGCCCCGGGCGGTGAGCTCTTCCTCGAGCTGCTCATGGCGCAGACCGCTCGCCTCCTCGCCGCCCAGGAAACCGGCAAGTGCGCCGAAGCACTCCCGCGAGCGGGCAAACGCGCCACCTTCTGGGGCCGAGGTCCCCTCCTGGCCGGGTGTGCCGTAGCGTGACATGCGGGCTCCTTTCTTGCTGCCATTGAGGTATCCACCCGGCAACATAACGGAAGGAGCCCTTCACATTGCGCAACCCACCGCGAACGAAAACAGGTGTGTCATATACAAAATCCGGCTAAATCAGTCACTCAAGAAGCGCAGCACCCATCGGCCATCATCGCTGGTCAACTGGCATGACTAACGTGGGCTGGACGAGTTTCGGCGAGAGCGGCGCATCTTTCGCCTATTTTTTCACCACCGTGATAGGCTCCCCGTCGATCTGGACTCCCCGTGCAGGGGATTTGGGCTCGGGTTCTGGCCCGGGGGGGCGAGTTGGACCGTGATCAAAATCCGTTACACGGACCTGCCCGAAGGCTTACATGGCGAGGTCCGGCAGGAAGGCGCCAAGACAAGCATACATTTGGCGCCAGGGCTGTCCCGTGCGCAGCGCCGCGCTGCCCTCACTAAGGCACGGCAGGCGGGACGCGTCGGGCGCAGCGTGCCGCTTCCCGCTATCCCTTTCGCGCTGGCGATCGGCGCCGATAGGATTAAGATCACCTTGAGAGCGGCGGTGGCCGCAGCGCGCGTGCATCCGGTTGCCTTCGCCGTTCCCGCCGCGATTCTCATTACCGCCGTCATCTCCTACACCTTCGTGGCGTCGGTGACCATTCATCTGTCCCGGCACCCGCAGGCGCTCGGGCGTGGCGCGGTTAACGCGACGACCTCCGCCGCACCAGTATGCTCGCCATGGCCGCCGCGGCAGCCGCCGTCGCCGCACGCGAGCACCGCAGCAGCTCCGGGCGGCAGCGCTGGCCCACTATCGGGTCCCAGCGGGCAGCAGCACCAGCCGCCACGGCCGGTGCCGCTTGCGGTGTCCTCATCACCGCGACCCGATGCCTCGGCGGCTCCCAGCGCCGGGCCGACTGTACCGGCCGCGCCGAGTGCGACGCCGACACCGACCCCGTCAAGCAGCGCTGACGATCTTAGTAACGGCACCAACGACGATAGCGAGGACAGTGGCGTCGGCAGCAGTGACTACGGCGTCGGCAGTAGCGATGACAGTGGCGCCGGCAGTATTGGCGGAAGCGGTGCTAACGGCAGCAACTGCGTCCAGGCTGGCCCTGTTCAGGTGTGCGCCTATCTGCGGTTCCGGACTTAGGGCGTGGTGTCCCGGGGATCTTTGGCGGCGCGAAGATGCCGCCCACGACCCCAGAACGACGACCGGGGTCGCGGACAGCACCGTCGTCGTCGCGGATAGCTCTACTATCGGCTCCTCGAGAACTAGCAGGGCCTTGCCGATCGCCGCCTGGATCGCCGCCCGCATCCACCAAGATCCACCGGACACGCCCTGACACGCGTCGCCGGCTCAGTCCGGGCGAGCTGATCAACTTGCCGCCCAACTCACCTCGCTCACCCCGTTATCTCTGCGGGGTCAACGAAGGAGCCGCTGCTACGCGGTCCCTCGGTTACTTGCTGGCCCGCGTCGTGCCAGCTGCCTTCGCCGCGGCCTTCATCTCCTGCTTGTGTGCCCGCACCTTGCCGAGCGACTCCTCGTCATCGATATCGGCTACCGAGTGGAAGACGCCTTCCTCACCGAAGGGTGCGGCTGCGGCGCGCCACCCATCCGGCTGCACGCCGAACTGCTTACCGAGGAGCGCGACGAAGATCCGCGCCTTCTGCGGCCCGAATCCCGGCAGCCCGGACACGCGCCGCAGCAGGTCCCGGCCACTTGCCGCCTCCGTCCAGATCCGCGCGGGGTCGCCGTCGTAGTCCGTGACGATAATCCGGGCAAGTTCCTGGACACGCGCGGCCATGGCGCGCGGGTAGCGGTGCAGGGCGGGCCGCCCGCTGAACACGGCGATGAGCGCCTCTAGGTCATAGCCCGCGAGTTCCTCGGCGGTCGGCTCGTGCCCGAGCCGCTGTGCCAGGTCGTGTGGCGCGCTGAACGCGCGTTCCATGGGGACCTGCTGATCGAGCAGCATCCCGATCAGCAGCGCGAGCGGGCTTCGCCCCAGCAGGGCGTTGGCCGCCGGATCGATTGGCAGCGAGAACGTCATAACAGCCTCCGGACTCCGCGCTCCATCATGCCCGACTACCGAAGGGCCAACGAAGTGGGTGCCTTCTGGCCACCAAGGCTGGTGGTCACGCCGGCCATGGCGCCCGCCGCGCGGCAGCCGTTCTGGAGCGTGGCGGTTATCACCCGGCCTGCGGTGTGGCTCGGTCCCGCCGTGTTCGCCACGGCGTGTGCGCTCCTTGAGGTCGCGCATCACGGCCTCGGCACCCTGGCGATCGGATTCCTGATCCCGCGCCGGACCTGACCATGCTGATCCACGGGCGCGACGCCGCGGCCAGCTGCCGCGCCGCGCTTTCGCCCACGGCATGGTGATGCTCGAACTCAATTATCGCTTACCGCCCGCTGCCGTCTCGGCGGAGCGTGGCAGCCTGGGGCGGCGGCATTCCGCACTGCACGCTGACCGGTCACGTCGGCGCCATCAGCGGCGGCCACTTCGGCGCGTGGCCCGGGGGCTGGGGTATTGCCCCCATCGGGGTGACGCTAGCTTGGGCACTTGACGTGTGCCCCGTGGTTTCGCATCGGTGGCAGGTAAACCGGTCGGCGCGTGCGCAGGAAAGCGAGGTAGCGCGGCGGATGAGCGTGCGACGGACCGTGGCCTGGCTCGCGCGCCGCGCCGGTGGTGCAGGTCGCTGATGGAATTCTCGCGCCGTCGCAAGCAGACCGGGGGGAAGCAAACCGGATCTGGCCAGCAGCGAGCGGCAGCGCGCCCGGCCCCTGGCGAGCACGGCAGCCCCGATGAGCGAGCCGTCGCCTGCGCCGCGGTAGTGTCTGCCGCCGATAGCGCCGCGCCGGGTGACCGGTTGGTCGTCGCGCTGGCCGGTTTCCGCGAACCCATCGTTGTGATCTTGTTCCTGATCGCCTTCTTCACGGCGATCTCAGGCAAGCCACTGGACGGCTTGTTGCTACTGATCGTCGCGACCGGCCTGGCCTGGGACGCGGCGGCGCGTTACCGGGGGCACGCCGCGGCCAGGTCCGGTGCGCTCGCCGAGCCCGGCACCACCGCCTCGGCGGAAACGACACCTCCGGTCGGCAGGCGGCAATCCGTAGGGCCCGCGCATGCCGGGCAGCCGGGGGATCGGTCCCTGCTTGAGCAGCTTCGGCCAGGTGGCCGACGGCTAGCGCTCGTCCTCGCCGGGTTCGGCTTCGCCGCGGTTTACGCCGTGCTGGTGGGCTCGTTCATTCGTTACTCCTGGCCGGCGACCGTTGGTGTGATCGCGCTCGGTGCGACCGTCGTGGCCACCGGCTGGCGAGGGCCGCTGCGGCACCGGCCCGATCCCGGCCCCCTTCCGCTGCCTGGCGCGGCGCTGTGGGCTGTGCTGCTTGTCGCCGGAGGCCTGTGGGAGCTTTCTTCCCTGCTGCAGCAGCCCGACCTCAGCGCGACATCGTACGCGCACCCGACGATCAGCGCGCTGACCGACCCGGTGCTGGCCTCACATGTCGGCAGGTCCGTCGCACTCGCGGTGTGGCTAGCGATCGGCTGGCTTCTGGTGGACCGATGAACAGCCACGATTTCACCGTCCTCGGCTATGTGCTTATCCTCGCCGCCGGTGTTGTCGTCCAACTGCTGGCCACCCGGACGCAGGCCAGGATTCCCTCGCTCGGTGACGTAGTCACCCGGGTGATGCGCACACGCACGGGACGAGTGGGCATACTGGTCGCCTGGGCCTGGCTGGGCTTGCATTTTTTCGCCCGCTGACGCCAGCGGCATGAACCTGCGGGCACGAAGAAGGCGGCGGCGCGAAGAAGGCGGCGGCATGAACAAGGCGGCGGCACGAAGAAGCCAATGTGCCGCGTCCGGGGGATCCTGGACCTGACCCTCGTGGGCTCGGCGGAGGGGCGACGACGCAACGGGCACATCTCCGGGCGGACCGGGGGGCACCGCCGGGAGAGCCAACCAGGCGCGGGCGGGGGGGGGAGCGCCGCGCCCCGCTGCGCCGTCGCACGTGCGTAGCATACAAGCCCATAGGCCACGGGCATATCAGGACGGTGCAAATACCACCGACCAGACCTCGTGAGCTGCCGCACGCTGCCCGCGCACGCGCTGCGGCGCGCAGCACGCCGCTGCGCGGTTGCGCGATGGTTGGCAGTGGTGCCCGCTCGAGTGCGCGGACCGAGGTGGCGCGGCGAAACAGCGATGACAGGTCTGCTGGCGGGCGGGGCGGCTCTGCGCCACGCGGCAGAGGTGGCTCATGGGGTCGCCGACGTCCTCGGCTTCGGCAACACGATCACATTCAGCACAGGCGGGGGGCTCGTGCTATTCGACACCGGGCTCGCGATCAGCGCGCCCGAGATGATGCGCGCCTGATCACCAAAACCCCGTGCGGTGCGCGATCTACCTGCACTGCACATCGCCCACGTGTCCGGCACGGGCACCTGGGACGCGGAAACAGTACAGCGCGGCGTGCCGCGGCCCGTTGTCGTCGCGCACGACGCCGTCGGCGCGCGGTTCGACCGCAACGTACTTACGGTCGTCTACCGCTGGGCCGAGGGTACCGTCACAGCTTGAAGACCTGCTCGGCATTGCCGCCGAGGATGGCCGACGTCACGTCGGCGGGCAGCCCGAGGTCCCTGACCGCGGCCATGTTCCGTGCGATCCCAGGTACCCCCGGCCAGTCGCTGCCAAAGATGAACCGCCTGGCCAGCCTGGCCATGTTGTGCCGGGCGTAATAGTCGGGCAGCTTTCGTGGCGGCAATCCCGCGATGTCGATCCACACATTGTCGTAACTGAGCGTGAGGAACGCGGCGGTGTCGAAGGACCAGCCGCGCCCGCCGTGCGCGAGCACGAACGTGCAGCCAGGGAATTCGCGGACGACATCGACGAGGTGGTCGAGACTGGCGTACCTGTTGCGCGCCCCGGGGAAGGTGCTTGTTCCCGCATGCACGATCACAGGCAGGTTCTCGGTCTCGCAGTACGCGTAGACCGGGTAAAGCTCAGCCGAATCCATCGCAAAACCTGCGTGCACCGGATGCAGTTTGAGCGCGATCGCACCGAGGTCGAGCTGGCGGCGAAGTTCGGCAAGCAGCGGGTGGTGGATGTGCGGGTTGATATTCGCCACGAGCCTGAACCTGTTCTCGTCGTACCTGGTGAACGGGAGGGCGTCCTCGATCACCTGCAAGCCGGTGACCCGCGGGCTGTACTCGCTGAAGAGCAGGACACAGTCGACCCCCTCCGCGTCGAGGTGGCGCGCGAACACATCGGGCCGCGGACGGCCGTCGGCGTCATAGAGGCCAGGGAGATCGCCGCCGGGGAAACTGGCGCGCCAAACCGGTGTCGGCAGCTTCAGGCCAGGCAGCGCGGCGACGTGTACATGGGCGTCGATTACCCGCGTGGTCATGTTTCCACGGTCCCGCTGTCACGGCCGAGGACATTCGCGGACGAGATGTTCGCCAGCCGCACCTCGCCACGCGCGAGGTCGCGCCCGGCCTCGTCGGAAACCATGACCTGCCATAGCTGCTGCGTTCGGCCGCGATGAATCGGAGTGGCAACCGCGGTGAGGCGGCCGGACCTTGCCGCACGGAGGAAGTTGGTGTGGTTGGCGACGCCAACGACGTGGCCGCGGCCTTCCAGCCACAGCGCGGCTGCGACGCTCGCCGCGGTTTCGATCAGGCTGCAGTACACGCCGCCGTGCAAGATCCCATACGGCTGCAGCAACTCCGGGGTGATCTCACAGCTGAGCACGGTGCGGTCGGCGCCAGGCTCGGAGAATTCGATGCCAAGCAACTTCGGGAAACCGGCGAATGCTTCTGCGGGCAGTTGCATGTCTCTCCTCGGGCATCGTCGGCGCCGATACACGCCGTGCTGGCTGCACCGTGCTGCACCGTGCTGGCTGAACCGTGTTGCACCGTGCTGGCTGCACCGTGCTGGCTGCACCGTGCTGCACCGTGCTGGCTGAACCGTGCTTGCACCGTGCTGGCTGCACCGTGCTGGCTGAACCGTGCCGCACTGTGCCGCGTGCACTGTGTGCAAGTCTCCACTATGGACTGCCACGGTGCGCTGGCGCGATCAGTGAGGCGGCGGCGAGAGGATCGTCTCGAGTATCTTGACGCGACCGTACCGGTGGAAACGGGCACGCGGGCAACGCCTTCGGCAGGTGAATCCCGCGAGCCCATGGCGGGCAGGTGAGTTCCGCGGGCCGATGGGAAGGAACGCGACCGTGGGCAAGATCTTGGTGGGCACCGCGTCGTGGACGGACAAGACGCTGCTTGCCTCCGGGTGGTATCCGAAGAGCGCAAGCACACCGGAGCAGCGGCTGAGCTATTACGCGGGCAAGTTCCCCCTCGTCGAGGTGGACGCCACGTATTACGCGCCGCCGGCGCAGCGCACCGTGGAGCTGTGGCGCGATCGTACCCCGGCGGAGTTCACGTTCAATATCAAGGCGTTCTCCCTGCTCACGCAGCATCCCACGCGGCCGGGGGCACTCTACAAGGACCTGCGCGAGGAGCTTGGCAATCCGCAGAAGAACCTCTACTTGCGTGACGTCCCGGCAGCAGTCGTCGATCAGGTCTGGCAGCGTTTCCTTGATTCGCTTTGGCCGCTGCACGAGGCAGGAAAGCTTGGCGCGATCTTGTTCCAGTTTCCGCAGTGGTTCGTGATCGGCCGGGCCAGGAAGGAGTACCTGCTGGAATGCAAGGCGCGGTGCGATCCGATGCCGGTCTGCGTGGAATTCCGCAACCACACCTGGATGAGCGAGCAGAACCGCGACGAGACCCTGGACTTCCTGCGCAAGTATGCGCTTCCCTACGTCAGCGTGGACATGCCGCAGGGCTATCCGAGCTCCATACCGCCTGTGGTCGCGGCGACGGCACCGCTCGCGGTGGTACGGTTCCACGGCCATTCGAGCAAGTGGACGAGCAAGGATATTCATGAGCGATTCGGCTACAAATACTCGGCAGCCGAACTGCACGAGTGGGCACCGAAGCTGCGCGGGCTGGCAAGCGAGACCCAAGCCACTCATGTCCTGATGAACAATTGCTATCGAGACTACGCGCAAGTCAACGCGAGCCAGCTTGCGGACCTTCTCGGCGCATCGGACTAAACCACTACCAGGGGCGGCGTGGATCCGGCGGCCGTCAAAGCTCCCGCGATCATGAAGCGCTGCCGGGCGGGTCCTCCGGCTGGAGCGAGATCCCAGCGCCACGCGCCGCATCGACGATCAGCGCGGCGAAATCCTGGTCGGCGTGCCCGGCTCCGATGGCGGCCTGGACGATCTGGTGCGCCATGGCGGCGAGCGGCATAGGAACCTCGAGGTCGCGCGCTGCCTCGAGACCGAGGTCGAGATCCTTGCGTAGCAAGCTGGTGGTAAACGTGGGGGTGAAATCGAGTTGCGTCAGGGCGTGCGCCTTGTAGCTGGTGAACGTCGAGCCAAGGACGGAGGAGTTGAGGAATTCCAGGAACGCGGTGCGCGAGACGCCGGCCTTGTTCGCCAGCACCGTGATCTCCACCAGTGACTGGATGACTACGCCAAGGAACACGTTGTGGCAGAGTTTCACGAGGCGGGCAGCCTCGCCGTCGCCCACATAGGTCACCGCGCGGCCGAGCACACGTAGCACGGGTTCAGCCCGTTCGAAGGCATCGGTTGGCCCCGACACGACCAGCGTCGCGTTTCCTGCCGTCACAGCGCCAGGGTTGCCGCTAATCGGCGCCGCGAGCAGCGCCGTCCCTGCCGCGGCGGCGTTGGCACGGACCTGGGCGGACACCTCGGCGGACACGGTCGAGCAGTCGATGAGGATGTCCGGGGGGCCGGCCGCGAGCACCTCGGCAGCGACAGCCGCGAACGCGGCATCAGAAGAGACCGTGACGAAGACGATGTCCCGGTCGGCCAGGTCGGCGATGGTGCCGGTGACCATCGCGCCGGCCTCAGCAAGCGCCGCCGCCTTGGCCGGCGTCCTGTTATACACGGCGACGTCGTGGCCCGCGCGGAGCAGCCGGCTGGCGAGCGCGCCTCCCATCCGGCCCGTGCCGATCCAGCCGATCCGTATCTCGCCGCGGACATTCCGGGAAGGGGCGTCGCTGGCCGGGTCATCCATTGGCGTCTACCACGTCCCGCATCGTAGCGAGCAGTCGTGTGCCGCCTGCCCACGGCCTTCGGCGGCGCCGATGACCGGGCCGGTGCTGGTCGCAGGCGCGGTCATGGGCCGGTGCCATCCTGGGCGCCGCGGTGTGGATGGGTGTTGCGATGGGATTGGGCGTCGCGGAGTGTGTCAAGCGCGCCTCCCGCCGTCCAGTACTTGCGCCCGGCGACAAGCAGTTCCTCGGCGGGGAACTTGGTGATGATTTCGCAGCCGTCGCTTGTCACGACGGCCTCCTCCTCTATGCGCGCCGCCGACCAGCCATCCGAGGCGGGCCAGTAGGTTTCGAGCGCGAACACCATGCCCTCCTCGAGCGTCTCAGGATGATCGAGCGACACGAGCCTGCTGAAGATTGGTTTCTCCCAGATCGACAGGCCCACGCCGTGGCCGTATTGGAGACCGAACGCGGCGGTCTCGTCGGGAAAGCCGAACTGCTCAGCGCGCGGCCACACCGACACGATGTCGGCAGTCGTCGCGCCCGGCTTGACCAGGGCGATGGCTTCGTCCATGTACTCACGGCAGCGTACGTAGGCATCTCGGTGTGGCCGCGACGCGCTGCCGACTGCGAATGTGCGGTAGTAACAGGTCCGATAGCCCAGGTGGCTGTGCAGGATGTCGAAAAATGCGGGGTCACCGGGGCGGATGATGCGGTCGCTGTAGACGTGCGGGTGCGGTGAGCAGCGCTCACCGGAGATCGCATTAACGCCTTCGACGAACTCACTGCCCAGGTCGTAGAGGACCTTGCTCACCACCCCCACGCATTCGTTCTCGCGTACGCCGGGCCGCAGGAATCCGTATAGCTCCTCGTAGGCGGCATCGACCATCGCGCATGCCTGGGTAAGCAGCGCTATCTCGTCGCGTGTCTTGTTGCGCCGCGCCTCGAGGAACAACTGCTGGCCGTCGACGACATCGACGCCTTCGGCGTGCAGTGCCGCGAGCACCGGCATCTCGATCACGTCGACACCGAGCGGTGCGCCCGCGACACCATGTTCGTGCAGTTCGACGGCGACCTTGCGGGCGACCTCGGCCGCGATTCCGGCCCCGGGATGGAACGAACCGCGCAGTGTCGAGATGCCCGCGCGGCCGCCGGACGCGCCATCGCCGCGGTCGAGCCATGGATTGTAGAGCTGGTGGTGCCTGGCGGCCGAGCCGAAGTCCCAGATAATCGGTTCACCGCCACGGGCAAGCAGCGCGAACCTGATCAGCTTGTCCATCGCCCAGGTGCCAATGTGAGTCGCCGTCAGGTAGCGGATGTTGCCAAAATCGAAGCTGAGCACGGCACCGAGCTCGGACCGCTCGAGCGCGGCCTTGAGCCGGGCGAGCCGCTCGTCTCGCAACCGGGCAAGATCGACTCGCTCTTCCCAGTCGACCGCGTTCGGGCCGTAGGTAGCGATCGGCATTTGATACCTAGCCCCTCCGCTAGCTGGCCACCAGTCAAGGGCAGACGAACACAACAGTCAATAAATACTGGACAGCCAGCGAGTGCTCTGCTGGCTAGGCGGATACGAACCAGACGCCGACCGCTGGACGGTCGGCGTCGTTGCTGTAGCGGTGCGGCGTTGCGGACGCGAAGCTGACCGACTGGCCGGCCGTGAGGCGCTGATCCTCATTACCCAGAGTCAAGACAAGCTCGCCTTCCATCAAGTAACCGAACTCCGCACCTGGGTGCCGCATCAGCTGTCCTGCGACCGATGACGTTCCGCCTGGCGGGTACGTGACGAGAAGGAAATCGACCTGGACTCCTGGTACGTGGCCGAGCCATTCCCAGGTCACGCCCGAATCCAGCCGGAGCACCTCGCGTTCGCCTGCACCTGCCACGGCACCGGGCCGGCGCGCGGCGGCGAGCGTGGCGAGCGCCTCGGCGACAGACAGCAACCCGGCAGGGACCAGCGACCCGGCAGGGACAAGCGACCTCCCAGGGGCCAGTGACTCCGCAGGGGCCAGTGACTCCGCAGGGGCCAGCGACTCCGCACAGGCCAGCGCCGGATAGCGGGCCCCGGCGGTTGACTGTGCGGACGACGAAAGCGCACCGCCCGAGGATGCCGCCGGGGGACTGATGACCGCGGCGGCGACAAACCCTGCCTGTGGATCATCCGTCCGCTCGAACACATCCTGAATCGAGACGCCGAGGCTGGTTGTGATCGCGTACAGAGTGCTGACAGACGGCTTGCACTTGCCGGTCTCGATCTGGGAGATCAGGCTCGGCGACACCCCAACGCTACGGGCGACACTGCGCAGGCTTATACCGCGTTTCGTCCGCTCCTCGCGGATACGTTCACCGACTGGCGGGTCTGGGGCGCTTGACACGGGTGCCTCCTTGCCAGCAACGGTACAGCGTGTGTGCGTGTAACTGCGCCGCGCATGGCCTACCTAATACACCAGGGGCGTAGCCCGGCCGCCGGTACTTCGCCGCACGGCGTAACAGATAAACCTCCGCCTGCAACGCATTTTGGCGGCATCGCGCCAAAGCTGGGCATCTGAGCTGCCGTGTTATGGCCGATGCCGGCTGTCTCGCTTGAGGTGGCGGCCTGGAACAGGAGGCTCCGATGCCTGCCACATCGCCCGAGGCAGCGTGATCACCGCCTTGATGACGGTGCTGATCCCTGTCGCCGCGGCCACCGGGCACGCGACGCGACGCGAACGGCGGACCTCATGCCCGCGATCGTGCTCGTGTGGCACGTCTACAGCCGGGCCGGAGGTTTCTGGCCAGGCCCCGCGAGTGGGTGACGTCCGCCGCTCCAAGGTTTGACGTGGGACGACCCCCACGGCTACCCGCGGCGGACCGCAACTGTCCGCTCAAGCCTGGCTTCCGTTCGGGATCAGGTCTTGAATCGCCGCTCAGCGGCTGAGGATAATCACGGTCAGCCGTGGCTGCCGCTTGGCCACGAGTCGAACCGATCGCCGAGGGGGCATGACGAACCGATGACGCTCCTGCTGCCTGCTGCCGATGGTGTGGCCGACCAAGCCGAGCGCGCCCTTCCTGACGCGCGGATCGTCCGGTACGGCGACGTAGGCGACGCCAGCCTCGCCGATGTCACCTTCTACTGCCTGCCTTACATGGGTGATGGGGCGAGCGTGGCGCTCATCGCCCGACTACCGCGGCTGCGTGTGCTGCAGAGCCTGAGCAGCGGCGTAGACGACGTGCTTGGCGCCGTACCACCTGGCGTGACCCTGTGCAATGGGCGCGGGCTGCATCACGAGGAGGGCACCGCGGAACTCGCCGTCACCTTGATGCTCGCCAGCTTGCGCCAACTGCCGCTCTTCGTGTGGCAGCAAGCCGATGCCCGCTGGCGGCATGTCCGCACCGAGAGCATCGACGGCAAACGGGTCGTGCTCGTCGGCTACGGCGCGATCGGCGCGGCCATCGAGAAGCGGCTGATCCCGTTCGGCGCCACGGTGATCCGGGTGTCCCGCAGCCCACGCGAAGGGGTTGCCCCGTTCTCGCAGCTGGCCGCCCTCGCCGCCACCGCCGACATCATGGTGGTCTGTGTCGCGCTCGCGGACAGCACCCGCGGGCTGGTCGATGCACGGATCCTCGGGGCCCTGCCAGCCGGTGCGCTCGTGGTCAATGTGGCTCGCGGACCTGTCGTCGACGCGGGGGCGCTCACCAGGGAACTGCAGAGCGGTCGCCTGCGTGCCGCGCTCGACGTCACCGATCCTGAGCCCCTGCCTGGGCAGCGGCCCGAATGGTCGTTGCCGAACGTGCTCGTCACTCCGCACATAGGCGGTGACACCTTCACGTTCGCGCACCGGGCCGCGAATTTCGTGGCCGATCAGGCTGCACGGCACTTGGCGGGTCAGGGGTTGCTCAATGTCGTTAAGGCGCCGACGGACTGAGGCGCGTAGGTCGCCGCTGCTTCGGGAGTCGGTGGGTCGGCCCCACCGGGCAGGCAGGGCCTAAACGGCTGCCGCGCGGCGCGCCGATCGCTGGTCCCGCACAGTGACTGCGCAGGGTGCCTGACGGGGTGCGGGCTTAATCGGCCCGTGGATGCGGATGGGCATCCGCGAGATCCGGCCTGCGCTCGGGGGTGGCCTCGTGAACCAGCATGTGCCACGGGCCTGCCCGCACCTAGTAAACGTTGGTGATCACCTGCATCACCACGAAGAACACGATGTACTGGGCGCGCGGCAAGGGATCATGAACCCGGTGTTCAGCAAAACGGACCGAAAGACGCCAGGTCGTCCTATTCGGCGCAGCACGAGGGCTGGCGGGCACGACGCGAGTGGCGCGGACGACCGGGCCGGCTCGTCATCCACGTGGCGCAGGATTGTCGGCCTGCTTGACGATGACCACGGGACACAGGGCGGCCGCCGCGCATCCCTGCGAGACCGAGCCAAGCAGCAGGCCCTTGAACGGGCTGCGCCCCCTAGTCCCGAGGATAAGCAGGTCCGCTTGGTCCGAGGCCTTGATCAGTACCTCGGTGGGATCGCCTTCTGCTACATACGACGTAAGCGGCACTACTGGCGAAGGTGCGACGCTGCCGACCACCTCGAGCAGGAACTGCTTCGCCCTCTTCTCTAGTTCTTCACGGTCGAAGGCGCCCGGCACCGACAGGAGCGGCATCTGCCAGGCGAAAACAGCGGTTACCTCCGCGCCGAGCGCCTCGGCATGGCGCAGCGCCCACCGCAACGCCGCGCTGGCGTGCGGTGACCCGTCCACTCCGACCAGAAGGCGAGGGCTCATCGGCTCAGTCATCTTCTGCGCGCCGTCATGCCCTGCCGTCACGCCAGCATCGTCACGCCGCATCGTAACCCCGCCTCGCCGTGCCGCGCGGCCCTCCCAGCACCGTCACGCCGCCGTCATGCCGCAGGGACCAGTGGCTCGTGGCCGCCCTTATAGGCGCCCGCACAGGCGCCCGCGGAAGTAGCTGATCCCGTACAGGAGCACAAACGGGCCGACGGTCGTCGTCACGCCAGGGACGAGGCCAATGAGCAGGAAGGGCCATGATCGCGAAACCCGTGGCCTGGATTGTCTTACGCCCGGTCTTGTCGAGCAAGAGAATCGCCAGCGCGTACCCCGGCAGCGCGAAGACGGCGAATATGCCCAGTTGCAGCAGCGTGTTGTCAAGCAGGCTGCCGTGCGGGTTGATCAGCTTGAGGATCTCAGGGCTCGAGATGGTGTTGCCGTAATAGGCGAAATCGAGCAGCGCCCAACAGCCCGCCGTTCCGATGAGCCACAGCAATAGTTGACGGTTCCGTGCGATGACGTAGAACCCCCCAGCCACGACTGGCGCTGGCGGATCATCGAGTCGGGGGCGGTCGCTTGGCCGCCCCCTCACCCGTGGCGGCCGCGACTGCCGCGCGAGCGATGTCGTTGGCACCGCCTGCCATCGCGAAACGCGGTGTTTCATGAATCCGGCGGCGCAGGTAGAAGACGGCAACTCCTGGGATAGCGCCGAGTCCGAGCAGGACGCGCCAGATGATGTTGTTCGGCATACCCGAGGCCAGCAGGATCGAGGCGATGAGGGGTCCGACGACGAGCCCCGCCCCTTGCATCGCGAACACGAGGCTGACCATGCGGCCACGTGAACGCTTACCCGAATATTCGCTCATGATAGTGGCCGACACGGGGTAGTCGCCGCCGATGCCGATACCCAGGATGATTCTTGATACGAGGAGGAACGTGTAGTTCGGAGAAATAGCGGACGCGAGTGCCCCAATCGCGAGGATCAGGACCTCATAGCCGTACATCCGCTTGCGGCCCAGGATGTCCGCGATCCTCCCGAACACCAGCGCTCCCACGGCAGAAGCCGCGAGCGTTGCCGAGTTGAGGAGCGAGACCTGGCTCGTCTACAGCGCCCATTCTGGTTTGAGCAGCGCGACGGCCACACCGATGATGAACAGGTCGTAGGCATCGGTGAAAAAGCCCATCCCCGTGATGAACATGATCTTCCACTGAAAGCGCGTCACCGCGCTCTCGTCGAGCGCTTCGAGCACGCCGCCAGCCCCGGCAGGCCCGAGGGATTGACTCATGCTCCCACTTCGGGGCATCTCGGTAAGCGGATCGTGTCTTCATTGGAACTTGTCAATGACTATTGCGTGAACACTTGCCAAACGACCTAGCTCAGCTACGGTCCGCGGGACGCCGCCGGCCGGTGGGCGCGGCGCCGCCGGCCGGTGGGCGCGGGGATCAGTCGGTGCTACAAACCGCGCCTGGGTCGTCCGGTTACGAAATCCTTTGCCATAGTAAGCGATCAAACGTGAATCTGCCGTATGAGCCTCGTTGACGTTCGGTTTCGGTTGCCTGCTGCTAAGTTGGAGGGCGGGGAGGATACCATGCGGATCTTGGTGGTCGGCGCGGGCGGCGTCGGCAGCGCGGCAGCCGGGATCGCGGCTCGCCGGGGTTTCTTCGAGCGCATGGTCGTCGCCGATCACGCGGCGCGGCGCGCCGAGGCGGCAGTAGAACGGCTGGCCGACCCGCGGATCACCGCGGCCCGGGTGGACGCTTCTGACGCCGCGGAGGTCGAGCGCCTGGCCGGCCAGATTGGCGCCACGCACGTGCTGAACGCGGTCGACCCGCGCTTCGTACTGCCTGTGTTCAATGGCGCTTTCGGCGCGGGCGCAGATTACCTGGACATGGCGATGTCGCTGTCCTCGCCGCACCCCGAGCGGCCGTACGAGATGTGCGGGCTGAAACTGGGCGACGAGCAGTTCGCTGTCGCAGGCAAATGGGAGCAGGCGGGACGGCTCGCCCTGGTCGGCATCGGCGTCGAGCCAGGCCTGTCGGATGTCTTCGCCCGCTATGCCGCCGACCACCTGTTCGCCGAGATCGATGAACTCGGCACCAGGGACGGCGCCGACCTCGAGGTCGACGGTTACGACTTCGCGCCGTCCTTCTCGATCTGGACCACGATCGAGGAATGCCTCAACCCGCCGGTGATCTGGAGCAAGGACCGCGGCTGGTACACCACCGAGCCGTTCTCCGAGCCGGAGACCTTCGACTTTCCTGCGGGCATCGGGCCCGTCGAGTGCGTGAACGTGGAGCACGAAGAGGTGCTGCTGATGCCGCGCTGGATCGATGCGAAGCGGGTGACGTTCAAGTATGGCCTCGGCCGCGAGTTCATCGACGTGCTCAAGACCCTGCACAAGCTCGGCCTTGACCGCACAGGCAAGGTCAGCGTCGGGGACGTGCAGGTGAGCCCGCGCGACGTGGTCGCGGCGTGCCTGCCGGATCCCGCGATGCTGGGTGACCGGATGCACGGCAGGACGTGCGCCGGGCTCTGGGTTACCGGGACTGGGCAGGATCGGCAGCCGCGTTCCACCTACCTGTACCACGTCGTGGACAACGAGTGGTCCATGCGCGAGTACGGGTCACAAGCCGTGGTTTGGCAGACCGCAATGAATCCGGTGGCGGCACTTGAGCTGCTTGCGCGCGGGGTGTGGTCAGGAGCCGGGGTGCGCGGCCCGGAATCGTTCGACGCGGTGCCGTTCCTCAACCTGCTCGAGGAGTACGGCTCCCCGTGGGGGATGCGGGAACAGCCCCCAGTCGCGGCGCGCTGAGCAGTTCAGGCAGCTACCCGGGACTGTCCATAACGGCCGCCGCGCGTCGTCTGGATGCCAGGCGCACGCGCCGGTACTCAGCCGGCTGGGGTGCCGTCGCTGCAGGGCGGATCGTACGGCACATCAGGCAGGTACCTGCTCCACTCGCCGCGGGTGAGCGGGTTCCCCGCCATGGCGCACACCGCGGCCGCGGCGGTCCCTGGTCCGGTGTCCCACAGCCGGACGGAGCCGTCGGCGCTGCCGGCGGCCAGCTTTGTCCCGCGAGAGCCGAACGCAACCGAATAGACGCGCCCTGCCGGTACGGTGAGCGTCGCACTCTGGACTGGCACTGAGTCGTGCGCGGTATGCCATAGCCACACCGTGCCGTCGGTGACGCCAGCGGCGAGCGTGCGCCCGTCGGGACTGAACACCAGCGAATGCACATAACCGGCCGGGCCGGGCAGCGGCTGGCCAAGCGGGACGGGCCGCGCCAGGTCGGCGATGCTCCATAGCCGGACGGTCCTGTCGGCGCTGCCGGCGGCGAGCACGCGCCCGTCCGGGCTGAACGCCACCGAGTACACGTAGCTTGCCGGGCCGGTAAGTGGCCGTGCGAGCGGAACGGGCCTGGTCGGGTTGGCGACGTTCCATAGCCGGACGGTCCTGTCGGCGCTGCCGGCGGCGAGCACGCGCCCGTCCGGACTGAAGGCGGCGGCGAACACGTACGTGCCCGAGTCCTTGATGGCGGCGAGCTGGCGGAGTCTCGCCGGGCCGGCAGCCCTCCACAGCCGCACGGTCCCGTCGTCCCCCGCGGTCGCGAGGACCTTGCCGTCGCGGCGGAAGGCCACGAACTCGACCGGTCCGGAGGAGGAGGCGCGTTCCGGTGGCCCGAGCGGGACCGGCACGCCCCGCCCCGCCACGCGCCATAGCTGGACCGAGCCGTCACCATACCCAGCGGCGAGCACGCCGCGGTCAGGGCTGAACGCTACCGCATTGACGAAGGTGCCAGGGACCTCCGCAGCGCCGATGGGCGCCCGCGCGGCTGCATCCCAGAGCGCGAGGTCGCCCGCGCCGACGGCAATCGTCCCGCCATCGGGGCTGAACGACACGCTATTGACCGGTCCGTCGGCTTCGAGCACAGGCGGGGGAACTGACCACAGCCGTACGGTGCCATCTGCCGCACCCGTGATCAGGTCACGGGTGCCATCCCATGCAAGTGATGTGACAGGCACCGGCTGCGGCAGCCGGAACATCACCGTGCCGGTAGCGAGGTTCCATGCGAGTGCGGTGTCGTCGCTGCTTCCCGCGGCGAGCATCTGCCCGCCTGGGCTGAAGGCGACCGCGTTCACCCCGTCGGTCGCACCGGACAGCGGTGCGCGGGCGCGAATCGGCCGCTGCGGACTGGCGACGTTCCACAGCCACACCTCCTTGTCTTTGCTGCCAGCGGCGAGCGTATCGCCGTCGGGGCTGAACGCCACCGCGTCGACGGCGGAAGCCGGCCCGGTGAGTGGGTGGCCCAGCGGTGCCGGGTGGCCCAGCGGTGCCGGGTGGCCCAGCGGTGCCGGGTGGCCCAGCGGTGCCGGGTTTATCAGTGCGACCCGGTTCACGGAAGGGGCGTT
>Ga0335079_10003230_pt1 | contig 18819 bp, 11 predicted proteins | sample Lox_Sample_33_FD_206719 | JGI IMG/M metagenome (GOLD analysis project Ga0335079, IMG submission 206719) | Soil microbial communities from Loxahatchee National Wildlife Refuge, Florida, United States - Lox_Sample_3.3 | ecosystem: Environmental > Terrestrial > Soil > Wetlands | place: USA... | reverse complement strand
AGCTGGATCACGAGAGATGTTCGGGTCAAAGTGCCGGAGTCGGTGAAGATTGTCATCCGTGGCAAGAAGCAGCCCAATGTCACCGCCAAGGATTTCATCCTGAAGATTCTCAGCCTCGACTACGTCCGCAGCGGCAAGGCGCTGGCTAAGGTGATGGAATACGCGGGCGATGCCATTGAAGAACTGAGCGTCGACGAGCGCGCTACCATGACCAACATGGCGGCAGAAATCGGCGGCTTTACCGGGATTGTGGCGCCCGACGACAAGGTCGTCGATTTCCTGGTGGAGCGGCGCGGAATGGATCACAAGCAAGCGGAAGCCATGATTGCAGGCCTGCAAAGCGATCCGGGTGCCCAATATGCCGAAGTGATCGAACTCGACGCGGCCGGGATCACACCGATGGTTGCGACCCCGGGCGATCCCGGCAACGGAAAATACATCCACGATCTGAATACGCCGGTGCCGGTAGAACTGGCCTACGGCGGCACCTGCACCGCCGGCAAGAATGAAGACATGGACATGTACGCTCGCGTGCTGGCTGACGCGCTGAAGCACGGCAAGCGCGTAGCCGATTCGGTGAAGTTCTACATCCAGTTTGGATCACAGGAAACACGGGATTATTGCGTCCAGCAGGGATATCTGGACGTATTCCAGAAGGCTGGGGCGCACGTGATCGAGCCGAGTTGCGGAGCCTGCATCAATGCCGGGCCGGGAGTTTCGACGCGGCCGGATCAGGTCGTGATTAGCGCGCAGAACCGCAATTTTCCGGGACGCAGCGGGCCGGGGCAGATGTATCTGGCTTCGCCGCTGACAGTCGCGGCCAGCGCGGTGGCGGGGTATATCGTGGAGTATCAGCCGAGCGCGGAGCGGGAGTTGGTGGGGGCGTAAGTGGTTATGGAACGCCTGCCCATTGCGGAGTTGCGACGGAAAGCTCAGTCTGGCAGTGTCGTAGCCGAAGCCTTCTTGGGCATCTGTTATCTAGATGGAGTAGATGTCGAGGTGGACTATAAGGAGGCGTTTCGCCTTCTTTCGAATGCGGCTGAGCAAGGGGTTCCGCGGGCTATGGCTAGTTTAGCTCGCATGTACGCCGATGGGCTGGGCACACCCCAGGATCTGCAGGAGGCAGTTCGCCTTTATGAGAAGGCGGCAAGGGCAGGAGAGTTCTTTGCGCAGATCGAACTCGCCCGAATCTACGCGCGTGGCCTTGGCGTCCCGGTCGACGGCGCGGTCGCTCTTCGATGGTATTCGGCGGCTTGTCAGGAAGCGAATGTGGCCGACTGTGAGGAACTTCGTGAAGCGAGGGCTTACTTGGCGAACCGCGCGGGTAAACCAGCCTCGTAGCTCCCCGTGGACGGGTCAAAGACCCGTTCCCACACGGGTATTGCAGTTCCCTGCGGTTTGCTCGACCGCAACCGGCATTCTTGCTAGAATGTGCGGTTCTCACGAGTTCCGCATAATTTCAGGAGACGAACAACGATATGGCATACGTAATCGCAGAACCCTGCATCGGGACCAAGGACACGGCTTGCGTCGACGCCTGCCCGGTGGATTGCATCCATCCCAAGAAGGATGAGGAGGCCCACGCTTCCGAGGAAATGCTCTATATCGACCCCGTAGAATGCATCGACTGCGGCGCCTGCGTGCCGGTGTGTCCGGTGTCGGCGATCTTCGCGCTGGACGATCTGCCGGAAAAGTGGAAAGCCTTCACCGAGCGGAACGCGAAGTATTACGGGCGATAAACCCGGACCTCGGACTTCAGACCTCGGACCTCAGCCAAACCTGCGGATTTTCAAACGCAGTGCTTTTCCGCCGAACAGATTTGGAGTCCGAGGTCCGACATCTGAGGTTCGACTCCGCTCCTTTCCATCTCCCCATCCCTCCGTTACAATCAGGAATTAACCCGCTGGGCTTCCATGGCACTGAAGGAGTCGGAGGCGATTGTCCTGCGCACCTATTCGCTGCGTGAGGCCGATCTGCTGGTGACGCTGTTTACGCGAGCCGAAGGCAAGGTGCGGGGCGTGGCGCGTTCAGCAAAGAAGTCCAGACGGCGGTTCGGGGGAGCGCTCGAACCGCTCACCTATGTCCGAGCGTATTACGAAGACCGTGAGCGGCAGGAGTTGGCACGACTGGATTCCTGCGAGGTGCTGGAGTCGCCGCTGGCCACTGAAGTGAGTTATCCGCGGGCCGTAGCGCTGGGGCACGTGGCTGAGTTGTTGGACGAGTTGCTGCCGGACCGCGAGGCGAACGACGCGATTTTTCGCCTGACGCTCTCGGTGCTGGCGGCGTTGCGCGGGCCAGACATCTGGATGCCCATCACCTACTTTGACCTGTGGATGACCCGGCTGGTGGGCTTTTTGCCGGAGTTCTCCGAGTGCATCGTCTGCGGCCGGGCGTTGAACGGAAGTCGTGCCTACTTTCATGTCCTGGCCGACGGCCTGATGTGCGGCGATGATAAGCGGCTGGCCTCGTCGGAGATTTCGAGCGAGTCCCGCGTGGCAGCGGCTCAGATGTTTCGCGCACCGGTAGAGAGTTTCACTGGCGAGCCGTGGCCCAGGGCGCGAGGAGCGGATCTGCGGAAGTTGCTGGTGCAGATCTTGCAGCGGAACATCGAGAAGAAGCTGGTCACCGCGGGAATGCTGGAGAAGATCGGTACTTAGCTGTTAGCTCTTAGCCCTTGGCTAAACCGCTGGGCTTTGAGCTAAGAGCTAAAAGCTGCATGGCCAATACCAAGTCCAATCCGCTCACGTTCCAAGACCTCATCCTGCGTCTCCAGGCGTTCTGGGCGGAGCGTGGATGTGTGCTGCAGCAGCCTTACGACGTCGAAGTCGGCGCGGGCACCATGGCGCCCGAAACTTTCCTGCGCGTGCTCGGCCCCAATCCTTACAAAGTTGCCTACGTGCAGCCTTCGCGGCGCCCCGCGGATGGTCGGTATGGCGAAAATCCCAATCGCCTGTACAAACACATGCAGTTGCAGGTCATCCTGAAGCCCCCGCCGGCGAAGGTGCAGGAGCTTTATCTCGAGTCGCTAGGCGCGATGGGGATTGATTTGCGCCAGCACGACATCAAGTTCGAAGAAGACAACTGGGAATCGCCCACGCTGGGGGCCTGGGGCATCGGCTGGCAGGTGATGCTCGATGGGTTGGAGATCACGCAGTTCACTTATTTCCAGCAGTGCGGCGGCGTGGACCTGAATCCGATTTCGGCGGAGCTGACCTACGGGCTGGAGCGCATCGGAGCTTTCCTGCAAGACGTGGATTCGATCTACGACATCGTCTGGGCGCGCGACCCGGAATCAGGCCGGGTTACGACCTATGGCGACGTACGACTGGCGGATGAGCTGCAATTTTCCGTCTACAACTTCGAGATGGCGGACGTCGAGAAAGCCTGGAAGCACTTCGAGTTGTGCGAATCGGAGTGCAAGGGGCTGCTGGAGCAGTATGGGGCGCTATCGAGGGATCAAAATTCCCGCCCTGTCTCTCCCACCAACGGAGAGCCAAGGACAGGTCGGCTGGACAAGAAGCGTTTTCCGCTGCTTGGCGCTTACGATCTGTGTTTGAAGTGCTCGCACCTGTTCAACATCCTGGATGCGCGCGGGGCAATCTCCGTGACCGAGCGCGTGGGCGTGATTGCGCGCGTGCGGGCCCTGGCGGTTGGGATCGCGAAGGCCTTTGTGGACCAACAAGTCGAAGATTTGAATGATGAAGAGCCTGAGAAGGCTCCTAAAGGTAATAGGAAGCAGCTAGAGATTGTGTCAACGTCGAAATGACGTGTCATCCGGAGCGGGTGGAAGCTCGCGAAGCGATGCTTCCAGGCAGTCGAAGGGCGTCTATCGCGGGCGAGATCACAGATTTTAGCAATGTGACGCCGCTCACAGTCGGCGGGTGGTCTTTTCTGGGAAGATAGGTTAGACAGAATGCCTGATTTTCTGCTGGAAATCGGTTGTGAAGAGATCCCGGCGCGAATGATCGCAGCGGCCTCGGCCGAGTTGGAGAAGCGCGTCTCCGATCTGCTGAATCGCGAGCATCTGTGGGAGAACGGCAAGATCATGCATGACGACACGCCGCGCCGCCTGGTTGTCATGGCCGGCGGGGTTCGGCAGGCTCAGCCCGACGTCACCGAGCAGATCACCGGCCCTTCGGTCAGTGTTGCCTTCCAGGATAACCAGCCCACCCCGGCAGCGCAGGCCTTTGCCAGGAAGGCCGGCGTCGACCCTTCCAGGCTGGAGCGGGTCAGTACTCCCAAGGGTGAATACCTCGCCGCCAAAGTCACGAAGAAGGGCCGCACGACGGCAGAGATTCTGGCCGAGTTGCTTCCAAAAGAAATCAATTCCATCTACTGGCCCAAGAGCATGTACTGGCGCAAACCCGGGGAGCGCTTCGTGCGTCCCGTGCGGTGGCTGGTAGCGATGCTGGATGACCAAGTGGTGCCGCTGGAGTTCGACGGTATTGCGTCGGGAAACTGCTCGCGCGGCCACCGCATTATTGGCGAGAACGCGGTGACCATTCCGAGCGCTGGTGGATATCTCGACACGTTGCGGGAAGCCCGGGTGCTGGGCCGCAGCGAGCGCGAGCAGCAAATCCGCAAAGCTCTTGATGCCGCCGCTCGGACGATTCCCGGCGCGCGCTGGCGCGAAGACAAGGCCTTGTTAGACACCGTGGTCCAGCTGACGGAATATCCGTCCGTCATTTTGGGCAACTTCGATCGGGAGTTTCTGGAATTGGCGGATGAAGTTCTGGTTACGGTGATGCGTGACCATCAGAAGTATTTCGCCATAGAAGACGCGAGCGGCAAGCTGTTGCCACATTTTTTGGCCGTACTGAATACGGACGGCGATCCGGCGGGAATCATCCGGCATGGGCATGAGCGCGTGCTGCGGGCGCGCTTCAATGACGCGCGCTTTTTCTGGCAGACCGATCAGAAGCATCCTCTGCGCGAGCGGCTGGAGATGCTGAGGCATGTGACCTTTCAGAAGGACCTGGGCAGCTACTACGACAAGACTCTGCGGGTACAGCGCCTGGCGAGCTGGCTTTGCGAAGTAGTGAAACAGGGTGGGGTGGCGGTGCGTCCGGGGGTGGTGCACAAGGCGGGAGCGCTGGCCAAGACCGATCTGACCACCGAACTGGTGAAGGAATTTACCGAACTGCAGGGCATCGTGGGCGGGTTGTACGCGCGGGTCCAGGAACTCGATCCGGATCTCAGTGACGAAGTGCGCAATCTCATTTCCGTCGCCGTGTACGACCACTACAGGCCGGAATCGCTGGAAGACCCGGCGCCACGGACGGTGGAAGGAGCCATGCTTTCGATTGCCGACAAGGCGGACAGCATCGCGGGAATGTTTGCCCTGGGGCTGATTCCCAGCGGATCCAAGGATCCGTTTGCCCTCCGGCGGCAGGCGAACGGAATCGTCAAGACGATTGCCGATCACAAGCTGCCTTTGCATCTGGGCGACCTGATGAAGGACGCGCGTGCCGGCTATCAGGGTTCTTTGGCGGAAAAGAAGTTCGCCAAGGGCGATTACGACGGCGCGGTGCGAACCTTTCTTTACGAGCGCGTGGAGTTTTACCTGCGCGATGTGCTGGGATTCAAGTACGACGTGGTGAATGCCGTGCTGGCCGCTGGTTCTGACGATGTGGTGGACGCTGCGGCGCGGGCGGAAGCCGTAACCAGGGTTCGTCCTTCCGCAGACTTCGAATCGATTTCCATCGCCTTCAAGCGCATGAAGAACATTCTTCGTCAGGCACGAGAGGCGGGGAAGGAACCGGCTCGCGAAATCGATACGGCCATATTTCAGGAAGAGGCGGAAAGAGAACTGGCAGGGCGCATCCCGGAAGCTGCCGAGAGGGTTGAGATTTTTCGACAGCAACGTAACTACCAGCACGCGCTGATGGAGATTTCCAGATTGCGTCCGGCGGTCGACAAGTTTTTCGACCAGGTGATGGTGATGGTGGAAGACGAGCGCATCCGCGCGAATCGCTTAGCGTTGCTGGCGACGCTGGTTAAGGAATTCTCTACCATCGCCGATTTTTCGGAGATTGTGACCGAAGGCAAGAGCTAGGCGAAGTTCACCAGCAGGTTCCTCGCTTTGCGAGGGATGACAAGGCTATAGGAAGAGATCAGCAGTATGCGGCCGGCGAAATGCCGGCGCTACGAAAATCTACTGTAAAGGACTCATACGATGGCTACGACGACGATGGCTGAGACTGAGGTTGACCGAAGCGCGAAAACAACCGGCACCAAGTACGTTTACTTCTTCGGCGGCGGCAAGGCCGACGGCAACGGCAAGATGAAGGACGAGCTCGGCGGCAAGGGTGCCGGCTTGGCAGAGATGACGAATGCGGGCCTTCCTGTGCCTCCGGGATTCACCATCCAGACCGAGGCCTGCCGCGAATATATGCGAAGAAACTCCGTCTCCAAGGATGTCGATCAGCAGACGGAAGAGGCGCTGGCGCGTCTGGAGAAGCTTCAAGGCCAGAAACTGGGCCAGGGCGACAATCCGCTGCTGGTGAGCGTGCGCTCTGGCGCAAAATTCTCGATGCCGGGAATGATGGACACCATCCTCAACCTCGGGCTGAACGACCACAGCGTCGAAGCGTTGGCCAAGCGCAGCAATAATCCGCGATTCGCTTACGATTCCTATCGCCGGCTGATCCAGATGTTCGGCAATGTCGTGCTCGACATCGAGAAGGCGGCATTCGACGAAGTATTCGATGCCAAGAAGAAGCAGAGGAAAGTAAAGCTCGACACCGGCCTTGACGCTAAGGCCCTTAAGGAAGTGATCGAGGAGTACAAGAAAGTCGTCAAAAAGCATGCCAAGCGCGACTTTCCGCAGGACTCACACGAGCAACTGGTGATGGCTCGCGACGCCGTGTTTCGCTCCTGGCAAAATGACCGCGCCAAACACTATCGCCGCATCAATAATATCTCCGACGATCTGGGCACCGCGGTCAACGTACAGACCATGGTGTTCGGCAATCTCGGCGACACTAGCGGGACCGGCGTCGGCTTTACCCGCAATCCGGCTAACGGCGACAAGGAGTTTTATGGCGAGTTCCTGCTGAATGCGCAGGGCGAGGACGTCGTTTCCGGCGTTCGCACGCCGGTCCATATTCTCGAGCTCGAGAAGATCATGCCGGCGGTCTACAACCAGCTGCGCGACATCACGACCCGGCTGGAAAAACACTACAAAGACATGCAGGATTTCGAGTTCACCATCCAGGATGGCAAGCTCTACATGCTGCAGACGCGCAACGGCAAGCGGACCGGCCTGGCGGCAGTACGCATAGCCATTCAAATGGTGGACGAGGGATTGATCACCAAGGAAGAGGCGATCTTCCGCGTCGATCCCAATCAACTCTACGACTTCCTGGTTCCCCGGCTTGACGAGAAGGGAACCAAGGTGGAAGTGTTGGCCAAGGGGCTTCCTGCTTCGCCAGGAGCAGCCGTGGGGCAGATCGTATTTACCGCCGACGAAGCAGTCGAGAAAGCGGGCCACGGAAAAACGACCCCCGTTATCCTGGTCCGTTCTGAGACCACTCCTGAAGATATTCATGGCATGGAAGTCGCCAAGGGCATTCTTACTTCGCGTGGTGGCATGACCAGCCACGCCGCGGTAGTCACGCGCGGCATGGGCAAATGCTGCGTTGCGGGCGCCGGCGACATCGAGGTCAACGAGAAGGCGCGCGAGATGCGCGTGAAGGGCCAAGTCTTCAAGGACGGCGACTGGATTTCGCTCGATGGCACGACCGGTCGCGTGATCAAGGGCCGGCTGAATACCATGCCGCCTTCTCCGGACGATCCGGAGATGTTGAAGTTCATGAGTTGGGCGGACCCGTTCCGTACCATGGGCGTGCGTGCCAATGCCGACATTCCGCGCGATGCCATTCAAGCGCGGGCGTTTGGAGCGGAAGGCATCGGACTTTGCCGTACCGAGCATATGTTCTTCGCCGAGGATCGGCTCCCGCACATGCGGGCGATGATCCTGGCAAACAACGAAAAAGACCGCCGCGCCGCGCTGAAGAAACTGCTGCCCATGCAGCGCAAAGACTTCATCGGCGTCTTCCGGGCCATGGACGGCCTGCCGGTTACCATCCGCACCATCGATCCGCCGCTGCACGAATTCCTGCCCAAGCGGGAAGATTTGATGGTAGAGATCGCCGTGCTCGAAGCCACCAAACCCAAATCGCCCAAGCTGGCGCAGCTGAAGAAACTGCTGGCTCGTGTCGAGCAATTGCACGAGATCAATCCCATGCTAGGACATCGCGGCTGCCGGCTGGGAATCACTTACCCGGAGATCACCGAGATGCAGGCCCGCGCCATCTTCGAAGCGGCTGTCGCCGTAGCAAAGGAGGGTGTGAAGGTGCATCCCGAGGTAATGATCCCGCTGACCGCGACTTTGAAAGAAATGGCGAATCAGGCGGCCATCGTCCGCCGCGTGGCCGAGGAAGTCTTCCAGGAGAAGGAAATGAAAGTACCCTACCTGGTTGGCACCATGATCGAGTTGCCGCGTGCCGCCCTGGTTGCCGATGAGATTGCCAAAGAAGCCGAATTTTTCTCCTTCGGCACCAACGACCTGACCCAGACCACGATGGGCATCTCGCGCGACGACTTTAACAAAGTCCTCCCAACGTATCTGGAAGAAGGGATTCTCAAACAAGATCCATTCGCGGTGCTGGATCGCGAAGGGGTCGGGCAGCTGGTCCGCATGGCCACCGAGCGCGGACGGAAGACCAATCCAAAGCTGAAGGTCGGTATCTGCGGCGAACACGGCGGCGAGCCGTCGTCGGTAGAGTTCTGCCACCAGGTCGGGCTGAACTACGTCTCGTGCTCGCCTTTCCGCGTGCTGACGGCGCGCTTGGCGGCTGCGCAAGCAGCGGCAAGTGACAAACTGAAGGTGGAGGGCGGCAGGACGAAATAGCTCAACGCAGAGGGCGCGGAGGACTCAGAGGCAGGCGAGTCAGTTCGGTCAAGAAACGAATCCGTCGACCTTGTTATCGGGGTGCCCTTGAGTGAAGACCCAAAATTATCTGCGGCCTTCGCGTCCTGTGCGTTGTGAACTACTGCACCTTCTGTAGCCGCGCGATCAGTTTTTGGGCCAGATTTTCTTCCGACTCCGACCATAACGAACGCCCGGTCGCCTGGGTATTCTTCTCCAGCTTTACGCTGAAATCGACGAGTCTCTGTATATTGGCGCGCACCCGGGCCTCCGCGGTTCCGCTGAGATCGATCTCTTCGTGCAGAAACGCGGCATCACTGCCCAGATCGACCTGAACCTGTCCTTCCCGTTCGAAGATGCCGTCCTCAAACTCCGGGCCATGCACGATGAACTCCACTCCAAAGGGCTTTAGTATCCACTGCTTCGAATCCTCGGTTGGCGTCCACAGATCCCAGTTGGCCTCAAAAACGTATGCATAGTCCTCGTGCAACAGATCGGACGCAATCATTACTGCTTCTTCAGGGGTGACGCCGGGTTCGAAGCGCCGCTCGAGAACGGTAGGCTCGTTCCAGGAGACCGGATGCAGCGCTAGATAGGTGATGCCAGGGCGCTGCGGAGAATATGGGAACTGGCTCATCACGGAGACGGCATTCGGAAGCAAGTCCGCCACTTCGAAACGAGGGAACCACAGGCGCAAGTACAAAGAATCCGGCATACAAGAAGAAGCGAGCCTCCAAAGGGGTGATGGATGCTTCTATTGTAAATCCCGCCGCGGCTAGTCAGTGCCAGTTGGCCGGCGGCAACCATTCCTGGCGGGGGAGCGCGCCGGCCGTTCTCCTGGTAATGCAGAGTGAGCCGGCCCCGGTTAGGAGCTGCAAATTAAGCTTGACTTTCGCCTATTCGCAACTATTAGTATTAACTCGAAACAATTCGAAACACCCCTGCATCTCGCGTCTGGAGCCCCGGGAAGGAGCCTGAAAATGAAATCGCCTCGCACTGGCTTTCGCGGTCTTAGCTTCGTGGTTCTACTGTTGCTCGGAGTCACAGAGATCCTGACGGCTCCTCTGCTCGGTCAAGCGAGTTATCAAGCCCAACTTCGCGGAGTCATCACAGACCCCAGTGGTGCGGTCATGCAGAACGCCACGGTAACGATCACTGAGGTGGATACGAATCTTTCGCAGACCACGAAGACCGACCGCGCCGGAAGCTATATTCTGCGGGCTTTGCGCCCTTCCACCTATACCGTGAAGGTGGAGGCCGGCGGTTTTCAGACGGTGGAACAGAAGGGCGTCGTGCTTGGCGTCGATCAGGAGACGAGCCTGAACTTCACGCTTCATCCCGCGGGAACCTCCACGGAGATCCAGGTTACGGAGGCGGTACCGCTGCTCGATACCCAGAGTTCGTCGCTGGGCACCGATGTCACCAACCAGTACGTGAAAGAGATTCCCCTGCTCAATCGCAATTTCTTCGGGCTGGTCTTTTTGAATGCGGGTGTGAGTGAGGTGGCGGGCTCCGGGACCGCGGACAACTATCCCTCGGGCACAAATTTTGTGTCGAACGGGCAGCGCAACGCCACCGCCGAGGTACGCATGGATGGGGCCCTGATCAGCGCTCCAGAAGAGGGAGAAGGGGGGAATTCCAATACTTTTTATGAGCCGTCGGTGGAGGCCGTGCAGGAGTTCAAGGTACAGAACAATGCGTTCTCAGCGGAATTTGGCAGCAATGGCGGAACCGTCGTCAACATGGCGCTCAAGAGCGGCACCAATGCCTTTCATGGCAGCGGATGGTGGTTTGGACAGCGCGACGCCCTGGACGCCAACGATTTCTTCAGCAACCAAGCCGGGTTGCCCAAGCCGCCTCATTCGCGCGATCAATATGGGATTTCGCTCGGCGGGCCCATCGTCAAGAACAAGACCTTCTTTTTTGTCGATATCGAGCGCGTGCTGGAGACCAATCCGATCAACATCGTCGGTACGGTTCCCACTCCGGAGGAACGTAAGGGAGACTTCTCCAACGCCCTGATCACGGACCCGGACACGGGAGACGTCGTGCCGAACCTGATCTTCAATCCCTTCAGCATCGACAGTAACGGCAATCGCAATCCCTTCCCTGACAACAAAATCCCGCAGAGCATGTGGGACAAAGTTGGGCAAAATCTTCTCAATCTGTATCCGCTTCCAAACCAGCCCGGCGATCCCGACGGCACCAACAACTTCCGCGCCAACACCAACCTTGCGAACAAAGGATTGCAGTTCGATGTCAAACTTGATCACCAGATCTCGAACAACACTCACCTCGCGGCGCGATACAGCCATGCCCACTCGTCACAGAATGCGCCCACGGTCCTGGCAGACGGTGATTTCAACGATGGCATCAACTACATCACCAGCGTGAATAATGGCGGCCTGCAATTTGATTGGACGCTGCGTCCCACGCTGCTGGCGACGGGCCGAATTTCGGTTGACCAGGTTCATGCTCCCGGATTCACCACCTATCCCACCGCGACCTCGGTGGGATTTCCGCCGCTCTTGGATAATGCCAACCCGGGAATCTCGCGTATACCGGCCATCCAGGTGGATTCCCCGTGGACCTCCATTTATGACCAGTGCTGCGTGGACACCAAACTGGACCACATGCTCTATTCGTATTCTTCGGCATTGGCGTGGAGCAAGGGCAAACACAGCATCAAGTTTGGATTCGAGCAACGCCAGTTCTTCAACAATTTTCAGGAACCGAACTATGCCACCGGATATTTCCACTTCGCGCAGACCGTGACCGAAAACATCATCGGGAACTTCGATCCCACCCAGGGCAACCCATTTGCTGACATTCTTCTCGGCATCGGGGATTACGGCGGGATCGGGGTGGACCCGATGGCGTTGAACAAATCGAAGGACACGTCTTTTTATGCGCAGGACGACTGGCGTGTCACGCCCAAGCTCACGCTGAATCTCGGTTTGCGCTACGAATGGAGCACGCCGTATACCGAACGCCATAACCATATCGAGTTCAGCGACTTCACCGGTGACAGCGGCGTTACCGTCGACCTGAGCAGCGGAGATCCCAATCTTCAGGCGCTCGGCCTGGGGCCCACCCAACTGAAGGGAATCACCCGGTTCCCGACGTCTTCGCAGCGAAACGTTCCTGTCGATCGCAACAACTGGGCGCCCCGCTTGGGGTTTGCTTATCAGCTGACACCGAATACCGTGGTGCGCGGAGGCGCGGGAGTCTACTACGGGATGAACGTGGCGACCAACTACCAATATGTTGGAACTGCGTTTCGCAAAGACGGCATCGTCTACTTTACCAAGGACAATTTTCAGTCGCGGTACGCGACCTTGGAGAATCCGTTTCCGGCCGGCCTTCCTCTGCCGCAAGGCGAGAAGTACGGCCCGCTGGCCGAGTGGGGGTTTGCCGATCAGAATGACCTGGGCACCACCGAAGCGCGCAATGCGGAAATTTATCAGTGGAGCGTGGGAGTGCAGCGCTTGCTGCCCGGTCAACTGGTGGTTTCCGCGGACTATTCCGCAAACCGCAGCACCCATCTTCCCTGGGGCGGTTCTTTAGGCGCCACCACACGCAACCGCGACTATATTCCGTCCGTGCTGCGGCGCCAATTCAGCCAACAGGGCAACTGCAACTCGGACGGCACGGTCAATTTCAGTCAGTTGTACAGTTACAACAATCTGCACTGCCTGGTGGCCAACCCGTTCTATTCCATGTTTCAAGGGCCGGGCGCCATCTTCAGCGAGCCCGATTCGCTCTATAACGATCCGCAGATTCCGCTCATCAATCTGCTGCGCCCGTATCCGCAGTTTGACGGATTCTTTGAAGGACTGCCCCTGCTGGGTGCGTCCTCGTTCTACAACGCATTGCAGATTCGATTCCAGAAGCGAACCAGTCACTACATCAGCTTCGAGGGCGGCTATACGCTGTCGAAATCCACCGACAACTCTTCCGCCGGCCGGAACGCGTGGGTAGGCGGACTGGCCTTTGACAACCCGCAGGAGCTGGACAATCTGAAAGCGGAACATTCCATTGGGGCTAACGATGCGACACATCGGCTGGCGCTGGCGGTCATTGGAGAGTCACCGATTGGCCGAGGCAGATGGATTGGGCGCGACATGAATCGTTTTCTGGATGGAGTGGTGGGCGGCTGGACGCTCTCGACCATCGTCACCCTGCAGTCCGGGCAGCCCTTGGATATCGGCATGTCGGAGCCGACGCTCGACGACGGCAATCAACGGCCTAACGTGATTTGCAATCCCAGCAGTGGAGTGAGCGCGCACCGGTCGGCGCTGACCGGCGCAAGCACATTCAATACCAGCTGTTTTGCCAATCCAGGTCTAGAGCAGGCCGGCAATGCGCCTCGCTACTTCTCCAATCTGCGGACCAACGGCATTCACAATGTTGACCTTTCCATCGAGAAGGCATTTGTTCCCAGGGAGGGGATGCTGCTCGAAGTGCGCGCCGAGTTTTTCAATTTCTTCAACACGCCGCGATTTGCGGCGCCCGACAACCTGTGGGGCGATTCAACCTTTGGACAGATCTCCTCTACGGCGTTGGGAAGCACGCCCAGGCACGGGCAGATTGGCGTACGTTTCGAGTTCTAACAGAACTGCGGAGACGAGAAGCGGAGCTAAATTCCGTGAACAGACGCACCTTTTTCAAAAGCGGTGGCGCGACCGCGCTTCTTGCCGGCTTGGGTACACCGGGTGCCTTGGCTCGGATTCCTGTCCATAACTTCGACGAATACCCGTTCGGCGCAGGGCCGCCGATGACGGATCGGTTGTACCAAGGGCCTTTCTCCGCTGACGATTACCCCAGTTGGACCGTTGTGATGGCGACAACGCCGTCGGCGGAGGTAGTGCCGAATCCCGGCATGGGGCTGATCGTTTATCTCTGTGACGAAGTTGGCCCGGCTCACAAAGACGGCGAAGCCATGGCCGAGTCGCTCGAAAATCTGGCCAAGCTGCCTCTCGGCACCAAGCTCTACCTTCGGGTGAACTGGAAAGATGTGCAACAGCGTCCGGGGCGGCTGGATTTCTGCGAACACTGGAAACTGGTCTTCGACCTGGCGCGCAGGTATCACAAACAGGTCGGCTTCCGCGTAATGATGAGCAACCCCGATATCCCCGGTCTCGCCCTGCCTGATTTTCTTTTGGACCAGGTCCCGCAGGTGAAGCTCGGCGAATGGCAGCATCGCACCAGATATGAGCCGCGCTACGATGACCCCGCATTTCAGGTTGCATTCCGCGAACTGGTCGACATGCTGGCGGCAGAGTTTGACGGCCACAGTGATGTGGAATACGTCGATACCTTCATGTACGGCTTCTGGGGCGAGGGGCACACCTGGCCGCTTTCCTCCAATCCCTTTCCGGATTCCTTTACCGCAGAAAACACATTCGTGCGCATGTTTCAATATCAGGCAGACCGCTGGAAAAAGACTCCCCTGGTCACGAATACTCAGCCTGACTTCAGCAAGGTAGGCAACTCCGAACTGCTGGACCGCACGATTCGAAGCTTCAACTGGCTGCGCACCGATACCATTTTTATCGAGAACGAGCAGATTGAGGAACTGAGCAATCGTCCGCCGTGGACGGGAGTCTCGGTAGAGGTGGGCATGTCGGACGGCTCTTCTTCAAGTCTCAAGCCTGACGAAGGCGTCACCTACACCGACAACGTCATTCACCACGTGCAAGATGTGGGCGCCTGTTATTTCTCGCTCTGGAACTGGCATCGCATCCAGGCCGACCGGATTCTCAACTATTATCGCCAGTTTCCGGCAGCGATTGATCATCTGGCCCGAAAGATCGGGTATCGGGTTCGGCCTTCCTGGGTGTGGAACTATGAGGAAGAGGGTTATCCCGGCTTGATCGTCGGTTTCGTGAACGACGGCATTGCTGGAGTCCCGGGTGTGCTGCGGGTTTCGGTTGTCGAGCAGAACGGGAGAGTACTTGCCGAAGGCGGCCTCGATCCGGGCTATCCCCTCCCGGGCAAGGTCCGCCAGGCGAAATTTCCCCTGCCGAAGGGCGCGAATTGGAAAGGCCTTAAGTTGAAAGCCGAACTCGAGGTAAAGGGGCAACGCTATCCGGTGCGCTGGGCTAGTCGCCAGGGGATGAATCAAGATGGAAGCCTAACCCTCCGTCCGACGGTCGGGCTCGGTCAAAACGATGAAACCGGGGGCGTGTCCCCTTAATAGCGATTATCGGATGACGTCGGCCTGAACGCTGTCGATTGGAGTGTGACGTTGTGAAGCCAAAAACTGTTCTCGCACTCTGTTTTCTGATCTGCCTCCTGGGGTTTGCGGCTGGCTCCAATTCGGTGGAACAGAATTGGACCAACTACGTGCGAATCGCCGCTTACGGGCTGCAAGCCGCGAATGCGGACAAGATTGTCCACGATGCCCAGGACGATCATGTGTTTGGCATCGAGGTGGACAACGATATCCCTGGCCGCTATGAGAGCTTTGTGGACCCGGAGGAAAAACTTAAGGCGATCCGCACACTCGCGGAGAAGGCCCACCAGGCCGGCAACCGAGCTTTTGTCTACGTGGCGGGCCTGGAGTGCATTACCGCCAATGCCTCCGACACGCCGCACACCCTGGCGAAAGAACATCCCGACTGGCTGCAGCGGAAGATCACCGGAGAGCCCGCGGTGTTTGGCGGCGGCTCAGCGTTCTGGATCAGGAAAGGGGATGAGGATGTCTGGATCAGTCCGTATGCCCCCGAATGGCGCAAGACCTACATGACGCGAATCCGGCAGATTGCCGCCACCGGCATCGACGGCATCTACGTGGACATCCCGTACTGGATGACGCACTTCGACGGCTGGGAAGACACCTGGGCCAGCTTCGACAACTACACCGTGGCGGCCTTTAGAAAGCAGACAGGCCTGGATGCGCGCAGAGACCTGAAGTTGGGTGATTTCTCCGATCCGAATTTCCGCCAGTGGATCGATTTTCGAATTCAGACCATCACCGACTTTATGCGCGAGATCAGCCAGAACGCGAAGTCTGCGAATCCTGAGATTAAGACGGTTCCGGAAATCTATCCCGGGATCGAGGAGGAAGCAGTCCGGGTCGGAGCGGATGTCTATAGCCTTTATCCGGTGGTAGACGCCATCGCCCATGAATATGAATTTGGCGATGGCGACCATATGGCTTCGTCCCGCTCGCCGCGGGATTGGTTTCTTTATCAGGTGGGCATGCATTCCTTCCGCAGTTTCGCCGCCGGCAAGGCGACATGGATCCTGAATTATTCGTGGGACGGCGACAAGAAGGTGGACGCCCGCGAGTCAATGATGAACCTAGCCATGTCGCAGATTATGGCGGGAGCAAATTTCTGGGACGCGCCCGGTCATGTGATGGCGGGCTCCAACGATCCTCCGACCCGGAAGAAAATCTTCTCCTGGATTGAACAGCATGAGAAGATGTTTTACTCGCTTCGCAGCCCGCTTCATCCTATCGGGGTCTACTTCTCTCCACAGACGCGCAATTTCTACGCAGGGGATTTCCTTCGATCCTACCGTGGGATTCTGGTGCTGCTCATGCAGAAGCACCTGGAGTTCGAAGTCGTCACACCGCGCAACCTGGCGGAGTTTCGCGGCGATACGCTGGTGCTGCCGAATGTGCGTATTTTGAGCGACCCGGAAAAACAGTGGCTGAGAAAGTATGCGGAAGAAGGACATACTGTGGTGATTACCGGCACCGATGCCGGGCCGTTGGCCAACCTGCCCGGTGTCATCCGGTTTCCGGAATGTCCGGGGAAGGCCTACCTGACGATGTTGGAGAGTGATTTCGACCGGACGCGACCAGAATCACAGGAAGACTTTTTGTCAAAGCTGAAGCATGCTTCCGTCTTTGAGATTTCGGCTCCGCCCACGGTAGCAACCTCGATCGCGCTGGTCGAAGGCACTCCCCACGTGTTCTTGGCGAATTTCACCGGGCTGCGCGGAGGCGTCAATCCAGTACAGACACCCCTCGACGATGTTCGGGTGACGGTTTCGGATACCTCGAAGCAGAAGGCATTCTTCCTGCCCTTCCTGGGCAGCGTGCAGCAACTGGACGGGGTTCCAGGAACCAGCGGCATCTCTTACATCTTGCCTGCTATCGCCAAGGGCGGAGTATTTTGGTATGAAATGTCCAGCCGAAAGCCGTGAGGTTGACCTGAACGCCAATCCGGCTGGGTTCGCACCGGCAACCCAAATTCCGATGAACAGAGACCGAGATGCCAGAACCGCGAAATCCCTCAGCCCACCGGATCGGGAGATCGTGTTAAACGAAGAGCGGCGGCGCGCCATCCTGGAGATTCTCAAGCGGGATGGCCGGGTCCTGGTCACAGAGCTCTCGCGCTATTTCCAGACCTCCCAAGTCACCATCCGCAAAGATCTCGAAGTGCTGCAGAAAGAACGGCATCTGCAGCGCACTCACGGTGGAGCTCTCGTGACGCGCGACGGAGTGCTTGAGGATCCCACGCTTCTTGAAAAGGAAAGACTGCATCGCAAGGAAAAGCTTCAGATCGCCGCAGCGGCAGCCGGCATGGTGCAAGAGGGACAGGTCGTAATCCTGGATTCTGGCACTACGACAACGGCCATCGCGCGCGCTTTGCGGAGCTTTCGCAATCTGACCATCGTGACCAATGCGGTCAACATTGCCGCTGAATTGGCAGGCACGGTGGTAGAGGTCATTCTCACCGGCGGCACGCTGCGCAAGAACTCTTTCTCGCTGGTGGGACCCATGGCGGAGGAGACGCTGCACAGCCTGAATGCCGACATTCTGTTCCTGGGAGTAGACGGTTTTGATGTTTCCCATGGCTTGAGCACACCCAATTTGCTGGAGGCGAAAGTCAACCGCGTCATGATCGAAATAGCGCAGCACACGGTTGCGGTCTGCGATTCCAGCAAGTTTGGACGGCGAAGTCTCTCGTTAATCGCGCCAACTTCGGCGATTCACGAAGTGATCACCGACCGCGGCATTCCCAAATCGGCGGCGCAGGCTCTGAGAAAGGCTGGAATTGACGTTACCCTGGTTTGAACGGAAGCCGTAAGCCTGCAGCATCGAGCGGCAGACCGGTCGGGACCGGCAGACGCGGCCCTACGCGGAGCAGCTACTCAGTGCGCAGCGCGTTCATCGGTGAGATTGCAGCCGCCCGGCGCGCGGGAATGACGGCGGCGAGAAATGCGCATGCGGTGAGCGATCCTGTAGCGGCCGCGAGGGCAAAGGGGTCCCAGAGCGATACGCCATAGAGCTGTGCCGCCATAAGCCTGGCTGCGCCCACAGCGAGAGGCAGGCCCATGACGAGCCCGGCCAGCACGCACTGAAAGGCTCGGCGCAGCACCAGCCGTATGATTTTTCCGGGGTCGGCGCCAAGCGCCATCCGGACCCCGATTTCATTCGTCTGCCGCGCGACAAGATAGGCTGTGACGCCGTACACGCCAACTGCCGCCAACGAGAGAGCGATCATCCCGAACACCTCCGCGAGGGTCGCGATAGCCCGCTCCCGATCGAATGAGAGGTCGATCTGCTGCTGCATCGTTCTGATGTTCGTGATCGCCAGGTTCGGGTCGGCTTCCGCCAGCGTCCTTCGCAGAGGCGGCTCGAGAGGGCCGGGCGGGGAATCGGTGAGCAGGAGAAGGCCTTCGATAAAATGGGCCCGCTCCTCGACCATCCTCCGGTAATCGGTTTTGTAGTCGACACGCTGTGCGAGCGGCACGAAGAACATCGGACGCGCCGGTATATTCAGTCCCGACCGGGCAAACTTGGCGTCGCGGACAATGCCGACGATTCTGAATGTGCCCGCATCCTCGGGCCGCTCGACGCCGAAGTGCTGATCGATCGGATTTTCATCGTTCCTGAAGAAGCGTTTTACGAAAGCCTCGTTGACCAC
>Ga0335079_10003229_pt1 | contig 18821 bp, 21 predicted proteins | sample Lox_Sample_33_FD_206719 | JGI IMG/M metagenome (GOLD analysis project Ga0335079, IMG submission 206719) | Soil microbial communities from Loxahatchee National Wildlife Refuge, Florida, United States - Lox_Sample_3.3 | ecosystem: Environmental > Terrestrial > Soil > Wetlands | place: USA... | reverse complement strand
ATCATAATCACCGTCGCCGTCTACATGACCTACACCTATCACGCCACCGAGTGGCGCATCGGCATCCGCCGCAAGATGAATGACAGCGACACCGACGCCAACGTCAAGGCAATCGACTCACTGCTCAATTACGAGACGGTGAAATATTTCGGCGCCGAGAGGCGGGAAGCCGATCGTTACGACAAATCGATGGCGCGCTACGAGGAGGCGAGCACGCGCGCCTATACCTCGCTCGCCATCCTCAACGCCGGGCAGGCGGTGATCTTCACCTTCGGGCTCGCCGCCGCCATGGTGATGTGCGCCTATGAGGTGCGCGCCGGCACCAAGACGGTCGGCGATTTCGTGCTGATCAACGCCATGATGATCCAGCTTTACCAGCCGCTCAATTTCATGGGCATGGTCTATCGCGAGATCAAGCAGGCGGTGACCGACATCGAGCTCATGTTCTCGATCCTTTCGCGCGAGCCGGAGATCAAGGATGTCCCCGGCGCGCCGCCGCTGCAAGTGACCAACGGCACCGTCCGCTTCGAGGATGTGCGCTTCGCCTACGAGCCGCAACGCCGCATCCTCAAAGGCATCAACTTCGAGGTGCCGGCGGGGAAGACGGTGGCGGTGGTCGGTCCCTCCGGCGCCGGCAAGTCGACGATCTCGCGGCTGCTGTTCCGCTTCTACGACCTCGCCGGCGGCCGCATCCTGATCGACGGCCAGGACATCGCCAGGGTCACGCAGGCTTCGCTGCGCCACGCCATCGGCATGGTGCCGCAGGACACCGTGCTGTTCAACGACACCATCCGCTACAACATCCGTTACGGCCGCTGGGAAGCGAGCGACGCCGAAGTGGAAGAAGCGGCAAAACTCGCGCAGATTGATCCTCTGATCCGCATTGCGCCGAAAGGCTACGACACCGAAGTCGGCGAACGCGGCTTGAAACTTTCCGGCGGCGAAAAGCAGCGCGTGGCGATTGCGCGAACCATCCTGAAGGCGCCGCCGATCCTGCTCTTGGACGAGGCGACCTCGGCACTCGACAGCCACACCGAGAAGGAAATCCAGGACGCGCTCGAGCGCGTATCGAAGGGGCGCACCACGCTGGTGATCGCGCACCGGCTCTCCACCATCGTCGGCGCCGACGAGATCATCGTGCTTGACCAGGGCGAGATCGTCGAGCGCGGTACGCATTTCGCGCTGCTCGCCGCCGACGGGCTTTACGCCAGCATGTGGAACCGCCAGCGTGAGGCCGAGGAAGCGCGCGAGAGGCTCGCCCGCGTTGCGGAAGACGAGGCCGCGCCAAACCGCAACCCGCCCCCGGTCGAGGACGTCCTCTCGGCCGCCGCTGGCGCGCCGGTCGAGGCGCAAGCCGACGCCGCGGAGTAGGATAGGGCATGTCGATCTACGATTCGATCCGCGCGCAAATGGTGCCCATCACCCCCGAGGGCTACCCGTTCATCGGCGCCTTTGCGCTGGCGAGCCTGATTTTGTTCTGGCTGTGGAGCCCGCTCGGCTGGCTCGGCACGCTGGCGACGATCTGGTGCGCTTATTTCTTCCGCGATCCGCCGCGGGTGACGCCGGTGCGCGACGGGCTGGTGGTGGCGCCCGCCGATGGCCGCATCAGCCAGATCACCACGGCGCCGCCACCGCACGAGCTCGGCCTCGGCGATACGCCGCAACTGCGCATCTCGATCTTCATGAGCGTGTTCGATTGCCACGTAAACCGCAGTCCGGTGGCCGGCCGCATTGAGAAGATCGTCTATCAGCCGGGCAAGTTCTTCAATGCCGATCTCGACAAGGCGAGCGCCGACAACGAGCGCAATTCGCTGGTGATCGCGGCCGCGGGCGCGCGCGTCGCGGTCGTGCAGATCGCCGGCTTGATCGCAAGGCGCATCGTCTGCTTCGTGCGCGAGGGCCAGCCGCTCGGCGCCGGCGAGCGCTTCGGCATGATCCGCTTCGGCTCGCGCCTCGACGTCTATCTGCCGGACGGCACGTTGCCGCTGGTGGCGGTGGGGCAGACCTCGCTTGCCGGTGAAACGGTACTCGCCGATTTGCGCAACAACGACCCCGGCCGCGCGTTCCGCAGCGGGTAAATCGTTAACGAGACCGGCAAACGGGTCCGCCGCGCCGTGGCGCCGGCGCCGGGAAGCGACTATATTGGCGCCATGGTTTTTCAGCCCATCGATCCTGCGCCGCCGCCGCGCCGCCGCCGGTTCAAGCCGATTCCGGTGCGCACGCTGCTGCCCAATCTGATCACGCTCTTGGCGCTCTGCGCGGGGCTCACCGCCATTCGCATGGCGGTCGAGAGCCGGCTCGATCTGGCGCTGGCCGCCATCGTCTTGGCGGCGACGCTCGACGGCATCGACGGGCGCATCGCGCGTATGCTCAAGGGCACCTCGCGCTTCGGCGCCGAACTCGACAGCCTCGCCGACTTCGTCAACTTCGGCGTGGCGCCGGCGCTGATCCTCTATTTCTGGGGCCTGTACGAGCTCAAATCAGCGGGCTGGATCGCCGCGCTGGTGTTTGCGATCTGCGCCGGCTTAAGGCTTGCGCGCTTCAATGTGATGATCGACGATCCCAACCAGCCTGCTTGGGCGGGGAATTTTTTCACCGGCATCCCGGCGCCGGCCGGCGCCATCACCGTGCTGTTGCCGATCTATCTCTACTTCCTCGGCGTCTCCAACGGGCTGGTCACGGTGTGGCTGACGTTCTTCTATACCCTGGCGATCGCCCTCCTCATGGTGTCGCGGCTTCCGGTGTTCTCCGGCAAGCGCGTGGGCAAGCGCGTACCGCCGGATATGGTGCTGCCGGTCTTCGTCGTGGTGGTATTGTTCTTCGCGCTGCTCATCAGCTATCCATGGGAAGTGCTCACCATTGGCACACTTGCCTATCTCGCCTGCCTGCCGTTCGGCTGGCTGTCCTATCGCAACTACCAACGCAAGGACGCCGAGGCAGCAGCCGCTGCCGCCGAAACATCAATGACGGTGGCCGGTCATCTGACCGCGGGCGAGGACGATCACGAGCGCCCAGCGCGCTTGAACTGATCGAACGCGCCTTCAATCCATGCACGCGCCGCAGGCTCATTTATTGCGATAGCCCTGCGTGCCGAACGGATAGCCGGGCATCAGATCGTAGGGGTGGCCCCAGCCGGGCAGGGCCTTCATGCGCTCGAGCCAGGCGCCGATCGCCGGATAGTCCTTGGCGACGTCGAAGCCGAATTCTTCGGCGGGATAGTACAAATAGCCGGTCATCGAAACGTCGGCGATGGTCGGCTTGCCGCTCACCAGGAATTGCCGCCCGGTCAACCGCTTGTTGACGATGGCGAGAGCGGCTTGCGCGCGTCCGTGTAAGAACGCCGTCACCGCCGGGTCGCCGGCCGGCTTGGCGAAATTCTTGAGAAAGCGGAAGGGCCCGAGAAAGCCGCTGACCTTCTGATTGTCGAAGATGATCCAACGCAGCGATTCCAACTCCTCGTCCTCGCCTTGCGGCAAGAACTTTCCGGATTTGCGCGCGAGATAGGTGAGGATCACGCCCGACTGGCTGAGCTTCTTCTTGCCGTGCACCAGCACCGGCGCTTCGCCCATTTCATTGATCGTCTCGCGAAACTCCGGCGTGCGCTGCGGCGCCGCGCCGAAGAAGTCGTACCAGACCGGCTCCCACTTGGCGCCGATCAGATTGAGCATCAGCGCGGCGCGGTAGGCATTGCCGGACTGGGCGAAGCAGTAGAGCTGATATTCGGTCATGACGGTTCCGACTATTGCGCCGACGGTTGGCGGCTCAGCGTCACCGCCGTGCCGGCGGTCGCTTGGCCTTGGAAGCGGCCGTCGGCAAAGGTGAGATTAGCCAGCGGCTGGTTTTCGTGGTCGTTGATCGTGAGCGTGCCGGCGGCCAGCGTCCAGTGCCGGCTGGTAAAGAAATTGCCCGGGCAGCCGCCTTCCGGCTCGATGGTGCCCTCCTGGCCGCCCGCTGCGCCCACGAAATTCATGCCGCAGGATGGTGCATTGGGCGCCGCCAGAATCCAGCGGCCTGTCATCCCCACGTTCGGCGCGGGAGCCGTCGCAGGCGCCACGCCGCTGAGCGGATTGCCGGCGCAACCGGCCAGCAATAATGCGCCAAGCGCGCTCGCCGCGACCCGAAGCGTCGGCATGCGAAGGCGTTCCTATTTCATGGTCGGGATCACGAATTCCGCGCCTTCCTTGGTGCCGGTCGGCCAGCGCGAGGTGATCGTCTTGGTTTTGGTGTAAAAGCGGACCGAATCCGGCCCATGCTGGTTGAGATCGCCGAAGCCGGAGCGCTTCCAGCCGCCGAAGGTGTAATAGGCGAGAGGCACGGGGATCGCGAAATTCACCCCCACCATGCCGACTTGCACGCGGTTGACGAAATCGCGCGCAGTGTCGCCGTCGCGCGTGAAGATAGCGACGCCGTTGCCGTATTCGTGGTCGGACGGCAACCGCACCGCCTCCTCGTAATCTTTCGCGCGCACCACCGAGAGTACCGGCCCGAAGATTTCTTCCTTGTAGATTTTCATGTGTGGCTGCACCTCGTCGAACAAGCAGCCGCCGATGAAATTGCCGTTCTCGTAGCCCTGCAGCCTGAATCCGCGGCCGTCGACCACGAGCTTGGCGCCTTCCTTGATGCCGCTGTCGATGTAGCCGCGCACTTTGTTGAGCAGCTCGCGCGTCACCATCGGGCCGTAGTCGGCCTTGTCGTCGCTCGAGGGTCCGATCTTCAAGCCTTCGACGCGCGGGATCAGCTTGCCGAGCAGGGTGTCGGCGGTCTTCTTGCCGACCGGCACCGCCACCGACACCGCCATGCAGCGTTCGCCGGCCGAGCCGTAGCCGGCGCCGATTAGCGCGTCGACCGCCTGGTCCATGTCGGCGTCCGGCATGACGATCATGTGGTTCTTGGCGCCGCCGAAGCACTGCACGCGCTTGCCGTTGGCGCAGCCGGTTGAATAGATGTACTCGGCGATCGCCGAGGAGCCGACGAAGCCGATCGCTTTGATGCGCGCATCGTTGAGCAGCGTGTCGACCGCTTCCTTGTCGCCGTTGACGACGTTGAGCACGCCTTCCGGCAGGCCGGCTTCGAGAAACAGTTCGGCGATGCGCATCGGCACCGAGGGGTCGCGCTCCGACGGCTTGAGGATGAAGGCGTTGCCGCAGGCAAGCGCCGGCGCCGCCTTCCACAGCGGAATCATGGCCGGAAAATTGAACGGCGTGATACCGGTGACCACGCCGAGCGGCTGGCGCACCGAATAAAGGTCGATGCCGGGGCCGGCGCCTTCGCTGTAGTCGCCCTTCAGGAGATGCGGAATGCCGCAGGCGAATTCGACCACCTCGAGCCCGCGCTGGATGTCGCCGCGCGCATCGGGCAGCGTCTTGCCATGCTCGGAGGAGAGCAGCTTGGCGAGGCTGTCGTATTCCTTCTGCACCAGCTCAAGAAACTTGAACATCACGCGCGCGCGCCGCTGCGGATTGGTCGCCGCCCAGGCCGGCTGCGCCGCTTCCGCGACCGCGATTGCGTGCTCGACCTCGGAATGCTTGGCGAGCGCCACCTTGGCCTGGATTTCGCCGGTGTTGGGATTAAACACGTCGCCGAAGCGTCCGGAGGTACCTTTGACGGCCTTGCCGCCGATGAAATGGCCGATTTCACGCATGGGTCGCTTTCCTCCAGTTCTGACGGTCTCCGACGCCCGAAAAACCTAATTCTAGCGAATTTTGTAGTTTTCCGCGGGCCGGTTACGGGGATGCCCCGGCAAGCCTGGGCGTTTTTCTTTCACCAACGGTTAGCCTTTACTGCCTCTTAACAGCGCCAGTCTAGGGTCCTCCTTAGCGGTCGGCGCAGCACGCAACGGCCGCTCGTGCGCGTTCGGGGTCAGGTCGTCATGGATATCGCAACGAGTCTCGGTCTGTTGTCAGGCGTCGCCGTCGTTACCCTGGTGATCCTGATGGGCGGCGACTTGCATATGTTCGTCAGCGAGCACGCGTTCATCGTCATTTTCGGCGGTTCGTTCGCCGCCACCTTCATCCGCTTCCCGCTCTCCTCGATGCTGCATGGCCTGCCGCTGGGCGCGAAATTCGCCTTCACCATGCGCCGCATGACCCAGCGCGAGCTGGTCGACGAAATCGCCGGCATCGCCGAAGTTGCCCGCAAATCCGGTCCCATGGGGCTCGAAAAAGTCGAGATCGAGGACCCGTTCCTGGCCAAAGGCATCCGCTACGTCGCCGACGGCTACGACACCAATTTCATCCGCGACAATCTCGAGCGCGACCGCGACAACTTCCTCACCCATCTCGATGAAGGCCAGAAGATCTACCGCGCGGTCGGCGACTGCGCGCCCGCCTTCGGTATGATCGGAACTCTCATCGGCATGGTGCAGATGTTCGCCAACATGACCGACCCGTCCAAGCTCGGTCCGTTCATGGCCGGCGCGCTGCTCGCGACTTTTTACGGCGCGGCACTGGCCAATCTGTTCTGCCTGCCGATCGCCGACAAGCTGCATCTCAAGCTGGTCGACGAGGAGGTCAATCGCACCTTGATCATCGACGGCGTGCTGATGATCCGCGAAGCCAAGAGCCCGACCCTCGTGCGTGAAATGCTGCTCGCCTACCTGCCCGAGAAGCATCGCCACAGCGACGAGGAAGAAGAAAAAGCGGCGGAGTCGGTACCCGCGTAACGCGTTGGGTCGGGGACGGCGAGTATGGCGAGACGCAAAGACGGTGGGCACGGCGGCGGCCACGGTTGGTTCGTAACCTTTGCCGACCTGATGGGATTGCTGGTCAGCTTCTTCGTGATGCTGGTCGCCTTTTCCACGCAGGACCAGCAGAAGCTGAAAATCGTCGCCGGCTCGATGCGCGACGCCTTCGGCGTGCAGGAAAACGTGCGCTATTCCGGCATCATCGAGGTGCTCGGGCTGCCGACGCGGCCGCGCCTGAAGAACGCCGCCCAGATCGACCCGAAGGACGCCTCGGCGACGCCGACGCCCGACGAACGCGACCGCGAACGCAACTACGGCGTCCGCTTCAAGAAAGATCAGAAATTCGCGCTCGCCTCGGCCTCACTGCGGCAAGCTTTGCAGGACATGCCGGAGATTACCGAGGCCTCCAAGCACATCATGGTCGAGGAGACCAAGCAGGGCCTGAACATCGAGATCGTCGACCAGGATGGCCGCTCGATGTTCCCCGATGGCGCCAAAGAGCCCTACGAGCGCACCCGCAAGATCGTCCAGAAGATCGCGCCGGCGCTCAAGGCGATGCCGTACCGCGTGTCCATCACCGGCCATACCGCTTCGAGCAAAGTGCCGGACAAGCCGGGTTACGGGGCCTGGGAACTGTCCGCCGACCGCGCCAACGCCGTGCGCGAGATACTGGCCGCCGAAGGGCTGCCGCCCGGCCACATTTTCATGGTGGCGGGCAAAGCCGATACCGACCCGCTTTTCCCCGACAATCCGTACCTGTCACCCAACCGCCGCGTGACCATCACGTTGATGCGCGAAGAGCCGCCGATACCGCCAGATTTAACCCCGTAAACGTGGGCGCCGATCCCCGCTGGCCATTTCGAGGCGCGCCGGCATGAATCTTTTAACTCCTTGAAAAACGTAGCGCGAGGCCTGCATATTGTGCATGACGACGGCCGATGCACTGCATAATTGGCGGTGCTGAGCTCACGCTGCCGGCGTTATAAGCCCGCGGCCCATAATTTTGCATTGCACAGGCCTAGGCCAATCCCCCATGTCGAAAACCATTGCCGCGGCCCGCGGCGGCTCGCCGGCGGCCAACGGTGATGGCGACCATTCGTCCACAAACCCAGGTTTCTGGGCGATCACGCTCGGCTGCATCGGCGTCGTTTATGGCGATATCGGCACCAGCCCGCTCTATGCCTTGCGCGAATCGGTGCTCGCCGCGTCCGGCTCCGGCCACGTCGTCGACGAACCGGTGGTGCTCGGCATTCTCTCGCTGATCATCTGGGCGCTGCTGTTGGTGGTGACGGCGAAATACGTCCTCATCCTGTTGCGCGCCGACAATAACGGGGAGGGCGGCACCTTGGCGCTGATGGCGCTCGCCTCGCGCGCCCTCGGCGGCAGCCGCGGCGGCGCCGTCGTTATTCTCTTGGGCATCATCAGCGGGGCGCTGTTTTACGGCGACGCCATCATCACACCGGCGCTGTCGGTTCTATCGGCGATCGAAGGCTTGAAGGTCGTCACGCCGGCTTTCGACGAATACGTCGTGCCGTTCACCGTCCTCATCCTGTTGGGGCTTTTCGCCGGGCAGTCGCGCGGCACGGCAAAAGTGGCGGCGCTGTTCGGCCCGATCATGGTGATCTGGTTCATCGCCATCGCGGTCGGCGGCCTGTGGCACATCGGGAAAAATCTCAATGTGCTTTACTCGTTCAATCCGTATTACGGCATCCACTTTCTGCTGCATCACGGCATCATCGCCTTCTTTACGCTCGGCGCGGTATTCCTGGTGGTGACCGGCGCGGAAGCGCTGTATGCCGATCTCGGTCATTTCGGCGATGGGCCGATCCGCTTTGCCTGGCTGATCGTTGTGTTGCCGGCGCTCCTCATCAACTATCTCGGACAGGGCGCGCTGGTGCTCGCCAATCCGAAGGCCATTGAAAATCCATTTTTCCTGCTCTACCCGGATTGGGCGCTGTTGCCGATGGTGGCGCTGGCGACTGCCGCGACCGTGATCGCGAGTCAGGCGGTGATCACCGGCGCCTATTCGCTGACGCAGCAGGCGATCCAGCTCGGCCTCCTGCCGCGCCTGGAGATCCGCCATACCTCGGAGGCGCTGTTCGGGCAGATCTACATGCCGCGCGTGAACACGCTGCTGCTGATCGGCGTATTGCTGCTGGTCGCATTGTTCCGCTCGTCCAGCGCGCTTGCCTCCGCCTACGGCATTGCCGTGACCGGCACCATGGTGGTCACCGGCATGATGGCGGTTATTGTCATCAGGCGCGTCTGGGGCTGGCCGCTGCTCGGCGCGCTGAGCTTGATGATGCCGTTCCTGTTCATCGATCTCACCTTCCTGTCCGCCAATCTGCTCAAGGTGGTGGAGGGCGGCTGGATGCCGCTCGCGCTCGGCGCCGTGGTCATGACGATCATGTATACGTGGCGGCGCGGCAGCCGGCTGTTGTTCGAGAAGACGCGGCGGCAGGAAATCCCGCTCGAGGGCCTGGTCGCAAGTCTGGAAAAGAAGCCGCCGACGCGCGTGCCCGGCACCGCGGTTTTCTTCACCAGCGACCCGTTCAGCGCACCCACCGCGCTGCTGCACAGCCTCAAGCATTACAAGGTGCTGCACGAGAAGAACGTCGTCCTCACCATTGAGACCGCGGATACCCCGCGCGTCGACCCGGCCGACCGCGTCCGCATCGAGCCGGTCGGCCAGACGTTCACGCGCGTCAATCTGCGCTTCGGTTTCATGGAGACGCCCAACGTGCCGAAGGCGCTCGCCATCGCCCGCAAGCTTGGCTGGCAGTTCGACATCATGTCGACGTCGTTCTTCCTGTCGCGCCGTTCGCTCAAGCCGGCCGCCCATTCCGGCATGCCGCGCTGGCAGGACCGGCTGTTCATCGGGCTGACCCGCGTCGCCAACGACGCCACCGACTATTTCCAGATCCCGACCGGCCGGGTGGTGGAGGTCGGAACCCAGGTGACCGTCTGAAAAAATCCGGGTAAAACCGCGGCCTAAATACCCGGAGCGATGTGCATGGCCGATGAGATACCGCGCGCCAACGAAGTGGAAAATCTGACGCCCGAGCAGGTGACGGCGGGCCTTAAAGCCGGCCGCATGCTGCTGGTCGACGTGCGCGAGCCGAACGAGACCGCGGTGGAGCGCTATCCCGGCGCGGCGATCGTGCCGCTGTCGTGCTTCGATCCGGCCGATATTCCCGACCCGCAAGGCAGGCAGGTGGTGTTCGCCTGCCGCTCCGGCCGCCGTTCGGTAACCGCCTCGCTCGCCGCCCAGGACGCGGGCTATCCCTACAAATCGCACCTGGCCGGCGGCATCATCGCCTGGAAAGCCGCTGGGCTTCCAACCGACGCCGGTTAAACCCATGCAACGGTCTCGATCGATCGAGTACCTCATCGCTTGTCTCGGAGCGGCACTGCTCGCGCTTGTGCTGCTGCCGGTCCAAGGCGCGCGCGCCGCCGACGATGCGACGTGGGCTTTGCTCAAAAAGCCCGGGCATTTCGTGCTGCTGCGGCATTCCAATGCGCCCGGCGCAACGCCGGAGCCCTACGGCATCGATCTCAAGAACTGCGCCATCCAGCGCTCGCTGGATGATGCCGGGCGCGCGCAAGCGCGCCGTGTCGGCGATGCGTTCCGCAAGCACGGCATCGCGCATGCGCGCCTCGTCTCCAGCCAGTTCTGCCGCGCGCTGGAAACCGCCCGGCTGACCGGCCTCGGCCCGGTCGCCGAATTGCCGGCGCTCAATCAAGTGTTTCTCACCGACGCGAGCGGCATGCACGAGACGGCGGAAAAGACCGCAAAATTCCTGAAGACGATCCCCGCCAAACAGCTCACGGTTCTGGTGTCGCACGTCACCAATATTCAGGCGATTGCCGGCGCGAACCTGTCGTCGGGCGAGATGGCGGTCGTGCATATCGACGCTGCCGGCGCCGTGGCGGTTGACGGCCGCATCCTGGTCCCCTGAACGCCCTTACGCTCGGCTACGTTGCTGAACGGTTCGGCTCGTCCTCCGGCCGCCAACGCCGGTGCTGCCAGAGCCATTGCTCCGGATTGTCGCGGATCCAACCCTCGATCACGTTCATGACGATCTGCATGGTGCCGGCAACATCGACCTTGCCTTCGGCATCGCGCGCGGGCTGGATCGCGTCGGTGATATCGCCGCGGTAGCGGTGGCCCGGCAGCCGAACGAGCCGCACGCCATGGATTGGGCAGTCGAAATGGCGGGCGAGCCGCGCCAGCAGCGGGTTGGCGCGCGTCGGCCGTCCGAAGAAAGTCACCGGCACGCCGCGCACGTAATATTGGTCGACCAGCATCCCGACATGGCCGCCGCGTTCGAGCGCTTCGGCCAGCTTGACCGGCGCGCCGAGGCCGGTCGGGATCAGCGTGCCCATGAGGGCGGAGCGGGTCTCGGTGATCCAGCGATCGATCGCAGCGACATTCGGCCCGCGGTACAGCACCGCGCTGTCGAGCCCGTAACCGTGCGCGGAAATCGCCGGCAGCTCCCAATTGCCGAGATGGGCGGCGAACACCAGTGCCGGCTTGTCGTCCTCGGCAAGCCGCAGAAAGCGCGCGAGGTCTTCGGGCGCGATGTCGAAACGGCCGGGTTGCTCGGGCGACTGATAATCCCAGAGCCGGTCGAGATGGACGAATTCGGCGCCCATGCGGCCGAGATTGTCCCAGGTGCCAGTTAAGATCGCCTCGATGTCCGCAGCGGACTTCTCGGGAAACGCGGCGGTGAGCTGCTCGCGGGCGATACGGTTTTCACGCAGCAGCGGGCCAACTTTGCGCAATGTCCAGCCGGCGGCGTCCGCCAAGCGATCGGGATCGACCCGGCGCAACGATTTGATCAGCGCGATCGCCAGCGTGCCGATCGCGGCATCGCTCATGGCCTTTGCGGCGCGCCGCGCCCGCAGAATCATGCGCCTCAGCGGATTAGGCATCAGAAATGCACGATCACTTTGCCGAACACCTGTCGGCTTTCGATGCGCGCCAGCCCTTGTTCGAAGTCGGCGAGCGCGAATTCGCTATCGATGACCGGCGTTATGCCCGCCGCCATCTTCGACAGGCTGTCGCGGATATTGCGCATGGCGGCGCCGAAGGAGCCGAAAATCTTGTACTGTTGCTGGAACAGCTGCATCAGATTGATGGTCACGCTCGGGCCGGCGGTCGAGCCGCAGGTCACGAGACGTCCGCCGCGCTTCAAGCAGAGCAGGGAGGCATTGAAGGCTTCGCCGCCGACGTGTTCGAACACCACGTCGACGCCTTTCTTGGCAGTGAGCTTGCGGGTCACCCCTTCGAAGCGTTCGCTCTTGTAGTTGATGACGTGATCGGCGCCGAGCGCCTTCGCCTTCTCCGCCTTGGCATCGTCGCCGACGGTGGTGATGACGGTGCAGCCGATCGCCTTCGCCATCTTGATCGCCACCGAGCCGATGCCGGAGCCGCCGGCATGCACCAGAATGGTCTCGCCCGGCTTGAGCTTGGCGTTGTCGAACAGCATGTGCTCGACGGTGCCGAAGGCGATCGGCGCGCAGGCGGCGTCGCGCAGCGACACGCCGTCCGGCACCGGGATCACTAGTCGCGCCGGCAGATTGATCAGATCGCGGGCGAAGCCGTCGATGTGAAAGCCCATGATGCCGCCGACGTTCTCGCACAAATTGTCGCGGCCCTCGCGGCAGGCGGTGCATTGCCCGCAGGTCATGGCGCCGTACATGACGACCTTGTCGCCTATCTTGAAATTCGCAACGCCGGAGCCGGCCGCGGCGACCTCGCCAGAGGCTTCGGCGCCGACCACCAGCGGCAATTTGCGCTTGGCGAACGCCATGCCGCGATAGCCCCACAGGTCGAGATGATTGATCGCGACAGCCTTGATGCGGATCTGCACCTCGCCGGCGCTGGGCGCGGGCGGCGCCGGCACGTCGGAAAGCTCAAGCTTGCGGTCGGCGATGAGTTGCAGGGCGCGCATTCGCATTACTTTCTGTCATTCCGGGGCGCGGCCTTTAGACCGCCCCCCGGAATGACAACAGAAACTGATCCGGCGATGCATGCGCATCATGGGGCAGGGCGGCTTACGCCGGCTCGAGGCCCATCACCAGCGAGACGTTCTGTCCGCCGAAACCGAAGGAATTGGAAATCGCGTGCTTGACGCGCGCGTCGCGCGCCTTGTTCGGCACCACGTCGAGCGGGATCGCCGGGTCCGGCACGTTGTAATTGATGGTGGGTGGAATGCGCTGATGCTGCAGCGTCAGCAGCGTGACCACCGCCTCGACCGCGCCGGCGGCCGACAGCGTGTGCCCGATCATCGATTTGTTGGAGGAGATCGGGACGCTCTTCATGCGCTCGCCGAAGACGGTCGAGACGCCGAGGTGCTCCATCTTGTCGTTTTCCGGCGTGCCGGTGCCGTGCGCGTTGACATAGTCGATGTCGTCGGGCGTCAAGCCGGCATCCCTGATCGCGTTGACGATGGCGCCGATGATCGGCTTGCCGTCCGGGCTTGAACGGGTGCGGTGGAACGAATCCGCCATCTCGCCGCAGCCTTCCAGCACGCCGAGGATCTTGGCGCCGCGCGCTTTTGCCGATTCGAGGCTTTCCAGCACCAGCGCGCCGGCGCCTTCCGCCATGACGAAGCCGTCGCGGTTCTTGCTGAAGGGCTTGGCGGCGCCCTGCGGCGGATCGTTGCTGGTGGAAAGGGCCGACAGCAGCGAGAAGCGGATCACCGCTTCCTGATTGATCGAGCCATCGCTGCCGATGCACAGCGCCGCGTCGGCTTCGCCGCGGCGAATCGCCTCGACTCCGAGCTGGATGGCGGTCGCGCCCGAGGCGCACGCGGTCGACAGCGAGATCGGCGCGCCTTTGGTGCCGAACTTGTCGGCGAGATGCTCGGCCACAGAGCCGATCAGGAAGCGCTCATGATAGGCCGGAAACTGGGAGCAGGCGCGCAGCAGGTCGCTATAGCCGACCTTGTCGTTGGCGCCGGACTTGGCGGCGATCTCGATGCGCTGCGGCCATTCCACCTCGATCGGCGGCACGGCGATGAACAGCGGCCCGGGAAAATCGCCGGCCGAACCGATGCCGGATTCGGCGATCGCTTCCTCGGCGGCGAGCCCGGCGAAGTTCTCGGTGAAATCGGCATTCGAGGGCAGCGGCTTCAGGAAATCGATGGTGCCGGCAATGCGCGTGCGCAGGCCCTCGGTCGGAAAGCGCGTAATGGCGTGGATGCCCGATTCGCCGGCGGTGAGCCTGGCCCAGTTGTCGGTCTTGCCGGCGCCGAGCGAGGTGACCACGCCGAGGCCAGTCACCACCACGATCGGCCGCCCCATTTTGTCTTTGGTGCCCGCCATCTGTGCCCTCCCTCAGCCGACCTTCTCAACCAGCGCGAGGCCTTCACCCCGCCAATGCCCGACGCCGGTGACCACGACCTGGGTCAGCTCGCCGTTCATCGGCCGCTCCAGCCCGGTCGCGTCGCAAGGCGGGAACAGACTAGCATGGCCGAGCGCGAGAACGGCCAGTGCGATATTCATGGCGAATTGCGGCTCCGGCCCATGCCCGAGATAGGAACCGGTGGCACGCACGGCAAGATCGGGATGCGCTTCCAGAAAGGCGCGCTCTTCGCTGGTCGCCGGCGCGCCGCCGGCCGCGCCTGATAGTACAGCGACGTGGCCGGCGCTGATCTTGTCCTTGATCTTGTCCCACAGCCGCGTCAGCGCCGCGGTTACATCGCCGGGCGCGCGCTTGCTGCGGTCAGACACGACGGCGGCGAGCCGCGCCAGCGGCTTGGCGCCGCGTGCCTCGGCATATTCGCGCGCTTCGATCACCAGAAAGGCGCCGATCGAGCCGAGCGCGACGCCGCCGCGGCCGCTGCGCTCCCAGATTGGCACCAGCCGATCCTTCAGCGCCATGTTTGCGAACTCGAAGAACATCAAGGAGTCGGCCCTCTCCCCGTTGTAGGAGCCGCCGACCAGCGCAATGTCGCTTTGTCCCGCCACGATGCGCGCAAAAGCGACGCGCACGGCATCAACGCCTGCCGATTCCTCGCCCATGAAGGTGCGCGAGGAGCCGGTGACGCCATGCACGATCGAGATGTTGCCGGCGAGCAGGTTGGAGAGCTGCGCCAGGAACAGCGTCGGCCGCAGGTCGCTCATCAGCCGCTCGTTGAGATAGGCGCCGGCGTTGGCCGCACTGCGAATGCCGCTGAGAATCGTGCTGTCGACGGCAAGATCGCGCTCGCCGCCGCCGGCGGCGACGATCATGTCCATGTGCGAGAGAATGTCGGTCTTGCCTTTGACGCCGGCCGAGTCGAGCGCGAGGCCGGCGGCATAAACGCCGATGCGCTGCCAGGGTTCCATTTGCCGCTGGTCGCCTTTTTTCGGAATCTGCGCGTCGAAATTCACCGGCGCCAAGGGATGCACGACGAACGGCGCCAGCGTTGTCGTATCGGCGCCCGGATGCGCCTGCATCAATTTCTGCCAGTGCGTCTCCGGCCCTTCGCCGAGGCAGGAGATAATGCCGATGCCGGTAATCCAGACTTCGCGGGCGGCCTCAGCCATCGGCCAGCGCCTCATGGCCGAGGAGGCCGATCGAGGCTGCGCGCTCGCGCATCTCGGTTTCGAAGTCGGGGCTGGGGAACGGCGCGACGTGGAAGGTGATTGTGCCGTTGCAGACGATGCGGCCCTCGCAACTCAGCGTCGTCTCCATCATCGCGTAGCCGGAGCCGTCATGCGTGCGCTTGGCCTCGGCGATGAGCGTCTTGCCGGGCTTGACGAAGCTGCGGAATTTGGCGTCGCGCACCGCCGCCAGGAACGGCATGCGTTGAAAACGATTCATCGCCACCAGAAACCAGCCCGCGCATTGCGCCATGGTTTCGATCATCATGACGCCGGGCAGCAACGGATAGCGGGGGAAGTGCCCTTCGAATACCGGGCTCTCGGTCGGCACGGTCGATTCGCAAACGATCGTGCCGGCTTTAAGATCGAGGCTGACGACCCGGTCGATCAGCAGAAAATACTCGAGGCGCATCGGCGTCGCGGCTCATGTGCCCTTGGCAGCGACAAGCTCGTCGATGCGGGCGGCTAAGTTCTTGAGCACGAAATACTGGTCGGTGGTGGCCTTGCCCTCGTTGACTTCCTGCGTCCATTGCTCGAGCGGCATCTTAATTCCGAAGGCTTTGTCGATGGCGAATGCAATGTCGAGGAAGTCCAGGCTGTCGATGCCGAGATCGTTAATGGCGTGGCTCTCGGGCGTAATCGTGTCGCGGGGAATATCGCAGGTCTCGGCGATAATATTGGCGATGGTGTCAAACGTCGAAGACATCTGTAACTCTCTGATTCATTTAAAGTTCTGGAGATCGGACGGCCCAGGTGCCCAGTCCCGCGCGCTATCCTTCAAGACACCGCCATCCGCCGGCATGCGGTTGGCAGCCCGTATAGCGAAGCGCCGCCTTAAGTTCAATGGCGGCGGGTATTTACTGGAAAATAGGGCATACCGCCCGGACGCCTGCGGCTTGCGCGGCGGCGCCGGCCGCATTAGCGGCGCGTGTTGATCTCGACCGGCGCACAACCGTGCCGGCCGGACAGCAGGCAATCCTCGTTCTTGCGCAGCTCCGCCATGCTCTCCGCCAGCCAAAGGCCGGCCCCGATCAAGGCGAGCACAAACACGAAAGCGGCGATATTGACCTTCATGCGGTGGCGATAGTCGTCCGCGCCTTCGCTGCCCGCGAATTTGGTCAGATCGTTCACCGGCGACGGCATGGTCGGGCGCAAGCGCACGCTGCGTCGCCCGCGCGGAAACATCACCACGCGCGATTCGCTGTCGGATGGTCGATCGCCGGCCATTAAAAACAATATAACACGCCGTTTGCCGGCATTCGACGGTCGCTCGGTGCTGGAACTTGAATTGGACGGCCCGGAAAGGACCGCATAAACTTCGCGCGATGAGCAAACCCTTGCCAGCCCGGCGCGTCGTCGCCCTGCTCGCGGCCTATGTGGTCGCGTTGCAAGCTTTGCTGCTGCCGCTGTCGGTCGCCGCCGGTGGGCCATTGCAGGCGAGCCTGTGCAGCGCCTCGGCCGATAACGCGCCGGTCAAACGGGATAATGGTTGTCCCTGCGCCGCCGGCTGCGGCACCCAATGCTGCGTGCAGGCGTTTTTCGGCCCGCCGCAAACGACCATCGCGCGTGATCTCACCCGTTTCGTCGCCATCGCGCCGGCGCTCAAGTCCGAGGGCGTCGCCCGCTCGCCGGAGCGGAGCCCGCTTAATCCGCGCGCGCCGCCGGGCGCCTGATTTTTCAAAGTTCAACGTTCAAAAATCCATCGGCACGCCGCGCCTCACGATGCGCGCGCTGCCTCGCTAGGAGAGCGCAATGACCCGGACTAGTTTCATGATCGCGGCCCTGCTCGCCGCATTGGCGTTACCGGCGCAAGCGGAAGACTTCACCGTTGGCAGCCTGAAGATTTCCTCGCCCTGGGCGCGCGCCACGCCGAAAGGCGCCAGCGTCGGCGGCGGCTATATGAGCATCACCAACACCGGCAGCGAGCCCGACCGTCTCGTCGGTGGCTCGACCGATATCTCGAAGGGCTTCGAGGTGCACGAGATGAAGATGGACGGCGGCGTGATGAAGATGCGGCCCGTCGCCGGCGGCATCGAGATCAAGCCGGGGCAGACGGTCACGCTCGACCCCAGCGGCTATCACGTGATGTTCATCAGGCTGAAGGAACAACTCAAGCAGGGCAGCCACTTCAAGGCCACACTCGATTTCGCCAAAGCCGGCAAGGTCGACGTCGACTTTACGGTCGAGGGCATCGGCGCCAAGGCGCCGGGCGGCGATCACGCGATGCCGGGCATGGGCGGCATGCAGATGAAGTGACAGCCGTAATTACCGCTCGGCGAACGCCAATTCGGCGTCCGCCGGCGGCATCATGCGGAACACGTTGAGCGTCATCGAGATCAGCGCGTAATAGCCGAGGATGCCGACCAGTTCGACCATGGCCGCGTCGCCGAGGAAGGCGTGCAGGCGCTTATAGGTGCGGTCGCTCACGCGGTTGGTCTTGTACAGCTCGCGCACGAACGCATAGATCGCGCGCTCGTCCTTCGGCGCGGACTGAGGCTCGCGCCCGGCGCGCAGGTCGCGGATGGTCTTCGGCGAAACGCCGGCTTTCTCCGCCATCGGCGCGTGCGCGAACCATTCGTATTGCGCGCGCCATAGCCGCGCGGTGCACAAAATCGCGAATTCGGAAAGGCGCGGCGGCAGCGCGGTCTTGTAGCGGCAATGGCCGCCGAGCGCCTGCGCCAGATGGCCGAACTCGGGCGCGTGCAGCCAGACCGCGAAGGGCCCGCGCGGGGTGATCGACTTGCCGCGCGGCCCGGAACGGATCGCTTCCAAGAGCGAGCGCTGGGCCTCGTTCATCTGTGCTTCGTCGAGGACGGGGAGGCGGGGCGCCGGGCGCTTGGCGGGCATGGCAGGGTCCTTGTCAGGCAGGCAACGAAAGGAGAGCGGCACGGTACCGCCCTCCTGTTTGAGTCCATTAGAAGGTCGCGACGCTTACGGCAACTCGGAAACCAGCTTCATGAATTCCGCCTCGGTCCAGGCGCGGCCGGTGCGGGTGTGCACGTTGCCCATCGAGCCGAGTGTCAGCGCAAATTTGGCGATGTTGTCGCCATTCGGCGTCTCGACGAAGACGACGAGATCGTTTTCGCCGGCGGTGAGATAGACTTGCTTGATCTCGACGCCGAGCTTCTTGGCAAGCTCGCGCGCCGCCTGCGTCCGCTTCGGCGCGTCCTTGATGGTGCGGATGCCCTGGTCGGTGAACTTCATCGATAGCATGAATGTCGGCATGATGTTTTCCCCTCGAGGTGGTTGAAGCGCGCGCGATTATGTTTGAGCGGGGTTGCAATAACAAGACAGACTGCGGCTCACATCCGGCGCTTCAGCGCCTGTTCGTCGCCCAGGCGAGCGCGCGTTCGAGCCGGTCGTTGCCCCAGAACAATTCACCGTCCGCGGTCGTGAAAGTGGGCGCGCCGAAAATGCCCAAGCGCTGCGCCTCGTCCGTCTGCCGGCGCAGCGCGGCTTTGTTGTCGTCGCTGCGCGCGGCCTCGAAGACGGGAGCGGCTTTGACATCAAGCCGCGCAAGAATGTCGCCGATCACCGCAGCATC